>ENA-OUQF01000064-OUQF01000064.1-human-gut-metagenome-genome-assembly--contig:-NODE-64-length-121693-cov-17.345459_pt1 | contig 121693 bp, 76 predicted proteins | sample MGYA00237947_ERZ548826 | MGnify/ENA primary metagenome ERZ548826 (study PRJEB26490, sample SAMN05194701) | human gut metagenome | biome: terrestrial biome; feature: human-associated habitat... | reverse complement strand
TTCCTAAAATCAGTGAAAGCGAACGTCAATACTCTGCACTCCCGGAAACAGCCCCGGGAGAGTATGCACAGGTTGACTTTGGTCAGACCAAACTTCGCAAGAGCGATGGCACGCGTGTAAAGGTGTACTTCATTGCAATCCTGCTAAGCCATAGCCGTTACAAGTTCATATGGTTCCAGGACAAGCCGTTCACCAGTGAAACTGCAGTAATCGGTCATGAGAAAGCCTTCGATTTCTTCCACGGAATCCCTAAGAAACTTGTATGCGATCAGGATGCAGTGTTCCTTTGGGATGAAAACGCTGGTGACTATCGCATGACACAGGTCTTTGACAGTTATGTTAAAAGCCGCCCGTTCAAGGCCATCTTCTGCCGCCCCGCAGACCCGGAAAGCAAGGGTAAGGTAGAGAACTGTGTCAAATATGTGAAGCAGAACGTCCTCTTGAACAGGCAGTACTCAACACTCGACAACCTTAATCGGGAAGCACTCGCTTGGCTTGGCAGAACAGGCAATGGTATGGTTCACGATACAACTTGCAAGGTTCCATATGAAGTGTGGTGCACAGAGTGCAAGGAACTGCTGACGTTCATCCCGGCTCTGGCGCCCGAAGCAAAGGCTGGTCACAAGGTCCTCAAGACCAACAGCATAAAATACAAAGGCAATACTTACTCCTTGCCAATAGGCACCTATCGTGGGGAGGATACTAGAGTATACCTCTCCGAAGAAGGTGGCAGTCTTCTTGTGAAAGATGTGGACGACAATCTCATCGCTAAGCATACCATCCCTGCTGGCAAGGGACAGACCGTGATAAACAACAATCACGCGAGGGATACATCCGTCAGCATCAATGATAAGTGTGACTATGTCAAAAGTCTGTTCACAGACCAGAATGCAATAAGTCTCTTCCTTGTTCATATCCGTGAGCGCTATCCACATTATATGAGAGATCAGCTTGCGGTAATCATGACATGCGTCAGCAAGTATGGTCAGAAGCGCGCAGACGAAGTCCTGACGGCATGTGTACAGAACAAGTTGTATAGTGCGACGAACTTCAAAGAGATCATCTCTTCCTCTCCAGTGCCAAAACCGGATGATGAGGTCCATATAAAGCCTCTTGGTGATGCGTCATCGCGTCTCATGGTAAATGTTGAACCAAACAGGTCTTCTGTCGATGTGTACGAGGACCTCTTCAAGAGGAACTGATATGGAAGAGTATAATGACAAGATAGTGTGCATAAAAAGTTATGCTAAACGTCTCAAACTCTCATGGCTATGTGCAAACGCGGCGGAGATGTTATTGGAAGCCGGCTCCAACGCTCCCAGTTATGATGACTTCATATGCAATCTTCTGGTCCACGAAGTGCAAGGCCGTGAGGAAAGGCAACGCCTAAAACGCCTTAAAGAGGCGCGCCTACCGATGTCTCATGACCTTGACCAGTATGACCATAGTATGTCTAACGGTCTCACTAAAACGCAACTCAATCAACTGAGGGAGTTACATTGGATAGAAGAAGGCTTCAATCTCATGCTCTCCGGGCCTAGTGGGGTTGGCAAGACATATATAGCCTCAGGGCTATGTTCTGATGCGATAGACAAAGGCTACAAGGCTTACTTCAGGACAATGGATGAGATACTTACAACACTCAAACTGAAAGACATGACACCAAATGCTAAAAGGGAATACAAGTGTCTTTGCGAAAGTGATGTAATCGTCATCGATGACCTGATGAATATCATTGTAGGCCGTGATGAGGGCAATCAATTGTTCTCGTTCATAAACAGTACCTTCGAATCGACGTCCTTTATAATAACCACCAATAGGTCGCCAGCTGAGTGGGCTAAATCTCTAAATGATGAGGTCCTTGCAATCGCTTTGCTGGACCGACTTCTATATAGATGTGAACTCATCCAGCTCTCCGGAGCGAGCTATAGGATGAAGAACCGTAAAAGAATCTTTGCCGCGGATAAGGAGTAGCGGCTGCAGCCGCTACTCCTTATCCCAAGATGAATAAACTTGTATGATAAACAGAAAATAATCTTACCTTTGCTAGTGTTGTAGCGTTGTTGCCAAATCTGCTGCACTCGCAGTTACCGTTAACATTTATTGGCAATTGAACAATATGTAATGAAAAAGAATCTAATCTTGCTGTCTATTTGCATATATGCATCCATTAGCAATGTGATGGCTGCGGATGTATCCCATTATGTCGAATTCGCTCGCGTGTATGGTATTGTCCGGTATTTTTCTCCGAATCCATATACTCAGAAATGGTCTGAGAGCGATTGGATTAAAGTTTGTGCGATGCTTGCAAATAGAGCTGAGACACAATCGTTGGAGACGGTATTCAAACCTCTTGCCCCCACATTGTTTTTCTCGGTTGTTCCGGAGACTGGTAAAGAAGGCACGGCCTTCTACAATAACAGTCCTTTCAACTATTATTATTACAGCGGTTCCGGAGAATTAGACATTCCTTTTCTTGCAAAAGTACTCTCACCGGGGCTTGCCAAATATATACCATATTACAAGAAACTTTCTGCTTCAAATGATTCTTCAAGTTCTGCCATCGTACCTGTTGACGGGCAATATTACAGCTACGAGGTGTCCGAAGATAAATATCTGAATATCCAACATTCTTTGCAGAAGGAAATGTTTGACCGCAAGGCAACAGAACGTTTGCTGAAAGAGGCCAAACAGTATTGGGACAGTCATCAGATTGAGGATAACTCTATACCCAAAAGGCGTAGTGTGATTTTTGAATTGCTGTCGGATAAAGCCGTCAGGGTAGCCGATTTAACCGTACGTTGGAATATCGTACGTCATTTCTATCCGTATTTTGAAGATGACCAACTTGATTGGGAATGCCAACTGAACAACTACATGCAAGAGGCCATACAAATGCCGGCTGTAAATTCTCTTGATTCAGTTCTTAAATGGTATAATTTAATTTGTCGTTTTTTCAATCCGATAAAGGATGGCCATCTATTTGTGCGTAACAATATGGTCGTTTCCGGAATGCAATCGACATATCTGCCTGAGTTTTATGCATCTGTTGAAACCAAACTGGTGAACGACACATTGCTTATACGTACAAGCAATGACATAGATGAACCTTGGCGTGTATGCAATAGCATTGATTCTCAGCCAGTTTCTGTACATATGCATAATTGCAGGATGATCACCAACGCCGCAACAGATGCGCATCGCGACCGGATTGCTGCGGGGAAACTTTTCTGTGCTTCAGAATACAACACACCATTTATCGTTGAGAGTTGTGGCCTTTCTGGAGATACTCGATTGGATACTCTCTATGCGAGGCTTCCAGAAGAACCATCGTTTTCACAACAAACAAAGCCATCAGTTCAGAAATATGATAACGGCATTCTCTATGTGGATGCTACATCGTCCGATGTAAATGCAAAAAGAGTTTTGTCAGAGTTGGCTCCGGATGTCAAAGGACTTTGTTTTGACTTGCGCGGGCTGCCTTCGCTTCAATTTGATGATATACTTGCACATCTAATTGTTTCTGACGTCAATGTCCCTTCATCTGAAGTCCCGATTAATTGTTTCCCTTTCCAAGAAAATGTAACGTGGCGCATCGGAGCAGAGACTCTTACAGCAAAATCACCTCACATTGACTTGCCTGTCACTTTTTTATGTGATGCCAGTACTGTAAGTTGGGGAGAGACAATTTTAATGATAGTCCGTCAGTATGGTCTGGGAGAAATCATAGGTCAAACAACAGCAGGAACAACTGGTGATATGACACTATTCAATCTTCCATTGTTTCCATTCACAATGACGGGAATGTGTATGCGTTGTATGGACGGAAAGCCACACCACGCAAAAGGCATTGTGCCTGACAAGATTGTTACAGTCTATGCCAATGATTACTTGATTAACTTCGACAGGACATTAAATTTGGCACTAAACGTAAAATAGATGATTCAAAGCAAAGAATATATTATTCATCAAATAGCTGACGATTATCGGACGAAAATAAATCTAATATTGATTGGGGGCTATAGGACAAATTCGGACAGCCCTTGACGCCCGTCCAACTTTTGGGGTTCATGTCAGACTCCTGGGGGATTTTTGCTTTACTATTTACACATCAAAGCTTTGATCTTTTCCTTACTTTCCGGATTCAGTACGGAAACAGTACCTGAACGTAAAGTCAATTCCACCCTGTCGGTATTCGCTCCGAAGTGCTCATGTGTCTCCGGCTCTGGCCATCCGTTCTCCAGCCAACCCTGACGAATAATATCAGCGCCGCTGCCCAGTCGCTCTCCACGGCCGAAGACGATAAACATCTTCTGAAGAATTCTGTTTCGGCAAATGGAACGCCCTCCTTCAAAGAATTTCTCAGCAGGAACGAGCATCGTGCAGTGCATTCTCGTTGCCGAACATTAGGATACCTGAAAGCGGCAAAACTTGTTTTTTAGCGATTACCTAGTCGTTGAAGTATGTGCAGAGGCCGAAGTAGGAGATGTAGTTGGAATAGCGCTCTTCGTAGAAGACTTTCCAGCCACTGTTGATTTTGTATGTCGCAGCTCTGTCCAGCCCCTTTGTGTCGTACACGGTAGAGGCGCGGCGGTCGCCGTTATTGCGGCTGCGGTAAATATGGAGTTTTGTCACACTCTGCTCTGGTTCGTAGATGGCGGATACTGTTTTGACATACTCATATTCCCTTGTCGTTTCGCTCTTGCGGACCGGATCGCCGGACGAGTTGGTGTATGGATTATTGTTTTGCGGAGAACTTCCTGGAGTATATGCGCTTTGCCCGTTCTGGCCGGCGGCACTTGTGTCCAGAAGCCCGGCATCCATAATCTCATTGGCCGCGAGCATGGTGACCGCTACGCCTTTTGCTATGCTGTTCACGAGCGCCGCACCGACATTTGATTCTTTGGCAAAAGTCCCGGCATCATATGATGCACACATGTACTGTGCCGGAAGATAACCTTTGTCTGCGAGTGCCTCAAAGGCCGGAAATGCCTTTGATTCCCCGCGGCTTTCAAAAACCGTGAGATTGTTTATGCCCTTATACATCTGCTTCATGTCATAGACAAATTCACTTGGCAGATATCCGGCTTCCATTGAACGTTTATAGAGTTCCATCGCGGCCCGGTTGTCTCCGCTTTCTTCATACACTCCGGCCAGCGCATACATGGATGGCGTGTGACCGAGAGAGCAGTTCTTGTCCAGCAGTTTCTCAGCCCCGTCATAGTCTTGTTTGAAAATCAAGCGCAAGGCCTCGTAGTAATCTGTCCGGATTCCTTCCGGGACATCGTTCGTCCTATTGTAGGATACGGCATAGATTCTTTCGTAGTTTCTCTCTTTGCACCGCAGGAGGGTCAACTCGGGGTCGTCATAATTCAGCGCATAATAGTAACAAGCTTTATCCATGTCAACAGGAGTTCCTATGCCTGTCAGAAAGCATGTCGCTATTATGCCGTTGAATATAGGCATGGCGGCATAGGCTTTACAGTACAATTCGAAGGCTTTCGCCTCGTTTTCTTCTACTCCGTCACCTTTCAGGTAGGCGTTTGCAAGATCGAGGGTCAAGCTCACCCTGTCAGAGACCGGAAGCTGTGACTCTGACGCCTTATTCAATGCGTCTTCAAGTATTTTTGCACCCCGGACCTTGATGGAGTCCGGATTGTAGCCGGCCATCATACAGAAGCCGTAACACGCGGAACAATACACTTCCCAGGAAGGCTCTCGGGTATATGCCTTCTCATAAGCTTCTGTAATACGCTTCAGTCTTCTCTGGCTGAATTTGGAGGATCTTATGGCATCATAATGCCGGTACATGAAAGTGTGCACCGCCGCAGGATACTCGCTTATGATTTCATCTATGTTTGTTACGATGGGTTTGTCAAAATCCTGGGCATTCGCATGGATGGGCATGAGCACAGAAGCGATGATGACTGACAGGACAGAATCGATGACGGCAGATATTGCTTTGCGGTATTTCATAAGTGGTTTTTTATGTAAGTGTTGTAAAGGTATGTAAATATCGGCTCACCTTCAAATACTCGTGTGAGATTAGCGAAGATTTTGTCCTGCCGGGCGATTTGGTACGGGACGGGGCCGCATACAAAACAACTTCTAAAGCAGCTTCTTGTACTCTACCGGCATCACCTTGATGAACCTGGAAGCATAGGAGTCCCATTCGGAGAGGATGCGGGCTGCGAGTGGACTGCCTGTGTAGGCGTGGTGGGCCTTGATGAGGGATTTGACTTCCCGGCGGTCCTCGTCTGTCTCAAGCAGGGACAGTTCGATCATGTCCATGTTGCAGTAGTAGTCGAAGTCTCCGGACATGTTGAGCACATATGCGATGCCTCCGCTCATTCCGGCCGCGAAGTTGCGCCCGGTCCTTCCGAGCACCACGACTCTGCCTCCGGTCATGTATTCGCAGCAGTGGTCACCGACGCCTTCCACCACGGCTGTCGCGCCGCTGTTGCGGACGCAGAAGCGCTCCCCGACCTGCCCGTTGATGAACATCTGCCCGCCTGTGGCACCGTAACCTATGGTGTTGCCGGCGATGATGTTGTCCTCGGCGCTGAACAGGGATTCCGGAGAAGGGGTGACGATGATCTTGCCTCCCGAGAGGCCTTTGCCGAGGTAGTCGTTGGCATCGCCTTCAAGTCTGAATGTGAGTCCCGGGCAGAGGAACGCTCCGAAGCTCTGCCCGGCGGCGCCGGTGAATGTCACCGTGATGCAGTCTTCCGGCAGCCCGGCGCCGCCATAGAGGGCGGTGACCTTGCCGCTCAGCATGGCCCCGACGCTGCGGTCCGTATTGCGGATCTGCACTCCGAGGCTTACTTTCCTGCGCGATTCCACGGCCGGCCAGACCATCTCCATCACTTCCCTGTCCTTGGAGCAGAGCAGTGTCCCGATCTGCCCGGAAGTGAACATCCTCGCATTGGCCCGGGCCTCGTCCGGGATATAGAGAACTCTGTCAAGTGAGACTTTTCCGGCCTTCGAGCCCTCAGGGAAACTCCTCTTGTGCAGCAGGTCGGCCCGGCCGATGACTTCCTGGAGAGAGCGGTAGCCCATCTGGGCGAGATACTCGCGCAACTGCCTCGCGATAAATCGGAAATAGGTCTCCAGAAACTCCTTGCGTCCAGAGAATTTTGCCCGCAGCGCAGGATTCTGGGTCGCGATGCCGACGGGGCAGCTGTTGGTGTTGCAACGCCGGCATACCAGGCAGCCGAGGGCTACCAGGGAGGCGGTGCCGAAACCGAACTCCTCAGCTCCGAGCATCGCCATGAACATGACGTCCCGGGCTGTTTTCAGGCCGCCGTCCACCTGGAGGCGGACTCGTCCGCGCAGGTTGTTGACCACCAGGGTCTGCTGCACCTGGGCGAGGCCAGTCTCTGCCGGGCTGCCGGTGTGTTTGACCGAACTTGCCGGGCTTGCGCCTGTGCCCCCGTCGCCCCCGCTTATCAGGATTACGTCGGCCTTGGCCTTGGCCACCCCGGCCGCAATCGTGCCCACCCCGGCTTCGGAGACCAGTTTTACGCTGATGCGTGCTGCGGAGTTGATGTTCTTGAGGTCATATATCAACTGGGCCAGATCCTCGATCGAGTAGATGTCGTGGTGAGGCGGGGGAGAGATGAGGGTGATGCCCGGCACCGAATGTCTGGTGCGGGCGATGAGTTCATCCACCTTGAATCCCGGCAGCTGGCCTCCCTCACCGGGTTTCGCGCCCTGAGCCACTTTGATCTGTATCTCGTCCGCGTTGACAAGGTACTGTGCATCCACCCCGAAGCGTCCGGACGCCACCTGTTTCACCGCGCTGCGCATGGAACTCCCGTCAGGGAGCGGGGCGTTGCGTGACGGGTCCTCACCGCCTTCGCCGGTGTTGCTCTGACCGCCTATGGCGTTCATCGCCAGGGCTATGGTCTCGTGGGCTTCCTTGCTGATGGCCCCGAATGAGATTGCCTCCGTCACGAATCGCTTCATCAGTGACTCTTCGCTTTCGACCTCGCTCAGGTCTATCGGCTTGCGGTCGCTTTCTATCTCCATCAGGTCGCGCAGGTACATAGGGGCGGTGCGGTTGGCGGCAATGTCACTGAACTGCCGGAACGCCTCGTAATCCTGCTCCCTCACTGCCTTGTGCAGCAGTTTGACGCGGGACGGCTCCCACGCGTGGAACTCCCCGCCTTTGCGGCAGGCATAGAATCCGTAATCCTCCAGTTCTCCGGAATTTTCCGTGCCGAACGCGGCCTTGTGTGCGGCGAGCACGTCGGAGGCGATGTCTTCCAGCGTGACTCCTCCTATCTGGGAAGTCCCGCCTCCCATATAGTTGTCCATCACCTCCTGGCTGATGCCGAGGCTTTCGAAAAGCGAAGCTCCTCTGTAGCTGCGGATTGTGGAGATGCCCATCTTGGAGAGAATCTTGAGCATGCCTTTGTTGACGGCCTTGATGTAGTGCTCCTCCGCCGCCGGGTAGTCAAGCTGGACGGCCTTGGATTTGACGAGCTCATCGAGGATCGCGAAGGTCATGTACGGGTTGACGGCGCTTGCTCCGTAGCCGGCGAGCAGGGCCACGTGCATCACTTCGCATACTTCGGCGGACTCCACGATGATGGCGGTCTGTGAACGCTTCATGTTGTGTATGAGGTGGTGGTGCACAGCTGAGGTGGCGAGCAGAGAAGGGATAGGAGCGTGTGAGGCATCGACATCCCTGTCTGAGATGATGATGTAGTTGTAGCCCGCGTCCACAGCCTTGATGGCGTCTTTGCAGAGGCGCGAGAGTGCGGCCTCCATCGCTCCCGCCCCGCCGTCCGCATCGAAGAGCATGGGTAGGGTGATGGTCTTGAACCCTTTGTATCTCAGGTTTTTGAGCGTCTCAAGTTCGGCGTTTGAGAGGATGGGGGAGTTGAGGCGGACTACCTTGCACAACTCCGGCGACGGGGTGAGGATGTCGCCCTTTACTGCGCCGATGTAGCTCGTCAGGGACATCACGGTGCTCTCCCTTATCGAGTCGATCGGAGGATTGGTGACCTGCGCGAACTTCTGCTTGAAGTAGTTGAAGAACCTCTGAGGCTTCTCCGAGAGCACGGAAAGCGGAGTGTCGTCGCCCATCGCGTATAGCGGCTCGGCGCTGTCCGCGGTCATCGGGATGATGATGCGGTCGATGTCTTCTTTGCTGTAGTTGAATGCTTTGAGAAGTCTCTGATAATCAGGGACAGAGTGCTCGACCTTGCGGCCGCTGCGTATGTCTTTGAGCACGATGCGTCCGCTGTGCAGCCAGTCGGCGTAGGGATGTGCATCGCTCAGGGCCGCCTTAATCTCTTCGTCGCGGAGAATTTTGCCCTTGAGGGTGTCCACCATCATTATCTTTCCGGGGCGCAGCCTGCCCTTGGAAGCGATTTCTTCCGGCGGGACATCACAGACGCCCGTCTCGGACGCCATCACGAGCATCCCTCCCTTGGTGACGAAATACCGGCACGGTCTCAATCCGTTGCGGTCGAGCATGCCGCCGGCGAATCTGCCGTCCGAAAATATGATCGTGGCCGGCCCGTCCCACGGCTCCATGAAGATGGAGTGGTATTCGTAGAAGCTTTTGAGCTTGTGGCTGAGCGGGTTGCCCTCCTTGTAACTCTCCGGGACAAGCATCGCCAGGGCATGGGGAATGGAATAGCCGGCGCGTGTGAAGAACTCCAGTACATTGTCGAACGAGGCGCTGTCACTCATCCCTGGTTCAACGATGGGGCTTATGTTTTCGGTGATCTTACCGAGTTTGTCCGTTTGGAGCAGGCTCTCTCGCGCCTTGATCCAGAGCCTGTTGCCACGGATGGTGTTGATCTCCCCGTTGTGCCCGATCATGCGGAATGGCTGTGCCAGGCTCCATGTCGGGAAGGTGTTGGTGGAGAAACGGGAGTGGACCAAGGCTATCGCGGAGGTGAAGTATTTGTCGGTGAGGTCGGTGAAGTAGTGGCGGAGCTGCCCTGAGGTCAGCATGCCTTTGTAGATCATCGTTCTTGTGGAGAGGCTGGCGAAGTAGCAGGATTTCTTGTCCTTGATCGATGACCCCGCGACCCGGCGCTCCGCTTCCTTGCGGATGAGGTAGAGTTTGTTTTCGAGCTCTTCCTGATCATCGCAGCCCTCGATGAATAGCTGCCTGATGTACGGCTCGCTTTCCCTGGCCTTGCTCCCGAGGACTTCCGAGTTGACAGGCACATTCCTTATGTGCATAATGCTGAGGGAATTGGCTTTGGTGCATTCTTCGATTATCTCCAGAAAAGCTGCGGCGTCGGCCTTGTCTTTCGGGAAGAAGACCATCCCGACTCCGTAGCGGCCTTTTTCCGGTACGGGGATGCCGTGCAGGAGTATGAACTCGTGCGGGATCTGGACCATTATCCCTGCCCCGTCGCCTGTGTTGGGGTCTCCTCCTTCAGCGCCGCGGTGGGCCATGTTTTCCAGAACGGAGAGGCCTTTCTCTATGATGTCGTGGTATTTGGCGCCGTTTATATTGACGACCAGCCCGACGCCGCACGCATCGTGCTCCCAGTCTTGCGAGTACAGGCCCCGGGCCTGCAGTGATTCCAGAGACTCCATGTGATAACTACTAAATAACCGTTGATAAATTGCCTTTTGCCGCCGTTCTCGGCTTCTTGCCGCCATTTTGTCTGACACTCCTGTCAGGTTCCGGCTTTTCGGGGGTGCAAGTTAATCAAAAAAACTTCAACATAGTAAGCGGCAAAAAATAAATTGCCGCAGATTCGGCGAAGATTCTGCCCTGCCGTGCGGTTTGGTACGGCAGAGGCCGCTTTCCTGTACCGAACCTCCCCGCCGTGCGGTTTGGTACGGCAGAGGCCGCTTTCCTGTACCGAACCTCCCTGCCGTGCGGTTTGGTACGGCAGAGGCCGCTTTCCTGTACCGAACCTCCCTGCCTGGCTGTTGGTGCGGCAGAGGCCGCTTTTCTGTACGGAACCTCCCTGCCTGGCTGTTGGTACGGCAAAGGCCGCTTTTCTGTACCGAACGGATTTATATTTCGGGCGGAGCGGGGGAGAGACGAGGCCGGAGAGACGGGGCCGGGAAGGCGAGGCCGGAGAGACATGGCTGGAAAGACTGGGCGGCGTGGCTGGACGGCGGCTGTCACCAATCATTCGCATTACCAAGGCGGACATAAAATGTCAAGTGCCGCTACCTTCACAGGCCGCGGCACTCTAAAATGTTCAGTATCCTATTATTGTCTAATCAAAACGGTATTTGCTTGACTTACTTATAGCATAGACTGTGCCAAACTTTCGTATAATCATGTAATGTGCAGGAAGTCAATAAGATAAAATTTTGCGCGCCCGTCCTTCCTCCAAACTTCTCCGGGTGTGCCGCAATCCATAGATAAATCAAGCGAAGCGCTGCGCCGGCGCGGCATTTCACTGCCGTTTTCCCGTCGCAGGCGCGCATCCCGAAAAACACGATCTATTTTTTTTAGACTCGATACGATACTTCTGGAGAATTTTTATCTTTGTGTCACATTAAAACAAATATTAACCATTACCATTCATTTACACGATGAACTCAACCAGTTTATTCAAGGCATTGTTGCTTGCCTTTATGCTTGTTGGTGCGTCATCTGTCGCTTATGCTCAGCAGAAGACGATTTCCGGCAAAGTATCGGACAGCAACGGAGACCCTGTTATGGGTGCCGTAGTTATGGCCGTGGTCGGCGGCTCCACTCAAGGGCAGACTACGGATATTGACGGTATGTATACCATCTCTATCCCCTCTTCTGTCAAGACGCTTACCTTTTCTCTCCTGGGATACGATGATGTCATCGAGACAGTAGGAAACCGGACAGAGATCAATGTGACACTAAAGGAGTCGTCTCTCTATCTCGAAGAAGCCGTCTCGATCGGTTACGCCAAGGTCAAGAGAAAAGACCTTACCGGCTCATCCGTCTCAGTATCCGGCAATGACCTCGCCCAAGTCCCTGCTACGACCGCTGCCCAGGCTCTTTCCGGAAAGGCTGCCGGCCTCTCCATCGTCTCTCAGAGCGGCGCTCCAGGTGCGGACTTGAACATCACAATACGTGGAGGAAGTTCCATAACGCAGTCCACTTCACCTCTCTATATTGTCGACGGGTTTGCTATGGAAGATGGTCTTAAAATGGTGGACATCAATGATATCGAGAGTATCGATGTATTGAAGGACGCTTCTGCTACAGCCATTTATGGAGCGCAGGGATCCAACGGAGTCATCCTCATTACCACCAAGTCCGGCAAAGCGGGCAAGACGACAGTGACCTACAACGCATATGCGCAATTCGAGAAAATCAGCCGCAATCTTGCGATGCTTGGGCCGGAAGACTATGTCAAGTATCAGTATGAGTTCGCCATGCTCAATACGGGCGGCAAGATAGGGGAGTGGGCCAATATGTTCGGCGGCTCCCTTTCGGATCCTGATTTCTATACCGGAGCATATTCGCGCATTCATTCGCAGTATGCCGGCAAGGAATCGATAGATTGGCAGGATATAGTGTTCGGGCGGACAGGTTTTACCCAGTCCCACAATGTCAATGTCAACGGAGGCAATGAAACCACCCGGTTCATGCTCAGTTACAACTACAATGACCAGGACGGTATCATGGCCAAGCACGGTTATAGCCGAAACGGAGTCCGTGCAAAAATCAATCACGAGCTGTGGAAAGGTGTGCGTCTTGATTTCAATGCCGCATTCAACAGCACACGCGTTGAAGGAGGCGGCCGCATGAGTTCGGCCCTCCGCAAAACCCTTCTCCAGCCGCCTACCGGCGGAGTTCGTTTTACTGATGAGGATCTTATCAATAAGGACCTTACAGATGAATTCAAAAAGATCGAGGGACAGTATGACCTTGACAATCCTATTTTGGAGAACAATGCCATAGACAATAACAGCTATACGCGCCAGATGGTTGTCAATGCCGGCATCGACATCGATATTATCAAGGGACTCACTTGGCGTACCGCCGGTTCTTATACTTGGTACTCAATCCGTAATGACTATTGGGATGACGGTACTACACGTGCGGCGGAGAGTTATAAGACAGATACGCAGGGCAATGTCCATCCGTATGGCTCGCGTCGTAGCACCGAGAAATATAATTGGCAGATCACCAATACCCTCAACTACTCCGGCAGCGTGGACAGGCATAGTTTCAGTGCCCTTCTCGGACAAGAGACCGTGTTCAACCACTCCCAGTTTGATTATAATATGTACTATGGCTTCCCGGAGAATAACTTCGGCCTCAACAATGTCGGAATGGGGCAGTCATACAGCCGCAGTTCTGGCTTGAGCGAGAATGCGCTCGTGTCTTTCTTCGGCAGGGCTATGTATAGTTACGATGACCGTTATCTTCTCACCGTATCGGCCCGCGCTGACGGCACGTCCAAATTTGCCAAGGGCCACAAATGGGGATTCTTCCCTTCAGCATCAGCTGCATGGCGGATCTCCCAGGAGGAGTTCTACAAGGGCAGCGCGTTCAGCGAGGTGGTCAACAGGATGAAATTCCGCCTTGGCTATGGTACTACAGGTAACTGCAATGTGGAGGACTATATCTATACCACCGCCTATGGAGCGGGGCACTATGCCGTCGGCAAGGCTGATGTCTCCACCCTTGTGCCGTCAAGCATCCTCGGAAATCCTGAGCTCAAGTGGGAGACCACTACATCTTTCAATGTCGGCGTTGATCTCGGTCTGGCCGGAGACAGGGTCAATCTCAGTGTGGACTGGTACAACAACCAGTCAAATGATTTGATTATCCTCAATGACGTGCCTAACACCACAGGCTATTCACGCCAGTATCAGAATCTCGGCGCGATACGCAACCGTGGACTTGAAATCGTCCTCAATTCTATTAATGTTGACAGGGGAGGTTTCCGTTGGACTAGCGATTTCAACATGTCGTTCAATCGTTCAAAGGTGCTCTCCCTCTATGGACAGGACGGCAAGGATTATATGTATTCAAGCCTCAATGATTCATATGAGAACTGGTCAGCAAGTTTCCTTGTCAAGGTGGGCCAGCCTCTGGGTCAGTTCTTCGGCTATGTCTATGACGGGGTCTATACGACGGATGATTTCATCCAGAATACCGACGGGTCATATGCCCTCAAACCGGGTGTCCCGTATGACTCCAACCGCAGGCGCACGGATGTGAAGCCTGGCGATATGAAGTTTGTTCCGCAGACCGATTCGGTCGACTCTGACGGCAATCCTACATATGCCCTCTCCACGGACAAGGACAAAGCTGTTGTGGGTAATGCCAACCCTGTCTTCAGCGGAGGTTTTACCAACAGCTTCTCATACAAGGGATTCGACCTCTCCGTATTCATGAGTTTCAGCCTTGGCAACAAAGTGTGGAATCTCAACAAGGTCCGCTATTATGGACCTTATCTCGGCAATATGAACTCTTTCTCTGAAATGGGCGGCCGCTTCACTCTGATAGATCCGGCCACAGGCAAGGAAACGACAGACCTGGCGCGTCTCGCTGAACTCAATCCTCGTCAGTACGACAAGGACATGCTTTGGAGCCTCAGTTCATATAACAACTATTCGGTATCCTGTCCTATGGATCTCTTTTCCGAGGACGGTTCGTATCTGCGCCTCAACACCATAACGCTCGGATACACGCTCCCGAAGGATCTGACCCGCAAGGCAAAGATTGAAAATCTCCGCTTCTATGTGACTCTCAATAATATCTGCACATTTACCAGATATAGCGGATATGATCCTGAGGTGTCAACTAGCGGCAGCGCCCTCAATCAGGGTATTGACAGCTCATCCTTCCCGCGCACAAGGGGTTGCGTGCTTGGTGTCAACATGAATTTCTAAATGATACTTCAAATGAAAAAGACATATATACTTTTGGCGGCGGCAGCTATTCTTGCGTCATCGTGCGATGGATTTCTTGAAATCCCGTCCGCCACTAAATTCGATAACGATACGGTGTTCCAGACCGAGGCAAGGGCCGAGATGGCCGTGCTCGGCGCATACAACGGAAGTTGGAGCGACGAAATCTGGTATCAGCTCGGGATGGGTACAGATGAGGTCTATTCGACCGAGGGTGTGACGAACTCCAAGTACCAGCTGGGCAATTACGTCCTCTCCGCATCCCGTACAGGCGGCAGTTTCTCGACTTTTTATAAAGGTATTGAATACGCCAATGTCTGCATTGACGGAATCTTGGCTATGGGTAGTCAGACAGACAACACCCGCAAACTTCTTGGAGAGAGCTATGCCATCAGGGCCTCGTCATATCTCAATCTTCTTCGCTATTGGGGAGATGTTCCTTACACGACAACTCCAGTAGCCAATCTCAGCAGTTTCTATTCTTCCCGCGTGAGCCGTGATCTGATTTATGACGGCATCATCGAGGATCTGCAGAAAGCTGTTGATCTTATTCCATGGAAGAGTGAAATTACCAATTTCGCTCCCGAGCGTTATTGCAAGGAGTCTGCATATGGTCTTCTCGCGAGAGTCGCTCTCTATGCTGCAGGTTATTCTCTGCGCTGGGACAGCGAGACTTATTCGGAGAGTTCGTTGAAGATTGCAAAGCGTGATGATGCTGCCAGAGTGAAGGAACTCAACAAGATTGCGATGGATGCATGTAAGGCCGTGATGGGCAGGAAGTCCTTCTCTCTTGAGCATGATTTTGACCAGGTTTTTCGCAAACTCGTCAATGGCGAATACAGTTCCGAGACTATGCTGGAGCAGGGCAAGTTCGGCCCTAATGTCAAGAGTCTGCACGGGTACACCAACGGCGTCTCCTGCCATATCAATTCTGTATTCGGGAAGGCTTTCCCGCAGATGCGTATCAATCCTATCTTGTATTTTGATTATGCGGATGACGATACCCGCCGCGATGTGACAATTTGCCAGTATGCCGTCAGTGCAGACAGCAAACTCTACGAGATGCCTTACGGCTGCTTCTATATCGGCAAGTTTCGCCCTACATGGAAATCAACCATCGGCACGGCTGCCAATGTACGCGACATCAATTGGATTTGGATGCGTTACAGCCATATTCTCCTGATGTATGCTGAGGCGGCAAATGAATATAACGGAGGTCCAACGCCAGAGGCTGTGAACGCTCTTAAGGAGGTGCGCCTCCGCGCCTTCGGCTGGGACGAAAGCAAAGTCGGCCCTATCCCTGCTGACCACGACGGATTCCTCAAGGCGATTATAAACGAGAACAGGTTCGAGTTCGCAGGAGAATCCTGGCGTCGCACAGAGCTTTGCCGTTGGGGTATCCTATACGAGACCCTGACTGCGAATAAGGCCGAACTCATGAAACTTGCCGGGAGGGAAGGCAGATATGCAGATGTTGACCGTTACCGTGTCTTCACTCCGGTTTCCGGAAGTTGGCAGATGCCGGGCGACAATATACCTTACATTGCTATCAAGACCCTCCAGCTCACTAAAGCCGAAATAGAGAATTATCAGGCTCAGGGCTATGTTGTGGTGGACATGCAGGACTCAGTGTCCCCGTGCACCCATGCTGATGGCAATGAGATAATGTCTTACGGTGTGTTTGAGGTGGCTTCAGATGGATTGCGGGTTTATAAGGGCAGCGACGGCTATGAGAAGAACATCCGTTACTCAAACCTTTTCGGAGGCCTGCGGCGCTGTCATTCTGAAATACTTCCGCTTGCGAGTACCAATATCGACGTAAATATCGGCCTTCGCGGACAGCAGACCCCAGGTTATTGATTGTGAAATTACCAATGAACATTATTAGTATGACAACACCACATTTTACCACGTTATCGGCTTTGGCCCTGGCTGCGGCGGCCCTGCTCTCCTGCTCGGGGGAGGGGAAGATCGACCGCCAGGCGCTCGTAAGCCGCAACAACCCCCACATCACGGAGGTGAACCCGCTTCACTCGCTGAACCTCGGCAACGGGGCCTTCACCCTCACGCTCGATGCCACGGGGCTCCAGACATTCCCGGAATACTACAAAGACGGCCTTTCGCTCGGCACATACAGCGAGTGGGGCTGGCACTCCTTCCCCGACAAGGAGGGCTATACCATAGAGGAAACCCTTGAAGACCATCCGCTTCCCGGGCATCCTCACGGCATCTATTCTGTCCAGGAAGGGCTTACTCTCGACCAGAGGGGCAAGGCCGCCGCGGAGTGGGTGCGTTCCAATCCTCACCGCATGCACCTCGGCAATATCGGATTCGCCGGCATGGCGCCGGAGCAGATCACGGATGTGGACCAGACCCTTGACATGTGGGACGGCGTCCTGCACTCAAGCTTCAGATGGAATGGAACTCCTGTCAAGGTGACCACGGTCAGCGGCGGCGACGGTCAGGACCTCTACGCCGCCCGTATCTCATCTGAGAAAGCGCTTCCTGTCGTGATAAGGTTCCCTTATCCTACCGGACAGCACAGCGATGACGCCTCGGACTGGGGCGCCGATGACAAGCACAGCACGGAGATTGTCTCCCAGAGCGCCAACTCCGCCGTGCTCAAGCGCACCGTCGATGCGAGCACATATTATGTGTCAATCTGTTGGGACGGCAAGGCGAGCCTGGAGACGAACGGCCGCAACTGCCTGACCCTCAGCCCTGAGGGCGGGGACTGGAGTTTCTGTGCATCCTTCTCCGAGAGTCTTCCTGCGGGCCGCGCCCCGTCATATGGCGAGGCGGCGAAAGGGGCCCGGAAGCTGTGGAACAGCTACTGGAAGACAAGCGGCGTGATAGACTTCTCGCACTGCACCGACCCTCGCGCGCCGCTTCTGGAAAGAAGGGTCGTACTCTCCCAGTATCTGATGCGTGTGCAGGAAGCCCAGAACTTCCCTCCTGCTGAGACGGGCATGACCTACAACAGCTGGTTCGGCAAATTCCACCTTGAGATGGTCATGTGGCACAGTTTCCACTACGCCACCTGGAACAAGCCGGAACTTCTCGCAAAGCAGCTGGACTGGTATCTCGGCGTGATGCCGAAGGCTCGCGAAATCGCCGAGAGGCAGGGCTTCCCGGGTGTGCGCTGGATGAAGATGACCGACCCGTGGGGGGCTGAGACCCCGTCCGATGTGGGTTCGTTCATCATCTGGCAGCAGCCGCACCCGATCTACATGGCGGAACTGATCTACCGTGCTACCAAGGACCGCAAGGTGCTTGAGAAATACGCCGACATGGTGCAGCAGACCGCCGAATTCATGGCCTCTTTCGTAAGTTATGACGCGCCGGCGGACCGATACATCATCGAGGGCGCCTGCGCCGCCAACGAGAACTACAACGAGCGCGCCACTGTCAACCCGGCCTTTGAGATGTCCTACTGGCATTTCGGCCTGAAGGTGGCCCAGGAGTGGAGAGAGCGTCTCGGCGAGGGCAGGATCGCCGAATGGGATGAGATAATGGCTAAACTCGCGCCGCTCTCGACAAGCCCGGACGGCATCTATCTCCCGGCCGAGAAGGGCCCGGGCATCCCGGACTTCGTCAACATGACCGTGGAAGTGGACAACACCCCGGCGGCCCCGGCAGGCGGGTACTTCAACGGCATCAGGCCGAAGGCGGACCCTTCCGCCCCGAAGACTGTCAGGAAGGACGGGCGCGATCCGTTCTATGTCCGCGCAACCTCATCGGAGAATCTTCTGGCATACGGAATGTTGCCTGAATGCAGGCTCTTCAACGAGGAGAACATGCAGAAGACGGTGACCCGCGCAGCGGAGAACTGGGGATGGAAGGGCGGCAGCTGGAGCTGGAACTACCCGACCCTGATGATGAACGCCACCCGCCTGCACCGTACCGACATCGCCGTGCGCGCAGCCACGATGGACGGCCGCAGCGACCTGCTGCTGCCGAGCGGCAACAACTACCGCAGCGAGCGTCTGAGGATGTACCTTCCGGGCAACGGAGGCCTGCTGCTCGCGGTCGGGATGATGTGCGCCGGCTGGGACGGCTGCGATGAGCCGAACCCTGGCTTCCCTAAGGACGGCACATGGGATGTGCGCTGGGAAGGCCTGACCCCTATGCCGTAAGGGTTTCCATAGAGATCATGAAGGCGTTGTTCTCGATGAGGCTTTTGAGGAAAGCCCTTGTCGCCACCTTTATGTATTGACCTTTGAGGAGATGGTAGGAACCTACCATCTCCGTTTCGTTATGGTCGATGTCTATAGTGCAGAACTCCGGGTTGTCCTTGACCGTGGCCGCGGAGAGGAAGGTGATCATGTCGGTCCTGCTCACAAGGTCGAGCAGCATGTTGAGGTCGTTGACTTCCAGACGGACATCGAATCTGTAGTTCTGCCCGAACAGCAGGTGGTCGAACTCGTTGCGCGCCTGCAGGCCTCTGGACGGCAGTGCCATGGGGAACTTCTCCAGGTCCACGAGCCTCACCTTGTCCTTGCCTGCGAGTGGATGGTCGCGCCTTGCTGTCACGCAGAGATTGCTGTTGAATAGGATGTGGGACTCGATGTTGTCGAAGTGCCGGCTCGGCCTGTATGACAGGACCGTGTCCAGCTCCCCGTCCTCAAGCATCTGCATCAGCTCCTCCATCGAGGCGCAGGTCAGTTTGATGGAAATCCCTTTGTGCTCTTTCATGAACTCCTCGATGGTCTTGCCGAGCAGCGGGCAGAAAGTGTATGTGGCGCCGATGTTGATCGTGCCCACGGACAGTCCGGCCACATCCTTGATCCTTGCCACCCCGGATCTGACATCCTCGGCTATGTTCTTGGCGTACGGGAGGAACTGGATTCCGTAGTCGCTCAATTTGACACTGTGGGAATCCCTGACGAAGAGTTCCGCCCCGAGCTCGTCTTCGAGCTGCTTTATCTGCTGGGACACGGTGCTCTGCGAGACGCACAACTGCCGTGAGGCCTCCGAGAAGCTTGAGGTCTCGGCTATCTGTAGGAAGTATCTTATCTGCCTGAGTTCCATCGTTTCGTCTGTTTTGTTACGGAGAACGAGTATTTCGTGAATGCAAATATAGGAAGAGTTGCGCCTATAACCATACCGAGTATAGTGACCATGAAGACGATGCCGTTGTAGGTCAGAAGATACATATAGTGCATGAACGCCCCCTCTTCGGAAACGCGGAGACAGTAGACTATGGCCTGCACGGCCCTGTAGGCATACATTCCCGGAACCATAGGGAGCAGGGCGGGGAAGGAGATGAACTCAGCCGGGGTCTTTATCCGCCCGGCCATTGGCAGCGAGATCAGGCCCGTCACGCAGGAAGCGATGAAACTGGCTATGGCAAGGTGCCAGCCGGCGCAAGTCATCAGCAGGTAACGGGTCATGTGCCCGCAAGCGGCGGCCAGGCAGCACCATGGCAGAACCTTTGGCGAGGGATTGCTGATGGCGGCGAATCCCATGGCGGCGACGGCGGCGAAAAAGCCGTCTCTCAGAACAGCTAGCAGAATCATACGAATTTGATATTGAGCGCGACAAATGCGAGACACAGCCCGATAGACAGGCACACAGTGATTATCAGTGCGTTGCGCATGCGGCTAAGGGCGGACAGGTGATGCCCGTAGAGCATGTCGCTGATGCCGTTGGCGAACGGTATCCCCGGCACGCAGTACAGCACGCTGGTGGCGAGAGCGACCTCCGGGGTGTCGCTTATCCCGAAGACGAAGCCGGTGCAGGCTATGATGGCCGAGACCGTGCAGCCGGCGATTATGGCTATACGGTGGTCTATCCCGTATTTTGGGAGTATGGATTTGAGGAAAAAGCCGTCCAGCGTGGCCACGAACACTATGAGTATGGCAATCCAGTCTCCTCCGAAAAGTTCGCAGAATGAGGCGTTGGCCGCGCTGGCCAGCACGCATACGAGCCACGGGTTCATTCTCTTGCGCGCGACGGTCTCCTCGTATCTCTCCATTGCCTGGGGGATGCCGAGCCCCTTGTCGTGAATCTCCCAGCTCAGGGCGCTCAGGCGTGTGATGGTGTCGAAATTTATCTTGTCCTTAGGGATGGAACGTGACATCGTGAACGAGCCCCCGTCCCCGTCTGTCAGGGTCACCAGCACGCAGGTGGGCGAAACGGAGAAATCCGCAGAGCATTGCCAGCATCCGGCAATCCTCTGCAGATTCTTGTCTATCCTCATGGCCGTGGCCCCGCAGGAATACAGGGTTGAGGCGTACAGACAGAGGAATTCCCCCTTGTCCCTAAGCGAGGCCGTGCCTTGCGACTCCTTCATCTCCATTACCATGGCCATATTGTATGTCTGATACGGTTTCAGGTGTGCGGATGAATCCGTCTCCATCCAGACAAGGCACTCCGTCCGGGGAGATGACCGGCATCTCCATCAACTCAGGCAGAGGCTCCAGCCCGGAGAAAGGCACGCCCTCCGGGTCTATGCCCTCGCTCCCGTTGTTCCAGGCGCAGCCCGGGTCTGTCTTGCGGACGGGCTTTTCTGAGCGCCTGTGCTCGAATAGGGTGTCGAAGACCATCGCTCCGGCGGAAAGCAGCACGCAGGCCGCGACGATTAGCGCGGAACTCTCGTTGATCTGATTTGTCAAAATCTCAAGTACCATGATTTCTATCCTTTTTTCGGGTGGCAAAAGTAACGCCCACGCTCAGAATGTCAAGGCCTTGGCGATTGTTTGTTCCGATTGCGGCTATCGCTCCCGCCGAAGGCCGGCCTTATCTGGATTCTCTCCACCTCGGGTCACCGACGCCCTTGGTGTAGATCTCGTGATTGCGCACCTGCTCGGTATTGTTGAAATACAGGCCATCGAGGTTGTCGATCTCATGCACATCCTTGTCCCCCTCCTTGTGAGGCGGGTTTGGATTCCGCATCAGTTCGGTAGGGGAGATAGGCTTCTTCCCGACCCTGACGATGAGCGCATCCGTTCCGTTGACTACTCCCGGAGAGTAGTTGATGAATGCTCCGGCGCTGTTTTTCTTGGCGCTGAAGGCTGCCGAGGTGAAGATCTTGTCATTGATCTGCCTGGCGGCATCGGAACTTGAGGAGTAGTTGTCCGCGATGTCGAAGGTCACTTCTTTCGAAACCCCGTTGATCTGCCTGATGTCCATGCCCTCGAAATAGAGGTTGCGCTTGTCTCCTTCACGGGCGGTCTGAATGAAGAGGTTCTTGCGTACGACGATTTTGCTCCCGCTCGGCAAGTACCTGAGGTCGAATATCTTGCGCCCGGATGAACGGGTGCTGAAATTGACGAAGGTGTTGTTCTCGAGAGTGATGTTGTACTGCACGCTTGCAGGCCAGTTGAGGCTCTTGCCGTTGTCGGTGAACATGCATGTGCGCGGTGAGTCGTAGAATGTGTTGTTGCGCACGACCAGGTTCTTGTAGATGTTGGACTTCGGGTCCTTGCCGTCGCCGGCGAACCAGGCATAGCCGCGGCCGTTGTTGTCATAGTAGCCGCAGTTGTAGAAGAGGCAGCCCTCTATCAACATGTTCTCGAATATCTTGCGCTTTGAGCCCTGGACTCTGATGAAGCCCCTTATCATCCTCTGGAAAGTGCAGTTGCGTACCTCGAAGGAGGAGAATGTCACAGCCATGCCATTGGAATACATGTTGGCGAAATAGTTGCCGGTCGCCTTCCCGTCACCGAAGTTGGTCGCCAGCGGGCAGTCGAAGTCTATGCCCTCGAACACGAGGGACTTGACATTGATAGGCGCATCGCTCTCGCCGGCCTGAGGCGGGCGCCCGAACATGAAGTTGCAGGATGCGGCCGAGCCGTCAGGGTTGAGTGACATGCCGTCGAGATATATCTTGGCGCGCAGCCCTTTGGCGAGGTCCTCGGCCCTGGTGCGCATCGTGAAGCCCTTGCAGAGCGTAGGATTGGCGGCGAAATAATACGCCTTCCCGCCCTCAAGCTCATAGATGGTGCCTTCCGCCAGCTCCGCATCGTTGGTGTAGTCGCTGATCACCTTGTCGAGGCACATCGCCTTGTATTCCACCGCTCCCGGTATGGTGTCCTCCTGCCACACTTCGTGCTTGAGGAAGATAGGCTCTCCCGGGTCGCCGTCGGTGCGGACGGTGCGGGTGTTGTATATCGCGTCCACGAAAATCTTGATGTTCTCGTTGACCACATTCACGACATAGACACTGTTTTTCTGCAGCCCGTCAATCTCCACATATCCCCGGTCCTTGTCCTCGTCGGTCAGATAGTACTTGTGCCACTTTGGCGGCACGGCGGCGTCCGGGTTGGTAGGGGAGGCCGTCACCTGGATGTAGTGTACGACGAACCTGCCGTCATCACCCACCTCGAAGTGCTCCTTGTAGGTGCCGGGATCTCCGGAGCTGGCGTAATCCAGATCAAGGTTGACCCGGAAACTGGTCTTGGTGATGCTGCCCACCTCGAACACGTCCGGGGTGTCGTAGCGGATTTCGGTGTCGAGCCCGAACCAGTCCGCCCACTGGCGGCCGTTGCCGTAGCCATACCACTTTGAGTGGTATTCGGCCCCCTTCTTGGAGAGCGTGCGTATCGCGAAGCGGTAGCTGGTGCTGTAATTGAGATGTTTGATCACGAGGTCAAGCACATCCGGCTTGACGATGGTGTCGAAGAGAATGTTGGCGGGATTCTCCCAGTCGGAGGCGAGGCCGGATGAGACATTCGGCTGGAGGGCCATCTTGATCTCGTAGCCGGCGCAGCCGTCCACTCCATACCAGTAGAGGTGTATGTCGTTCAGGTTCTCCACTGTACACGCATAAGGGTCGTTGGATTTGGCCGTGTTGTGCTCCTTGCGGAACATCGTCATGAATTCCCGCTCCGGAGCGTCGTTGTACACGCCCCTCATCTCCTTGGTGCAGGAGAAGAGAGCCGCGGTAGCCGCCGCGACGGCAAGACAGGTGTAAATATATTTTGGTTTCATGCTTCAGAGTTGTTGTCAATTATAGCCATAGTAGTTCTTGTAGACTCCGCCGCTGCGCTGTATGGCGGTGCGGGGATAAGGAAGGATGTAACGTACCGGAGGCAGATTATCAAGCGACGGGGTCTCGAGGGCGCCGTTCCTGACCACGGAGATGACACCGCTTTGGTCTGCGCGGATGTAGCCGAAGAAGGAGTAGAGCATCCTGTCCTCCGGGCAGCCGACTCCGTCGTTCCACCAGCCGAAGAGCGAGGCCTGCTTCCAGTCTCCGCCCGGGTGTACCTGGCTGTGGTACAGGTCGTAGAATGTCACGATGTCAAGAGAGGTGTTCGGATAGACGGACAAATCCGCCGGATTCGGCTGCGAGTCCTTGTAGAAGATGTCGTACGGAATCCTCTCCCAGAACTCCGGATCCATCCCGTCGTGGAGCGCGACAGCCTCCAGATAGTCGGATGAGCCGGCTCCGTTCTCCGCCACGCCATAGTAGCGCAGGAATGTCCAATATAGCTCTTCCGAGTACATGTTGTTGCGCACCAGATCTTTCCAGCGCATGTTCTCTCCGGCGAACTCGAACTTCCTCTCGTCCAGCACCGCTTTAAGGAAAGCTTCCTTGGATGCGCTGACTTCGCTCAGATATGCCTCCACCTTGCTTCCGTCCCTGAATGCGCGTCGGCGCACCTGGCGGAGAGCGTCGACGGCTTTCGCTCCGTCCGTTCCGCTGACTCCGCCGTCTATCTCGCAGACCGCTTCGGCATACATCAGGAGCACGTCCGCATAGCGCATATACGGATAATTGATCCCGGTGTTGGCGCCGCTGTTGGTGCCCATTGACGAGACAGACCAGAGCTTGGACCACTTGTTGTTGAAGACCGTGCGGTCATTGAGCAGGACGGTCTCCCCGTCGTACTTGTAGTACCACATGCCGTTCACATAGTCCCGTCTCAGGTCATCCTCGTCGAAGAAGAAGCGATAGAGCGCGTTGAGCCTGGCGCCTCCGTTGCTGCCGCCCCAGATGTTCTTGCCTGAGGTGTTGCCCTCGTAGGTCTGGCTTGTCGGGCCCTGGATGTAGCCGATGTGGCCGGAACTGTTCTTCGCGAAAGGTATCTCGAAGATCGGGTCGTCCTGGTTTATGACCATGTAGTTGCATTCGTTGATGAAGACCTGGTGATAAGGCAGGCTGAGGCTGTGGCGCCCCGACACGATCACCGAGTCGCAGTAGTCGCGCGCGATCATATAGTAGTCCAGGTAGTTGTCAGGGCGCTTCATGGTGCCGTAACTGCCCGGTGCGGACATGTCCGGCCTGAGCGAATACCCGCCGCAGCTCAGAGCCATCCTGGCTATCATCGCCCAGCAGAATTCTTTGGATACTCTCTCCACTCCGCCGCTGATGTCGGCGGCGAACTGCATGCCCGGGGCTATCCCCTTCAGGTCTTCGATGAGCGCCTTGTGCACCAGCTCGCGGTCGGTGACCGGCAGCAGGAGTGACTTGTTGTCGTCGGTGCCGCTCATCGGCCGCATCGAGAACGGGATGTCCCCGAAGAGCACCAGAAGGTCGTGGTAGAACATGGCGCGCATCACCTTGGCTTCGCCCATCATCTGCATGAGGTCCTCATTGTCCTCCCCGGAGTAGAGCGGGCTGTTCTCAAGCTGATATATGAAGTTGTTGGCATATTCCACGCCCTTGTATGCCGCATTCCAGGTGTTCGCTATCTCTCCTCCGAGGGGAGTGCAGTCGAATCGCCGGTAGCTGTTGTTGGTGGAGACGTCGCTGGTGTACATCGCCATGTCCACGTCGCTGTTGAAGCAGAACGTGCTGAGATAGTCGCGGCCGTAGGTGCTCGTGCTGAGCAGCTGGGCATACACCCCGTTGAGCGCGCGGTTGATTTCAGTCTTGTCGCTGAAAACATACCCGTTGTCATACTTGGACGGCGCATCCACTCTCAGGAAGTCATTGCACGAAGAGAATGCCGCAAGCGCGAGGCCCGCGATAATGATATTCTTGATTTTCATATCTCTGTCATTTGAATTAGAATGTGAGGTTCACGCCGAAGACGAAACTGCGGCTGCGCGGGTAGCGGTTGTAATCCATGCCTCGAGCCAGATCTGTCTGCACGTCCACCTCCGGGTCATACCCGGAGTAGTTCGTGATTATGAACAGGTTGGTGGCACTCACATAGAACCTGAGCCTTGAGAGGCCGGCGCGGCGGATGAGGTTCTGCGGCAGGGAGTATCCCAGAGTCAGATCCTGGCAGCGCAGGAATGAGCCGTCCTCGATGAAGTAGGAATGGGTGATCTTGTTGGTGACATCGGCAGGGTTCCACTGGGTCACCCCTTCATTGGCGGCTTTGTAGAGTTCCACGGAATTGTCCACCCAGTAGCGCTTGTAGTAGTTGTCTCCATCGGCCGGATCGTAGTAGTGCCAGCGGTTTTCGGAGAACTTGGCGAGCACGTTGTGGAACTTCTTGTTGTTGCCCTCGGACGATGACAGCTGATAGGCTGTGGCATTGTTGACATCGAAGTCATACATGTAGTTGAAATTGACCGAGAAGTCGAAGTTCTTCCATTGTCCGGAGAAACCGAAACCGCCCTGGAATTTAGGGTTCGTGTTGCCTATCACCGTGCGGTCGTGCTCGTCGATGATGCCGTCCGGCACACCGTCCGGACCGGAGATGTCCTTGAACTTGACCTTGCCCGGCAGGGTAGGGTCGCCGGAGTTGCTGGTGCCGGAGACCTTGTTGATCACCGTCCCCTCTTTAGGGATGGCGAGGAAGTTCTGGTTCTGGTCGAAGTCGAACTCGTCGAAGCCGTAGATGCCGTCGTAGATGAATCCGTATATCAGGCCTATCTCATCGCCCACCTTCAGGCAGTAGTCGTTGTAGCTTGACTTCCACCTGTCGTGCTGGGTCCATATCACGTCGTCGGTGTCGTTGAGCTTGTCGACCACCGTCTTGTTGAACCCGAATGAGAGGTTGCCGCTGAGCACATGGTCGCGTCCGCGGAGGATGTCCCCGTTCACCGTGAGCTCGACTCCGCGGTTGGTCACCTGGCCTATGTTGCGTATCTGCCGTGTGTAACCGGACACAGTAGGCACGTCCGAAGTGTAGAGAAGGTCGCTGGTGGTGTTCCAGTAGAACTCGGGGGTCACCGAGACCCTGCCCTTGAAGAATCCCATGTCAAGCGCGACGTTGCGTGTCAGGGTCGTCTCCCACTTGATTTTGGTGTTGGGGTATGTCCTGCCGTCGCCGATGCTGTAGTATTGTTCTCCGTTTTCAATCGCCTCGCCGAATCCGGGGCCGCCGCTGGTGGCTATCGTATAGAGGAAACGCCACATGTCATTGCCGATGCGGTTGTTGCCGACCTTGCCGATGGCCGCCCTCAGCTTGAGGTTGCTGATGAACGGGTTGTAGCGGAGGAAGTCTTCCTCGGAGGCCACCCACGCGCCCGAGATGGACGGGAAGTAACCCCACTGCTCGCCGGGGGCGAACTTGGTGGAGCCGTCGGCGCGCATCGTCAGGGAGAGCAGATACCGGTGCTCATAGTTGTAGTTGGCCTGGCCGAAGAACGAAGCCGTGCGGTCCGCCGTGGAGAGGGAGGTCGTGGCCTGGTAAGGGGTGCCGAGATTCATGTTGCTGATAGCCTTGTCCGCAGAGATGTAACGGGGGAAATACCTGTTTGTCATCGAACTTGTCCTGGTCTGCGAACTCTGGATCTCCTGTCCCAGCAGAAATGAGAAGTTGTGGGCGCCGGCTATGTCGAAGCCGTAAGATGCCGTGTTGGTCCAGAGGAACCTCTCGTTCCGGGTGCCGGTTATCGATGCCACCGGCAGTTTGTTGTGGGCCTGTCCCATGCCGGTCATCGCACCATAGAAGCGGTTGTCGTCGCTGAACGAGAGGGAGATGGCGCCTTCGGAGCGCAGGGCCAGGCCTTTTGCCGGTTTCCATTCGAGGCCTGCCTGGTTGGTGATCGAGTAACTGTGCTTCTTGCGTGTGTTCTCCTTGATGTCGTTCTTGGGATTGGTGTACTCGAACACCTTCTCGTCATCAGGGTCTACGGTTTTCGGGTCCCAGAACGCGAATTCGTGCAGCCCGTTGGTCGGCCGGTAGCGCAGCACGTCGATCAGTCCCCCGGAACCGATGTTGTTGCCTCCGGCTCCCGTGTCCCGGCGATAGCTGAACTTCGGGTTGAAATTGAGGGTCAGCCTGTCTGAGATGGCGGCGCTGAACTTCATGTTGAGGTTGGTGCGGCGCACGCCGGAGCCGAGGATGATGCCCTTGTCTTCCGACTGGGTGAGGGAGATGTTGAAGCGGAGCCTGTCGGTGCCGCCTCCCACCGTGATGTTGGTGGAGTAGTTGAGCGGGGTCTCGCCCATCACCTCGTCCTGCCAGTCGTGGGTCGGCGCCCTTTTGTAGATGTCGAGGTCGTAAGGGTTGCCGAAGTTGGCCCGGAAGAACTGCGCCGCTCCGCTCCGGTTCCCTCCGGCAGCGGCCCAGTCATACTGGTAGCGCACGAAGTTGTAGGTGTCCATCAGGTCGAGCTTCCTGGCGAGCCGGCTTACGGAGACCTGAGAGTTGACCCCCACCTGCACCTTGCCGGCGCGGGCGGCCTTGGTGGTTACGATGACGACGCCGTTGCCGCCTCGCGCGCCGTAGATGGCGGTCAGGGACGCATCCTTCAGGATGTCGATGGACGCGATGTCGGTAGGAGGGATATCGTTGATGTTGTCCGTCTGGAAGCCGTCAACGATATAAAGCGGCTCGTTGCTTTGGGTTACCGAGGTGCCGCCGCGCACGCGGATGTTGATGTCCGCGCCGGGGGCTCCGTCAATCGTGGTCACCTGCACGCCGGCCACCTTGCCCTGGAGAGCCACGGCTGCGGAGGTGACGGGCACGGCCGCCAGTTTGGCCCCGGAGACGGAACCCACGGAGCCGGTGAGGTCGCGGCGGGACATGATGCCTCCATAACCTATTACTACAGCGTCTTCGAGGAACTCGGAGTCTTCTTCAAGCACGAAGTCTACGGTTTTCTGGCCCGTGCCGAGGGTTATCTCCTGCGCGGAGTAACCGATACAAGACGCTACGAGAGTGGATTTTGCGGGAGCGGAAAGCGTCCAGTTGCCATCGACATCCGTCATCGTGCCGTTGGTGGTGCCCTTTACGGCGACCGAGGCTCCGATGATGGGTTCGCCCTTGGCATCCTTGACTGTTCCCGAGACTTTCTGCTGTGCGAACGCCGCTCCTCCCGTCAGAAAGAGAGAAAGAAGTGTGAGCGCAGTTGCTCTGAGGTGTTTTTTAATCATAGGAAAACTGATTTATTAAACTGTGGTTGCCCGTACCGGTCAGTGTGAATTGGGGTTGGCGGATAGTTCACACTGTGGCCGATTGCCGCCAAGATACGAATTTAATTTTGATTCACAATACATGCTCCGGTGATATAACTCACAATTCTTCAAAAAGATAGATACAGTGACCTGTGGTGCATGGAGGGGCTTTTCACAGAGCCGTAGAAGCTCGTGCTGCTGTGGTGTCCCGGTCTTTCCGGGCTTGTCGCCGGGGTGCCGTCAGGGTGCCGCCGGGTGCCGCCGGGTGTCGCTGGATGCTGCCGGGGTGCCGCCGTGGTGTCGCTGGATGCTGCCGGGGTGCCGCTGGATACTGCTGGGTGTCGCTGGGGTGCCGCCGGAGTTCCGCCGGGGTGTCGCTGGGGTTGAAGAGGCCTGCGGCGGTTTTCGCTGCGCATTCGATAAGGGATGGGTGAATTTGAATAAAGTGATAAATTTTTGTTAACTTCGCAGTTTGTAACAAATAACATTATTCCTATATGCCCAAAATCATCACCTTCGGAGAGATAATGCTCCGACTGTCAACACCGGGATACCTGAGGTTCGGCCAGGCAAAGCAGTTTGACGCCACTTACGGCGGCGGCGAGGCCAATGTGGCCGTATCACTTGCAAACTACGGAATGGATGCCAAGTTCGTGACAAGGCTTCCTGAGAACGATATCGCGAAGGCCTGTCTGAAGGATCTGCGCTCTTATGGGGTGGATACGAGCTCCATCGTCTATGGAGGCGACCGTCTCGGAATCTATTTCCTCGAGACCGGCGCCGTGGCCCGTCCGAGCAAGGTCGTGTATGACCGTGCCAACTCGTCCATCGCCACCATCAAACCCGGCGACATCGATTGGAAGAAGGTGCTTGAAGGGGCGGACTGGTTCCACTGGACCGGCATCACTCCGGCCCTGAGCCAGGGCGCGGCGGACGTGTGCCTTGAGGCCATCAAGGCCGCCAACGCCATGGGTGTCACCGTGTCATGCGACCTCAATTATCGCAAGAACCTCTGGAAATACGGCAAGAAGGCTTCCGAGGTAATGCCTGCCCTTGTGGAAGGGTGCGATGTCATCCTCGGCAACGAGGAGGATGCCGACAAGGTGTTCGGCATCAAGCCTGAGGGCTTCGATGTGACAAGCACCGGCGGACAGATCGACCAGCGCAGGTTCCAGAGCGTGGGCGAGCAGCTCATGAAGAGGTTCCCTCGCGCCAAGAAGGTCATCATCACACTGCGCGGCTCCATCAACGCCAACCACAACACTTGGGGCGGCGTGCTCTGGGACGGCAAGACCCTCTATCAGTCACCTCGCTACGACATCACCCACATCGTTGACCGCGTGGGCGGCGGAGACTCTTTCATGGGAGGTCTCATCTACGGCCTCCTCACCTACACCGGTGATGACCAGAAGGCTCTCAATTTTGCAGTCGCCGCATCCTGTCTGAAGCACACCATCTTCGGTGACTACAACCAGGTTACCGTGGCTGAGGTGGAGAACCTCATGAAGGGTGACGCTTCCGGACGAGTATCAAGGTAAATCCTCAAGAATTATGGCAAAATACAATAAACTCCAAGTCCTTCAGACCATGAAGGAGACCGGTATTGTGCCGGTGTTCTACAATGCTGATGTGGAAGTCAGCAAGAATGTGCTCAAGGCCTGCTACGAAGGCGGAATCCGTGCGTTCGAGTTCACCAACCGCGGCGACTTCGCCCAGGACGTGTTCGCCGAGCTGGTCAAGTTCGCGAACAAAGAGCTTCCGGGGATGATAATGGGTGTCGGGTCAATAGTTGATCCTGGTACCGCCGCCCTCTACATCCAGCTTGGCGCCAACTTTGTGGTCGGCCCTGTCTTCAACCCTGCCGTCGCTCCTGTGTGCAACCGAAGGCTCATCCCTTACTGCCCTGGTTGCGGCTCCGTGACCGAGGTCAGCACCGCCCAGGAGGCTGGATGCGATGTCTGCAAGGTGTTCCCCGGCGATGTTCTCGGACCTGCTTTTGTCAAGGATCTCAGAGGACCTATGCCGTGGAGCCAGATAATGGTGACCGGAGGCGTCAAGCCGGAGAAGTCCAACCTCGAGGGCTGGTTCAAGGCTGGCGTGACCTGCGTGGGAATGGGTTCCAACCTCTTCCCTAAGGATGTGATCGCCGCTGGCGAATGGTCCAAGATTGCCGAGCTCTGCCGCGGCGCGCTCGAAATAGTCAAAGAAGTAAGATAATCTCATTTTTATATGTCAACACAGAAGAAACTGATGACCAACTGGCGCTGGTGGATGGTGATGTTGCTCTTCCTTGCGACTACCGTCAACTACATGGACCGCCAGGTGCTGTCCCTTACATGGAAGGACTTCATCGCTCCTGAATTCCACTGGACAGACAACGATTATGGTACAATCAACGCCATCTTCTCCATCATCTATGCCGTGTGCATGCTTTTCGCCGGCAAGTTCGTGGACTGGATGGGCACGAAGAAGGGCTATCTCTGGGCCATTGGAGTATGGTCTACCGGCGCCTGCCTTCATGCTGCCTGCGGATGGGCTACATGCCACATCGCCGGCTTTGAGAGCATCAAGGCGATGCAGGCTGTGCAGAACGGTTCCGCCGCGGCTCTTGCGGTAGCTTCTATAAGTGTATGGCTCTTTGTAGCGGCGCGCGCCGTGCTCGCCCTCGGTGAGGCCGGCAACTTCCCTGCAGCTATCAAGACCACCGCTGAGTATTTCCCTAAGAAGGACCGCGCATTCGCGACCTCCATATTCAATGCGGGCGCTTCCGTAGGTGCCCTCATCGCTCCTGCAACGATTCCGCTTCTTGCCCAGTATTTCAAGAACAAGGGCATCGGCGGCGGCTGGGAGATGGCTTTCATCATCATCGGTGCCATCGGCTATGTCTGGATGGCTCTCTGGGTGTTCATGTATGAGAAGCCTGAGAAGAGCAAGCATGTCAACGCCGCGGAGCTTGAGTACATCCATCAGGATGATGCCGAGAATGCTGCTGCGGTCAAGGACGAGAAGAAGGGCGAGAAGCAGATCTCTCTCTGGAAATGCTTCACTTTCAAGCAGACTTGGGCTTTCATCACCGGCAAGTTCTTCACTGACGGTGTGTGGTGGTTCTTCCTGTTCTGGGCTCCTGCCTACTTCTCCGACCAGTTCGGCTATACCTCATCATCAGGTATGGGTGTCGCACTCATCACCACTCTCTACGCTATCGTGACGGTGCTCTCGATATTCGGTGGCTACCTCCCGCGCGTGTTCGTGGACAAGAAGGGCATGAATCCGTATGCGGGCCGTATGCTTGCGATGCTTCTCTTCGCATTCTTCCCGCTCTTCGCCCTGTTCGCTCAGCCTATGGGCGTGCATTCAGCGTGGTGGCCGGCTATTTTCATCGGCCTCGCCGGTGCGGGACATCAGGCCTGGTCCGCCAACCTCTTCAGCACCATCGGTGACATGTTCCCTAAGAGCGCCATCGCCACCATCACAGGAATCGGCGGTATGGCCGGCGGTATCGGTTCGTTCTTCATCCAGAAGGCTGCCGGTCTGCTCTTCACCAAGACTGCTGAACTCGGCTCGGCGTTCACCTTCCTCGGTTTCGAGGGCAAGCAGGGCGGTTACTTCATCATGTTCTGCTTCTGCGGTATCGCTTATGTGCTTGCATGGAGCATCATGAAGGCTCTTGTGCCTAAGCACAAGCCTATCGTGCTTGAATAATATCCGCCGGTGACGGCGAAATTCAGAGGCCGACCCCGCGCTGCGGGGCCGGCCTTTTTTACGGGGCATATCCCCGTGCCCCTGCGGCGCTCAAGTCGCTTTCCGACTTTGCATTGCAAAGTCCCGCGACCGCACCGGTCCGCTGATGCGGACTCGCTAGTCGAGCCATTCAGTGGCGTCCTTGTGCGGGGCATATCCCCGGGCCCCCCGCGCTTGCTGCGCAAGCGCGCCATCTCAACCCCAGTCACTTCGTGACAGCCCCTTTCAGGGGCAAGCCGGCTCGGCAAGCCTTCGCCGGGCGTCTCCGCTGCTTCGATGTCTGCGACATCTCGCTGCCGCTCCGCCGCGCCGCTTGTGCGGCCCCTCCGGGAGTCGCTTTCCGACTTTGCCTGAGCAAAGTCCCGCGACCGCGCCGGTCCGCTGATGCGGACTCGCTAGTCGAGCCGTTCGGCGGTGTCCTTGTGCAGGGCATATCCCCGAGACCCCTGCGGCGCTCAGGGGCCTTTCCAATTTTGCCTGGGCAAAATCCCGGCCCCGGGCGGTTCGCTGATGCGGACTTCCAGAACGGCCTTTCTTTTCTGTGATACGGACGGGGCAAATTTTCCTGCGCCATAATGAGGGCTGCGTACACCACAACGCCGTTTTCTGTACCGCACTGTCCTGCGGGGACGTCCCGTACAATAGGAGCCCTGATTCTGTACGGCGCGGTGTGGACCGCCGTCACAGAACCACCCGGGCTCATCGCTGAAGTCCGTCTCCATCAGGTGTTAGCCATTTTTGGTGAATTCGCTGCTACCTGGGCTGTCCACCTGTCCCGCATGGCCCTCTGCGGCATCCGCCGCTTCCAAGTGTGAGCCTGTTCCGGCATTTCTGCTGCTACCTGGACCGTCCACCTGTCCCGCATAGCCCTCTGCGGCATCCGCCGCTGCTGGGTGTGTGAGCCGTTTTCGCCGAATCGGCTCACACCTGCGTCGTGTGACTCAGGCTCCTGGTCCGGCACTATGGCGTCAGGCGCCCGGGAACAGGCAGCCTCCTGCGATGCTTTTGTGTTGAGCAGGAGGCGGCCCGCTCCCGATGCGCCCTTAAAACGGGGAATTAGCTTTGCGAAAATTCGGGGATTCAAAGTTGCTGATTACAATCCTCGTCGGCGAACCTGACCGTGGAACATTTGCCGACACGAGCAATACGAGGAGAGCTTCCGCCTGTACAACGGCGCCCCGTCCGTGGAACATTACCGACGCGTGGGACCTCCGCCGACGCGTGGAACATCCGCCTGTGCGTGGAACATCGCCGTGCGCACCAGGGGCGTTTTCACTCACCGCGATGATTTTCAGAAGCCCACGTGCGTAGAAAGGGGTCTGGTGCGCACGGGAAAAACACTTGGGCGGCCGAGTCTGGTGCGCACGGGAAAAGCACTTGGGTGGCCGGGCCTGGCGCGCACGGGAATCACACCAGTCATACCGGAATCAGCGGGCCCCTCCGCCCTATGCTATTTTGAAGCCACCGGTCCCACCTATGCTATTTTGAGGCCATCCGCCCGCCCCGTCTATGCGCTATTCTTAGAGCCCGCCCCGCTAAGCGCTGTTCTTAAAGCCCCATCCCCGCCCTGCCTATGCCATTTTAAAAATTAAGAATATTTGTATGGAAACCGCGAAATTATGTAAATATTTTTTATATTTGCGTCTTGTACGCTATAAACGAAAATAACACAAAACTAAATAACAAGTTTTGTTCAACCATTTAATTTGTTTAACCATTTTTACAGTGATTCCTATGATGAAGGTTCATCTTAGAAAAGCTGTGCTTGCGGCTGTCGCCCTTGTATTCGCGGGTGTCTCGGCTTTTGCGCAGCAGAATGTATCAGGAACTGTCAAGGACGCCAAGGGCGAGCCGGTTATCGGCGCCTATGTGGTCGTGTCCGGTACAACCACCGGATCCATGACTGACGTCGACGGCAACTGGACCCTGTCCGTTCCTGCAAACTCCACTCTCGTGGCCTCGTGTGTCGGTTATACCGACGCTTCCGCAAGGGTCACATCCGGCAAGAATGTCTATGACTTTGTACTCGAGGAGAGTTCAGTCTTCCTTGATGACGTGGTCGTTATCGGCTACCAGACCGTCAAGAGGCGCGACCTCACGGGATCAGTGTCATCCGTGACCGGCAAGGATATAGCCAAGGTCCCTGTGGCTTCTGTGTCACAGGCTCTTCAGGGCAAGCTCGCAGGTGTCAACGTGATGTCTCAGGACGGCCGTCCTGGCGGATCTTCCACCATCCGCGTGCGCGGTGGCGGCTCCATCAGCCAGTCCAACGACCCTCTCTACATCGTTGACGGAGTGCAGGTCGGCACCATCGATGATATCCCTGCAGACAATATCGAGTCCATCGACGTCCTCAAGGATGCGGCTTCCACGGCCATCTACGGTGCCCGTGGCGCCAACGGCGTTATCCTCATCACCACCAAAGGCGGTTCCGAGGGCAAGGCGCAGGTCCGCTACGGCATGTACTATCAGTATAAGGAGAACCCTAAGACCCTCCCGGTAATGGACGCCTACGAGTACGTTCTCTGGAACTGGTCTTATGGTACCGCCTACGGCGCCTCCTACGGTGACGGAGTCGCACGGTACTTCGGTCTCGGCCCGGCATACGGCAACAATCTTGAGAAGTACCGCGGAGTCACCGCCCACAACTACATCGACGACGTGATGAAGGGCGCAAACACCTGGAACCACGACCTTTCTGTCAGCGGCGGTACTGCGGACACCAAGTACTTCGTGTCTGTCAACTACCTCAACGATGACGGTATCCGTATGAAGTCAGGCTTCGAGAGGTTCGGCGCCAACGCCAAGCTCTCCCAGAAGATCACCAAGCAGCTCCAGTTCGACATGGACCTCCGCTACACGGAGATGGAGATTCTCGGAACGAGGTTCGACTGGGCCACGTCAGCCTACTCATACCGCCCTATCGACAACCCTCTCGGAGACGGCAACCCTACCCACTTCGGCAACGGCTCAAGCAGTGTCGAGGACATGTACAACCCGGTTGACGTGCTCAACAACTTCGACAACGTCAGCACCCGCACCCGCCTCCGCGCGAATGTCGGCCTGACCTGGAATCCGATCAAGGGCCTCGTGGCCAAGTCCGAGCTCGGTGTCAACCGCAGCTGGAACGAGTCCAAGTACTGGGACAACGGTCACCCGAGCGGCAGCGGCTACAAGACAGCCACCCTCACCAGAGGCGTGGGCAGCGGCTACCGCTGGACCACCACCCTCAGCTACACGATTCCGTTCGCCAACACCGACCACAGCGCCACCATCCTCGCCGGTAACGAGGTGCTCAATTCCGAGTCCACCACGACCAAGATCACCGGTAAATACTATCCTAGCGCGCTCACGATGGACCAGGCGTTCGGCATGCTTGACATGACCGGTGTCAACTCCACCGGAGCCAAGGAGGACACTTTCTCCAACGTGATTGCCATCCCGAGCAACACTCTCTCATGGTTCGGCCGTGCAAACTACTCATACAAGGGACGTTATCTTTTCTCTGCGTCCCTCCGTGCGGACGGCTCGTCCAAGTTCGCCCCTAACAACCATTGGGGATACTTCCCTGCAGCGTCTGCCGCATGGCGTATATCTGACGAGTCATTTATGGAAGGCACGAAGAGCTGGCTCGACGACCTCAAGCTCCGCTTCTCTTACGGTGCGTCAGGTTCCGACAACATCGACCCTTCTCTCTGGAAGGAGACCTGGACCACCAAGGTCATCACCGTTGACGGCGTGAAGCAGACCTCTTATGTCCCTGGCGACACGCTCAGCAACCCTGATCTCAAGTGGGAGACCACCATTTCCCGCAACCTCGGTCTCGACTTCAGCTTCCTCAAGAGCCGTGTACGCGGTACTGTGGATTTCTACTGGAACAATACCCGCGACATCCTCATGAAGATCCCTTGCGACCCTTCATCAGGCTACACCTACCAGTTCCAGAATGTCGGGCTTACCTCCAACAAGGGTCTTGAACTCTCCCTCGCCGGTGAAATCATCAGCAAGCGCGACTTCAGCCTCTCAGCCAATGTCACCTATTCTTACAACAAGAACATGGTCGAGGATCTTCCTGACGGGGTCAACGCCGACTCCCACACCAACTGGGGATCCACGATGCGCAAGCCTCAGTACGACTACATCATCCGCGAGGGCATGCCTCTCGGTATCGTGTCCGGTTATGTCTCAGAGGGATTCTACACCATCGACGACTTCAACTTCGTTGACGGCAAGTATGTCCTCAAGACAGGTGTCCCTGATTTCAAGGGTTCCGTAGTGAACTATCCGGAAGGCATCAAGGCTCTCGTCCCTGACGGACAGACGGCATTCCCTGGCGCAGCCAAGTTCAAGGATGTCAACGGAAACGGCTTCATCGACGATGACGACGTGGATGTGATCGGTGAGATGGTGCCTAAGCACACCGGCGGTTTCAACATCTTCGGCAACTACAAGGGTTTCGACTTCTCTCTCGGATTCACCTATGCTCTCGGCGGCAAGGTATACAACGCCAACGCCATGCATTCAATGATGGGTAACAAGGACAACCAGCTCGGCGAGAACCGTCTCGCTTATGTGAACGACTGCTGGAAGGCCTACGGCGTGAAGCCTGACGGAGCGCTCTATCTGGTGACGGATCCTTCTGAACTCGCCGCCCTCAACGCGAACGCGAAGCATGCCATTCCTTACTCAGAGTACGGTATCACGTCTTCCGAGTTCATCGAGAACGGCTCATATCTGCGTCTGCACACCCTCACACTCGGATACACCTTCCCTAAGAAGTGGATGGAGAAGATTTCCGTGCAGAACCTCCGCGTCTATGCGACTGTCGGCAACCTCTTCTGCCTCAACAGCTACTCCGGTATCGATCCGGACGTGAACACCAACCTCAACGCAGGTGGTGACGGCTTCCCGACCCCTTACTATGACTACAACTCATATCCGCAGGCAAGGAGCTTCACTTTCGGTCTCAACGTATCATTTTAATTAAGGAGATATCATAAATGAAAAAGATATTCAATATTCTTTCTGTCTGCGCTGCGGCCAGCCTTGTCCTGACCGCCTGTGACACGGAGAAGTTCCTCAACCCGACATCTCCGTCAACGGTTGACGCAGGCTTCGTGTTCTCCAACATGGAGACCGCCAACGCCTCCATGTACGGCGTGTATGAGTCCTGGAGAAGCGTCTGCAACAACCAGGTGTTCGCCGCCGGACTCTTCTATGCCCTCGATGTCGCCGGTTCGGACATCGAGCGCCACCCGGAGGCATTCTCCAACCAGCCTGGACGCCACTGGATGGAGTGTCTCTACCAGAACGGTGCATTTACTTCCGAATACGGTCTTACCACCTACCTCAAGGACAACGCCAGCGGTGCATATAATATGCTCTTCGACGTGGTCGGCGAGGCCAATGCCGTGATCGGGGCCATCGAGTCCATGGATGACTATGATGCGATGATATCCTCAGCTGCGCCTTCTGACCTCGGTCAGCTCTACGGGGAGGCGATCTGCGCCAGGGCCGTGGCTTACCGCGAGCTTCTCAAGTACCATGGTGACGTGCCTTATTCTGTCAAGGCAGGTGTCGCCGCCGGCGGACTCGCCCCTCGCGATTCTGTCTACGAGTGCGTGATCGCTGATCTTGAGAGGGTCATTCCTCTTATGAGGCCTGTTGGCGATGTCGCCAAGAACAAGTTCTCCAAGACCTTCGCGCAGGGCCTCATCGGACGTCTCTGCCTTGATGCCGGCGGATACCAGACCCGTCGTGCGGATCTCGGCGCGGACTTCTACAAGGGCGCTGACGGCAAGGTCCTCTCTTTCGAGACCAAGGGCCAGCCTAACAAGAATGCGGACAACGCCGTCTATGGACGCCGCAGCGACTGGAAGACATTCTACGAGAAGGCCGCCAAGTATTATAAGGAAGTCATCGCCAACTCCGGCTCTGCCGTATGGCACGACACCGATCCCCGCAAGAACGAGGAGAAGAGGGTTTACAACAACCCTTACCAGTACTTCTTCCAGCAGCTCAACGATCTTGAGTATGCCGACGAGTCCATCTACGAGTATGCCATGACCCAGGGCTCCAGCAACGAGCGCCCTTACTCTTCCGGCCGTCCTTCAAATGGCGGCGGCAGCTGGGCCTTCCCTTGCAAGAATTACGGTCAGGCCCGCATCAATCCGGCATACTATTATGGTATGTTCGATCCTAAGGACATGCGCCGCGACGTTGCCGTCACGGCCACCGGTTCCGACGGCAAGGGCGCTGAGGTCCTCATCCCGTTCGTGCCTAACTCCAAGGCTTCCGGAGGCGGACTTTCTCTCAACAAGTTCGACGAGAACCGTATGGCCAAGCCATATGTCGTCAAGTCGCGCCAGTCCGGCATCAACGGACCGTACATGCGTCTTGCCGAGATTTACCTCGGATACGCGGAGGTCTGCGCGGCTCTCGGAGATGAGGCTACCGCCAAGCAGTACCTCAACAAGGTGCGCGAGCGTTCATTCCCTGCCGGTGAGGCCGGTACGGATGCATTCATCGCGAAGTGCGGAAGTGTTCTCCGCGCCGTCATCGAGGAACGCGGTTTCGAGTACGCCGGTGAGGGTGACCGCCGCTGGACACTCATCCGCTCAGGTTTCCTTCCTGAGGCGATCAAGAACATCAAAGAGATGACCGCTGCCATGATCGCCGGGCTCAAGGCAAACGGCAGCTATACCTTCCCTAACGGCAACACCATCTCCAAAGAGGTTTGGGTCAAGACCGTCGATGCCAAGTCGAAGTATGGCTATCGTCTGACCGCCCAGTGCACCGATGAGTCCGATCCTGTGCTCTTCCCGGGCTGGAGAGGCCAGAACGACGACTGGAAGGCCGTGGCCGACAATGCAGGCTCAAGCAAGTTCCCTTCTGCCGGCGACAAGACCAACCTCGCCATCGAGGGACTCTTCAAGCCGGTCGCTGATGCTTCCGCGCTTGAGAAGGACGGTTATGCCAAGAAGGCGTGGGGCTCCGACCTCGTGAAGTACGAGAAGGAGTACCTTGACTACCTCTTCTATGACTACGACTATGTGAGTGCGCCTATCTATCTGGTGCCGTTCACCCCTAACGTGCTCTCTACCGGAGGATTCAAGAATGGCTATGGCTTCAAACAGCAGTAGTGCCTACACCTTATAGATTTGCCCGCCGCAGCCGGATTCCCGGCTGCGGCTTTTTATGACCTCTTCACTTCAGTTGTAGTCTGATGGCAATTTACAGGCCGGCGGCATTCTTCAATGCCCTGAATCTGTTCTGCAACTGGCTCAATCGTTCCATGATTTCATCGAAAGAAGGCGCATTGGTATAGATGAAGCCGATTTGCATTTGCTTATAGTCGTCTCGCAAGACGTCTTCGATGCCTTTAGGGGGTAGAAACGATATTGTGTGTGGAAGATGAGTCGTATAGTCCAATCCACTCCATGCCGTGAACTTTTTGCGATGTGCTACAATGCCTTCGTATAGTTGTTCATTCAGCATAGCTTCCATTGCGAATGGCTGGTCCATCATCTTTACGATATCATACATGTGTCGTGTGATACGTTCGATATGCGTGCAGCCATTAGGTCGGTTAAACTCTTCATGCAGAAGAAAAACCTTTTCCAGGAATGTCCGTCCGGGCACTACGGTAGGGACAGTAAATGCCGGTGATGAAAACTCTTCGTCTGGATAGGCTTCTTCTATCATAGAACGCATTTCTACATCTTCTGACGGTTCCATGAGTGAACGGCAACTTATCTCAACTTTAACACGCTCGGGTATATATTGTATTTTCGTTTGCAACACTGAATGATACTCTACAAACAGAACTACAGGGTCAAGGTCGCTGACAGATGTCTCCGGAACTACGACTTGACAACACTCTAAGAGGCCAAACTCTTTTAATCTGTTCTCAACGTCTAGCGCAAAAATGCCATCTATGAATTTTTTGGAGTCTTTTCGTAGCTTGGTCCGTTGACTTTTAGTTTCAATATTTGTGAAGCCGAGATGTTGTGGATCTATTGCAAGGTCAACATCTTCTGAAAACCGTTCTATTAATCCCCAACCTTTGCTAAGGCTTGTCCCTCCCTTGAAGACAAAAGCTGTGGCATATGGCAGAGAAAATATGGCACGTAAAACCGTACTGACCCAAAAGTCCTTTTCTACGGCATTGTCCACGATGCCTTTAGCTTCGGCTACACTAGCCAATATGGTCAGTTGTTCTTCTTTTGTGAGATTGGTAAAATTCATAGTGCAAGTCTTTGTTTTATCCATTGAGGGGCAATACTGTAATCATATTTGATTTCATCTGGGCTGCCATATTTCTCGATGGCTTGTTTTATGATCGCGATCTGTTCATCTGTCACGTTATCTTTCCCTAATTCTTTCATGGCGGCGACTATAAGTGGGAACAAGTCAGTCTTGTAGGCAAAACTGCTGGGCACGCTGCGCTTGAATATGATTTTACGGCTCCCGACGGTAACTTCCCTTGCTGTGGCATCTGTCAAATAGACTGCATTCATCGTGACCTGTGTGGAGAGCCCCAATTTGTTCAGTGCGGTCAATCCACTGGGTATGATACGAGCCTTATCCTTTTCTGCTATGGCGTATGCTATATCTTCTATAGATGGGCGAAGCACACCGAACTTATTTCGTGATGGATATAAATACAGTCCTTGCGAGAGACGGATGAGAACTCCCTCTTTCTCTAATCGGGAAAGTGCGCGGGTGACTAGCCCGTCATTATTCAGATAGGCAAAATCACGCACCATATAGAGCCTGTTCGGTCCGTTTCGGTCTATGATGCTCCGTATTTCCTTCGTCAGTATTGTCTTCATATCCAGAGTGATTCCGCTTGCGAAGATACGATATTACGCTTGATGTGGCAATAAAATGTCCGAAATTCTTAAAGAAAATCGGACAGTTGGTTACTTTTTCTACTTCATTTACCGTAGTCGCGCAATCCTTAACTTGTTTTATTCACGGCCAGAGCCATGTAACTTATTGAATTTTAACGAACTATTGTAAAGTAGCACCGAATTACAAATAGAAGAAGATGTTGCCGCAGCCGGATTCCCGGCTGCGGTTTTTTCATTGCCGGCGCGGGCGTTATTAAAAATATTTTTTATATGTTTTTCGCGCAGTTATTAAAAATAATGCTAAATTTGCACCCCTGATAACGCGAAAACACTTTATCAATACAATAGTATAACCAATTTCCGTATCCTTATGATGATAAATCATCTCAGAAAGGTTGCGCTTACAGCGCTTTCGCTCATGTTGATGGGCGGACTGGCATTTGCGCAGCAGACAATTTCGGGAACCGTCAAGGATGCCAAGGGCGAACCTGTAATAGGCGCCGGCGTCGTTGTCGAAGGTACGCAGAACGGTGCGATGACCGACATTGACGGTCACTGGACCCTTTCTGTTCCCGCAAACTCCACAATCGTAGCATCCTGCATCGGCTACACCGACGTGAAGGTGGCAGTCTCTGCAGGCCGCAGTGTTTATGACATCACCCTCGAGGAGAGTTCCCTCTATCTTGAGGACGTGGTCGTGATCGGTTACCAGACAGTCAAGAGGCGCGACCTCACCGGTTCTGTGTCTTCCGTCAACTCCAAGCAGCTTTCCACCGCTCCTGTAGCCAATGTGGCCCAGGCTCTCCAGGGCAAGCTTGCCGGTGTCAATGTCGTTTCGCAGGACGGCCGTCCTGACGCCACCATCAACATCCGCGTCCGCGGAGGCGGCTCCATCAGCCAGTCCAACGACCCTCTCATCCTCATCGACGGTGTACAGGGCACTCTCAGCGACATCCCTTCAGACCAGGTGGAGTCCATCGATATCCTCAAGGACGCCTCCTCTACTGCCATCTACGGTGCGCGCGGCGCCAACGGTGTAGTGCTCATCACCACCAAGGGCGCCAAGGAAGGCAAGGTCAGAGTCGCTTACAGCGGCTATGCCAAGCTGAACACCCCTACCAAGTATACCGAAGGCCTTGACCCTTACGATTATCTCTCATATGTATGGGCCAACGCCGAGGCCAACGGAAGCTACTATGTGGATCCGTTCACCAAGCTTTACGGTATCGGCGCCTATGGCGACATCGAGCGTTACCGCAATGTGGAGAAGTACGATGTGCAGAAGCAGATCTACGGCAACTCATTCTCCCACAGCCACGACCTTTCTGTGTCAGGCGGTACCGAGATGACCAAGGTCCTCTTCTCCGTCAACTACAACGACGAGGACGGTATGAAGGTCAACTCCTACAACAAGAGGGCGAACGTCTCTCTCAAGGTTGACCAGAAGATCAGCGACAAACTCAACATGGGTCTCGACCTCCGTTATGTAGACGTGACCTCAATGGGTTATGAGGGCACCGGCAGCCGCAGCGGCTCCACCCTGTCTTCAGCTTACCGTTTCCGCCCTATCGCTACCGGAGACATTCTCGGAGACCTGGATGCTCTTCGTGAGGGAGCCGTGGAGCAGTACGGAAAGTCTTCCCTTTGGGATATGTACGACCCGTACAAGATGATTATGGACTATGAGCCTCTCAAGCAGCGTCAGCACCTGCGCGGGACAGTGTCCGTCAACTGGAATATCATCGAGGGCCTCACTTATCACTCTGACCTCTCCCTCTCCCGCACATATCAGCAGAACAAGACCTGGACAGGCGCCGCTGCCAGCGGTTACCTTGATGACATCACCGGAGAGAAGCTCTGGGCAGGCCAGGCCAGCCTCTACAAGGGCAACTCTTCAACTATGCGCTGGACCAATACTTTGAACTACCAGTTCAATCTTGGCAAGAACCACAGTTTCAACATCCTCCTCGGACATGAGATGAGTGACTCTCATGGCGATTCGATGACGATCAACGCGGACTATTTCCCTGCCAACTACACCAAGGACAACGCATTCACGATGATCAACCAGTTTGACCAGACATCTTCCAACAAGAAGATCGTGGACATGTTCAATTCAGGCTGGAACACTCCGTCAAGACTCGTGTCTTTCTTCGGACGTGTGAACTACTCTCTCCTCGGACGCTATCTCTTCACTTTCACGATGCGTGCCGACGGTTCCAGCAAGTTCTCTCCGAACAACCGTTGGGGATATTTCCCTGCGGCGGCGTTCGCTTGGCGTGTGAGTGACGAGCCGTTCATGGAAGAGGTTGACTGGATGGATGACCTCAAACTCCGTCTCTCCTACGGTGAAGTCGGAAACGACGGTATCTCTGCAGATCTCTGGTCTCAGACCTGGAGCAGCAGCAATACAACCTCCGTTATCGGCGGCAAGACTTTCGGCTCCTATGACCTTGCTTCATCAATGGCCAACCCTGACCTCAAGTGGGAGACCACAATCACCCGCAACCTCGGTGTGGACTTCGGCTTCCTCAAGGGCCGCCTCAACGGTAGCCTCGACCTCTATTGGAACTCCACCAAGGATCTTCTCATGAATGTGACCATCCCTGGTATCACCGGTTTCACGTCCACATACAAGAATGTCGGCCAGACCTCCAACAAGGGTGTCGAGCTCTCGCTCAACGGCACTGTCATCGAGACCCGTGACTGGGGACTCACTGTAGGCGGCAACATCAACTTCAACCGCAACAACATCGATAAACTCGCCGAGAACGTTTCCACGCTCTACGGTTCATCATGGTTCCACTCCGGCAATCCTGGCAACGACTACGGATTTGAGGTCGGCAAGCCTGTGGGCCTCGTGCGCGGTCTTACCTACGACGGGTTCTACACTGCCGACGACTTCACCTATGCTGACGGCATCTATACCCTCAAGCCGGGTATCCCTGACCTCAGCTCAAGCATCACCGGTGTGTTCCACGGTGCCGAGGGGAAGACTCCTAAGGGCCAGAACGCTTATCCTGGTATGGCCAAGTTCGTCGACACCGACGGAAGCGGCGCAGTTGATGACAAGGACTACACCGTCATCGGTGACATGAACCCTCTTTTCACGGGCGGTTTCAACATCAACGCCAACTACAAGAACTGGGATCTCGGCCTGTACTTCAACTACAGTGTCGGCAACGAGATCTACAACATCAGCAAGCTCGTGTCCCTCAACGGATACAAGGAGACCGGCGTCTACGAGAACCACCTCGCCCTCCTCAAGGATTCATACAAGATTTATGATATCCAGAACGGACAGCTCGTGCGTCTTGAGACCCCTGAGCAGCTCAATGCCGCCAACACCAACGCGAGCCTGCCTCTCTTCTACAACGAGAACGGTATCGTATCCACCCTCGGTATCGAGGACGGTTCATACCTCCGTCTCAACACCATGACTCTCGGCTATACCCTCCCTTCAGCTTCCAAGTTCGCGAAGGCTCTGAGCATCAGCTCTCTCAGGGTTTATGCCACTGTTTACAATGTGTTCACCCTCACCAAGTATTCCGGTCTTGATCCGGAAGTCAGCACCAACAACCAGATGAATGCGAACTATCCTACCCCGGGTATCGACTATGGCGCATACCCTCGTGCCCGCTCATTCGTCCTTGGCCTTAACATCGGGTTCTAAAAACAGAAAAAGAAATGAAAAAGATTTTATATTCTTTTGTGGCTCTTGCAGTATGTCTGTCATTGACCCAGTGTGACAACTTCCTGAGCGTAAGTTCTCCTAACAAGTCAGGAGACGAGTTCGTCACCTCCTCTGTCAGCGAGACATATAAAACCCTCTCCTACTGCTATGGCGTTTACCGTGGCGGGGTAGCCGCAGGCGGAAACTACAACTGGAATGACTCGGCATCAGACGCGGAATACTATCCTGAGGCCACTTCCAACAACGGCCGTATCGGATATCTTCAGCCGACTTCCGTTGGTGTGAACGACAAGAGCTACCAGTTCAACAATCTCTACAAGATTCTCGCAAGGTGCGCCCGCGTAGCGGGTGTCATCGAGAAGAAAGACGAGTTCACCGGCGCAAAGGGCGTCAATGACTGGACCCAGCTCTATGGCGAGGCCTGGACCATGTGGGGCTATTGCTATCTCGAGCTTGTGAAGCACTTCGGTGACGTTCCTTTCGGAATCGAGAACCAGATTGTGGACAGCTACACTCTTACATCCCGTTTTGATATCCTCGACGCCGTCATCGCGAAGCTCAAGGAAGTTGAGCCTCTGATGTACGACCTCGGAGAGGGCGGTATCACCGCCGAGCGTATGAGCCGTACTTTCGCGAACCAGATCATCGCCGAGGCGAACATGTTCGCCGGAGGCTGGCAGACTATCCGTACTGATGTCGCAGGCCTGTATGGCGACGTGAAGTTCGAGTCCAAGAATCTCTCTTCCAACACCAAGGCCGACTATGCCCGCCGCACTGACTGGAAGGAGTACTACAAGGAGGCTCAGACCTATCTCCGCAAGGTGCTCGGTGAGCGCAAGGGTTCATCCAGACTGCTCACCAGCGACGACCGCGCCGTGGCGAACAACCCGTTCCAGAGAGGCTTCCAGTACATCATGGACATGCAGGTTTCTCCTGAGTCCCTCTATGAGGTCGGCAATGTGGCTCCTAATCAGTCAGAGCGTCCTTACTCTCAGGGCCGCCCTTCAGACGGCGCCACCAAGAACGCCGCTCCTTGCAAGGTGTTCTCCGGAATCCGCGTGCTCCCTACCTTCTACTACACCGGCTATGAAGACGGTGACAAGCGTTGGGATGCATCTGCTGTAGTGACCGGCTCGGACGGAAAGGGCAACGAGAAACTCGTCAGCTTCAAGTCCGGCTCCCGTACCAATGGCGGTATCCCTACCAACAAGTGGGATATCAACAAGATGGCGGATCCGTATGTGGTCGCCTGCCGTAAGTCCGGCATGAACTACGCGTTCTTCCGCGTGCCTATCACCATGCTTGAACTTGCCGAGGTTGACGCGGCCCTCGGAGAGACCACCGAGGCTCTCTCAATGCTCAACCAGCTTCGCGCCCGTGCTTTCGGTGACGAGAGCCATGCCCTGTCCGGTCTCTCCGGAGAGGCGCTCGTGAAGGCTGTGCTTACAGAGTACAAGCGCGAGACCCTCGGCGAGGGCAACATCAAGTTCTCCCAGATCCGCAGCGGATACTTCCCTGAGTACGCGATCCAGGCCCGCAAGGACATGAAGAAGCTCATCGCAGGTCTTGAGAGGGACGGATACTACACATTCGACAACGGAAGGACTCTCTCTGCATATGTGTGGACCAAGCTCGTGGACCTCACCGGCAAGGATATCGCGACTCTTACCTACGATGTGGCCGCAGGCGAGACCAACCCTGCCCGCAAACCGGGCTGGCGCGGTGTGTACGACTACACCAGCATCGCTTCTGTAGCGAGTGTCGTTTCCGGGACCAAGCACAATCTTGCCATCGAGGGCCTCTTCGAGAAGCTCTCAGACGCCAGGATTGCCGAGCTTGAGGCTGACGGCTACACCAAGGCCAACTGGGGCGTGGATATCGTAGCCGGCAAGGACGGTCTCTTCGACTACAATGTCCTCTCCGGAATCGAGCTCTCCAATGTGCCTCTCTACTTCCACCCGATCCCTCTTGAGACCATCCAGCAGTCAAAGGGGAATGTGACCAACGGATATGGCCTGCCACAGCAGTAGCAGCATCCGATTGTAGATAATCCTTAAGGTGATCTGTGGCTCCGACAGGCTGCGGGTCACCTTTTGCAAATAAAGCAGCGACAGATGAAATCAAAAACAGTTACCACAACAGCACTCTCGTTGCTCCTCGCGTCCGCCTTATGCGCGTCTGCGCAGCAGGCCGTGACCCCGGAGGGCTTCAATGCGCCTTCTCCGGAGAACCACACCGCCACATGGTGGCATTGGATGGACGGGGACATCACACGGGAGGGCATCACCAAAGACCTTGAGGCCATGAAGGCCCAGGGCATCACCAACGCCACAGTGCTCAACATCTACCGCCTGATCGGGGTCGAGGGTTGCCAGAACGTGAAGTTCAACAGCCCCGAGTGGTTCGCCATGTTCCGCCACGCCGTGGAGGAGGCCGACCGTCTCGGAATCGAGATAGGCGCTGCCAACTGCGACGGATGGAGCGAAAGCGGCGGCCCGTGGATCACTCCGGAACTGTCGATGAAGCAGTACACCTGGCGCAAGACCTTCGTCAAGGGGAACGGCCGCGAGCAGAGCATCAAGCTCGCCATGCCGTACTCCAAGGAGAGATTCTACCGCGATGTCAAGGTGGTGGCTTATCGTGACGCGGCCCCGAACTCTTTCGTGCAGGCCGCACCGGTGATTACCGCCAACGGAGGCTATCCGCTTGAGACTCTGATAAAGAGCCACAAATATCACGACGAGACACGCCATCTCGACCTCTTCGACGAGTTCCCCGCCGACATCCTCATCGACGGCAACCCGACCACCGGGCTGACGCTCAGCGACGACAAGACCGTCAAGTTCGACTTCGCCAAGCCTTTCACGGCCGAGAAGCTCCATATATATATTATGGTGTCCGCCGCGAAGTTCCCTGTGCCGGTGCTCATCGAAGTCTCCGACAACGGCACGGACTACAAGGAAGTCGCCACCGTCTTCCCTAAGGCCGCAAACTCCCTTCAGAAGCTCTCTTTCCCTAAGACGACATCGAAGCACTGGAGACTCACCGTCAACGAGAAACTCTCTCCGACGACCCTGAGCGAAATCTGCCTCCTCAAGGATGGCGAGAGGGGAGTCTGGGACAGCGCTCCGGGCACCGCCATCGCCTCCGCAGACGATGTGCTTGACATCACGGACAGGATGAGCCCGGACGGCACCCTGCGCTGGAACGCCCCCAAGGGCAACTGGACGGTAATCCGTTTCGGATACACCTCCAACGGCAAGTTCAACCACCCGGCCTCTCCGCAGGGAGTCGGCCTGGAGTGCGACAAGATGGATACGACCGCCCTCAATGTGCATTTCGCGGCATATCCTGACAAGCTCATAGAGGCGGCCGGGCCTTATGCCGGCAAGACCTTCACCTACTTCCTCGTGGACAGCTGGGAGTGCGGCCAGCAGAACTGGACCGCGGCCCTGCCTGAGGAGTTCCTCAGAAGGCGCGGCTACTCCCTGGACAAGTACATCCCAGTCCTCTGCGGCGAGCATATAGGCAGCAAGGCCCTCTCCGACGCATTTGTCCACGATTTCGACAAGACTCGCGGGGAACTGGTGCTGGACAACTATTTCAAGCACCTCGCCGACCTCTGCCACAGGGCCGGGATGAAACTCTACTCCGAGGGCATCTACGGCGGCGCAGCCATGCCTCCGGTGGATGTCCTGAAGTCATATAAATACTGCGATGTGCCGATGACGGAGTTCTGGGCGCAGGCCAGCGAGTACCGCGAGTGGCCTATCACCCACAAACCGGGCAACTACACCGGGCACGCCATCCCTTACCATGTGCCGCTCATCTACGGCAAGCCGATCGTGGGCAGTGAAGCCTTCACCGGCATGGCGCTCTACAGCGACTCCCCGATCGACCTCAAGCTCTACGGGGACATGGCCTACAGCCTCGGGGTCAACAGGATGATTCTCCACAGCTATGTGCACCAGCCTACTGACCGCAGGCCTGGCGTGACCCTCGGTATCTATGGCCAGACCTTCAACCGCAACAATCTCTGGTTCAACTACTCCGACGGGTTCTTTGCCACGGAGGCGCGCATCCAGTATATGCTCCAGGCCGGAGACCGCCGCAGCGACGCCCTCGTCTACATGGGTGACAACCTGCCGAACACCGAGCTCAAGGAAGGCGAACTGAACAGGCTCCTCCCGCCGAATACCAAATACCAGTATATCAACCAGGAAGTGCTCCTTGACCGCATCAGCGTCCGTGACGGCAAACTCTACCTGGACGGCGTACACCCGTTCAAGTATCTGATGCTCAGGGGGGACAAGATGGACATAGAGACCATCCGCCGCATTGAGGAACTGGTGAATGCCGGCGCCCTGATATACGGGCAGAAGCCATCATCCACCCTCTCTCTCAAGGACCATGACGCGCAGACTGCTGAACTCCGACAGATCGCCGCGCGCCTGTGGGGTTCCGGCAAGGTCATCACCGACCTCAAGACTCTCAAGAAGTCCTTCACCCCGGACCTCAGCCTGAGGGGAGTGGACATCGACGATGTGCTCTACATCCACAAGACACTCGGCGAGCTGGACTACTATTATATCGTCAACAAGGAGAACTCCTCCACCGTCAATTTCGAGGCTACCTTCGACATAAAGAACGGCCGCCCGGAGATCTGGGATCCTATGACCGGAGGCGTGCGCGAGCAGATGATGTACATCAACAGCGGCGAACTGACCACTGTCCCGATGACCCTCGGGCCTCGTCAGGGCGTGTTCGTGGTATTCCGCAAAGGCGGAGACCGCCAGTCGCACATACGCCGCCTGATCAATATCGATGGTGAGATAATATTCCCTGACGAGACGGGCGACTTCAGCCGCGCTCTCCCTGAGGCATATCGCGGGGAGGACGGAGAAATCCACCTGCGCAGCCTGGAGGCCGGGTCTTATGTGCTCGGGTATTCCGATGTGCTCTCAAGCCGCGTGGACATCGAGGCTCCTGCAAAGCTGGTGCTGGACGGCACCGTGGGCACGATGACTTTCGAGGACGAACCGATGCTCGGCACTGTCAACATAGGCGGTTTCCGCAATCTCACCGGCGCGCTTGACCCTATGGTGAAGCACTATTCCGGAGTAATCACCTACCGTACCGAGGCCGATCTTCCGGAGGGCTTCATCAAGCCGGGGCGCAGGGTGCTCATCAGCATCCCGGCATTCGGCTCCACGGCGCTCCTGACAGTCAACGGCCACACCCTCGAGACGATATGGGACCCGTATTTCAAGGCCGACATCACCGAATATGTCAAGAGCGGCAAGAACGAGCTCGTGATAGTGGTGACCAACCCTTGGCGAAACCGCCTCGTGGGCGATAAGGCCGGGGTGCCGTCAAGCCAGAAACTCTGGACAACCTCTCCGCTGCAGCAGAAACATATCCCGCCGCAGCAGATTATCCACGAATACACCCTCCTCTATCCTTCCGGCATCTCGCAGCCTGTGACAATCTATAGCGAGGGGGCTGAGAAAGTGGTTGTTAATTAGTATATTTACGGCATAGAATCTGACAAATATGAGACTTTTTACCAAAATCCTCGCCTGCGTGCTGCTGGTGTCGGCGTGCGGAGGCAAAGGTGAGGCGCCGTACGGCACCTACACCAACCCCGTCCTCGGGGGAGACTATCCTGATCCTTCCATCCTAAGGGACGGAGAGGACTATTATCTCACACATTCGTCGTTCGACTACAATCCGGGCCTGATTGTCTGGCATTCCACGGATCTTGTGAACTGGGAGCCTATCAGCTACGCTCTCAGCACTTATCTCGGGAGCGTCTGGGCTCCGGACATCGCCAAGGTTGACGGCCAGTACCGTATCTACTTCACGGTGAATGGACGCGGCAACTGGGTGGTCTCCGCGGACAGCCCGTACGGGCCGTGGAGCGAGCCGATGGATCTCCATGTGGACAAGATCGACCCTTGCATAGCGGTGGCCGAGGACGGCACCAAGTGGCTCTATCTCAGCGGCGGCTGGCGCAAGCAGCTCACCCCGGACGGACTTGACACCGTGGAGGGCACCCTTGAGCATGTGTATGACGGATGGATTTTCCCTTCCGACTGGGTGACCGAGGGGCTCTGCCTCGAAGGGCCGAAGCTCAAGAAGATAGGCGACTGGTGGTATTATCTCAGCGCAGAGGGCGGCACCGCCGGCCCTCCTACCAGCCACATGGTGACTGTGGCGAGGAGCAAGACCCTCGACGGGCCGTGGGAGAACTCTCCTTACAACCCGCTCATCCATACATGGCATGATTCTGACCGCTGGTGGTCAAGGGGACACGGTTCTCTCGTGGACACCCCGGACGGAAGGTGGTACTGCATCTACCACTCCTACGAGAACGGCTTCACCGGACTCGGACGCCAGACTCTCCTCGAACCGGTGAGCTTCGACAGCGAGGGATGGCCGAGAAGCGTTGTCGCCGATGTGGCCGCTCCTATAGCCGCTCCGCTCCCTCTTCATCCTGTGGACCGCAAGGCTCATCTGGGCGAGTTCCGCGTGGGTCTCGACTGGAAGTACTATAAGGATTTCGATCCTTTACGCGCCTCCATCAAGGACGGCGTCCTCACGCTGAAGGCTACCGGTACCTGCCCTGCGGATTCCGCTCCGCTGATGTTCGTCGCCGGAGACCATGCGTACGAATTCGAGGTGGAAATCAACAGGACCCCAGGCTCCGTGGCCGGACTTGTGATCTACTACGACAACCGTTTCTATGTGGGCCAGGGCATCAATGACAGGGGGACTCTCCGCTTCCGCCGCGACAAGGGTGGAGTGCGCAGCAAACTTCCTGATGTTGAGCATATCTGGCTCCGTGTCCGCAACGACAATCAGGTCATCACAGGCTATTACAGCCTTGACGGCAAGGAATGGGTCAAGGAAGAGTGGGGAATGGAGATCTCAGGCTTCAACCACAACACCTTCCACGACTTCCAGAGCATGCTGCCAGGCCTTATGGCCGCCGGCAACGGGGAAGTGAAGTTCAGCAACTTCAAGTATCGTGTCCTCGACTAGCATGAAAAGATCAGTCATATCACTCCTGCTCCTGTCGCTGTGCGTCGCGCTTTCTGCCCAGACGATCAGCTACAGGGGAGAGGAGGTCGAGCTCGGGCCCCACGCCTTCTATGTGGACGGCAGCCTGAGCGACGCGCAGGCGGCGCAGTCTCCTTACATGTTCCGCTCGTTCAATGATGCTATGGCGAAACTCAACGACGGGACCCCTTCTGACCCGATGCGGGTCTACCTCGCCCCGTGGGTATATTGGGTTGACGATCCGGACGATCCTCAGGACCGTGTGACAAAGGAAGGGCAGGGGGCCCCGATAGGGCTTACCATCCGCTGCGAGGCTCTCCAGCTGCTCGGCATGAGCACCGATCCGCGTGATGTGGTGCTCGCTTCCAACCGCGGGCAGACTCAGGGCGCCAGGGGCAACTTCACCATGTTCGATTTCTATGGCAGTGACCTTGTAGTCAAGGATCTGACCATGGGCAACTATTGCAATATCGATCTCGAATATCCCCGCGACCCGAAGCTCGGCAGGCAGAAGCGCAACCCTGCCATCACCCAGGCCCAGCTTGCCTTCTGCCACGGTGACCGCATATATGTGGAGAATGTCCGCTTTGTGTCCCGTCTCAACCTCACCCCGCTCTCCGGCTCCAAGCGAATACTTTTTGTCGGCTGCCATTTTGAGAGCACTGATGACTCCTTGAACCATTGCGGCGTGCACCTCGGGTGCGACCTTGATTTCTGGGGGCGCCAGCCGTTCGGCAGCGTGGACAGATATGGCACCGTGTTCATGGACTGTGACTTCAATGTCTGCCATGGAGAGGCAGTCCAGGCTGTCAGCAAGGGCGTCGGGAGGCACAGCCTGGTCGATGTCCGCTATCACGCCGGCCGCACGGTCCAGCTTGGATGGACATTCCGCCCGGAAGAGTGGCTCCGCTGCTATCAGTACAACATCTCCCTCGACGGGGCGCCTGCCTTTGTCGGGGCGGCGAAACCATACAACACCGTTGTCCTCGACCAGAAGGCCCAGCTTTTCGCCTACCGCCTTGTGGAAGATGACGGCACTGTCCTCTACAACACATACAACCTTCTCCGCGGTGATGATGACTGGGATCCCCAGGGAATCAAGGCCCGCGTCGAGGCTGTATCCAGGCGTGACGGGAGGGATTACTCCAACATCCCGACATGCCTTGACATGGATGTGCGCGAGGCTTCTCTCCAGACCGGCAAGGGTTCAGTGACCCTCACCGCCACTCCGATGAGACATCTTGGCTATCCGCTTCACAATCAGAAGGTGTATTGGAAGGTACAGCCGGGCTATGAGCGCTTCGTCACTCTCTCCAACCTTGTTGGCGAGACATGCGAGGTGACTCCGGTCAACAGGGAGGACAAGACGCAGGTGTTCGATGTGATAGCCTATACGGCTGAAGGGCTTGAAGTTGCCGCGAAACTTACCGTGGCTCCGGATTTTGTCCCGGCTCCGGCCTTCATCAAGAAGCCCGTGCTGCGTATCTCCGGTTCCGAGGCGAGGGTCGAGTATGAACTTGACCTTCAGGGCAGGGGGGATGAGTCCCTTGTCACCTGGTACCGTTGCGACGACCGCAAGGGCGGCGGCGCCGTGCCTGTGAGCGTGTCAAGGATGGGAGAACCAAGGCTCAGCTATAAGCTTACCCGCGAGGATGCAGGGCATTACCTGATGGTCGGCGTGGCTCCGAAGCACCTGCGCTGCGAGCCGGGAGAGGAGATCCGCGTCGTCAGCAAGTCCCGCATCAAGGCTTCCGGCCTGCCGGTCACGAAGGTGTATTCCACCGATTTCAGTGATTTCCCTTGTGACAACCAGCTTGAGATCAAGCCGGGATACTGGACCGTTGACGCCTTCATCCCGCAGGATACCAGGGTGTACTACAGGCACGATCCTGACCTCTCGCAGCCATGCTGGCTCTACGGCACCGGTATCAACGGCGCCAAGGGTTATGGAATCCAGCAGCTTCAGCAGGGCGCGCGCCTGCGCTATACCCCGCTTCCGGGCAAGTACGGCGACATGTCCGTGACCTGGCAGGTGGATCCGGCTAAGGACGGCGGCCAGGGCTTCGGGAGCGCCAGGCAGCAGTATCTTGACCTTTTTGTGAAGTTCGACACCCGGACTCTCTCCGGATATGCAGTGCGCGTCATCCGTACCACCAAGTATGCGAATGCCGTGGATGTGCTCCTCATGAAGTACACTGACGGACAGACGGAGCCTGTCAGCGGGCCTGTCACCGTGGACTGCTTCCTTACCGGATGCGTGCTCTCCGTGTCGATGCAGGGCGATGAGCTGCGCGCCACCGTGAGCGGCCCGGGACGCATCGCCGAACTGGCCTCTGACCCGAATGTCCATCATGGTGCGGAGCTTTCCGCCAAGGTAGAGCCGAACACCTTCGGCGGCTTCGGCCTTCAGCACACCAGCACCGTGGGTACGGAGAGCCGTATCCTCGTACATTCGGTGAGCGTGGAGTGGAAGTAGCTTCCCTCCTGATATGATAAAAGCCCGGTCCGTGGTTCGGATCGGGCTTTTTTTGAAATATGTATGGTGAACTATTTCTTGGTGAGGAAGGTGTCCCTCATAGGGTTGAAGCAGTCGATGAGTATGCCCGGTTCGAGGCAGACGCATCCGTGCTCAATGTTCGGCTGCTTGTAGAGTGCGTCACCGGCCTCGACGATCTTGGTCACTCCGCCTATGGTGAACTCGAATTTGCCTGAGGCCACATAGGTCACCTGTGAGTGAGGGTGGCTGTGCATGGCTCCGACCTCGCCTTTGTCAAACTTGACCTTGACCATCATAATGTTGTCGTTGTAGCCGAGAATCTGACGCTCGACTCCGCCGCCTGCATCTTCCCAAGGGGTATCTGCAGCGAAGATGAAATTACTGCTCTGAGTCATAATGGTGTTGTTGTTATCCGTGGAGGCATTTTTCTCTGCGTTGCCCCCGCAGCAGGACGCGGAAGCGAGCACGACGGACGCAAGCGCGAGAATTTTGACTATTTTTTTCATACAAACGGAAGATAATTTTTCCCAAATATACGCAGAAAATCCCTATCTTTGACCATTCATAACCGCAATAATATGAACACAAAAATCAAATTTATCATCCTCGGGGCGGCATTGTGCCTGCCTCTGTCTGTGGTCGCCAAACCTAAATCTCTTGAGGACAAGGCTCTTGAGACGATGAAGACGGCGACCCGGTATATGATGGACAAGGTCAGCTATAATGGCGGCTTTGTGTGGAACTACCTTCCTGACATGTCACGTCAGTGGGGAGAAATGGAGGCCAAGCGCACGATGGTGTGGACTCAGGATCCCGGCACGCCTCAGGTGGGCCACCTGCTTCTTGACGCCTACCATGCCACCGGCGACGAGTATTATTATGAGGCTGCCAAGGAAGTGGCTTCCGCCCTTATCTGGGGGCAGCTCGAGTGCGGAGGCTGGAACTACTGCTTCGACTTCGCCGGAGAGGCTTCTCTGAAGGACTGGTACGCCACTGTCGGCAAGAGCGGCTGGAGACTTGAAGAGTTCCAGCACTACTACGGCAACGCCACTTTCGACGATTCCGCCACCACTGACTGCGCCAAGTTCCTTCTCCGCATATATGTCGAGAAATATGACCCGATCTTCCGCCCTGCTCTGGAAAAGGCCATCAAGTTCGTGCTTGACAGCCAGTATCCTATAGGCGGATGGCCTCAGAGATATCCGCTCATGTTCGACCACCCGTTCCATGGCAAGGCTGACTACAGCTCCTTCATCACCCTCAACGACGACGTGATTCCGGAGGCCTGCGACTTCCTTCTCCAGTGCTACCAGTCACTCGGCATCCCGGGCCTCAAGGAGCCTATCTACAGGGCCATGTACTGCACTGTCCTTCTTCAGCAGGGCGCTCCTTATGCCGGCTGGGCGGACCAGTACACCGTGGCTGACCTCAAGCCTGCGCACGCCCGCTCTTATGAGCCTCGCGGAGTCAACTCCGGCACCACCGTGGCCATGATCCGCCAGATGATGAGCTACTATCGTCTCACCGGGGACATGCGTTTCATGGCCGGCATCCCTGCGGCTATCGATTTCCTTGAGTCCCTGAGGCTTCCGGATTCAGAGGTGGCCAAGTGGGAGCGCAAGACCAACAATCCTGACGCGTTCCTCGCTCCTCGCTTCATCGATCCGGAAGACGGACGTCCTCTCTATGTGCACCGCGTGGGCTCCAACTACTACAACGGGCATTACTTCATCAACCAGGATATCTCCGGCACCATCGGTCACTACAGCTCCGCTGCATGGGTTGACACCAAGGCCCTCCGCAAGGCTTATGATGAACTGCTTGCCGTTCCGGTTGAGGAACTCACCAAGAATTCGCCTCTTGCCAATGATGAGCTCGTGCCTCTCGAGAGGTTCTACTCCAGGATGCCTAAGGATGTCAGCGAGCAGGCTGTCAAGGACATCATCTCATCTCTCAGCGCCGAGGGCTGCTGGCTGACTCCGCTTACCAGCACCTCCAACCCGTACAAACCGGGGGCTCCGACCGAGCCTAGCAACGACACCCGATATGTCCGCACCAATGTCGGCGACGAGTATGACACCTCTCCATATCGCTGTGAGACCGGGGAGATGTGCATCTCCACCCGTGAGTATATGAACAGGATGATGACCCTCATCACCTTCGTGGATAAGGAGAAGAAATAAATGAAACGAAGTATCATTTCGATAGCTCTTTTGGCGCTGTCCGTCGCGGGCGGCGCCAAAACTGCTGTTAATGAGGGCCCTTTCGGATGGGCGTCGGCAGTTTCCCTGACCAGCGGTGACGCATTTACGGTCACCGGAGGTGACGCTTCCCGCACGATAATCCTGCAGAGCAACGGCTTCGACATGCGCGGGGACATCATTAAATCTCTTAAAGACTATGATGTCGTTGTCCTGGACGGCTCAAGGGGGGACTTTGTCGTCTCATCCTTCATGAAGTTCAATGGCCTCAGCGGCAAGACCCTCCTGGGGATCAACGGGGCCAGGCTCCGCACTCAGTTCAGCGTGACTGATGAGTTGCGCGGCCTCCTTGACGGCGCGGGGGTCAAGTCCATGTCGGACCAGGGTGGCGGCGGCAAACTCTCCAATGGCGCCTATGTGGCCGAGGAGCGCGAGCAGCACACCCGCCAGGCTATAATCGACTACACTTCCGACCCGTTGGAAGGCTATCGCAACGCCGGGCTGATAGGCCTGGACGCCTGCGAGAACATCATAATCCGCAACATCGCCTTCGAGGGCCCCGGTCCGATCGATGTCGGCGGCGCGGATCTGCTGACCGTCTCCAACGGCTCGAAGCACATCTGGATTGACCACTGCAGCTTCACCGACGGGCTGGACGGCAATTTCGACATCAACTCCCGCTCGGACTTCATCACCGTGACCTGGTGCGTCTTCCAATACACGGACAAGGCTTACGACCACAAGGCGTCCAACCTCATCGCCAGCAGCGAGAACCCTGACCAGGGAGTTGACAATCTCAATGTCACATACGCTTATTGCATCTGGGGCAAGGGTTGCGAGGTCAGGATGCCGGCGGTGCGCTGGGGCACTGTCCATCTGCTCAACAACCTCTACGACTGCGCCGGCAACTACGCCAACGCCGTCTACGCCTGCATCGGGGCCGAGGTGCTCATGGAGGGCAATTATTTCGAGAAAGGGGTGAAGAACATATTCGAGGCCACGGATAATGCCGGCGGCTGGCAGATGCGTGGCAACACCTTCCGCGAGAGGTTCAAGCCTTCCGACAAGGGTGTCGTGAACATCCCGTACCGCTACAGCGTGCTGCCTTCCTCGCGCGTGCCTAAACTCCTCCGCGGCCCTCAGGGAGCCGGCCCGACCCTCAATCCGGAGGTGCCCGAGTCTTCGGTGAAGTTCACCATGCACCTCATGGGTGACTCCACGATGGCCGACAAGGACATCTCCCGTGGCAACCCTGAGCGCGGATGGGGAATGGTGCTTGAGAATTTCGTGGACCCGTCCGTGCGCGTGATCAATTATGCCAAGAACGGACGCAGCACCAAGAGCTTCATAGACGAGGGGCTCTGGGACAAGGTCAAGGCCAACATCCGCCCGGGGGACTATGTGTTCATAGAATTCGCCCACAACGATGAGAAGTCCAACAAGCCGGCCGTGTATGCGGCGGCCTGGGGGGCGTATCAGGACAATCTCAGGATGTTCATAAAGACCGCGCGGGAACTCGGGGCCACGCCTGTGCTGCTGACCCCTGTGGCGCGCCGCCGCTTTGAGAAGGGTGTGCTTGACGAGACTACGCACGGCGAGTATCCGGCCGCGATGAAGGCTGTATCCGCCGAGACGGGCACGGTCCTCATCGATATGGAGAAGGCCACGATCGACTGGATCAAGGCTGCCGGAGACAAGGCGTCGAGGCAGTATTTCATGTGGGTGGATCCGGGCACCTGTGCGGCGATGCCGGACGGCAGGCAGGACGACACCCATTCCAATGCGCGTGGGGCGCGCCGCAACTGCGACATCGTCTGCGACTCCATCAGAGCCAAGATTCCGCAGCTCGCTGAGCATCTCGTGCGATATGATTTCGTGGTGGACAAGGACGGCAGGGGAGATTTCCTCACGCTCCAGGAGGCCATAGACGCTGTTCCTGACTATCTGAAGAATGTACAGACGACAATTCTCCTGAAACCGGGCGTGTACAGGGAGAGGATAATCATCCCCGCAAGCAAGTGCAATCTCAAGATTGTCGGCTGCGGCGCGGAGAATTCCGTGATCACCTTCGATAACTCGGCCCGCAAGCTCTGGCCTGACATGGAGCACGAGATAGGCACGAGCGGCAGCGCATCGGTGTTCGTGAACGCCGATGACGTCACCTTCGAGGATCTCAGCATACGCAACGATGCCGGGCAGGTCGGTCAGGCTGTGGCGCTTATGACCAACGGCGACCGCATCATGCTGCGCCGCTGCCACATCATCGGCAACCAGGACACCATCTACACTTACGGGCGCTATGGAGATGACGGGCAGACTTGCCGCAGCCTGTATGTGGACTGTCTGATTGAGGGCACCACGGACTTCATCTTCGGCCCCGGCCGCTGCTGGTTCGAGAACTGCGAGATACGCTCCAAGCGTAACAGCTACGTCACCGCAGCCTCCACCTTCGAGGGCGAGAAGTATGGCTATGTGTTCAACCGCTGCCGCCTCACCGCTGCGCCGGGAATCGACAGGGTTTATCTTGGACGCCCGTGGAGGGACTATGCCAAGGTGGTCTATCTCAACTGCGAGATCGGTCCGCACATTCTGCCTGAAGGCTGGCACAACTGGAACAATCCGGCCAAGGAGAAGACGGCTTTCTATGCCGAGTACGCCTGCTACGGTCCAGGGGCTGACACTTCGGCCCGTGTCGGCTGGGCGCATCGGCTCTCTGATGCCGAGGCCGCCGGCTATACTTTGGACAACGTTATGTATAACCCCGGATCCGGTACCTGGAATCCGCTGGAAAACAAATAATTGTAATGAATATACTGAGTTTTCTTCTTTCTCTGCTCGTGGCGGCGGCGCCGCTGCAGCGGGAGACCATGGATATTTCCGGCAACGGCTGGAATATCACACTTGACAAGGACGCCAAGTGGGAGAACGACGAGCTTTTCCTGCCTCCTGTCGAACTTGACAGACTTCCTGTCAACATCCCTTCCGGCGGCTGGTCGCTGCTGGAGAACCCGTCCGTGAGCGGCGTCAGTCTTCCTGCCACCGTCGAGGAGCATCTCTGGGGCTGGAACGGCGAGACATTCGGGGTGACCGGCAACTATGTCGGAGTCTCCTGGTTTGAGACGGCCGTTGACATCCCGTCAGAATGGGAGGGCCGCAGGGTGGCGATCGATTTCGAGGCCGTGCGTTTCCGTGCTGAGGTTTTCGTGAATCACAAGCTGGCCGGCTACGACCTTGTCAACAGCACTCCGTTCAGTTTTGACATCACGGAGCATCTCGAATACGGGAAGAGCAATGTGATCAGCGTCCGCATCACCGACCCTAACGGCAACTTCAACTGGAAGGATTCGCAGGTCTACAGCTGGGGCGAGTACCTCACCAACCCGTCCCACGGATTCGGAGGCATTACCGGCAAGGTGAAGCTCGTAGCTACGGACAAGACCTACATCTCCGACCTCTATGTGCAGAATCAGCCCGACCCGCGCAAAATCAAGATTCAGTTGAGCGCCGTGGCTGACAAGGCGGCGGGGAGTGTCCCGGTGTTGATTTCCATACGGGAAAAAGATGGGAAGGAAGTGTATTCCAGGAAGTACAGCGCCGCGCTCCGTGAGGGTGAGAACACCTTGGAGTATGCCGTGAGACTGCCGGGCGCCAAGCTCTGGAGCGTGGACGATCCGAATCTGTATGATCTTGACGTGACCCTCGGAGAAGACAACGACAGCCGCCGTTTCGGATTCCGCTGGTTTGAAGTCCGCGATGTCAAGGGTGACCGCCAGTTTTATCTCAACGGCAGGCGCATCGTGCTCCGTACTTCCATCTCCTGGAGTTTCTGGCCGGACAACGGCATCATGCCTTCCGATGAGCTGGCGCGCCGGCAGGTGGAGGCCGCCAAGGGAATGGGTCTCAACATGCTCAACTTCCACAGGACAATCGGCCAGAGCGACGTCTTCAAGTGGGCCGACGAACTGGGACTCCTCTATTGGGAGGAACCTGGCGGCAACCAGTATCCGATCTCCAAGTTCGAGGACGACAATCTCCAGAGCCGCTTCTACTTCGCCTACCGCAACGAGAAACTGCGCCGCATGATACTGCGCGACCGCAGCCATCCGAGCCTTATAATCTACAACATGCACAACGAGCGCGGGGCATGGCCGCAGAAGCAGGACTACCAGCAGATGGCTATGGGACACGAACTCGACCCGAGCCGCATACTTGTATACAACTCTTGCAACGGCAACAACCCTGAGGTTGTCCCGGACGCCCATTTCAAGACCAATCTCATGCCGTTCGACACGACATTCCGCGACACGGGGTGGTGGGACAATCACCACGCCGGAGGCCCCGGGGTGTATCATGACGCCCTCTATGTGTCCAAAGATGAATATCTTCGCGGCAGCACCAACCGTGGCGAGATTGTGTTTTGGGGCGAAGAGGGGGCTATCGGCACGCCTCCGCGCCTCCAGCTGATACGCGACGAAATCCTCTCTTCCGGCAAGACCTCCACTTGGGAGGCGCAGGACTACCTCTCATGGTACGATGCCTACGACGCCTTCCTCGACAAGAAGGGATTCCGCAAGGCTTTCCCGACGGTGGATGACCTTACGGTGGCGATGGGCAACGTGTCCTATTACTACCAGGGCCGCATCATCGAGAACATCCGCATCAACGATGTCGTGGACGGCTATGCCATCAACGGGTGGGAGAGCATGAAGCTGGAGAACCACTCCGGAGTGGTTGACAATTATCGCCACTTCAAGGGGGATCCGGAACTGATTGCCCGTTACAACCGCCCTCTGGTACTGTCTGTAAAGCTCAATCACAAGGTCCTGCCTGTCGGACGCAAGACTGTTGCCGACGTGTTCATAATCAATGAGAAGAATCTCAAGGGCAACTTCACCCTCCAGGTGGATTACCGTCTCCAGGACGGCACTCTGGCTGATTCCCGCAGCGCCAAGGTCAAGGTCAGCGGCGGGACGGTGTATGGCGAGTATCTTGCCGGCGGATTCGAGTTCAGCGTTGACAATCCGGGCTACAGCCGCGTGGAGGCCAGGTTGCTCCGGGGAGGGGAGACGGTGTGCGAAGGCAGTGACGAGGTTTTCTCCGTGAAACTCGACGCTTCCGGAATCAGCTCCGAGGGTTCCGTGGCAGACAGCAGCGGCCGTGTCTCGGCGTTCCTCTCCAGTCTTGGCATACACCCTGCCGAATATGTGTCAGGCACTCCGTCCGGTGACTATCTGGTAGTAGGGCAGTTCGAGCCTCAGCAGTGGGGGAGCGGCATGAGTGACATCATGGAGTGGGTCTACAAGGGACACACCCTGATAGTCATTGACAAGCCGGAGAGATGGGCTGAGTTCTTCGCTGACAAGGAAGTGCTTGACTATCGCGGCAGCAAGAAGATCGGGACAGCCTGGTATGGGGGCAATTACTTCAACCGCGCCCACCCTGTGTGGAACGGGCTGCCTCAGGATTGTGTCTTCAATTGGGAATACCAGTGCTTCTCCGCCTACAACCGCCGCCGCATAGGACTGCGCTGCGAGAACGGTGAGACGCTTGCCGCCGCCGTGGCTGACCACAAGAAGGAGGTCTACTCTGTGTTGAGTCTTGTCCGTGCCGGCCGCGGGCAGGTGATCTTCACTTCCCTTGACATACCAGCCTGCATCAGCGACATCCATGCTCCTTCGCAGGAGTCCCTGCGTGCCGGAGATGTTGTCGACGGGATGTATGAGGCTCTCGGGACATTTGACGTGAGCGGAGAGAACGGGGCCAATGTCGTGGGGCAGCAGCTGCTCCTCAACATGATGAAAATCAAGAACCTTTAATACTCTTGCGGTATTCTGTCGGTGAAACTCCGAAACGCTTCTTGAATGCTTTGCTGAAGTAGTGCGAGTCGTTGAAGCCTGTCTTGTAGGCTATCTGCGATATAGAATATCCGCTTTTTGCCATCATCTCCGCGGCTCTGCTGAAACGCAGGTCGCGGAGATATTCTGTCGGGGCCTTGCCGAGCAGGGCCCTGCATTTTTCGAAGAGGGCGGAGCGGCTCACTCCGAGGGCTTCGGCCATGTCCTCTGCGCCGAGGTCTCCGTTGTCCAGGTTCTCTTCGAGGAAGTCTTGGAATCTTCTCTTGAACTTGGAATCTTCCTCGCTGATGGTGTCGTCCCAGTCCGGCCTCGCAGGTTCCGGAGCGCCATCTCGGCTTCCCTCATTCTGCCGCATGGCTTCCCCACTGGCTTTCCTTTTCCTGATAAGCAGGTATGCTGCCGCCGACAAGGCTATGATCACCAAGAGGATTGCCATCTTCAGGTGACCGTAGATGTCCGGCCTGACGATTACGGTGATGTCCAGCGTGTTGTCCATCTGTACTCCGTCGGCGTTTGTGGCTCTCAGCTGGAGTTCGTGGCGTCCGGTTCCGAGTCCGTCAAGGTTCAGGACAGGCGTATTGCCGAGCTGTGTCCATTCTCCGCCACTGCCGGCTCTCCATGAGTACATGACTCTTTCCGGGCCGTTCATGTCCACGGCGGCGAATCTTATGCTCAGCCTGCCTTCCCCGCGTATTTCTATCGTCCTGCCGTTTTCCGGGTAGATTCTGTTGCCTGCGAACTGACAGTATGTCAGGAACACTTTCGGGGCGAAGGAGCTGTTGGAGATTTCTTCTGGCTTGAAATACAATATTCCCGCTGTAGTGTTGAACATCATTTCCCCGTCTTTTGTGACGAGCGGCTCCCCTTCGGCGAAGAGAAGGTCTTTGCCGATTCTGTCGTACGACCAGCCTATGATTTTTCCTGTCTTGGGGTTGTATTTATTCAGGCCGTGATATGTTGATATCCAGATGTTTCCGTTCTCGTCTTCTATGGAGGAGAACACGAAATTCGACATGAGCCCGTTGTCCGCGTTGATTGTCTCCGGTTTGATGGCGTCGTCAGGGGAGCAGAGCAGGAGGCCGTTCCCGAAAGATGAGGCGTACATCTTCCCGTCTTTGCCGAAGAGGATATGCTGAATGTCGTATTCTCTTGTACTTGCGAACCTTTCGAAGCGCATCAGTTCCGGGTCGCTGTCAGGAGTCTCACAGATGAACGTGCCTTTCCGCCCGCAGGCGAACATCCGTCCGTCCGGGCCGAAGGTGATGAACCTTATTTTGTCCATCTGGCTTGTCGGGAACGGGATTCTGTTCTTGTTGCTTATGAATCTTCTCTCCGGGTCGGCCGTGTCGACATATGATATGCTGCCGTCGAACGAACCAATCCAGAGTCGACGGTTGCTGCCGGGTGTCAGGCAGTATATGAGGTCTCCGTTCATGCCGAAGCGCGCATCGGATTTTTTGTATGCTTTCGGGCGGAATACTGGCTTCAAGGCCATGTCGGGTGCGGTGTTCTCGAACACTCCTCCGCCTTTGGTGCCAATCCAGATGTGCCCTTGCCCGTCTTCTGTTATGCTGTATGCCGGGTATGGCAGACTCCAGTCCGCGATATGTATCAGATTGTTGCTGAGAAGGTGGATTTTACCGTCTTTGGTGCCGGCATATATCATGCCGTCGCGGGTCTGGGTCACGGCTCTGACGCTGTTCGCCTGGGACGGGGCGCTGCCGCTCTTGTCAAAACTCAACAGCTTGAATCCGCTGTCTTTTCTTGATGCTCTTCCTATGCCGCCCCAGCTGCCGGAGAACCAGATGTTGTCCTGCTTGTCCAGGAAGGCTGCCTGGATGTTGTTCTCCGCGTCCCAGCCGCCGGGCTCGCGGGCCTCGTAGATGAGCGGCTCAAGTCTGAGCGTCTCCCTGTCGAGGTGTCCGATGCCGCCGAGCGGCGACCATATCCAGACTGTCCCTTTCCTGTCGTAGAATGACCTCGGTTCCGGGCCGATGCTGCAGGATTCAGGGACTGTTATGGCCTTCAACTCCATCTTGTCTGTCGCGAGCATGGAGAGCCTCCCGTCCTCTGAACCTAATATGAGGTCGTGTGCCCCGGGGACATCGGTTATGAGCCTTATGTCGTAGGGTGCTCCGCTTTCTATTTCGAAGAGCTGCCCGTCGATGACTTCCACAATTTTGCCGTTTCCGCTTCCGAAGCGGATGGTGCCGGCAGAGCCTTCTATGCAGTAGCCCGGCTGTTCGGTCGCGATTTCATTGTTGCGTAGTATGGCCGCGTCCGTGGCTGCCCAGATGTTGTCCCCGTCGTCTTTGTACATGCCGTTTACCTTGCCCGGGGCCGCTATTGAGCTGTCATAGAGTATGCAGCCGTGTCCGGCGTCAGAGTATCTGGTGCGGAGTATGGTGTTGTCCGAGGTGACGAAGCAGAAGTCGTCCGAAGACAGTCTGTAGATTTCGGTGATGTTGCGCCCGTTGGCGATGTCGCTGAATCTTTCTCTCTGCGGGTCGAAGCGGTAGAGCGTGCCGTCATACGAGAGGACCCAGAACTGCCCGAATCCGTCTCTCTCTATCCGGTCGAAGCGGTTGTTGGTCCTTTCTCCATGGCCGTCGGCCCTTCCGGCCTTGAATCCGGTGAAACTGGTCCCGTCGAAGCGGTAGAGCCCGGACCATGTGGCAAGCCACAGACAGCCGTTGCTGTCTTGCGTTATGTCCTGGGCTACAGTCCGCGGAAGGCCCCTCTCTTTGAGATAGTATGTGAACTGGTATTTCGTGGCCGCAGCGGATGCTGCTGCGGCGGCGATTATCACAAAAAGCGATATTAGCAGCCTTTTTATCACAATCTATAGTTTATGATACAATTCCACTTCTATACGCGGTCGTTTTGGACGATTTTACACCTTTTACAGATGCAAATATACTATTTTTTTTAATCTCCTGTTTACCTTTGCATTGCTGCTTTTAGTTCTAAACTTTCTGGCAGTTGCAGCCTTGGCGCACATTGTCATTGTGGTAATTTGTTTTGGTGTTCCGGGGTTCAATTGCAATAAGCGGTACCTGACTTAAATTATCCTGGGTATTAGCGGTTAATAATTTTGTATTCGGAATTAGGGAGGTCTCCAGGAGCCTCCCTTTTTTTACGGGGCATATCCCCGAACCCCTGCGCCCTCAAGGGCCTTTCCGATTTCGCTGTGCGAAATCCCGGCCTCGGGCGGTGCTCTGATGAGCACTTTTTAGTCAAGTCATTCGGCGGTGTCCTTGTGCGGGGCATATCCCCGGGCCACGACACACGAGCGGTGGCGGATAACATCGTGGTACAGAGTAAATTAAAGGTTTTACCTGTCCCGATATGCGGACAAGTAAAACCTTTATCTGCCTGTCTGTCAGTGTCTTATCTGCCACCGCCGGATGGCCTCGCTGTGCCCGAACAGTCTCGTGACCAGAGAAATGTCAACCTTGCTGCGATTGGTAATCTCCGCCGGCATGTGAAGTGACGGTAATATCGGGCCTGCCGAGAACAGCAGGCGGGACTATTGAGCTGGCACCGCCGCCGGAAGCTACGGTCTCCAGCGGCTACAGATCTGGCGCTGCGGGGAGCTCGAAGGGCTCTCCTCGCGCCCGACTGTTGCCGGGGTTATCACCAGAAATGTCCAGATGACCGCTGATTCAGATGTGATTGGTGCCGTTCCCGTGCGCACCAGGCCCCTTTCTGCGCACGCGGGCTTCTGAAAATCATCGCGGTGAGTGAAAACGCCCCTGGTGCGCACCGCGATGTTCCACGCGCCGGCGGATGTTCCACGGGCGGGGCGCCTGCGATAGCGCGTGCAAGTAGCAGCAGGTGCCGGAACAGGCTCACACCTGGCAACGGCGGACACCGCAGAGGGCCATGCAGAGCAGGTAGGCGGTCCAGGTAGCAGCGGAAACGCCGGAAACGGGCTCACACCCGGAGACGCCCTGTCACCTCTGCCCCAGCATCGCGAGGGCGTCGTCCAGAGTGAGGGCGTCGTCGAGGGTGAAGCCGCCGTTGCGGGTGCGGCGTAACGAACTCAGGAAGGCCCCGCTCCCCAGCGCCTCGCCGAGATCCCTCGCGAGGGCTCTGATATATGTCCCTTTGCTGCATCCGATGCGGATCATGGCCGTCGGGAGAGAGTAGCCGCTGATGTCAGCGACATTGATGCGCGAGTTCCGGCCCTCTCCAGAAGAAGGCGCGGCGAAAGCGGAGACGCCATAAGAAAGCATCTTCAGGTCATAAATCTCTATCCTGCTTGCCCTGATGAGGTCGGATCCTTCTCCGAGCCGTCCCTGCCTGTAGAGCCGGCGCGCGGTCTCATAGGCGCGCACCCCGTCCACGGACTTGGCGCTGAAAAGCGGCGCCACCTGCATCTGCTCCCCGACAAACGATGGCAGCACGGCTTGGACTGACTCCCCGCTCACTCCGTCCAGCGGACACTCCCGGTCAATATCTTTCTCGAGATCATACGAAGCGGTGACTGCGCCGAAAGTCACTCCGGCCACATATTCTTTTGGCGAGGCCTGCAGGGCCTCCGCCTTCTTGGTCGCCTCCCCGATGCAGACAAGCAATATGCCGGTGGCGAGGGGGTCGAGCGTCCCTGCGTGACCGACCTTGAGATTCTTCTTCCCGAAATGGCGAACCGCGGCGAACTTGATCTTTCGTATCACGTCCGCCGAAGTCCAGCGATAGGGTTTGTCTATCGGAAGCACTATCCCCTCAGGATAGGAGGAGATGTCATTCGCAAACAATCTTGTCAATTCTTCTCTGATGCCGTCCCCCGGCAAACTTGGTGTTGAGCCATGCGCGCACCATCATCACGGCCATCCTGTAAGAGACGAACCGCGCAGGAAGCACGAGCACGTTTGCGTTGTTGTGGGCCTTGACCAGCGTGGCCACCTCGACATTCCAGGCAAGTCCGGCCCTCACGCCGCGGTGGTGGTTGAGGGTTATGGACATCCCGTTGCCCGTGCCGCAGAGGGCGATTCCGGCGTCGACTTCACCGCTCTCGACGGCATGGCCGAGCGGGTGGGCGAAATCAGGATAGTCACAGCTCTCAGGACTGTCCGTGCCGAAATTGACAACATCGTATCCCTTGCCGACGAGGTACGAGATGAGCCTGGTCTTGTATTCAAGTCCGGCGTGGTCACTGCATATTCCTATTTTCATATCCTATAATTAGAAGTTGTTTTGAATTTATTTGTCATAAATTTTATGAAGATTTTTCTGTCAGAGTTTTTTCTGGATTTTGAGAAAGATAGTAGAACTATCTGACCGAAAAAGCCAGGAAAAAATATGGCGAAAAAGCAAGTAAAAGAATTTTCAACATAAATCAAAACAACTTCTTATATCAGCCTGTATTCCTTGAGTTTCGCGCGGCACTCCTTCCAGTCCGGGCAGAGGCTCTCGAGCAAGGCGTGGAACTCAGGGCCGTGGTTCATCTGCCGCAGGTGGCACAACTCGTGCAGCATCACATAGTCCCGCAAATGCTCCGGGAGGCGCATCAGGTTGAGGTTCAAGTTGATGTTCCCCTTTGAAGAGCAGCTCCCCCAGTTGGAGACATTGTGCTTGATGCGCACCTGGTTGAACTCGAATCCGTGCCGGCCGGCGAGTTCACGCAACCTCCCGGGGAGGAAGGCTTTGGCCTCCTCTCTCAAACGCAAGGTTTCCGGCGTTTCCCTGAGAGTGCGTCTCGGACGTCTGCGGACGATGCGGAAAACCAGCCCCTTACTTTCCAAGTTTCCGGCTGAGTTCCCTGATCATATCCACCGTCATCGACTCCAGGTCGTATTCCGGCTTCCAGTCCCATTCCTCCCGCGCGCAGCTGTCGTCCATCCTGTCAGGCCAGGAATCAGCTATGGCCTGGCATACCGGATTGATCTCGTAGCGCATGCGGAAATCCGGTATGTGCTCGCAGATCTTGGCCCGGAGAATCTCGGGGTCGAAGCTCATCGAGGCTATGTTGAACGAGTTGCGGTGCACGAGACGGGAAGGGTCGGCATTCATTATGTCCACCGCCGCCTTCAGGGCGTCAGGCATGTACATCATGTCCATGAACGTCCCTGCCTTGATGGGGCAGACGAACTCCTCACCCTTGACGGCGGAATAGTAAATCGTCACGGCGTAGTCCGTGGTGCCGCCACCGGGAAGTGTCACATGGGATATAAGGCCCGGGAATCGCACGGAACGGGTGTCTACCCCGTACTTGGTGTGATAGTAGTCGCTGAGCAGCTCGGTGGTCACCTTGGTCACGCCGTACATCGAGCGCGGGCGCTGGATGGTGTCCTGCGGGGTTCCGACGCGTGGGGTCTCGGGGCCGAACGAGCCGATGGAACTCGGCGTGAAGACGGCGCAGCCCTTCTCCCGGGCGATCTCGAGGATGTTCAGAAGTCCGTTGATCTGGATGTTCCAGGCAAGCAGAGGTTTGGCTTCGGCTACAGCGGACAGGAGGGCCGCCAGGTTGTAGATCGTATCGATCTTGTACTTGGACACAATCTGGGCCAGCTGCGCCGCATTGAGGACATCGGCCTCCTCGCACGGCCCGCTTTCAAGCAATTCCCCCTTGGGCTCAGCCCCCTTCACATATCCCGCAACCACATCACCATCAGGATACAAGCTCCTGAGTTTCATCGTCAGTTCCGAGCCAATCTGGCCTGTGGAACCGACCACGAGAATATTTTTCATATCGAAATGTGCATTGATATTTGCTGCTAATATACAAAAAAATCGTAATTTTGTAGGAACTGACACACATACACTATGTACGGCAAATTCAAGCAGCATCTTCAGGACGAGCTTTCCTCAATCAAGGAAGCCGGCCTGTATAAGAACGAGCGGGACATCGTCTCCGCACAGTCAGCAGAAATCACACTTCAGGACGGCTCCAAAGCCCTGAATTTCTGCGCCAACAACTATCTCGGGCTCGCGGATTCCCCCCGCCTGATCGAGGCGGCGGAGAAGGCCATGCGCACGCACGGCTTCGGCATGTCGTCCGTCCGCTTCATCTGCGGCACCCAGGATCTGCACAAGGAGCTGGAGAAGGCCGTGTCGGATTTCTTCCGCACGGAGGACACCATCCTCTATGCTTCCTGCTTCGATGCCAACGGCGGACTTTTCGAGCCGCTGCTCACTTCCGAGGACGCAATCATCTCCGATGCGCTCAACCACGCCTCCATCATTGACGGTGTGCGCCTCTGCAAGGCTGTCCGCTACAGGTACGCCAATGCGGACATGGGAGATCTCGAGCGCTGCCTCAAGGAGGCGCAGGCCCAGAGATACCGTATCATATGCACCGACGGAGTGTTCTCTATGGACGGCAATGTGGCCCCGATGGACAAGATCTGCGACCTCGCCGAGAAGTATGACGCGCTCGTCATGGTGGACGAAAGCCACTCCGCCGGAGTGGTGGGCGCGACGGGACACGGAGTCGCCGAGCAGTTCGGCTGCTACGGGCGCATCGACATATTCACCGGCACCCTCGGCAAGGCGTTCGGCGGCACGGTGGGAGGATTCACCACAGGACGCAAGGAGATCATCGACATGCTCCGCCAGCGCTCGCGCCCTTATCTCTTCTCGAACTCCCTCCCTCCGATGATTGTGGCGGGCGGCATCGAGATGTTCAAGATGCTGGGCGAAAGCGACGAACTGCACGACCGTCAGCAGGAGAACGTCAAGTACTTCCGCGAGAAGATGCTCGCGGCGGGCTTCGACATCAAGCCTACCCAGTCTGCCATCTGCGCGGTGATGCTGTATGATGCCAAATTGTCACAGGAATTCGCCTCCAAGATGGCGGAAGAAGGCATCTTCGTGACCGGATTCTATTATCCTGTAGTACCTAAGGGACAGGCGCGCATCCGCGTGCAGCTCTCCGCGGCGCACAAAAAGGAGCAACTTGACAAGGCGATAGCGGCCTTTATCAAAGTCGGCAAGGAACTTGCTGTAATAAAATAATACTACTATGACCAGACCATCCGCATTACTGTCAATCCTGACTGCAGGGGCGCTGCTCCTGGTCTCCTCCTGCGGGAAGCAGGGCGGGGACGAATTCGCCTATCTCTACGAGAATCTCCCGTTCAAGATGGAACGGGTCGCCCGCCCGGTGATTCCTGACCTGCGCGTCAGCGTCAAGGACTTCGGAGGCGTCGGCGATGGCGTCACCCTCAACACGGAGGCTTTCGCCAAGGCGATGAAGCACCTCTCATACAAAGGCGGCGGCCACCTGGACGTCCCGGCAGGCATCTGGCTCACCGGCCCTATCGAGATCCTGAGCAACTGCGACCTCCATGTGACACCTAACGCCGTGATAATCTTCGACCCGGACCGCGACCTCTATCCGATCATCCAGACCGTTTTCGAGGGGCTTGACACCCGCAGGTGCGAGTCTCCGGTACACGCTGAAGGCGCGCGCAACATCTCCATCACCGGAGGCGGTGTGCTCGACGGCAGCGGGGAGGCGTGGAGAATGGTCAAGAAATCCAAGCTTACCGACGGTGAATGGCGGAAGCTCGTCGCATCAGGGGGCATAGTCAGCCGTGACGGACGCATCTGGTATCCGGACGAGGGATTCGAGAAGGCAACCATGTTCAGCAACATGAACGTGCCTTCAGTCGACCTGACCGAGGAGCAGTGGAACGAGATCAAGAGCTTCCTCCGTCCGAACATGGTCTCTCTGCGCAACTGCGAGAACGTGCTTCTCGAGGATTGCTCTTTCCAGAATTCACCATGCTGGAACGTGCACCCGCTGATGTGCAAGAACCTCATAGTCAACCGTGTCAACATCCGCAATCCATATTATTCGCAGAACGGGGACGCCATCGACGTGGACAGCTGCGAGAATGTGCTGATCACCAACTCCACCTTCGACGCCGGCGATGACGGCATCTGCATCAAGTCCGGCAAGGACGCTGACGGCAGGCGCAGGGCACGCCCTTGCAAGAACCTCATCGTGGACAACTGTACCGTATTCCACGGGCACGGCGGTTTCACCGTCGGGAGCGAGATGAGCGGCGGCGTGGAGAACATAAAGGTGTCCAACTGCCGTTTCCTCGGCACTGATGTGGGCCTGCGCTTCAAGAGCAAAAGGGGCCGCGGCGGCGTGGTGAAGAACATCTACATCAACGACATCTACATGAAGGACATATTGGCTGACGCGATACTCTTCGACCTCTTCTATGGCGGCAAGTCCGCAGTGGAGGCCGCAGCCGAGAAGGACGAGACCGTCAACGTGCCGGCCGTTCCGGTAGACGAGACAACTCCTGAGTTCCGCGACATCTACATCAGCAATGTCTGCTGCAACGGGGCGTCAAAGGCCATGCTCTTCAACGGGCTCCCTGAGATGCCTGTGACCAACATCAATGTCAGCGACTGCACGATCACTGCCGATGAGGGCATTACGCTGCGCAACTCCCAGGACATCACCTTCAAGAACGTGAAGTGCTACCCGGAGAAGGGCGATGCCATCACTACACTGAGAGTCAAGAATTTCAACAACATATAAAATGAACAGACTGATACCGGCCATCCTCGCCATGGCGGCGCTCGTATCATGCGCCGACAAGACGGAGCCTATGTCCGAGAAAATGGTCCGCTCGCAGATGTCACGCTGCCCGGAGCCTACATATCTCGACTATCTCAACGGCAAACTCAAATGGGGCTACACCCCCGGCCTTGAACTCAAGGCCTTCCTCGATGTCTATGACACATACGGGGGACAGGACATCTATGACTATGTACACCTCTGGTATGATGATGTGGTCAACGCCGACGGCACCATCAAGACCTATTCGGTGGAGAAATACAATGTGGACCTCATCTGCCCGGGACGCTCCCTCTTCTATTTCTATGACAAGACCGGAGAGGAGAAGTACCGCAAGGCGATTGAACTGATAAAGACGCAGATCGACGCCCAGCCGAGGACATCTGAAGGCGCCTTCTGGCACAAGCAGATCTATCCTCATCAGATATGGCTTGACGGAGTATATATGGCTGAGCCGTTCTACGCCGAGTATGCCAAGAGGTATATGAGCGGAGAAGAGCAGGCCGAGGCATATAAGGAGATCGTGAACGAGTTCATCACGGCGGCCAAGCACACTTACGACCCGGCTACCGGACTCTACCGTCACGCCTGGGACGAGTCCCGCTCCATGTTCTGGTGCGACCCGCAGACCGGACAGTCACAGCACTGCTGGGGCCGTGCCCTCGGATGGTACTGCATGGCCATCGTCGAGGTGCTCGACTACCTCCCGGAGAATCTTGCGGAGAGACAGAGCCTCATAGACCTGCTGAAGAGCATCTGCGCCGAACTCCCTAAATGGGCGGATCCTGTGAGCGGAGTCTGGTATCAGGTCCTCGACCAGCCTGGGCGTGAGGGCAACTACCTTGAGGCCACCTGCTCGGCGATGTTCAGCTACACCTTCCTGAAAGGCATACGCATGGGCTACCTTGACAAGGACCTGCTCCCTTACGCCAAGAAGGTCTATGAGGATGTCGTCAAGGAATTCATCTCCACCGACGGGCAGGGCCTGATAAGCCTTGAGAAATGCTGCTCAGTGGGCGGCCTCGGAGGAGACGGAAGGCGTATGGGCGACTTCGCATACTATCTCAGCGAGCCTGTAAGACCAAACGATTCCAAGGGCGTAGGCCCGTTCATCTGGGCATCGCTCGAAATGGAAAGACTGAAATAAAACAACACATTATTTAATCATCAATCAATTATGGCAAACAATCCATTCTCACTTGAAGGGAAGAACGCCTGGATTACAGGCGCTTCCTATGGAATCGGCTTCAACATCGCTAAGGCGTTTGTTGCCGCCGGCATCAAGACCATCATCTTCAATGACATCAACGAGGAGTTCCTCGAGAGAGGTCTCAACAACTACAAGGAGGCCGGAATAACCAACGTCAAGGGATATGTCTGCGACGTGACCAAGGAAGACGACGTGAAGGCTCTCGTGGAGAAGATCCACGCTGAGGTCGGCAACATTGACATCCTCGTCAACAACGCCGGCATCATCAAGCGCATCCCTATGCACGAGATGACCCGCGCACAGTTCCAGCAGGTTATCGACATCGACCTCGTAGGTCCGTTCATCGTGTCTTCAGCCGTGCTTCCTGAGATGATGGAGCGCCGCGAGGGCAAGATCATCAACATGTGCTCAATGATGTCTGAGCTCGGACGCGAGACCGTATCTGCCTATGCGGCAGCGAAGGGCGGCCTCAAGATGCTCACCCGCAACATCTGCGCAGAGTACGCCGAGTACGGCATCAACTGCAACGCCATCGGACCAGGCTACATCGCCACCCCTCAGACAGCTCCGCTCCGCGAGCGTCAGGCGGACGGCAGCCGTCATCCGTTCGACCAGTTCATCGTGAGCCGCACTCCGGCAGGACGCTGGCTGCAGCCTGAGGAGCTCGGCGGACCGGCAGTGTTCCTCGCTTCACACGCTTCTGATGCTGTCAACGGCCATGTCCTCTATGTGGACGGCGGTATCCTCGCTTACATCGGAAAACAGCCTAAATAACGGATATGAAGCTCAATTGTCAAGTACGCCAGGCTTCCAGCAATGTGGACGCTAAGCATTACGACACCGAACGCGTCCGCAAGGAATACCTTGTGGAGAACGTGATGGTGGCTGACGAGATCAATATGGTCTACTCTATGTTTGACCGTATCATCGCCGGCGGTGCTGTCCCTGTCAAGGAGGACCTGAAGCTTTCGGCTCCGGAAATCCTTCGCGCGGACTACTTCACCCAGCGCCGCGAGCTCGGCATCATCAATGTCGGCGGCGCAGGCACGGTAGTTGTCGGCGACGAGGAGTACCATCTCGAATACAAGGAGGCCCTCTATGTGGGCCGCGGCAACCGCGACGTGATCTTCAAGAGCGACTCGTCCGAGAAGCCGGCCCGCTTCTATTTCTGCTCCGCCACCGCACATCGCGAGACCGGAGTGAAGAAGGTCAGCAAGAAAGACGCCGTGGTGATGCACCTCGGCTCCCTTGAGGAGTCCAACGAGCGCACCATCAACCGCCTCCTCGTCAAGGAGGTCGTGCCTTGCTGCCAGCTCCAGATGGGTATGACCGAGCTCGCTCCGGGCAGCACCTGGAACACCATGCCGGCCCACACCCACGACCGCCGTATGGAGGTTTACTTCTATTTCGAGCTCCCTGAGGACGCGGCTGTGTGCCACTTCATGGGAGAGCCGCAGGAGACCCGCCATATCTGGATGCACAACGAGCAGGCTGTCATCTCTCCGCAGTGGAGCATCCACTCCGCCTGCGCGACCCGCAACTACACCTTCATCTGGGGAATGTGCGGTGAGAATGATGACTACAACGATATGGACTGGTGCGCAACAACAGATCTCAAGTAAAGATGAAAAAGATTTTTATCGCACTTGCTCTCTGTGCAGGCCTGTGCGCCTGCAACTCACAGAGCGACCCCAAGGTGATGGCACGCCACGTGCCTGAGAGGGCCGATGATTTCGTCTTCGAGAACAACCTCATCGCAGGCCGTATCTACGGCAAGGCACTTGAGGGGAACCCGACGTCTCCGGGCATCGACATCTGGGTGAAGATGCCGGGCAAGCTCGTGGCCAACGAGTGGTACGCCGCCGCCATGAACGACAGCGGATACTACCACCACGATCACGGCGGGAAGGACTGCTACAAGGTGGCTGTCAGCCTCGGCGGCGGCGCATCCGTGCCGTATATCGACGGTGAACTGTGGTATCCTGCCACCAACTGGCGCTCTTGCGAGATGCTCGAAGAGAGCGCGGACAAGGCCGTCTTCGTGCTTCACTATCCTGAGTGGGAAGCCGCCGGAGTCAAGGTGAGCCTCGACAAGAAGATCACCGTGACCGCCGACACCTATTTCACCAAAGTGGAGGACTGCTACAACTTCAGCGGCGCGGAGACCATCTCCGTGGCAGCCGGAGTGTTCCGTCACCCGGGACAGGACACCATCGAGGACGAACTCGTGGGCGAAGACCGCTACGCCATCTGGGAGCACGCCTCCGACCAGAGCGTGGAGCCTGAGGACGGGATGCTCGGAGTGGCAGTATATGTCCCTGGAGCAGAATCAGTGAGCGTCACCCCTGACGGTTCCCACGGTATCTGCACCAAGAGCGTCAAGTCCGGCGAGACATTCACATATTACTTCGGATCATGCTGGTCCAAGGCTGATGTGAAGACCTCCGCCGACTGGTTCGACATCGTGAAAAAGCTCAAATAGGCTTTAAAACCCATAAAACGACGGCTCCGTGCGGCGTCATTTCTCGCGGCACGGAGCTTTTTTTAAAACCACAGATATGATTACACTGATGCTTGGGCTCCTGCTTCAGATGCCGGGAGTCATTGAATGGACTGTAGACAAGCACCCTGAAGTGCTGCAGGTCCTTGGAGAACCGAAAATCATAGAGACCAACCTCGGCAAGGCCGTAGAGTTCGACGGCGTGGATGACGGGCTGTTCCTTGACAGCGTGCCTGTGGCGGGGATGGAGGAGTTCACCATAGAGATGATATTCAACCAATATCCCGGCAGCGCATTCGAACAGAGGTTCATGCATCTCGGAGCCTACGGCGGCGCGAGGGTGATGTTCGAGAGCAGGGTGAAGCCTGACGACAGCTGGTACTTCGATGCTTTCGTCCATCTCGGCAGCAAGCCGAAATCCTGCGTCCTGATTGATCCGGAGCTCACCCACCCCTGCGGCAGATGGTACAATCTCACGCTTACGGCAGGCAAGGACGGCCTCAAGAGCTATGTGGACGGTGTCGGGCAGTGCAGCGGAGACCTCGCATATGAGCCTGTCATCAATGAAGGCAAGACCTCGTTTGGGGTGCGCCAGAATCTGGTGTGCTGGTTCAAGGGGGCCATATACAAACTCCGCATAACTCCCAGAATACTCAAGCCGGCGGAGTTCCTGCGCGACCAGGACGAGCTCAACAGGATGCCGTACAAGGATGCTTCCCTCTCCGCCGACGAGCGTGCCGAGGACTTGCTCGGAAGGCTCAGCCTGGAGCAGAAGGTGTCCCTCATGATGAATTCCAGCCCGGCGATTCCGGAGCTTGGCATACGCGAATATGACTGGTGGAACGAGGCCTTGCACGGCTGCGCGAGAGCCGGCATAGCGACCGTATTCCCGCAAGCCATAGGCATGGCTTCTTCCTGGGATGATGAACTCCTCAAGGAAGTGTTCACCATCACCGGAGACGAACAGAGAATCAAGTTCAAGCAGGCCAGGCGCGCCGGCAAGGTCACGAGATATCACGGCTTGACCGTCTGGACTCCTAACATCAACATCTTCCGTGACCCGCGCTGGGGCCGCGGACAGGAGACCTATGGAGAAGACCCTTATCTTACCTCCCGTTTCGGATATGCCGTGGTGACGGGACTGCAGGGAGAGAGTGACGGCAAGTATGACAAGCTTCACGCCTGTCTCAAGCACTATGCCGTGCACAGCGGCCCGGAAGGGAACAGGCACAGTTTCGACGTGTCCGTGTCCTACCGTGACCTCATGGAGACCTACCTCTATTCTTTTGAAAAACTCATCAAGACGACAGATGTCCAGGAGGTGATGTGCGCCTACAACCGCCTGGACGGCAAACCTTGCTGCGGCAACGACCAGCTTCTGACCCATCTTCTCCGCGAGAAGTGGGGTTACAAGGGCCTTGTCACCAGCGACTGCGGCGCGATCAACGATTTCTTCAAGGCCGGCGGGCACCGCACCTTCCCGGATGATCCGGTATCGGCCACGGCCAACGCCGTCCGCACGGGCACGGACCTGGAATGCGGAAGCTCTTACAAGCACCTGCTGGATGCCGTCGCGGAGGGCAAGATCAGCGAAGATGACATCGATGTCTCCCTGCGCCGGCTTCTTGTCGCCCGTTTCAGGCTCGGCGAGATGGATCCTGACTCTCTCGTGAGCTGGAACTCCATCTCCGAAGACAGGCTCGCCTGTGATGAATCCCGCGCCGTCGCCCTCAAGATGGCCCGCGAGTCCATGGTGCTTCTGCAGAACGACGGACTCCTGCCTCTCGGCAGGAACGGCGTGAAATACGCCGTCATCGGCCCTAACGCCGCTGACTCCGTCGTCCTCAACGGCAACTACAACGGCACCCCGCGCTCGTCCGTCACCGCCATCGACGGCATCAGGGCCAAGGTCGGGGCCTCCAACGTGACCTCCGACCCGTCGGAGGCGCAGATCGTCATCTATGTCGGCGGCATACACCCTGACCAGGAAGGCGAGGAGAAAAAATACAACAACGTCCCAGGCTTCGACAAGGGCGACCGCACCACTATCGAACTCCCTATGGCCCAGCGCCGTGAGATCGCGGCCCTGCATGAGGCAGGCAAAAAAGTCGTTCTCGTCAACATGTCCGGCTCCGCTGTGGGGCTGCTGCCCGAGAGCAGGATCTGCTCTGCGATTCTCCAGGCATGGTATCCGGGAGAAGCCGGCGGCACAGCCATCGCCGATGTGCTCTTCGGTGACTACAACCCGGCCGGGCGTCTGCCTGTCACATTCTACCGTGGCGACTCCGACCTCCCTGACTTCAACAACTACGACATGGCGGGGCGCACCTACCGCTTCTTCGACGGCAAGCCCCTCTACGCTTTCGGCCACGGCCTCAGCTACACCACGTTCAAGTACGGCAAGGCCAGGGTCAAGGACGGAGCACTTACGGTTAAAGTCACCAACACCGGCGACAGGGACGGTGACGAGGTCGTCCAGCTCTATGTCCGCAAAGACGAGGACAAAGACGGCCCTAAGATGTCTCTGCGCGGCTTCCGCAGGGTACATATCAAAGCCGGACAGACCGCTGAAGTCAGCATCCCTCTCGACGACGAGGTATTCAAGACATACGATGAGGCTTCAGGCGAGATGAAGGCCACATCCGGCCGCTTCACCCTGCTCTATGGCCCTAGTTCAGACATCTCAACTCTCAAGACCATCAAAATTCACAACAGATAATGCATACCATCCTTTCACTGCTGGCTTCCCTGCTGATGATAGCACCCGGCGGGGGCAAGTACACCAACCCTATCCTGTTTTCAGATTACTCCGACCCGGATGTGATCCGTGTCGGGGACGACTACTGGATGACGGCTTCGTCATTCACCTGCTTCCCGGGACTTCAGATCCTGCACTCCACCGACCTCGTGGACTGGGAGATCGTCGGCGCCGCCCTTCCTGAGATGGGCCCCGCTTTCGACGTGCCGTCACACGGCAACGGCGTGTGGGCGCCGTGCATCCGTTATCATGACGGACGCTACTGGATCTTCTGGGGCGACCCTGACAAGGGCGTCTTCCAGGTCAACACCACCGACCCGCGCGGCGAGTGGAGCAAGCCTCACCTTGTCCTCGAAGGCAAGGGGCTCATCGACACCAGCCCGCTCTGGGATGATGACGGAAGGGTTTACCTCGTCCATGCATGGGCCGGGTCGCGTGCCGGCTTCAAGAGCATCCTGAATGTCTGCGAGCTCGACAAGGACTGCACCCGCGTGATTTCGGATCAGGTGCTCGTGTTCGACGGCAAGAAGACCGGCGACGACACCGTGGAGGGGCCGAAGTTCTACAAACGCGACGGCTGGTACTACATTTTCGCCCCGTCAGGCGGCGTCAAGGAGGGCTGGCAGCTGGTGCTGCGCTCCCGCAATGTGTACGGCCCGTATGAGAAACGCACTGTTCTCCATCAGGGCAACACGGACATCCATGGCCCGCACCAGGGAGGGTGGGTCACCGATGTGGCCGGGGATGACTGGTTCATCCACTTCGAGGACCGTTACTCCTGGGGACGCGTCTGCCACCTGCAGCCTATGACATGGAGTGAGGACGGCTGGTGCATCATCGGCACAGACCAGAACGGCGACGGCATCGGCGAACCGGTGCTCAGTTACCGCAGGCCGGCCGTGGCTGAAAAATACAGGGGCTCCAAGCTCCAGGGCACGAGTGCCCTCGCCACCACCACAGGGTTCACAGGCACTTCAATCCCGCTCAACTGGCAGTGGGAGGCTAACCCTAAGTTCCACTGGTTCATGCACAATCCTTCTCTTGGTTGCCTCAGGCTCAACTGTATCAAGAACCCTGAAGGTTGGAAGAACCTGCGCGACACTCCTAACATCTTGGCGCAGAAAGTTGTAGGCCCGAGCATGGAGTTCACCACAAAACTCGTCTACCGCCCATCCTACGACGGTGAAAGGGTCGGAGTAGTGCTCACCGGACGCAGCTACAGCACCATTGAGCTCAACTATGACGGTGAGAATGTGAGCCTTGTGCGCCGCGACTGCATCGGTGCCAACACGGGCGCCGCCGAGCAGATTCTCTGCAGCACCGGGCTGGAAAAGCAGTCTTCGGTCACCGTATGGATGCGCGTCAAAGTCGGCAAGGACTGCCTCTCCACATTCTCATACAGCCTTGACGGCAAGAAGTTCAAGACGTTCGGTCCGGAGTTCAAAGGCCGCGAAGGCGACTGGATCGGGGCCAAGATAGGATATTTCGCCACCGCCACCATCAAGAAGAACGACGGAGGCTCGGTAGAAGTTTATTAACCGCTAATAATGACACGACTTACACGCTTCACGCAGCTTTTTGCTGCACTCGCACTGCTCGCCGCACCTTGCGTCATGCAGGCCCAGACCGCAAAGGGTCTCACCGAGACGGACCCTGCATTCTACAAGACCGAAGAGGCACGCCGCATCGGCGACCAGGTCCTCATCTATCAGAGATGTACCGGAGGCTGGCCCAAGAACATCGACATGTCACGCCGCCTGACGGACAAGGAACTCGCGCAGGTGATGTCGGACAAGGCCAGGACCAACGACTCCACCACTGACAACGATGCCACGACCACTCAGATGACATATCTCGCCCGCCTGTGGGACGCCACCCGCGACGCGCGCTACCGCGAGGGTTTCAACAAGGGCGTAGAGTACCTCCTCGGCGGACAGTACGAAAACGGCGGCTGGCCTCAGTTCTGGCCGGGCATGGTGGGTTATCAGGTCCTCATCACCTACAACGACGATGCGATGACGAGCACGCTCAACCTCTTCAACGACATAATCCACGACAATGCGCCATACCCTGCCGGGCTGGTGGACGATGAGGTCAAGGACAAGCTCCAGGCTTCGTTCGACAAGGGCGTGGAGTGCATCCTCGCAACCCAGATCATGGTCAAGGGCAAGCCGACGGTATGGTGCCAGCAGAATGATCCGGTGACATTGAAGCCTGCCGGCGCCAGAGCGTTCGAGCTTCCGGCCTTCTGTTCTGCGGAGAGCGTGCCTATCATCAAGCTGCTGATGGAGCTCCCGAACCCTGACAAGAGGGTCAAGGCGGCCGTCCACGGGGCGATGAAGTGGCTCGACAGCCACAAGCTCACCGGTTTCCGCGTGGAGCGCAGCACAAATGAATATGGGGAGAGGAACACCCGCCTCGTCGAGGATCCTTCTGCGCTGGCCATCTGGGCGAGGTTCTATGACCTTGAGCTCGGGGAGCCTTTCGTGTGCGACCGTGACGGAATAATGCGCCGCCATCTCGAGCAGATCGGACGCGAGCGCCGTAGCGGCTACAGCTGGTACAACTACAGGCCTGCCGAGCTTTATCCGCTCTACGAGGAATGGGCCGCCAAGTACGACCCGCGCCACAAGGTGAAGATCAGCCTCGAGACCAAGGGCGCCAACGAGACCGGAGCGATTGAGATGTTCCGCAAACCTGTCCTCAACCCGAAGGACTACGATGTCGTGGTGAAACCGGGCGAGAGCATCCAGGCGGCCTTGGACAAGGCGCCGGTAAACGGGACGGAGCCGTTCAAGATACTGGTTCTCAAGGGAGAATACAGACAGACGCTCAACATAGACAAGCCTGGCGTCATACTCGTCGGAGAAGACAGGGAGGGCACTGTGATCGCGCTTTCTGAAGCCGACCTCAAGCCTGGCGAGAAGGAGCCTGGCACTATCATAAGTCTCGGGGCCGGAGCCTCTGACTGCATCATCAGCGGGTTCACGGTACGCAATGAATTCGACGCTACGCCTACTGCCGACATGCAGCCGCATTGGGTGAAGCACCGCTTCACCATCAAGGGGGCGGCCACCAGGACCATCATCGTCAACTGCACCATCACCTCCAACGGCAACGACGCCCTGTCCCTCTGGGCCAAGGGCGGCGGAATGTACTACCACGCCGATCTGGAGATCGACTGCCCGGGTGTTGACTTCATCTGCCCTCGCGGCTGGTGCTATGCCACACGCTGCCGTTTCTACGGCGGAAGCAGGGCGATGATATGGCACGACGGACGCGGAGACGAGAACATGAAGTTCGTCATCAACAACTCCAACTTCGACGCCAGCGTCCCTACGCTCCTTGGACGATATCACCACGATCACCAGTTCTTCATCCTCAACTCAGTGATGAGCAAGAACATCCTGAACCGCGACATCATGTACGCCTACTCCGACAAGGTGCTCGACCCGTGCAATCTCGGGCAGAGGATGTACTACTGGCGCAACATCCGCGAGGGCGGACAGAGCGGCTGGCTGGACAACAGCCTCGACAAGTCGGCCAAGCCTGTCGAGTCCTGGGCGATGACCGCGGAATGGACATTCGACGGCAAGTGGGATCCTGAACAGAGGCTGAGGGATGTCTGGAAGTTCATCGCCTATTAGGTTTTGAGCACGGAAATTGCTAATTTTGAGGATTGACTAAAAACACCATTTACTATGCCATTCATAAATGACGATTTCATGCTTTCCACCGCCACGGCGCGGAAGCTATATCATGAGCATGCTGAGAAGATGCCGATAATCGACTATCACTGCCATCTTGTGCCTCAGCAGATTGCGGAGAATATCCAGTTCAGGGACATTACACAGCTCTGGCTCGTGGACGGCCACTACGGCGACCACTACAAATGGAGGGCGATGAGAGCCAACGGCGTATCGGAAGACTATCTGACCGGCGGCAAACATTCCGCCTGGGAGACTTTCGAGAAGTGGGCTGAGACTGTCCCTTACACCATGCGCAACCCGCTCTATCACTGGACACACCTCGAGCTCAGCAGGGTGTTCGGAATCGACAAGCTCCTCAGCCCGGCCACGGCGAGGGAGATTTTCGATGAGTGTAACGCCAAACTCGCCACGGAGGAGTTCCGCGGCCAGGCTCTCATCCGCAAGTTCGGAGTGGAGACTGTCTGCACCACTGACGATCCGGCCGACGACCTGCGTTGGCACAAGATGATCACCGAGCACCCGTTCGGCACCAAGGTCATCCCGGCCTGGAGGCCTGACAAGGCTATGGCCATCGAGGATCCGGCTTCATACAAAGAGTATCTCAAGAAACTCGGAGAGGTGGCGGACATGGAGATAGACTCCTACGCTGACCTTCAGGAAGCCCTCCAGAAGCGTCACGACTTCTTCGCCTCCATGGGCTGCAAGCTTTCGGACCACGGGCTTGAGAACTTCTATTCAGCAGATTACAAGCCGTTCGAGATCGAACTCATCTTCAAGTCCGTGCTTCTCGGCAAGAAGCCGGGCGCGACCGAACTTGAGAAGTTCCGCAGCGCGTTCCTGCACGACCAGGCCGTCATGGACGCGGAAGCTGGCTGGGCGCAGCAGTTCCACATCGGGGCCATCCGCAACAACAACGCCAAGATGTTCAACCTCGTAGGCCCGGACACCGGATACGACGCCATCCACGACCTGGAGATCGCCGCTGCCGGCAACAAGTTCTTCAACCGCCTCGCATCAGAGGACAAGCTCACCAAGACCATCCTCTACTGCCTCAATCCTAAGGACAACGAGGTGATGATGACGATGGCCTACAACTTCAACGACGGTACGGTTCCGGGCAAGATGCAGTTCGGCTCAGGCTGGTGGTTCCTCGATCAGGAGGTCGGCATGCGCAGGCAGATGGACGCGCTCTCGGTGCTCGGGCTCTTCAGCCGCTTCGTGGGTATGCTGACCGACTCCCGCAGCTTCATCAGTTATCCGCGCCACGAGTACTTCCGCCGCATTCTCTGCGATGTGGTGGGCTCAGACGTCGAGAAGGGTAAGCTGCCTGCATCGGAGATGGAGAGAATCGGCCAGATGATCGAGGACATCTCTTACAACAATGCCAAGAACTACTTTAATTTCTAGTGATATGGACTATACCAAGAATCCCAACTATATCAAGGCCCTCGAGTATATGGCGGGCACAGACCTGAGCTCGCTCGAGAACGGCAAGCACGTCATCGACGGGGACAAGCTCTTTGTCAACATCGTCGACTCGCAGCTCAAGACCCCTGAGCAGGCACGCCTTGAGGTGCATGACAAGTACATCGACATCCAGGTGCCTCTCTCCAAGGATGAGAGTTTCGGGGTGAAGCCGCGCAGCGAGTGCCGCGAGGCCGACGGCGAGTTCAACGCCGAGAAGGACATCCTCTTCTACAAGGACAAGGACTGGGAGACCGTCACAGTCAAGGCCGGGGAGAAGATCGTGTTCGATCCTGAGACCGCCCACGCCCCGCTCATAGGGGAAGGCACGATTCACAAGGCTATTTTCAAGGTTAAGGTGGCATAATATGGGAACGCTGGCCATACTGGCGTTTCTGTGGTTCAACGGAGCTTCTCCGGTCACCCTTTCAGTATCACGCGACGCCGACCCTGTGGTCGGCGTTGCCGTTGATATGCTGCAGGACGATCTGGAGGAAGTCACCGGACTGAGACCCCGCGATTCAAGGAGAAGCGACGCCGCAGTTAGAATCATACAATATGACAGGGAGAGGACAAGCCTGCGCAGGCTCGGCGTGCCCGCGGAGATAGCCGATTCACTGTCCTTCGTCAAGGAGGCGTTCTACATCGGGACCTGTGGCAGGCAGATTGTCGTCGTCGGTTCAGACGGAAGGGGTGCCGCATACGGGGCTCTTGAGCTCTCGCGCCTTGCCGGCGTCTCCCCGTGGATATGGTGGGGCGATTCCCGTCCTGAGAAGCGCGACAGGCTTGAACTGCCGGAAGGGTTCAGCACATTCCAGCATCCTTCGGTGGAATACCGGGGATTCTTCCTCAACGATGAGGACTGGGCCTTCAGGCCGTGGAGCACGCAGACTTTCTCCCCGCAGGAGAATCCCGAGACCATCGGCGCGGACACATACCGCGAACTTTTCAAGCTCCTGCTCCGCCTGAGGGCGAACACGCTCTGGCCGGGGATGCACCCCGGCACGACACCGTTCTTCGAAGTTCCGGGAGCCCGTGAGGCGGCTGACTCCTGCGGTATATTCATCGGCACCTCACACTGCGAACCGTTGCTGCGCAACAATGTCGGGGAATGGGACGAGTCTGTGCGCGGCAGGTACAACTACATCACCAACCGCCAGGCGGTCCAAGACTACTGGACAGAGCGTCTCGTGGAGATGAAAGGCCAGCCGGGGCTGTACACCATAGGCATGCGTGGCATACACGACGGCTCCATGGAAGGGGTGAAGACGCTGGAAGAGAAAACCACCGCGCTCCAGCAGGTGATTGACGACCAGCGGGAACTGCTTCGCCGGCACGCCGGGGCCGATGTTCCGCAGATGTTCATGCCGTACAAGGAGGTGCTGGAAATAATGGAGAACGGGCTTGATGTGCCGGAGGACGTCACCATTGTATGGTGCGATGACAATTACGGCTACATGACACGGCTCAGTTCGGCTCAGCAGCAGATGCGCAGCGGTGGCGCCGGAGTCTACTACCATCTCAGTTATGCTGGGCGGCCGCACGACTGCCTGTGGTTGAGCTCGACTCAACCGGGGCTGATCTACAATGAGATGCGTCAGGCTTACGATCACAATGTCCGCAAACTCTGGACAGCCAATGTTCACGATCCCAAGATCGCGGCTTACGACCTTGAGCTGTTTCTCGACATGGCCTGGGACATCAATTCGGTGGGACCGCGAAGCGTGAACGCCCATCTGGAGCGGTGGCTCGGACGAGAATTCGGTGAGCCGGCGGCGAGAAGGCTCGCTCCCGCCGTGGCGGAGTATTACCGCCTTGTGGCCATGCGCAGACCGGAGTTCATGGGCTGGAGCCAAGTGGAGCTTCCGGACAGGAAGCACTATCCGGGAGGACTCTCGCAAGTTTCAGACACCGGGTTCAGTTTCGGAGAGTTCGGCGATGAGGCGCAGCGCTACATCGACGCCCTGCGAAGGGTCTCTGACGAGGTCTCTGCGGTCAGGGGCATGATTCCGGCGAGAAGCCTTGACGCTTATTTCGCGTCTGTCCATTATCCCGTAAACGCCAGCCGCGCCATGGCTGAGAAGATGCTGTACGCGCAGAAGGCGAGGCAGAGGGCCAAGACTACCTATGCTCCCGGCATCTGGAAGACCGACAGCGTGATGATGGCGGCTGCAGCCAGGAGCCAGGTGGCGTATCAGGAGATAAGAAGTCTGACCAGACACTTCAATGAGGTGATGTCCGGCGGGAAATGGAAGGGGCTCATGTGCGAGCGTCCTCGGGATCTCTACGCGTTCCGGGCGCCTCTGCTGCCTGTGGCTTTGAGCGATGAGGAGTGCCAGGAATGGGCTGGGTTGTCCGAGCGGTGGAGCTCCGGGGAGGTCCCGGCTGACGGCGAGGATTATTGCGCGTCCAATGCCTGCGACTATCTCTCTTCATCTGGGGAGGTCGTGGCGGTGCAGAATCTGGGGCATAGCGGGAACGCCGTGCCGGTGCCGAGAGGCGGACGGCTGGATTACAGTTTCGAGGCCGCCCGGTCCGGGAATGCCGTCCTGAGAGTCGCGCTGATACCGACTCAGGCCAATGACAAGGGTGACATACGGTTTTCCGTGGCGGTGGACGGCGGCGAGTCGCAGATCTTCTCGATAAAGGAACCGTACCGCAGCGAACGGTGGAAAGAGAATGTGATGCGCGGGCAGGCCGTGGTCGAAATCCCTGTCGAACTGTCCTCCGGCCCGCACACGCTTACCCTCGGCGCGGTCGACGACCACATCGTCTTCGACCAGTGGATGGTGGATTTCCGTCCCGGTCGCCGGTTCTACCTCTTCCCGGTTCTACCTCATCCCGGTTCAGCCTTCATCCTCGCCGATTAAGCTGAAACCCTGATTCCACAACTTCCCTCTCCAGCGCGTCCCCTGTGATGCAAAACAGCAGTAGGGCGACATAAACGCCCTTCACCGGGACGGTACGGGACGGCAGGACGACACAATCGGGCCGTTCGGTGCTCAGGCTATCCCAGCCGCTCCTTGATGTAGTGGAGGCGGCTGAGGGTTTCGCCCTTGCCGATGAGGCTCATGATGTCGTGGATGCCGAGCCCGCTTGACGAGCCTGTGAGCGCGAGGCGTATGCAGTTCATCACCTTGCCTATCGGCATGCCTTCCGCGCGGATGTATTCCTCAAGGGTGTCCGCGTCGGAGTTCTCCACGGCCCTCAGGGCATCTTCGTAGATGTCGGCTTTCCAGAACTTGTCCACGTCCTTGGCGAGGAACGGCGCCGTGAGGCTGTCGTCATAGACCTTGGCGCGAGGGTCTGCCGGCCTTCCGTTCTGCGGCTTAGCGCCGGTCGCTCCCGCCTTGACTCCATAACGCGCATATTCCGACGGGGCTATGAACAGACAGGCCGCGATGTCCCAGAAATCCTTGACAAAAGTGGCCCTGTCCTTCGTGAGGGCGATGACGGACGTCACATAGTCGCGCTCGACATTGAGTCCTTTCTCTTCGAGCATAGGGATGAACAGGTCCGCAAGCTCCTCGTCTGGCTTGGACCTGAGATATTCCTTGTTGAACCACTTGGCTTTCTCCGGGTTGAACTTGGCTCCGGCTTTGCCGACTTTCTCCAGAGAGAAGGCCTGGATGAGCTCCGGCATTGTGAAAAGCTCCTGCTCCGTGCCCGGGTTCCAGCCGAGCATCGCGAGCATGTTGACGAACGCGTCCGGGAAATAACCGTCCTCGCGGTATCCTCGTGATGTCTCGCCCTCGGCATTGGTCCATGCGAGCGGGAATACAGGGAATCCCATCTTGTCACCGTCGCGCTTGCTGAGCTTGCCGTTGCCGACAGGTTTGAGCAGCAGCGGCAGGTGGGCGAATCTCGGCATGGTCTCTTCCCAGCCGAAGGCCCTGTAGAGAAGATAGTGCAGAGGCAGTGACGGGAGCCACTCCTCTCCACGGATCACTTCCGTGATCTCCATCAGGTGGTCGTCCACGATGTTGGCCAGATGATATGTCGGGAGTTCGTCGGCCCTCTTCCAGAGCACCTTGTCATCGAGTGTGGAAGTGTTGACCTCGATGTGGCCCCTGATGAGGTCGTCCATCTCCACGGTCATGTCTTCCGGCATCTTGAACCTTATCGTCCAGTCGGTGCGTGTCCGGAGCATCTCTTCCACCTGTTCTGCCGGGAGCGAGAGGGAGTTCTGCATCCGGGCTCTTGTCTGATGGTTGTAGATGAAGGTGACTCCGGCGTTCTCGCTGCGGGAGCGCATCAGTTCAAGGTCTTCCGGCGTGTCGAAAGCGTAGTATGCCCATCCGCTCTCCACGAGCTGCTCGGCATATCTGCGGTAGATGTCCTTGCGCTGGCTCTGCCTGTATGGGGCGTGCGGGTGCTTCTCCGACGGGGTCTCGACCACTTTGCCGTTCTCGTCGACCCCCTCATCGGGGATGATGCCGCACCAGCGGAGCGAATCGATTATGTACTGCTCCGCCCCGGGGACGAAGCGCTGCGAGTCAGTGTCTTCTATGCGGAGGATGAAATCGCCTCCGTTCTTCTTGGCATACAGGTAGTTGTAGAGCGCTGTCCTGACCCCGCCCATGTGCAGCGGGCCAGTGGGAGACGGCGCGAATCTTACTCTTGTCCTTCTCATCTTTGTATTCTTCTTATTGCCGGTACATTCTCAAGTTCGGAGAGCTGCTCTCCCTTGGCCACTATCAGGACAGGCTTGTTGTCCGGGTCGTAGTTGAACTTGCGTACGTTGCTCTTTGTGTTGAAGCCTATCTGCTGGGAACTGCTGTCCGGCGGGAGGGATACCCCGTCCTCGCGGGCGGCCGAGTTCTTGTCGTAGACGAAGTCCTTGTTGATCATGATGTAGTTGCCCATGTCGCGGGACGGGCCGATCACATCTGAGAAGCGCAGCCCCGTCACGATCGAGGTTATGCGTATGGTGTCCCCGATCTCCGGGTTGTCGTCCCAGATGAGTCCGCGCTTGAAGTTGTTGGCGCGGCCGGTGTATTCGTCTATCTTGGCGTTGATGTTGTTGAGGTCGTCCATCGTCAGGCCTTGGTCGTTCTTGCCGCAGGAGATGTTGATGAGCACTTTCTTGGCCGTCTTGAGGTCGAAGTCGTTGAGCAGAGGCGACTCGAAGGCCGCCTTGACGGCGGTCTCGATGCGGTCCTTGCCGGAGCCTGTCCCGCAACCCATCAGGGCCATGCCGCTGTCCTTCATCATTGTCTCCACATCCTTGAAGTCCACATTGATGTAGCCGGACTGCTTGATGATTTCCACTATGCCTCTCACGGCTGTGGCGAGCACCTCGTCAGCCTGCGGGAAGGCGTCCTGGATGAGCTGGTTGCCGTAGTATTCGTGGAGCTTCTCGTTGTTGATTATCAGCAGGCTGTCCACGTTCTTCTCGAGCTCGTGGATGCCGTCTATCGCCCTGGAGAGGGCTTCGTTGCCTTCGTTGAGGAAGGGGAGGGTGACCACGGCCACGGTCAGGATGCCCTTGTCCTTGGACATCTTGGCTATGACAGGTGCGGCTCCGGTACCGGTGCCGCCGCCCATGCCGGCCGTGATGAAGAGCATCTTGGTGTGGGTGTCGAGCACTGTCTTCTCTATCTGCTCCTGGCTCTCTATCGCCGCGTTGCGTCCGTTGATAGGGTTGGTGCCGGCTCCGAGCCCGCGTCCCATCTGTATCTGGGTCGGGACAGGACTGCACCGGAGTGCCTGCGAGTCGGTGTTGCACACCACGAAGCTGCACCCCTTGATGCCTTGGCGGTACATGTAGCTGACGGCGTTACAGCCGCCTCCGCCGATGCCGAGCACCTTGATGATGTCGTCTGATGTCACCCAGTCGCTTGGGGTGATGGCGTCGATCATTGTGTCTTCCATATTTCTGTCTTCTTTTAATTCATGGAGTCGAAGAGGTTGCCCACCGTCTCGTCAAACACTTTTTCGAGTTTTGAACCTGCCTTCTTGCGTATCAGGGAGGTCCAGGTGATCCTGTCCTTGTTGCTCTCCTTCTTCTTTTTCTTCGGGTTGGGGGTTATGACCTCCCCGGAGACGTCGTGCCCCTCGAAGAGCTCTCCCTTGCCCTCGCTGTCGAGAGCCGGCTCTTCTGTCTCCGCCGGGGCCGGAGCCTCGTCGATGCAGTTGAGGAGGGCGTCTCTTTTCGCTTCAAGTATCATACCTACGGTAGCCGCCGCGGAAGTCTCCGTCACGCCGGCGCAGCCGCCGGAACTGAACTTGCGGGTGCGCGGATATCCGGTGCGCACCACATATCCGGACATGTCCTTGAACAGGTTGGCGAAATTCACCAGGTCCGCGCCGCCGCCGGTGAGGACGATGCCGTTGCGGAGATTGTCCGCGAATCCGCTCTCCTGTATCTGGAAGAGCACGGCGTCGATGATTTCCTTGGCGCGGCAGTTGATGATTTCCGAGAGGTATTTGACCGGGAGCTGCTCGTAGGTGCCGTTCTCGTCGTCGTTGATCTGGATTACTTTCTCGCTCAGGGACTGGAGTTTGTCCGGCTCGCAGGCCCCGTAGGCCAGCTTGATGTTCTCGGCGAGGCGCTCAGTGAATCCGCACTCGTATTTGATGTCGGCCGTCACGCTCTTGCCGCCGAAAGGAATCGATGAGTAATGCCTGAGCAGGCCGCCCTTGTAGATGGTGAGCGAAGTCACGCCGGCCCCGATTTCCACGAGGGCCACGCCGTTCTCCTTCTCGGCTTCAGTCAGCACCGCCTGGGCCACGGCCGTAGGGATGAACACCTTGCGTGCCGGAGCTATGCCGGTGAAGTTGAGCATTGTGTCAAGGTCTGAAGAGGCTTTCTTGGAGCCGATGAATATCTTGAAGTTGCCTTCGAGATTCTCCGCCGTGACGCCTGTCACGTCATCTTCGCTGGCGCACACGAGGTCGTCGTCCGCGGAGAAGGACTGGGCCACGGCTCCATAAATCTCCTCCTTGACCTCATCTTCGAGCGGGTAGCTGTCGATGGCGAGGCTCTTGAGGTTGTTGATCTCCTCGCGGGAGATACAGGAGTACGGGTCGCTGCGGCTCATCATCGCACTGGCCGACTCCTGGCGTATACTGTAGCGGGGGAGTCCCGTGACGAGCTGCAATATCTTGATTCCTAGCTCGTCCTCGGCATCCCTTATGACTTTCTCCAGAGCCGTCGCGGCCCTCTTCGGTGCGAATACGCAGCTGTAGCGGATGCCGTCGGACGGCACTTCCTTGTAGTAGATGATCTGCACATCCTCCCCGTCCACCTTGGCGACGCTGAGCGCTATCTTCGAGGTGCCCAGGTCCGTGGCCGCTATGTATCTTTCTGTCTGCATATTATTTGTCTCCTGTATTTTAAGTTTACTGTCTTATAATGACCCTCATCCACAGAGGGTGCAATGTAGTCATAATATTTCTCAATTCCCGCGAATTTCTCTTTGAGAGAGTGCGGTTTCCCGAGTATGAAGAGCTCGTCGCCGCGGCTCATCCTGAGCACCACGTCCCCGCCGGAGTTGACGAAGATGCTGTCAGTGATGTTCCTCCAGGTCCTTGAGGACTCGATTATCCTGTTCATCTCCAGCATGGAGCACAGCCAGGCCCTTTCCTCCGCGGTAGGGGCTTCCCCCTTGTATCCGTCCGGCACATTGACCGGTATGTCGCCGTTGATTGTGCGCACTGCGGCCGTGTAGGACTTGTGCAGAGGGAAGATGTATCCGTTGGAGGCTATGTAGAAGCCCTTCTCCCCGTCCTGGAATCTCATTACCGGCGCTCTCTGGGTGATGCTTATGTGCAGGGTGCCGTCCGAGGTGGTCCAGGCCTCGCTTTTGAGGACGGCGCTCCTGCTCTCGATGAGTTTCTCGATCCTTGACAGGTCCACGCTGTCCAGCCGTTGCCCGATGTAGTTGCCGTAGCGGCTGTCCAGATAGCCTTTGATGTCGTTTTTGGTGACGAACTTGAGACTGTCCTTGAAGTGGACTTCCAGACGGCTGCAGCTGAGCTTCAACCTGTCCTCCCGGGTGGCGTGCACCAGGAAGCCCAGCCCCGTGCAGAGCGCGGCGGCCAGGATGGAAGCTGTTATCAGGCGGACGGTACGGTTCATCTCTTCTCAAGCATTCCGGTTATCTGCGGGACGAAGCGGTCGATGTCCCCGGCCCCGAGGGTCACGAGCACGTCGATGTCCTCGTGCTCAAGGTAAGGCATCAGCTCCGCCTTGGTGAGCAGGACTTTCTCCGGACAGGTGACATCCTTGAATATGATTTCCGATGTCACGCCCGGCAGCGGCTCTTCCCTCGCCGGGTAGATGTCCAGAAGGATCAGTTTGTCCAGCTGGCTCAGCGCACGCGCGAACTCCGGCGCGAAGTCTCTCGTGCGGGTGTATAGATGGGGCTGGAAGATCCCTGTGATCTTGTGCTGCGGGAATATTCCCTTTATCGAGGAGATGGCGCTGGCGAGTTCCGCCGGATGGTGGGCGTAGTCGTCTATGTAGGTCACGCCGCCGCTGTTGAAGTGGAGCTCAAGCCTTCTCCGCGCTCCCTCGAAACTGCCTATCGCGTGACGGACCTTCTGTGCGTCGAGCCCGTAGCAGAGGCAGATCGCGGCGGCGGCTATGCTGTTCTCCACATTGACCTTGCCGATGGCCCCGACCCTGATGTCGCTCAGCACTCCGCCCGGATATACGAGGTCGTAGCTGTAGTGCCCGTCCGCGCCGAGCGTGAGGTCCGCGCAGTGGAAGTCGGCCGCCGCGGCGTCGAGGTGATAAGTGAAAATCTTGGCGTGCGTGTCCTCTTCGCTCACCGGCAGGCCGAGCTTGAGGATCAGGGTCTCGCTGACCTGTGAGGCGAACTGTCTGAAGGCCTCCTGCACATGCTCAAGGTCTCCGTAGATGTCCAGATGGTCGGCGTCCATTGCCGTGATGGCGGCTATGGCCGGGTGGAGCTGCAGGAAGGAACGGTCGAACTCGTCGGCCTCGACGACCACCGTAGGCGTCTCGCTGACGAGCATGTTCGTCCCGTAGTTGCGGGAGATGCCGCCGAGGAAGGCAGAGCAGCCCATGCCGCTCTCCGTGAGGATGTGCGCGACAAGGGTTGACGTGGTGGTCTTGCCGTGAGTGCCGGCCACTGCCAGACAGGTCTCTCCGCGCGTCAGCTCGCCGAGCATCTGCGAGCGTTTGAGGACATGGTATCCGTGCTCTCTGGCATAGACCAGTTCTCCCATGTCGTCCGGTACGGCGGGGGTGTATATCACGAGAGTGTCGTTGACATCGCCGGGGATGAAGGACGGGTCGTCGGTGTAGTGCACGGCTATCCCTTCTTCGGACAGCTTGTCCGTCAGTTCCGAACGGGTCCTGTCGTAGCCGCTCACCGCGCAGCCCTTGAACTTGCAGAACCTCGCGATGGCGCTCATCCCTATGCCGCCTATCCCGATAAAGTATATGTTCTTGTATTTCATACCAGTTTGTAGACTTCTCCGATTATTGTCTGTGCGGCGTCCATCTTCGCGAGGGCGCCAGCGTTCTTCTCCATTTCAGCTATCTTGCCGCTGTCGCGCACCAGTCCGAGCGCTGTCGGCATCAGTTTCTCCACGGCCTCGCTGTCCTTGACCATCAGGGCTGCGTCCTTGCTCACGAGGGCCATGGCGTTGTGCGTCTGGTGGTCTTCGGCCACATTGGGGGACGGCACGAACACGGCGGCCTTGTGCGCGGCGCAGAGTTCTGAGATTGACGACGCCCCGGAGCGGCTTATCACCACGTCGGCCATTGCATAGGCCAGGTCCATCCTGGCGATGAAGTCGCTGTAGCGTATGTCCGGGCACTCCTTGCCGGCCATGAAGCTGTCGATGCCGGCTTTGTAGTATTTGCCGCATTGCCACAGCAGCTGCACGCCTTCGCCCCCAGGGCAGCCCGCAGATATCCAGCCGCGCACGGCGGCGTTGAGCGTACCGCTCCCGAGGCTTCCTCCGGTGAGGAGGATGTGCTTCTTGTCCGGGTCGAGCCCGTAGAACTCCAACCCCTCCGCCTTGTCAGCCTCGGAGTAAGGATGTATCACGGAGCGTATCGGGTTGCCGCTGAACACTATCTTGTCCGCCGGGAAGAACTTCTCCATCCCGTCGTATGCCACGCAGATGCATCCGACCCTTTTCGCGAGAATCTTGTTCGTGAGGCCGGCGAAACTGTTCTGCTCCTGTATCAGGGAAGGTATTCCCTTGCGTGTCGCCTGCCACAGCAGGGGAGCGGAGGCGTATCCGCCGACTCCGATGGCTATGTCCGGCTTGAATTCGTCTATCACCTTGCCGGCCTTGCGCAGGCTCGCGGCCAGCTTGAAAGGCAGCTTGAGGTCTTCGGCGATGTTCTTGGGGCTGAGTTTGCGCTGGAGCCCCGCCACCGGCAGGCCCACTATGCGGTAGCCCCTGGCCGGGACTTTCTCCATCTCCATCTTGCCCTCGGCTCCGACGAAGAGTATCTCCGTCTCCGGGTTGACCTCCTTGAGTTTGTCGGCGATGGATATGGCCGGGAAGATGTGCCCTCCCGTGCCTCCGCCGCTGATGATGACTCTCAATTTCTTATATTCCATAATCGTCGTCATTTGGCATTTTCCCTGATTCGAATGCGTCGAGGTCGTCCAGCCCGGCCCTGACTTCCTCGTGCATCTCCATGAGCGGCGCCGCCGCACGGGTCTCCTTGTCTATGCGCCTGGCTGCGATGCGGCTGAACGAGAGTATCACCCCGAATGCGATGCAGAAGCAGATGAAGGCGCTGGTGCCGTGGCTTATCAGCGGCAGGGTCTGGCCGGTCATCGGGCCTATGTCCGCGTTGACGAACATGTGCAGGAAGGCCTGCCCGGAGATGAGTATGCAGAGCCCGGCCACGCCGAGCTTGGCGAACTGGTCCTTGCCGCAGTTGCGCACTATAATCGAGCCTCTGGCGAGCAGTGATATATACAGGAATATTACCAGGACCCCGCCGACGAAGCCGTATTCTTCTATGATGAAACTGTACATGTAGTCCTCGGAGATGTCGGGCACCACATATCTCTGGGTGCTCTGTCCCGGACCTTTGCCCAGCACGCCGCCCTCGTGGATGGCTATCTTGGCGCTGTATGGCTGGCGCATCGCGTCGAGCGCCTCCTGATATTCGATGCTGCCCTTGCGCGATGCGAGGAACTGCTTCTCCCAGTCATCCTTCTCCATGATTCGGGAGATGCCGGTGCCGATGCGCTCCATGTACTTGCCGTCCGAGAGTTTGTATATGCCCACGCATATTCCCACAGCCGCCGCGCCGGCCAGTATCAGGAGAGTCATGTCCCTCGCGCTGCCTCCGCCGAGCAGGATCACGATGAGCATTATCGTCCCTATCACGAGCGCGCTGGAGTTGCTGCCCGGTATGATCATCACGAATGTGATTATGAACGGGGCGTAGATGAATATGATCTTCCTCCACTCTTCGCTCAGCTTCTTGAGCGGGAGGGCATCGCGTTTGAGCGCGTCGATGGCGAAGGCCAGGTACATCACCATCGCCACCTTGACCACCTCGAACACATGCACCTGCAGCGAGCCTATCTTGAGGATACGGTAGGCGCCGTTGATCTCGATGGCGCGCATGAACGGGAGCTGCACCCTGGAGTCCAGAAGCAGCAGCAGGATGAACGATGTGGCGAATCCGAAGGCGCTGAAGAAGCGGAAGAACCTGATGTTCCTGATGTTGTACAGCCCTATTATGATTGCCAGTCCGAAGAGGACCACGACAAACTGTTCTTTGACGAGGTCGACCCGCGTCGCTCCCTCGTCGAGCAGCCTTGAGGTGGAGGAGAACATGCATACGATGGAGAACAGGAAGAGCAGCAGCACGATTATCCAGACCACCTTGTCTCCTTCAAAGCGGTCCGCGAAATTCCAGAATGAACTCTTCTTCGCTGCCATCCTACAGGTGTCTTACGGCTTCCTTGAACTGATCTCCCCTGTCTTCGTAGTTCTTGAAGAGGTCGAAGCTTGCGCAGCACGGGCTGAGCAGCACGACATCTCCGTCCTCGGCGAATTCCGAAGACTTCCTCACGGCCTCCCCGGCCGAGAGGGCGTCGCATATCCTGTCCTTGCCTACGATGTCCTCGAACGCGGCGTGTATCTTGGAGTTGTCCTTGCCCAGGCACACTATGGCTTTGACCTTGTCGTGCACCAGGGTGTCCAGGACGCTGTAGTCGTTGCCCTTGTCGGTGCCGCCGACTATCCACACGACCGGACGGGTCTGGCATTCGAGCGCGTACCACGCGGCGTCGATGTTGGTGGCCTTGGAGTCGTTGATATACAGTACCCCTCCAACGCTGAGCACCGGTTCGAGCCTGTGCTCGATAGGGGAGAAACTCCTCAGGGAGTTGCGGATGACCTCATCGCTGATTCCGCTGGCCTTGGCGGCCAGGGCCGCGGCCATCGAGTTGTAGATGTTGTGCTTGCCGCCCAGGGCGAGCTCCTTGAGGTAGAGGTCGGTCCTCATGTCTTCGTAGCGCACCACGATCTTGTCGCCGTCGAGGAACGCGCCCTGCTCCAGCTCTTTCTCCTGGGAGAACGGGAGCATCTTGGCCTGGAGCACTATGCGGCTCAGGTGGCCTATGGTGATGGCGTCGTCGGAGTCGAAGATGAAGCAGTCTTCCGGCCTGAGGTTGCGCGTGATGCGGAACTTGGCCTTGACATAATTCTCCATCTTGTGGTCGTAGCGGTCGAGGTGGTCGGGGGTGATGTTGGTGATGATGGCGATGTCCGGACGGAACGCGTAGCAGTCGTCAAGCTGGAAACTGCTTATCTCCAGGACATAGTAGTCGTGCTTCTCTGTCGCTACCTGGAGGGCGTAGCTCTGGCCTATGTTGCCGCCAAGGCCCACGTTGAGCCCTGCCTCCTTGAGGAGGTAGTAGATGAGGGAGGTCGTCGTCGTCTTGCCGTTGGACCCGGTGACGCAGATTTTCTTCGCCCTGTCGTAGCGGCCGGCGAATTCGATTTCGGATATGATGCCTATCCCCGCCTCGCGCAGCGCCTTCACGATCGGTGCCGTCTGCGGGATGCCGGGGCTTTTCACGACCTCGTCCGCGTTGAGGATGAGGGACTCGGTGTGCCCGCCCTCCTCGTATGGGATGTCCCATTCGCGCAGAGTCCGGGCGTATTCCTCCTTGATCTTTCCGCTGTCGGAGAGGAACACGTCGAATCCTTTGACTTTTGCGAGCACTGCGGCCCCGATGCCGCTTTCAGCTCCGCCCAATACCACTGTCCTTGCCATTTCCTATCGTATTTTCAATAATGCCAATGTGCTTACTGCCAATAAAAGACCTATGATCCAGAACCTTGTGACTATCCTTGGCTCAGGGATGCCCTTCTTCTGGTAGTGATGGTGCAGCGGGGCCATCAGGAAGACCCTGCGCCCCTCACCGTATTTTCTCTTCGTGTGCTTGAACCAGCCCCTCTGGATGATCACCGACAGGCTCTCGGCGAGGAAGATGCCGCAGAGCAGGGGGAGCAGGAGCTCCTTGCGGATGAGCACTGCGCTCACGCCTATCACCCCGCCTATGGTGAGGCTGCCCGTATCGCCCATGAATACCTGGGCCGGGAAGGTGTTGTACCACAGGAAACCCACCAGCGCCCCGACGAAGGCCGACATGTATATGGCGACTTCCCCGGATCCGGGTATGTACATTATCCCGAGGTATTTCGCGTCCAGCGCGTCGCCTCCCAGCCAAGCCATCACGCCTATGGCGACTCCGACTATGGCTGAAGTGCCGGCCGAGAGTCCGTCCATGCCGTCCGTGAGGTTGGCTCCGTTGGAGCAGGCGAGGATGACCAGTATGATCATGACCATATAGATTCCCCAGGAGCAATACACCCCGAACTGTCCCTTGAACGGGGACAGCCAGGAGTAGTCGAACTCGTGGGCCTTGACGAACGGAATCGTGGTGACGAGATTGTCCGTGTGGATGTCCGGGCTTATGCAGACCGTCAGCGCCACGAAGAGGCCGAGTCCGAACTGGAGTATCAGCTTGCCTTTTTCGCTCATACCCTCCTTGCGGTGCTTGAATACCTTTATATAATCATCGGTGAAGCCTATCGCTCCGCACCACAGGGTGGTCACAAGCAGCAGGATGGTGTAGATGTTGTCGAGCCTGCACACCAGCATGGCGGAGCCCACGAGAGCGATGATTATGATGACCCCGCCCATGGTAGGGGTTCCCTTCTTCTGCATCTGCCCTTCGAGTCCGAGGTCTCGGATCGTCTCGCCTATCTGGTGCCTCTGCAGCAGGCGTATGATCTTGCCGCCTGCGAAGAAAGAGATCAGCAGACTTATCACCAGGGCGAGTATCGCTCTGAATGACAGGTAGTTCATCAGGTTGAGCCCCGGAATGTTGAGCCCCTGGGCGTTGAGCCATTCTGAAAGATGATACAGCATTATACCAGACTTTTGATAACTTCTTCAACTATTTCCCTCTCATCGAAGTGGCGCTTCTCTCCGCCTAATATCTGATAGGTCTCATGTCCTTTGCCGGCGAGAAGTATCGTCGCCCCTTTGGAGGAGAGCATTATGGCGGCGCGTATCGCCTCCTTGCGGTCAGGTATGCAGATGACCTTGGATGCGGCTCCCGTGCCGATGCCGGCCTTGATGTCTTCGATGATGTCTTCCGTGCGCTCTGAGCGGCTGTTGTCCGAGGTCAGGAATATCCTGTCCGCGAGCTTGCCCGCGACGGCGCCCATTTCCGGGCGCTTGCCGCGGTCGCGGTCCCCGCCGCAGCCGAAGAGGCAGACAAGCTCGCTCTTCGGCTCCACGTCGCGGAGCGTCTTCAGCACATTCTCGAGAGCGTCCGGGGTGTGCGCGTAGTCAATCACTATGTTGCGCCCGTCCGGGCCCGGAATCACTTCAAGCCTGCCCTTGGCCGGAGTCAGGGTGGACAGGGCTATCAGGGCCTTGTCCACCGGGATGCCGAGTTCCACGGCGGTGGAGTATATCGCAAGCAGGTTGCAGGCGTTGTGCGCCCCGCAGAGTCTTGTCCACACCTCCGTGCCGTCGATGTTGAGGAGCATTCCCTCAAGGCTCTCCTCCATCACCTTGCAGCGGTGGTCGGCGATGCTGCGGCAGGAATATGTCACCACGCGGGCCTTGGTGTTCTGCACCATTATCATCCCGTTGCGGTCGTCCGCGTTGGTTATCGCCACGGCGTCTTCCGGCAGCGCATCGAAGAATCTCTGCTTGCAGCGGAGGTAGTTGGCGAATGTGCCGTGGTAGTCCAGGTGGTCGTGGGTGAGATTGGAGAATATGCCCGCCTTGAATTCCAGTCCCGCAGTCCTCTGCTGGTCGACCCCTATGGAACTCACTTCCATGAAGCAGTATTCGCATCCGGCCTTGAGCATGTCGCTGAGCAGGGAGTTGATGGTGACGGGGTCGGAGGTGGTGTTGGAGGTCTCGACCATCTTGTCCCCCACATAGTTGGCTATGGTTGAGAGCAGCCCGCACTCGTGGCCGAGGCTCCGGAACATATTGTAGAGCAGCGTGACCGTGGTGGTCTTGCCGTTGGTGCCGGTGATCCCGACGAGTTTGAGGCGGCCGCTCGGGTGTCCGTAGAAATTGTCCGCGGCCATGGCCACTGCGAGCCTGCTGTCAGCGACATCGACGCTGACGGCTTCTCCGGCCTCGCAGCCTCCTTCGCACATCACTGCCGCAGCCCCGGCCTTGAGGGCGTCCGCTATGTGGGCGCGTCCGTCGTTGCCGCAGCCGGTCACGGCCACGAAAAGGCTTCCGGGAAGCACCTTCCTGGAGTCGTTGGTCATGCCGAGGATCTCCGTCTCGGGAGAGCCCTTGATGCCTGTGACCCCGCAGTTCTTTATGATGTCCTTGAGTTTCATCTTGACTTGTGTATTGTTTCCCTGAAATAAGGGTCTATGTCGTATAGCCTGTCGATCACGGTCCGTATGGCCCTGGCCGGGATGCCTCCTCCCTGGAAGCTCTTGTTGGTCGGCTTGGAGTACACGGTGCAGATTATGCTGTACTGCGGGTCCTCGGCCGGGAAGAAGCCCACGAATGTACCCTGGTATTTGCGCCGTCCGTGTTCGTCGCTGTATTTTCCGTTGTCGAAGGTGCCGAACGAAGTGCCGGTCTTGCCGGCCACGCTGCACTTCGCGTCCTTGAGCCTGCGTGCCGTACCGTCTTCGGTGACCGCCTTGAGGGCTCTGGTGATGGTGTCGGCCACCGCCTTTGAGCAGACGGCCGAGTTGAGCACGCTCTCCCCGCGTCTGTTGACGACCCTGCCGTTCTCCTCGATGCTCTCGACCAGGTAAGGTTTCATCATCCTGCCTTTGTTGGCGATGGCGTTGTAGAAGGTTATGATGTGCAGCGGAGTCTCCTGGGTGCTGTAGCCGTATGCGATGGAGCCCAGGTCCGTGTTGGTCCAGTATCGGGTGCCCGGGTTCGGGATGGTCGGGGTCTGGAGTCCGTCGAGGTCGAAGTCGAACGCCTCCCCGAGCTTGTAGGTGTAGATGTTGGAGAGGAACTTGTCGGTTTTGTCCTGGGTCTTCGTCTTGCCGTAGTTCTTGACCGCGAGGGTGGCGAACACATAGTTGGACGATATCTTGAACCCGTCGAGGATGCTGATGCGGTTGGTCTTGTGCTTCGCGGCGAACTGAGGTATGTGGCTGTCTCTCAGGCTCGTGCCTTCGACTTTGCCGTCTGTTGCCGGGAGGGTCTCGTCAAGGCTCCTGATGTATCCGTCGTTGAGGACGGACATGAGCGTCACCGTCTTGAACACCGAGCCTGGCTCGCCTTTGCGCCCGACTGCCATGTTCTGGATTTCGGCGAAGCGTCCGTCGCCCTTGTCGCGGAGGAGGTTGACCATGGCCCTTATGGCTCCGCTTCGGGTCTCCATCAGCACGAGGCAGGCTCCCTCCAGGTCCGGCTCGTCCCCGAGCTGCTCGCGCAGGGCCATGTCGGCGATCTCCTGGTAGTCGATGTTGAGGGTGGTCCTGAGGTCCTGGCCGTCCACGGCCTTTACGAAACTGCTGTCGCTGTTGCGGATGCGGCCGTTGTCAGTGTTGCGCAGGTATTCACGTCCCTCCTTGCCGTGGAGCACATAGTCGAACTTGCCCTCAAGGCCGATGTGGGTGTTGGTCACCTGTGACTTGTTGTTGCGGACAAACCCTATCGTGCGCCGGGCCAGCTCGCCGTAAGGGTAGCGGCGCACGTTCTCCTGCTCCACTATCATCCCGCTCTTGTACCTGCCCTCCCTGAAGAGGGGGAGGGAGATGATGCGGTTGTAGGCGTTGCGGTCTACCGGCGTGCCGATGCGTACATATTTGCGGCCCTGCTTGCGGCCGTTCACTATCATCTTGTAGAATGCGTCCTGGCTGGTCCCCGGGAATTCCCCGGCGAGCCCCTCGGAGAGTTCACGGGCCTTGGAGAGCCACTCCTTCTCCTGGTCCGGGGTGTTGGTCTCCTTGCGTACGGTGCAGTCCATGTAGAACTGGTAGGTAGGGCAGGAGATGGCGAGGAGCCTGCCTTGGGCGTCGAGAATCTTGCCGCGCTCCGGCTCTATGGAGCGTATGGTGCTGGACGGGGTGAGGGCGGAGACTATCCTCTGGTCCGGGTGGAAGAAGAGCTGGATCCAGGCGATGCGCACGATCAGGGCCACCGATGCCATGAGCATGAGCACATAGAGGACATAGAGCACCACGCCTATGCGGTCTCTGTGAGGTTTCTGTATGTTCTCCGTCCCTTTCATCTTGCCATTTCCGTGGCGGGCTTCCGGGCCTCGCCCACTTCCGATCCCATCGACTTCAGCCTCTGCTCCACGTCGTATCTTCCGCTGGCTTTGGCGAGGTCGTAGTATTTCTGCGCGTTCGCGATCTCAAGCTCCTTGAGGACGGCCTTGTTGCGCTCGACCTTGGCCATCGTGGTCTCGATGGCGAGGCTCGTCCAGATGACCATCCCGAAGAGGAAGAAGGTGTAGATGATGTGGATGAAGTACTTGCCCACATTGAGCCTGAGCAGGAACTCACCCTTCATCACCGCATGGAAGACATTCTTCAGCAGGGAGTTTATGTCGGACAGTCTCCAGACTTTCATACCTTCTCCGCTATCCTGAGTTTCGCGCTGCGCGCGCGAGTGTTGCCTTCTATTTCAGACTCCTGCGGCAGTATCGGCTTGCGGTTGACCGCCTTGAGAGGGGCCGTGTTCCTGCCGAAACTGTCCTTGGTCTCCACCCCGTCCGTCCTTCCGCTGCGGATGAAGTTCTTGACCATCCTGTCCTCGAGGGAGTGGTATGTGATGACCACCAGCCTGCCTCCGGGACGCAGCGACAGAGCGGCGCCCTGGAGGAACTTCTCCAGCGAGCGCATCTCTTCGTTGACCTCTATCCTGAAGGCCTGATAGACTTTTGCGAGGAACTTGTGCTCGGCGAATGAGGGCAGAGCCGGCGAGATCGCACTGCGGAGATCGTCGGTGGTGAGGACGGGAGCCTTGTCTCTGGCGGAGACGATGAGCCCGGACAGCCTGCGGGCGTTGTCCAGCTCACCGTAGAGCCTGAGAACCCGCTCCAGTTCCTCTTGCGTATAAGAATTGACGATATCCGCGGCCGTCTTGCCGCCCTGCGCGTTCATCCGCATGTCCAGCGGGGCGCTGTAGCGGAAGGAGAAGCCCCTGTCCGCCGTGTCGAACTGGTGTGAGCTGACGCCGAGGTCGGCCAGTATGCCGTCCAGGGAGTCGAAGCCCTCCTGCGCACCGTAGAGCATGACATAGTTATGTATGAATCTGAAATTGTTGTGTACCAGAGTGAAACGGCCGTCTTCCGGGGCCCCGGAGAGGGCATCGGCGTCCCTGTCGAACGAGATCAGCCGTCCTTGCGGGGAGAGGCGCGAGAGAATCTCGCGGCTGTGCCCGCCGCCGCCGAAGGTGGCGTCTGCATAGCGCCCGTCCGCCTTCTGCACGAGGGCGTCCACGCTTTCGTATAACAGTACCGGATTATGATATTCTGACATCGGGCGTCTCTCCTTATTTCTTGGAGAGGCTTTCCGCTATGGCAATGAATTCTTCGTCTGAGATGGCGGAAGCCTCGTACTTCTCTTTGGCCCAGATCTCGATCTTGAAATCATTGCCGGAGAAAACCACTTCCTTGTTCACACCTATCGAACTGAGGAGCTTGCGGCTGATCGAGATGCGGCCGAACTTCGGGTCCGGCTCCACCACATCGCGGTCGCGCATATATTCTCTCCAGAATGTTGCGTGCTGTCTGTTGAAAGTCAAGTCAAGAGACGCCTTCATCTCGCCCGACTGCCTCTCCCACTCTTCCATCGTGTACATCTCCAGGCATGGCTCGAAAAGGTTCTTCTTGATGACGAATCTCTGGTCGCAGCCCGGAACCAATGCGGCCTTGAGCGGCGCGGGGAAGACGAGTCTCCCCTTGTCGTCCAGTCTGGCATTGTATTCTCCGATGAAAGTGACCATTCAATAGTTTCTTATACGCAGGGTCAAAGATAGTGAAAATTTGAGAAATTTTTACATTTTGTTACACTTTGTTCCACTTTTTTACACCGAACCGGTTTTTTCTGTCTGCGGGATTGCTTATATTTGTACATTGTATGTACAATGTTAACGATTTTTCGAGGCTGGAACTGAGTCTGCCGGGCTGCAGGAGCAACTACCGCTACTTCCGCTCCCTTCTCAAGCCTTCCACCAAGCTGCTCGTGCTCGTCAAGGCCAACGCCTATGGACACGGGGCGGTGGAGTTCGCCTCGATGCTTCAGGCCGAAGGCGCAGACTATCTGGCCGTGGCCCTTCCGGTGGAGGGCATGGAGCTGAGGGCTAACGGCATATCGCTGCCGATACTTGTCCTCACGGCCGGGACGGACTTCTTCCCGGAGATTATAGACAACCGCCTCGAACCAGGCATCCCGAACCTGTATACGCTCCAGGCACTCTGCGAGACGCTGCGTTCCAGGGGGATGAAGGATTTCCCCGTCCACATCAAGCTTGACACGGGCATGCACCGCCTGGGCTTCATGACATCCGAGATCCCGGCTCTGCTGGATTTTCTCAAAACCCACGACGAGGTGAAAGTCAAGTCGATATATTCCCATCTCGCGGCGTCGGAAGACCCGTCGGAGGACGCGTTCACCCTCGGGCAGACGGATATGTTCGTGCGCAATGCCGGAGACATCACTCAGGCTCTGGGCTACAGGCCGATGTGGCACCTCCTCAATTCGGCCGGCATCGAGCGTTTCCCTCAATATCAGTTTGACATGGTGAGGCTCGGCATAGGCATATACGGCATCAGCGCCCTGCCGGGAGTGAAACTCGCCCCGGTAGCTTCGCTTAAGGTCAAGATACTGCAAATCAAGACTCTGCGTCCCGAGGACGGGACGATAGGCTATGGCCGGCACGGGCATGTGGCACCCGAGGGCACGGTGATCGCGACCATCCCGGCCGGGTACGCCGACGGCATAGACAGGCACCTCGGCTGCGGGGCGGCGTCGTTCAGCGTCAACGGCCACCGCGCCCCCACGATAGGCAACATCTGCATGGACATGTGCATGCTCGACATCACCGGGATTGACGCCAAGGTCGGGGACACCGTCACGATATTCGGCGAGGATCCGACAGTGTCCGAACTCGCTGACATCCTGGGGACCATCCCTTACGAGATACTCACTTCGATACCGAGAAGAATAGAAAGAATAATAACCAGATAGACAATGAGAAGAACAGCAACAATCGCCATGGCGCTCCTGTGCGTGTGCGCCGGCGCGCAGCAGAAAGGCAGCATCACTCCGGAGATGCTGAGCAGAATCGAGAAGTCCTATGCCGGGACAGCGTCCGACAAGGCCATCCGCAACGCCCTCAACACCGCATCGGTCACCGTGCTTGCCGCCAACGCGGACAACTCGGCGATGATTGACACCGAGTTCTCCGACAGGGTCAAGACCGTGGGCATCACCGATCAGAAGTCATCCGGACGCTGCTGGCTGTTCACGGGGCTCAATGTGCTCCGGGCCGCGGCCATCGAGAAATATAACCTCGGGGATTTCCAGTTCTCGCAGTCCTACTGCTTCTTCTGGGACCAGCTCGAGAAGTCCAACCTCTTCCTCCAGGCGGTCATCGACACCAGGGACCTGCCTTTCGAGGACAGGCAGGTGGACTGGCTCTTCTCCAATCCTCTCAGCGACGGAGGCACATTCACGGGGGTCGCCGACCTGGTGACCAAATACGGTCTCGTGCCTTCGGGGGTGATGCCTGAGAGCTACATTGCCAACAACACATCGGCCTTCTGCACGCAGCTCAAGACCCTGCTGCGCAAGTATGGCCTGGAACTCCGCGAGACCCCGTCCGGGGTGAAGAAAAAGAACATCCCGTCCTACCTCGAGAACAGGAAGACCGAGATGCTCGGGGACGTGTACCGCCTGCTCGCCCTCGCATATGGCGTGCCGCCTGCGTCTTTCGAGTGGAAGGACAAGACCTACACTCCGGTGGAGTTCTACAATGAGCTGCTCGGATATGATCTTGAGAACGGCTATGTGATGCTCATGAACGACCCTTGCCGCGAGTACGGGAAGGTATACGAAATCCAGTACGACCGCCACACTTATGACGGACACAACTGGCTCTATGTCAATCTGCCTATGGACCGCATCAAGGAGATGGCCATTGCGTCCATCAGGGCGGGGAAGGCGATGTACTTCTCTTGTGACGTGGCCAAGTATCTCAACCGCACCAGCGGTGTCGCCGACCTCAAGAACTTCGACTACGAGTCCCTCCTGGGCGTTGACCTGTCGATGGACAAGAAGCAGAGGGTCATGACCCATTCCAGCGGTTCATCCCACGCCATGACCCTTATCGCCGTGGATGTCAAGGACGGCAAGCCGCAGAAGTGGATGGTCGAGAACAGCTGGGGCCCCGCGTCAGGATACAAGGGCAACATCATCATGACCGACGAGTGGTTCGACGAGTATATGTTCCGTCTTGTGGTCGAGAGGCGCTTTGTGCCTGAAGATGTGCTCAAGATGCTGGAACAGAAGCCGGTACAGCTTCCGGCCTGGGATCCTATGTTCCTCGTCGAGGAATAGCCGGGCCATGGATCCTTTCCTCCTGCAGGTCGCGCGGCATTATTTCGCTGCGGGAAGCGTGGAGCGTATCTGCTTCATCTTCCCGAACCGCCGTGCCGAGGTGTTCTTCCGCAAATATCTCGGCGAACTTGTCCGTGACAGCGCCCGCCCGCTGATGTCCCCGAAGGTCTGCACGATGAAGGACTTCTTCTATCAGGCGGCCGGCGTCAGGGAGGCGGACCAGATCTGTCTGCTGCTCGAATTGTACGACTGCTATTGTGCGCTGAATCCGTCGCACGAGAGCCTGGACGAGTTCATCTTCTGGGGTGGCGTGCTGCTGTCGGATTTCAACGATGTGGACAAGTACCTCGTCAAGGCGGAGTCTCTCTTCGCCAACATATCCGACCTGCGGAAGATGCAGGACAGCTTCGAGTACCTCGAACCTTCGCAGGAAGAGGCCATACGCCGTTTTGTCTCCCATTTCCGCACGGGAGGCCGCTACAAGGACGAGTTCCGCAAGATATGGGACATACTCCTGCCCCTGTACCGCTCTTTCAACCGGTGCCTTCGTGACGCGGGCCTTGCGTACGAGGGACAGGTGTACCGCTCCATGGCGGAGAGGCTTGCCGGCGAGCCCGTGCTGGACATCCTCGGGCAGGGCTTCGCGGATGTGGACAAATATGTCTTCGTGGGACTCAACGCGCTCAACGAGTGCGAGAAGCGTCTGATGCGCAAGATGCGCGACGCCTCGCTTGCCGAGTTCTGCTGGGACTACAGCGGCTCCATGATCCGCGACTCGCACAACAAGTCATCCCTTTTCATGGCGGACAATGTGCTGGAATTCCCCCAGGCCTTCGAGCCTGACGGGGGAGAGATAGCCGGCGTCCCTCAGGTGAATGTGCTCAGCGTGCCTTCTTCTGTGGGTCAGGCCTCGCAGCTCCCGGAGATTCTCTCAAGACTTGGCGCAAGGGGGATGGAGACGGCAGTGGTGCTCCCGGACGAGACCCTGCTGCTGCCGGTGCTCAATTCGATACCGGAACATGTCACTGACATCAATGTGACCATGGGCTACCCTATGCGCGGCAGCGGGCTGTGGTCACTGATGAACGAGGTATCAGCCCTCCAGATGCACCTCAGGGAGAAGGGCGGGGAGTGGCACTTCTATCATAAGCAGGTCTGGGCCATATTCTCCAACAGTGTCTTCAAGTCTGTGGTCTCGTCGCAGGGAGAAGATGTGATCGCGGAGATAAGGAAAGCTGCCCGGTATTACATCCCCGCAGCGGATTTCGCCGGCGACCCGGTGATGGAACTCATATTCCGTCCGGTGGTGACCGCTCCCGGCGAGGCCGATGCCGGCCAGACGGAGCGTATAGGGAACTATCAGCGTGAGGTGCTCTCCGGCATAGCCCCCTTGCTTAAGAATGTCCCGGACATGGCGATGGAGCTTGACTTCGCGGCCGAGTACTATCGGGCCGTCGGCAGGCTTGCGCGCCGCCCTCTTCCCGTGCTGCCGCAGACCTGGTTCCGCCTCCTGGACAGGATGGTCGGCAGCGCGGCGGTGCCGTTCAAGGGCGAACCTCTCAAGGGGCTCCAGATCATGGGACCGCTTGAGACGAGGGCGCTTGACTTCGACAACATCATCATCCTGAGCTGCAACGAGGGAATCTTCCCGAGGCGGAGCGTCAGTTCGTCTTTCATCCCGGCTGAGCTGCGCCGCGGTTTCGGCCTGCCTTCGTATGAGTATCAGGATGCCGTGTGGGCCTACTACTTCTATCGTATGATACAGCGGGCGGAGAATGTGTGGATGCTGATGGATTCCCGCACCGAAGGAATCAAGAGCGGGGAGGAGAGCCGCTATATCAAGCAGCTTGAGATGCATTTCGGCGTGCCGCTCAGACGCTTTGTGGCCAAGGCTCCGATCAAGAAGAGCGTCGAGCCGGACAGCATACCCAAGACGGCGGTGGATGTGGAGACGCTGCGCCTGCACAGGAATCTCTCCGCATCGGCCCTGCAGAACTATCTGAGCTGCCCGGCGAAGTTCTATTACCATTCGGTCAAGGGCTTGAACGCCAAGGAAGAAGTCGCGGAGACGCTGGACAGCGGAATGGTCGGGAGCGTCTTCCACGAGACGATGCAGACCCTGTACTCGGTGCCGTCGGGCACGCTCGACGGGCCGTATCTGAAGGGGCTTTTGAAAGGAGACGCCATCCAGGACACTGTCCACGCCCTGATAATGAAACAGCTCAACTCTTTTGAAGTGGCTGGGCGCAACCTCATATTCGAAGACATGATATGCCGCTATGTGCGCAAGACCGTGGAGAGCGATCTGCTGCTTCTGGGGGCCAGCGCCGCCGGACGCATCTCCATCCTCGGCCTTGAGCAGAAGCGCAGGGCTGAGATAGGCGGGTTCCGCTTCGTAGGATATATCGACAGGCTCGACAGCATCAACCCGGGGGAGGTCAGGATTGTGGACTACAAGACGGGAAAGGTCACGGACAACGACTTCATCATCACCGAGGCCAATGCGGAGGAGGTCGTTGACCTGCTGTTCGGCCCCGACAATGACAAGCGGCCCAAAATCGCGCTCCAGCTGTATCTCTATGACCGTTTCATATCTTCCGACCCGGAGTTTGCCGGCAAGACGCTCGTGAACTCAATCTATCAGACATCCAGACTCTTTGTCAAGAGCGTTGAGAATGTCCGCCTGAACGGCAGTTTCAACGCCCTGATGGAGGAGCGGCTGGCCGCCCTCCTGGCGGAGATATCCGACTGCTCCGTGCCTTTCCGCCGGACTTCTGACGCGAAGACCTGCAGCTACTGTGATTTCAAAAGCATTTGCGGACGATGAAGATACTCAAGGCCAGCGCCGGTTCGGGCAAGACCTACCGGCTTTCCAAGACATACACTGAGCTTCTCCTCGGAAGCCAGTCCCCGGATGCCTACAGGCACATACTCGCCGTCACATTCACCAACAAGGCCACGGCGGAGATGAAAAGCCGCATCCTGCGTGACCTCTACCGCTCGGACAAGCCGAAGGCGAGGCGCCTGCTGGTGGATATACTGCACGATTACGGCTCCTTCTCGGTGAGCACGATAGACAAGTTCTTCCAGCAGACGCTCAAGTCGTTCTCCCGAGAGATCGGGCAGTTCGCCGACTATCAGATAGAGTTGGACAAAGATTCGCTGATACGCGAATCGATGGACAGGATACTCGACTCCCTGACCCCTGACAACAAGGAGCTGCTCTCGTGGATAAAGGCCAGCATCTCCGAAAGCCTGGAGCAGGGCAAGCGCCTGAGCATAGACGACAGCCTCTACGAGATGGGGCGCCTTCTCAAGTCCGAAGAGCATCGCGAGCTCTCCGAGAAGTCCGGGGCGGACGATGCGGAGGCTTTCGCACAGAAGCGCCTGCTGGAAGTCCGCAAGGCCTGCATCGCCATCATAAGGGATTTTGCGGCGACCCTTAAGTCGCACGGGCTTGATGTGAGCGCCGGCGACTTCATAAAGATGCCGGGCAAACGACTCCTTGCCAAAGACCCGGAGCTCGCCTCCTATATCGATGAGGCCTACAGTGCATATGCCACGGCATTCATCGTCAACTCCCTGACATTCAGCCTCGGCCTTGCCGGGGAGTTCTACCGGGAGTTCGAGGCCCTGCTGAAGGAGAAGAACCTGATGTGCCTGGATGAATCCAACACCATCCTGAGAGACATCATCAACGGCTCGGACGCCCCGTTCGTGTATGAGAAGCTCGGTGTCAGGTATGAACACTTCCTGCTGGACGAGTTCCAGGATACATCCAACATACAGTGGGACAATTTCCTCCCGCTGCTTCGGGAGAGCGAGTCCAGGGGCGAGGGGAGCCTTGTCGTGGGTGACGTGAAACAGAGCATCTACCGCTTCCGGGATTCCGACTGGCACCTGCTCGCCCATAAGGTCAAGGAGGAGTTCCCCGAGGCTGACATTGAGACCCTTGACTGCAACTGGCGCAGCACCCGCCGGGTGGTGTCGTTCAACAACGCTTTCTTCACCCGGGCGGCGGAGGCTCTGGGGCTTGAGGACATCTATTCAGATGTCTCGCAGACGCCGATGACTGCCGATGAGCAGGAAGGGCTGGTGCGCCTGAGTTTCTGCGAGGATCAGCTTGAGGCCGTGATGAGTTCTGTCACGAAGGCACGCGAGGCCGGTGCCGGCTGGGGCGACATAGCCGTGCTCGTGCGCGGCAAGAAGCAGGGGGCGGACATAGCGGACTATCTGATTTCCAACAAGGTGCCGGTCATCTCGGACGACTCTCTCAACATGAAGTCCTCGGGTGTGGTGCGCCGTCTGACGGCCCTGCTTGGCGCCTTCGAGAACCCGGACGACAGCATCAGTTCGTTCCTCGCCGAGTCGCTCGGCATCACTTTCCCGCAGACTTATCATTCCTTGGTGGACCTGTGCGAGTCGCTGCTCCGCTCCCTGAAGGACCGCGATCCCGCCTCGTTCGAGGGCGAAACCCTGTTCATCCAGGCCTTTATGGATGAACTCCAGAGCTGGACTGAGGTCAACGGCAACAGCCTCAGGTATTTCCTGGAGCACTGGGAGGGGCAGGAACGCTTCATCGGCTCTCCCGAGAACTCGGCCGCAGTCAGGATACTGACCATACACAAGTCCAAGGGGCTGGAATTCCCCTATGTCATATTCCCTTATGCGGACAAGGTCGGTTTCTACAAGAGCGGGGTGCATTGGTGCCGCCTCGACGCCGAAAGCGCCCGTCTGCCGTCCTGCCTTTACGGAATCTATCCTGTCAACCTCGGGTCGCAGGCCGAATCCTCATGTTTCAGCGGGGCCGTGGACGAGGAGAGGCGGCGTCAGATTGTGGACAACATGAACCTTTTCTATGTGGCCTTGACCCGTGCCGGGAAATGCCTGCACATCATCTCCGCCCCGCCGACGGCCACGTTCAAGAAATCCCTGAAGTCGGGCCGTCCGGACTATAAGAAGATGAGCGACCTGCTCTACGAGTTCGGGGGATGCTGTGACGAGAAGAGTTTCGGGGAGGGATATGATTTCAGCCGCATGGAGCGCAAGGAGGCTTCGCCGGAGGAGGAATTCCCGATAGAATTCGCTTCCGTGCCTCTTGCCGGCAGGCTCGCCCCTTCTTCCGATGCCGCCGACTTCTTCGGGGATGACGGACAGACAGGAGTGAAGGCGTCGGCGCGTCTGCGGGGAGTGGTGCTGCACAATATATTGTCCGCCGTAGTGTCGGCGGATGATCTGGCGCCGGCTGTGGAGGCTGCCCTCATGGACGGCTCGCTTGATGCCCGGGACGCCTTGGAGGCCCGCGAGATGCTGTCGGAGCGCATCGCGGCCCATCCTGAGTGGTTCCCGTCATCGGAAGACGGGGAGGTGCGCGTGCTGAACGAGACCTCGCTGTTTGCCGCAGACGGCAGGGAGTACCGCCCTGACAGGGTCATCGTGCGTCCGGAGGGCGTGGTCGTGGTGGATTTCAAGTTCGCCCGTCCGGAGGACAGGTACCTGCGGCAGGTCGGCAATTATGCTGCCATATACCGTCAGCTTGGATACAATGTGCTTGCCGCCGTGATATGGTATGTAGAAGAAGATAAAATGGAAATCATATGATAAAGAGATTTTTGGTTTTTGCGGCGGGGCTGCTTCTGGCTGCGGCCTCTTCATGCGGTCAGACTGAGTCCGAACTGCACAAACAGCCTCCGCGCGTGCCGGAGAAGGTGGTGTTCGCGGGCCAGACGATACGCTTTGACCGCAGTGACCTGTATGAGAGGATGGACCGGGAACTTATAGCATTCACATACATGCACACCAACTCCACCCTGCTTCTCAAGAAGTCGGAGCGTATTTTCTCCCAGGTGGTGCCTGTCCTGCGCAGGGAGGGCGTGCCGGAGGACCTCAAATACCTCATGGCCATAGAGAGCAATCTGGACCCCAAGTCCGTCTCTTCGGCCGGAGCGGCGGGGCTGTGGCAGTTCACCAAGTCCACGGCCCGGGAATACGGGCTTGAGGTGAGTGCCGAGGTGGACGAGCGCTACAATATAGAGAAGTCGACAAAGGCGGCCTGTGACTACCTCAAGAAGGCATACGCCAAATACGGGGACTGGATGACTGTAGCCGCGAGCTACAACGGAGGGCAGAACGGCATCACCCGCAAGCTCGCCGACCAGAGGCAGACGAGCGCGCTTGACCTCTGGCTGGTGGAAGAGACCTCACGCTATATGTTCAGGGTGCTGGCCGCTAAGATGTTCTTCGAGAGGCCATCCGACTTCGGATTCGATGTGCCGCATTCGGAGAGGTATCCTTATTATCCTCCGGCCAAGACGGTGGAGGTGAGCGGCCCGATAGAGAACCTGGTGGATTTCGCCGAGGAGAACGGAATCAGCTATGCCCAGCTCAAGGGCGCGAACCTGTGGCTGCGTGACAGCAAACTCCTCAACAAGGCTGGCAAGACATACAGCATCATCATTCCTCGCGCAGGTCGGTGACGACCCAGGATGAGTCCAGAGACGAGCTGTCAAATCTGAAGTCCCGCAGGCCGCCTGTCTGCGGGATATATTTTATGTTTTTGAGACTGAGGCTCTTGAGGGAATTGTCTCCGTCGAGAATCTCCCGTATGCCACCGGAGTGCTCGATATAGACTTCCTTCTCTTCCGGATCCACCGTCCACCGTGTCTGCCCGTCGCAGTAGATCTCCATCCCGTTGCCCTTGGCGAAGTAGCAGTTGCCTTGCAGGATGATGGTCCCGCTAAGACGCAGGGGTGACGCTCCCTGCGTCTCGCAGTCGTATTCAAGACTGACCCGGTCGCTGTCCAGACGGCCGAGTATTTCCTGTATCTGCTTCTCCGGCAGCTGTTGCGCCTGGAGCAGCAGGGGGCACAGGGCGAGGGCCAATATGAGCGGAAGTCTTCTCATCAGTGCTTCAGGAATGCGTCCAGGATAGGTTGGAGGGTGTTAAGGTCAGGCACAAGCACCTGGCGCGGCTTGGAGCCTTCCTGGTGGCCGACGATGCCTGCCGCCTCCAGCTGGTCCATAACCCTTCCGGCCTTGGCGTAGCCCATCCCGAGCTTCCTCTGGAGGTCGGAAGTGGAGCCTTTCTGGGTGGTGACCACCATCTTGGCGGCCTCTTCGAAGCGTTCGTCGAGGCTGTGCATGTCTACGCCTCCTCCGGCTTCCCCGCCTTCTGCGGCGGAGTCTTCCACGGACGGGAGGTAGTACGGGCTGTTGTAGCTCTTGCCGTAGCCTCTCTGCTCGCCGATGAATCTGGTGATTCCTTCAACTTCCTCGTCCACATCCACGAGTGCGCACTGGATGCGCTCCGATTCTATGCTGGCGGAGAAGAGCATGTCGCCGCGTCCTATGAGTTTCTCGGCTCCCGGGCTGTCGAGGATTGTCATGGAGTCGGTCCTTGACGCGACGCGGAAGGCGATACGCATAGGGAAGTTGCTCTTGATGACGCCGGAGATGACATCCACAGACGGTCTCTGGGTGGCGAGTATGACATGCAGCCCTGCCGCGCGTCCCTTCTGGGCCAGACGGACTATAGAGTTCGTGATGCTGCGGCTCGCCGACTTGGTCTCCGGACTCGCCCCCTGGCTCATCGTGAGGTCGGCGTACTCGTCGACCACCACCACCAGATATGGCAGGAAACGGTGTCCCTTCTCCGGATTGAGGCGGCGGGACTTGTATTTCTCGTTGTAGAGGCGGATGTTGTTGGCCCCGGCCTTGCTGAGCAGTTCGTATCTCTGGTCCATCTCCAGGCAGAGGGAGCGGAGGACTTTCTCTGCGTCCTTAGGCTTCTTGACTATGGCGTTCTCCTGTTCCTCCTCTTCGGAGCCGGCGTCAGGCAGCACCGCAAGATAGTGTTTCAGGAGTTTGGAGTACACGGAGAACTCCACCATCTTCGGGTCTATGAACACGAATTTCAGCTCTGAAGGGTGCTTGCTGTACAGGAGCGATGTCACTATTACGTTGAGGCCTACCGACTTGCCTTGTTTGGTCGCGCCCGCCACCAGCAGGTGCGGGGCATCCGCGAGGTCGAAGACCTTCACTTTCTGGGTGATGGTGTAGCCTATCGCCACCGGAAGGTCGGCCTTGCTGTTGCGGTACTCGTTGTCGTTGAGCAGCGCCTTGAGCGGCACGATGGACGCGTAGTCGTTGGCCACTTCTATGCCCACCGCGTCCGAAAGCACCACGACTCTCACGCCCTTGGCGTTGAGGGCGAGCGCTATGTCTTCCTGGAGTCTCTTGATCTCCGCAATCTTGACTCCCGGGGCGGGGTATACCTTGTAGAGAGTCACCGTAGGCCCTACTATGGCCTTGACGTCGGTAATCTGGATCTTGTAGTTGGCGAGGGTCGCCCGTATCTTGTTGTTGTTGCGCGTGAGTTCCTCGCTGGACACTTCCCTGCGCCCGCTTGAGTGGGATTTCAGAAGGTCGAGTGACGGGAATTTGTAGTCAGGCAGCCCGTCCGGCGGGTCGAGTCTGTTGTCTATCGGCGTGAGGTCCTTGGTGACGTCGGTGTCGAGGACATCTCCCTTGACCACGGTGAAACTGCCCTGCGCCTCACTCTGCTGCGTGCTGTCCTGCGGATTTTCCGCCGTGAGCGCCATCGTCTTCACCTGCTCGTCCGGGGCTGCCGGAGTCTCGCCGAAGTCAGGCATGGTCTCCGCTATCTCGCCGGCGATGTCGTCCTGCTGCTCATCTACTTCATCTTCATGAGCTTCCTGCAGCGACTTGTCGTCTTCTGCCTCAGGGGTTTGGGGCTGCTTCTCCTTTTTCTTGCAGCCGACCGTAGCGAGCCACCTGCTGAATCCGCGCGACGAGAATATCAGCAGCGCGACGATGAGCACGACTATGATGATGCCCGTGACGGGCACTCCAACCTGCTCTTCCGCCCAGCTGACGATCTTGGCTCCGCATCTTCCGCCGAGGCCTCCTCCGAAGATGTCGCCAAGGGAGGCCAGCTCTCCTATGAATGCGAACGCGAGCGAGGCGATGCACGCCCCGAAAAGTGCTATGAGCCCCGTCTTGACAAGGGACTGGCGCCATTTGTGCGAGAGCAGCCTGATTGAGACGGCTGCCAGGATGAGAAGAAGGGCGAAACTTCCGAGTCCGAACAGCTCGCATACGAGGAAGTACCCGGTGCGGTTGCCGACCTTGCCTGCCGCGTTGCCTATTTCAGAGGCGGCACCACCCTCGAACAGGCTCATGTCCTGCTGCCAGTGGAAAAGATAAGAGGCGGTGGCTATGAATACGAACACGGTGAGAGCTGCCACCAGCAGTCCGGCTACCCGGATTGCCGCGGCTCTCTCGTTCTCGTCCCATCTGTCCCAGATTCTCATTATTTCTTCCTGTTCTGCCTTCTGTTGTTCTTGTGCTGGCGGTTGTTCTTCTGTCCGCCCTGCTGTCCCCCGTAGTTGATGCCGAGGCCCGGGCGGGCGAAACTTGCGTCTCCGGAGATTTTCCCGAGATCAAGCCCTTCCGGCACCTTGAGCCTGTGGTCGGATATCTTCTCGATGTCGGCGAATATGGTCTCGTCGGCGACGCTGTCCTTGTTCCATATCAGGTACTGCTGCCTCATGTATATGGCCAGGCAGCGTATCATCTCAGTCTTGACTTCGCCGTCCGGCTCGCCGCACAGCAGGTTGATTATCTTCTCGATGTTGCGGCCGTAGTGGGCTGCCTTGATCCTGTCGTCTTTCATCGGGAGCGGCACAGGGGCCGTGGTGAACTCCTCCTTCTGCGGGCATGGATACGGAGAGTCCACGTCGATGTCGAAGTCGGCTATCATGTACAGCTGGTCCCAGAGCTTGTGCTCATAGTTCTCCTGGAGATGGACCTGGGGGTTGAGTATTTCCATCACCTTGATGACTGCACGTGCCTGCTCGGTGCGCTTGTCCCTGTCCGGTATGGTGCGCAGGTGCTCCACCATCTTGAGTACGTTGCGCCCGTACTCGGGCATTGCCAGTTTTTCCCTTTCCGTATTATAGTCCAGGCCGATGTTGTCGATGTCCATATATCTTTCTTCCATTGTCTGTGTCTTTAAACTGCAAAGATAGCGAATTTGCCTGAAATTACTTTTCAGTCCAGAATCCTCCGGACGCCCACGTCCCGCCGGATGTGATGAGGTAAGCCTCTATCCCGGGGTGCGAAAGCACGAATTCGCGGGCGGCGTCCGGACCCATCACCATGCACGCCGTGGCGAGGGCGTCCGCCTCCGCCGCGCTCGCAGCCACTATCGTGGCGCTCAGCAGGTCGTGCTGCACCGGCATCCCGCTTCTCGGGTCTATCGTATGCGCGTATTTCTTTCCGTCCCGGATGTAGAACTTGCGGTAGTTTCCGGATGTCACGATGCCTTGTCCGCTTCCGTCGGAGCGCCATATCCCGCGCAGGTCCCTGCCCGGGGTGCTGTTGCCGTCCACCGGGTTGTCAACTCCTATGCTCCAACCCTTCCCGCCCGGGTTGAGTCCGTCGCAGTAGATCTCGCCTATGTCCACCAGCATGTCCTTCACTCCTATGGAATACAGGTACGAAGCGATGACGTCGCAAGTGTATCCTTGGGCTATAGCGTTGAAGTTCACCACTTTGTGCTCCTTGCACAGGGCTTTGGCGGCTGCGATGCGCTCAGGGGAGGGGAGGGAGTCGGCGGTAAACCCGAATCCCCAGATGTCAAACAGGGGGGCGGACCACACGTCGAAGGCCCCGTCCGTCATCTCATAATACTTGTCGGACAGTTCGAGGAGCGCCTTGAAGTGCCTGTCCGGCACTATCTCCTCTCCGGCGTTGCGCCTGCTGAGGAGGGAGCTCTTGTTGTAGCCGGATATGCTGAAGTCGATTTCTTCCAGGAGGGAGTCTATGGCGGCGGCCACGGTCTCTCTCGGGACGCTCACGCCCTTGAGGTTGGCCTTGACGCTGTATGTGCCTCCCTGGGCGTATCCGCTGAAGGTTTCGTATCGGCTCCGGCTGCATCCTGCCGCGCTTATCACCGTCAGGATGAGCAGTGTTTTTGGGATGAACTTCATGTTTTCGGCAAAGTATTTGCACAAAGTTACAGGATTTTAGTGCAAAACTGCGCGCGATAGTCACTATATTTGCATTTTGTAACAGAAATTATCGAGGATGAAAATCTGGAAAATATCACTTGTGGCCCTCTCATGTGCGGCCCTGCTGCTTCAGGGGTGCAAAAAAAACTCTGAAGACACGAAACTGTACCTGAGCGGTTCGCTTTCCTTGAGCGTCCCGGCTTATGTGTCAGAGGGTTTCACCAAGTCGTTCTGCATCGACACGCTGATGACCGTGACCCGCGGGGACGGCGGCAAGATAGGATATTACTTCAAGGATCCGGCCACCGCCGTCTACGACACCCTCATTGCCGGTGACGGGACTGTCCGGAAGAAGGTATTCAGTTTCGAGATTCCGGACACGCTCGGGAATCTCTCGCTCACCTTGGGCGCGTTCACGACTGACGGAGTATATTACGGGACCAGCACCTCCAAGACCTTCACGGTGGTGAAGGCCGGCCTGGACGGCAAGGGATCCATCACCGGATTCATGAAGTCGCTGGGCGACAAGGTCTACACCGACACTCGTGACGGGCGCAAGTATTTCTATACCAATATCGGAGGGACTGACTGGATGCGTCAGAACCTCGCCTGGGAAGGTGCCGGGCATGCCTATGGCGGATGTGATGTGATGTCGGACATATTCGGCCGCTATTACAGCTGGACTGAGGCGCAGACCGCCTGCCCTGATGGCTGGACCCTCCCTTCTGATGCTGACTGGGTCGCTCTCGGAGCCGCTTTCGGCAAGAGCGCCGAGGCGGGGAAGGACTTGCATGGCCTGGCCGGCAGCCTGATGCGGAACCTTTATTTCAACGGCACCAGGATGTGGGAGTTCTGGCGTGATGTCAAGATTACGGACAAGTCAGGTCTTTCCGTCATGCCTTCAGGCTATATGACTTGCGACAGCGGCAAGTTCGAGAACAAGTCCCTTTACAAGTATGCCGCGTTCTGGACCTCGGACAGCGAGAATGGCTCCGGAGTCCTGCGCTATATCTATCATGACAAGGACATTGTCTACAGGGGCCTGATGTCTCAGACTGATTTCGCCTCCACGGTAAGGTGCGTCAGGAAATAGATGCCACCGCCTCCAGAAAGCCCAGCAGGGCTCCGGAGAGCAGGTCGGTAAGATGGATCAGCGGCGGCGGGCACAGTCCTGCCGCCGCTGCCGTAGTGGATAGCGCGGAGCAGATGATCAGGGCCTCTGTCAGGGGCAGCGCCACCAGGTTGGTGATGAGGAAGTAGACGGGGAACGACCCGAATCGCCACCACACCAGCGGAGCCGTGAAGACCTGGCAGGATATGGTGAGGGCCTAAGCGCTCCAGATTCTCTTGAGCGGGTTCTTTCCGGAGCCGGGGTACCAGGCGTCGAGCCTCGGGAAGACAAGGTAAATTCCGAGCATGGCCAGATATGACAGCTGGAATCCCGCCGAGCGGATGACGGAAGCGTCGAGGGTCAACTGTATGGTGAGGGCGGCGGCATATATGGACATCGGGCTCCGTCTCCTGCCGGGGCAGAGCCTGGCGGCCTCGTTGAGGCAGATGAACAGGAAGGCTCTCATCACGGATGCTCCGCAGCCTGTCACCATCACATAGAAGCCCGCCGCCGCTATGGCTGCAAGGCTCGCGGCAATTTCGGAGATGCGGCTCCGCCCGGCCCAGCAGGTTGTCTTCTTGAGAAGTCCGTAGATTATCCCCAGATGCAGCCCGGAGAGGGCCAGGATGTGCGCCGCTCCCGCCTCCCTGAAGGCCTTCGTGGTCCCGGCGGACAGGCCGCTGCGGTCACCGGTCAGCAGCGCCGTCACCAGGGCGCCGTTGTCCAGCCCGCTGTCCGCGATGGCCGCTTTCAGCAGTTCGAACGCAGTCTGGGCCGCTTCGGGGCGCTGCCAGACTATGGCTCCGCAAAGCTCCCTTGAGCAGAATGTGAATATGCCGAGGAAGAAGAAGACCGCGTAGACAGGGGCCGGTCCTCCCGCCTTCCTGCAGAAGAGCAGCAGGGACATGAGGGCGGCGGCGAGACTGGCCGGACCTGCCGCGTACAGGACTCCCGTGACGGGCCCTGCCGCCGCCATCGCCGCGATGCCGGCCAGATATGCTGCGGAAATCCCCGCCATGCCTCTCTCCTCTACCATTTTCCCTGCGCAGTTTCTTCCAAAAGTACATATTTATTCGTAATTTTGCAGTACATTTCAATGACATTATGATAATCTTAGTAATCAATTGCGGCAGCTCCTCCATCAAGTATCAGCTTCTTGACATGAAGGGGGATGATGTTTATGAACTTCTGGCCAAGGGCCTCGTCGAGAAGATTTCCCTCCCTGACGGTTGTATCACACATAAACCTACGGGCAAGGAGCCTTTCACCAGGACTCTGCCTATCCCGGACCACAAGGTCGGGATGAAACTGGTCCTCGACGCCCTTGTGGATCCTGATCATGGGGTGCTCAGGAGTTTTGACGACATAGAGGCTGTCGGTCACCGCATCGTGCAGGGTGCCGACTTCTTCTCCGGAAGTACCCTTGTCAACGATGATGTCACCAAGAAGATTGAAATTTGCTGCGACTTCGCGCCGCTTCATAACCCTGCCCATCTCCTCGGTATCGACGCCATTTCCCATGTGCTCCCGAAGGTGCCGCAGGTAGTCACATTCGACACCGCCTTCCACCAGACGATGGAGCCGTACGCATATATGTATGCTCTTCCGTACGAGTACTATGCCAAATACCGCGTGCGCCGCTACGGTGCCCACGGCACTTCCCACCAGTATGTTTCCCGCCGCGGCGCCAGGCTTGCCGGACTGGATCTTGAGCATTCGAAGATAATCACCTGCCATCTGGGCAACGGCAGCTCCATCACTGCGGTCAAGGACGGCAAGTGCGTGGACACCTCCATGGGATTCACCCCGCTTGAGGGCATGATCATGGGTACCCGTTGCGGTAACATCGACGCCAACATCGTACCTTATATAATGAAGAAGGAGGGGCTGACCCCGGATCAGATGACTGAGGTGATGAACAAGAAGAGCGGATTCCTCGGTCTTTCCGGCAAGAGTTCCGACATGCGCGACCTTAACGCGCTTGCCCTCGACGGTGACCGCCAGGCCAAGATAGCGCTGAAGAAGCTCACCTACGACACCATCAAGAATGTCGGGGCGTACATAGCCGAGATGAACGGTGTCGACCTTATAGTGTTCACGGCAGGCATCGGTGAGAACAATCCTCGCCTGCGCCGCCGCGTATGCGAGAACCTCGCATATCTTGGAGTCAAGATCGACAACGAGGCCAATGAGAACGCGCATTCCGAGACCATCATCTCCGCCCCTGACTCCACTGTCAAGGTGGCGATGATTCCGACCAACGAGGAACTCGTGATCGCCCGCGACACAATGCACATCGTTTCAGAACTTGACAACTAATCAATTGCAATCGAATATCATGGACAATTTTATCATCGAGACGTCAGCAAGACATGTGCACGTCACCCGTGAAGCCCTCGACGTGCTTTTCGGGAAGGGTTTTGAGCTTGAGGTGAAGAAGCCGCTTTCCCAGCCGGGACAGTATGCTTCCAACCAGAAGGTTGAGGTCGTAGGCCCTAAGGCCAGCCTCAAGTGTTCCATCCTTGGCCCTGTGCGTCCGGAGAACCAGGTGGAGCTTTCTTTTACGGACGCCCGTACCGTCGGCATCGTGGCTCCGATAAGGGAGAGCGGCGATGTGGCCGGATCTGCTCCTTGCAAAATCATAGGCCCTTGCGGTGAAGTCGAGCTTTCGGAGGGTGTGATCATCGCGAAGCGCCATGTCCACATGACGCCTGCCGATGCTGAGAGGTTCGGCGTGGAGAACGGTCAGATCGTATCTGTCGAGGTTGAGCAGGAGACCGGACGCAAACTCATCTTCGGCGACACCGTGGTGCGCGTCTCTGAGAAATACGCTCTTGCCATGCACATCGACACCGACGAGGCCAACGCGGCAGCCTGCAGCGGCCAGATGTCAGGACATATCGTGAAGTAGCTTCTCCGCGAGGAGACTGGCCTTTTTGGCCTTTGGAATTTGCACCGTGGCCCCTGTCGGGGTCACGGTGTTTTTTGTGCCGTTTCCGCCAGCGCGCGCTGACTTCCGTCGCTTCCGGGTGTGAGCCGTTTTCGGCATTTTCGCTCACACCTGACCTTCCACCTGCCCTGCATGGCCCTCTGCGGCTCCCGCCGCTTCCAGGTGTGAGCCTATTCTGGCGTTTCCGCTGCTACCCGGGCCGCCAACCTGCCTTGCGCGGCTCTCTGCGGCATCCGTCGCTGCCAGGTGTGAGCCGTTTTCGGAGAATAGGCTCACACCTGCGCCGTGTGACTAAGGCTCCTGGCTCGGCGCTATGGCGGCGGGCGCCGGGAGCAGGCTGCCTCCTGCGATGCTTTTGTGTTGAGC
>ENA-OUQF01000063-OUQF01000063.1-human-gut-metagenome-genome-assembly--contig:-NODE-63-length-122002-cov-18.649175_pt1 | contig 122002 bp, 97 predicted proteins | sample MGYA00237947_ERZ548826 | MGnify/ENA primary metagenome ERZ548826 (study PRJEB26490, sample SAMN05194701) | human gut metagenome | biome: terrestrial biome; feature: human-associated habitat... | reverse complement strand
CGAAGGTAGCCATTTGTCGCGGGACACCCAAATTTGATTCTTTATCAGCCTCTCACGCAGCTGTAGGGCCGATTTTTCCGAAAAGTCACGAAAAAGTGCGGAAAACAGGAAAGCGGTCACAGTCCGTTCGCTCCGCTAAAGCTGCGCTCACTCACTGTGGTTCCGCACCGGGGCACGAAAGCGCCTAAGGCTAATAACACCATGCTGATATGAACCCCACATAATATTCTTCTTCGGAAGATGGGACTTTTTTCACCCACATCCCTTTAGATTTCAGACCAAAATCAGCGAAAACAGAGTCAATCTGCTTGCCTAATTTACTCTCATTTTTGTAATACTGCAAAGGCATAGCGACAATTCTGGATTCTATGATGTTCATACTGCTGTCGAGAAGTACGGCTATTGTCTTTCTCCCGCCGAAGTATTCGTCATATTCCGGAAAAGCCTCTTGTAGCTTACGATATAAATATACCGATACACTATCGCTGCTCCACTTGAAATCGGCTACGCCATTGGGTGATATTGAACACACTCTGCCATTAAGCAGATGCCAGTTGATCGCCTCAATTGGACCGGCAGCTTCTTTGGAATAGAATGTTACCAATAACTTAAGATCGGAGTCATACCATACTTTGGAGTATTCGGTCTGTACTGTATTTCTTGTTCCAGCTATGGTGGAAAAACAAAAAACGAAAGAACAAACAAGTATATATACACATGTCTTCTGCTTAGTTATCATAACCCTGTCTCCTTGCTATATTTCGTGAACGGTTCCCGGTGTAGATATCGGCTTAACGCTGCATATGCGAAAACTCAGAAGAACGAACTTAATCTAAAAGTTTAAGATTATCTAGACCTATTCCAAGCTCTTTGCACATCATTTTGAATTCAACGCTGTCACGAAATTCAGACACCTTCTTTTCCACCTCCTTGATTTTCTCGTCGTTTTCCTTTTCCTTTGGGTCAACTCCTTTGCGCAAACAGGCCTTGTCAAATGGGGCTGCACCATTCTTGTTGATAATATAAAACATATTCTGATTCTTTCCATTGTTGCCGGTCACAACAATCCCGACATCAATCTTCTCATCTGATCAATACATAATCATCCTTATAGAGCAAGTCCCCAAATTCGGAAATCCCGAAAGACTTTATGTCGAGATACTTTTCAATATCACTTAAACTCACAGACACGAGTCTTTCCAGATAACGCTCGGCCTTGTTCTTGTCTATAAAGACATACTTAAAAGTTTCACCCGGCTGAATCATCTTGATAAATGTAATCCCAATGGTGGGATGATACGGCTCTCTAATAACAGAGTCCGTAAGTATCGTAAATAGATTCAAGTCCCCTTTGGGATAAAAAAAATACTCCTTAATGACCGACAATGTCGTCTTCATTTCACTCAAAGGCCTGGTCGCAATCCAAGAGAAATATGTCTCATCCGTGACATTCTTGACGCTTATTTCCCAATATTCTGATATTGAACCATCTATATAGTCGGGGACGGTTTTTCGTTGCATCTCTTCAAGCGTCTGCGCCTTAATCATAAAAGTGCAGCATAATAAGGATATGATGGAGATAAAAGACCTAATATTCATTTTCTTGCATATTTCTGACGTGTGGTTCGCCGGAATCCCCGGCGCAGCGGGAGTATGATGAGAGTGACGGGTACTTCTCCGCCATCGGGTCCCGCGAGAGCCGGGAGGCGGAGAAGCATAAACTGCACATCCTATCCAAAAGTAACATTCAAGATCCAAAAGATTAACAAAGCATAAAAAAGGACATTATATATTATATTGAATACCTTTCTGTTATAAACACTGTCACATGGTGATACATTGGGCATCTTATCCGGCATATCATCTCCAGGTCTCTTTTGTCTCATAGATACTGTCATCTTCAATTTCTTCGTGATTGATTATGTAAAACAGGGAATCCATCTGAGCGGTTTCCAAATGCAAACTGTCAAGAGCGTGATTGAAACTGTCTCTGTCATCATAAGCGACTGTGCTGAAACAATCAGATTGTTTGACATGCCCGTGTTTAGGATATTTCCACATATAAACGGTCGTAATATAGTATGGAGCCCATTCTTTACCTGTCCCATCAACATAATATGACAAAATATAGTGACCATCCCAAAACACCTTGTTCACGCAGGACTTGGCAACATATAGGGTATTACTTGCCGGAAACCCGCGTTCGTATCCGAATCTGAGCCGGTAATCCAAAGACTCATTTGGAATGACAAGAAAAACAAGATGCGGAGCTCCACTGATTGCGACGTTTACAAACGGACGTTTATTTCGGTCTATCTGGTCTATTGCGTATCCACTCTTCCCCACGATTAGTTGATGGCTAGTATACAACTGATATTCGCGTATAAAACCGCTCAACCACATAAGCATCATCAGAAAAAACATAATCTTGATTGTCTTTATGATTTTTATGCTGAATCCTTTCATATCCGTTATTTGCTCGCGCCATTAAATGTTGACCATATATAGAACTGATAATCCTTGCTCTTATACCAATCCATTCCGTCCGGGTCCACGAGGTTGACAAGATCTCCGGCGCAGCGGGAGTATGTGAAAATGTTTGACCTCATATTGAATTCGAACTATTATCGTTTTGCTCTTATGTGGTATCCTCCATCATAATAATGCAGACGCGCCTGTGTCTTGAGACTCTTATCATACTTGCAAGCTATAGCTATGACATCGCAGTAATATCTCTCATCCCAGACGAATGAATCATTGTACCTAATGTAGACTCGCTCCCAATCGGATAAAGATATAGTATCTACCCTTTCTGCATATTGCATCAGCATAACAAATTTCGTGCTTGTCTTATAGGCAGTGTTTTCCGTTACAAGATAATAATCGTAAGGGATGTCCTTATCTGTTGTTTCGTCGACCAAACGTGGTGACTCAATATTCTTTTGGTGTGCCGGACCCTCATATTGGACTTGTTTTTCAGACTCATGCAAATGAAGTTCCGATACTTTTGAGAGCTTTTTCAACCACTTTTTATCCTTTATCAAGACCTCTCTCCGATTTGGCATCTCCAGAATATCTGATGCTTCGAGTGGCTTTTCCGTGACAATTCTCCACGGATCCGATCCGGGATATACAATCCTGACCGACATAGGCACATCAGCTTCAGACAATTGACCGCAATCTGCAAAAGATGCTGACAACATCAGCATTACGACAACGAATGTTTTATCTGGCATACTCTTTATAACAAACTCTCACTTTAAACTGAATCCTGTATATCCTGTTCCGTTCCAGATAGTCCTTAAGAAACGGTTCTATTTGCTCACAGTATAGCTGTACAATATCTTGGGGAGAGGCCTTTATCTGCTTGCCGGATACAATCACGCCGCTTCCGGAATCAGAGTTGTCACATATCAAGTCAATACCATCCTGTCGCGTATATGATATGACGGCCCGGAGCATTACAGTATCCCTGCCATCAAAAATCAGAACAGGAGAAGCGAAAGTCCTAGAGGCATAGCTGTCGTATTCTTTTAAGAATTCATTCCTATCAAGCATTGACAGAATCGGACGATTCTTTTTGTCAAATCCGACAGCAGGTCTGACAAATACCTTTGGTCTGTCTTTCAGAATCATACGTGGCGAAAATACGAATACGCTACCTATTCTTTGACGACCAGTTTCCATAAAGAAAAAACAGGTGTCTTTTCGTAGGAGCATCTCACTCGTGCGGCGATTTATGTCTTTTAGGACTCTCCGGCTTTCCTTAATGGCATTTTGTGTCGGGACTCTGAAAAAGGATGGGCCATAATGACGCTCATATGACCTGATGAAACGACTAAGTTCTCCCGCAGACTCCGGCAGTTTATAATATATTGAACAATATGTAGAGATGGCCCGCTGCACTTCTGACCCAATGTCATCGTAGTTTTTGGCAAGGATAACAATTTCTTCATCGGAAAAGGCCTGTCCCACCACATTCCAATTGACGAAAACGGACAAAAATGTCAAGAAGAGAATTTTATGGTTCATCGGCTTTTTTCCCACCACCATTTTTTTTGAACTGGAATTTGTTCGAAGCACGCTGCATTTTCCTCATTTGACACTACATACGAAATCTTCGGATTGGCTTTTCTTATGTTTATATCCATTATCCAATATGGCCGGTACTTAAATTCCCAATAATGCCTGCCTTTGTTGTCCGGTACATTCATAAAATACTCGATGTGGTTTTTCCCGTCGATTTCTTTGATATTATAATGAGGGCAGTGTATTTCACTTACGAAATGCCTTGTACGACTGTCAATATATAATGTGTCGTTCCCTTCTGCCTTTATGAACCTTATTGTAGCAGAGTTGTAAGAGTTGTAGTTGTAAACCTCAATGTAATCTGAAGAGCTGCTTCTGGAAAAATCCTCCGTCTCACCAAGAAACAGATATGAATAATCTTCCTCTTCAAAATGATACAACACCATCGTGTCTTTAAGGATGTGTGGTGCACAGAATTTGCTGGCTGAAATCCTATGCCTGCTATTTGGAATGCTATCTCGGACATACATACCCGTATCGTTATTCCTCACGATATCATATTGCAATATATCTCCCGAACCATTGGTGTACTCTTCTTTCCAGTTTCTTTTGGATTTACGGATAATCAGTTCAGAGCAAGGTCTATATGTGAATACATCATAATACTTCGGATAACATTTTTTTACTCCCTTTCGGGGGATTCTATTGTAATAGGCTTCATATCTGACATAGTTTCGGGCACTTTTCTTTAACATAGTAAGGTCTTTAACTATATAGTGCGGGCAGTGTACTTTTGTTATGGTGGTTCCATCTATATATAATGTGTCATTCTTTTCAGATTTCCTCATTGAGAAGTAGTCTTTGTCTCCTTCAACTCTATAACAAATATAATCAAGGTCATCCGTTATTCGTGTTTGTTTTGGATGTCCAAGAAAGACACGGACCCCACTCTTCACAGTTTCACGAAAGAACAACGTGTCAGGGAAGACATCAGGGGCATAGCACACATAATGCCGAGGATATGTTCCCCATAACAATGAGGCAATGTACATAAATAGCATGCAGGTCAAGCCCACAAGTACACACCCGAATCTCTTTCTAAAATTTGTTTTCATCAGAAAAAAGCACGTTTGTATTGTGGCACGCTATCCTTGACCATCATACCTGTCGAATTGTCGAATACGGCGCGATATGTTCTTCGTACTCCTGATGAATCAATGTGGATCTCGTGTAAAATGCCACTTTCCTCTTCAAGTTCATAACGAGGACTATATCTGGACAGGCTGTCAAAAGATAACAGTTTCCGAACATTATAATGGGGACAATGTATCTCTATTATAGAACCATATACATATAACGTATCATTTCTCTCTGTTTTTAAAAGATATAAAGGACTTATATAGGTCGTATTCCAATAATGTATATAATCGGAGGAATCAGTTACTGGTGCGTCTTTGTCCTGTGCAAGAAAAATATATGACCCGTGTCTTTGTGTCCGTTTTATATGCATTTTTTTAGGAAAAATATCCGGGAAATAGCATACGATATTATCCGACCGAAAAGACAAAAACAGCATCGATGCAAAGAATAACATCAATACTGATAATACAATCAATCTTATACTCATCGTCCTTTTCATTTTTCAAATCTGTTGTATGGGGAATTGAATTTTCCCATTATCCACCCATAATACTGTGCATTCCTTGAGGTAAGCCCTTCCCTTACGAAAACAGGTTTCCTTTGGTTGTCTTCTGCCGCCTCTCGTCACCTGTTGGTGAAGGCCCTGTGCTCCTCCCGGGTCATCACCACCGCAGGTGTTTCGGGGGCCTTTACTCCAAGATTCTTGGCGGGACAATATGATAGAATTTAGAGATGCATCATATGACTTCTTTGAATTCTCGGGAACATTAACATAATACGCTCTGACTTTTCCTCCTACATTGTCCCGTCTCCAATACTTTTCACCAATCATGCCAATAGCGGTTTTTGACGAGCAAGCCAATGGTTCAAGTGTCTCAAAGTCAAATTCAAGCAGCGAGCCTTCCGTTATGATTATAACACCACCATCCTTGAAATAGTAATAATATATTATTCCTTCATCATATCCGTCGACTTTAATCTTGTAGTCCTGACACGGTAAAACAATCTCATATTTGCACGATTGCAGGTTTTGCATTTCTTTTGGCCCGGCAAAAGAAAGTGCAGACAAAAGCATCACAATAACGGCACTCTTCATTGGTTCTTGTCAAAATAATTCTTTAATGACTCTGCGACCATTTTTTCAATGGTATCCTCTCTTGATCTGTTTCGAATATCAAGTGTTTCCGATTTAATGATATAGAACCCCCTTATAATAGTCCTCAAAATCAGGGTCTTCTTTCTTCATGGCACGCACATAATCCCTATACCAAGCTGTTCTCAGCTCGCGGCAAATAAATTTCTGCAGACAGTTCTCGCGGATTTCATCTTGATATTTGCCATCATAGAAGTGCATGTTTGCGTAAAGTCGCAATTTCCAGTCATATCTCTTTAATATATTCAATACAGCAATATAGTATTCTGATGACTCAAAGAATTGCGAATTATACTGGATTGGTGCGTACTGCGAATCGGTCAACGCTAAAGTATCAACGTGCGTGTCATATTTCAACAGCACGACAAATCTTGAATCGATATAATTCCAGTCCACTGGTTTACAACTGGAGTTTGGAACCAATTGAGCAAGATGCTTTTTGTTTCGTATAACACCCCTTCGGGCCCATTTGTTTTCAATCAGTTCCAGTGGAAGAATTGCAGAACTATTTACTATTGACCAAGGATCTCCAAGATCTGGAGGTAGATAGTAGGCCTCCGCCTCTTTGGGAAGTGCTTTATCATTGTCTTGCCCAAAAGACAGTGTAGGTATCAGCAGTGCAGATAGTATGACAAACGCATAGCGAAGCATACTACATATCGGTGTGTGCGCGTTCGTTGAATTCATTTTCTATTCTAGTTAACCTGTTGTTCAAAAGGGCCGCCTTGCTGGATTGGTTCTTCGGGGAAAGCCATTTATCTCTCCAAAAGCCTTTGCAACTTTCTGCTCCATTCCGGAGATCACTCTTCTTTCCTCTATCGTGCCATAACCATTGTCAATTTTGGTTTGTTTAGGACACCGTGTCGGCAAAACTATTGAAATGTTCGAATTAACTTTTTCTCCTCTCAGCTCAGCAGGATAAAAACTGTCCTTTAACATACTGTTAAAATAAACAACGGCAAGACTGTCTATGTTTATATCTCCAGAAGAAACCTCTACCTTAGTGGCTTCAGAATTACCATTTTTATTCACCACTATATTCAATACTATGTATCGGGAAATTCCAGTGAACTCTTGTCTGTTTCCCCTATAGCAAGGGAATTCACGAGTTATTTTAGACAGAGAATCACGTCCGAACATATATTCTGCTTGTTTTTCCACTTCGAATCCTGGATATATCCTATCCAGATCTTCTTGGATTTCGGGGCCAATGTTCATATATTTTTTTGCTATTTCCTCGATCCAGTGAATATCATCATATGGCGACTCCAATTGAGTTAGCATCTTGCAGAATGAACCATCTCTGTGCCTACATATTCTCCATTCCGGATATTCAGGGTATAATAAAGAATCTTCTTTTTGTGCCGCATTACCCGATATGGAAAACAATGAATCATATGTGAAGTATGGATTATTCTTTTCTCCGCATAAAAGCACTTCCACACCATAATATGTTGGCAGGAATTGATTCTGTATCTTTTTGTCAGCAGAAATATGAAGGTAGAAGTGGGAAGAGTCGGACTCTGCCTTAAGAACCAAATACTCGTGTTCTTTGTCCAACTTCCATCTTTCAGCAGCACTCTTGATTATTGACACAGTGAAAGGATCAAAATCACCTGCCCATATATGATGCGATGTACAGGCAAAGACAGCAATGGAAAATATACAAAACAATCTCATTTTACATAATCAGGATATATCCACTCCCAACACATTATTCCCGGAATTATCCCTTGACCTGTATAGCCGACAAGGTAATCATCTTTTGGGCGGTATACGTAATGGTTTATTATATACCCTTTTGATTTTTGGAGTTTCTGCGCTGCTAATTTGTCCCCTACAACCTTCCCATCAGAAAAACCTGAAGGTATTGAATTCTTAGGATGACTATGAATAATGGACATTATAGTACTCCCTAATTTATCCTGTTTCATCGCTTCTTGGGTAATATCAACAGAATTCAATGAGTAGTTTGTCCTAACAATACCACCATCATCTTTCGTTTCAATAAGCCCAAATTCAACCGATGTATTAACAGATAAGAACCTGAAAAGACTAATACTTGAATTAAAATCACGTGAAGTAAACTCTGAATAGTCCTTTGTTTGTTTATTTGTGAATGTTCCGTAATTAAACGATATGGACTTATATTTAAGTTCACCGGTATCATCAATGGTATAATCACGAAAATATTCACCATCGGAATCCTGCTTCATCATATCGATTCTATCTTCAGAAGTATCCAAACGGATATTGATAACCTTTCCAAAAGAGTTTAATTCCCAAATGTCCATTCCATATGGATCCACGAGGTTGACCGGATCTCCTGCGCAGTAGGAGTACGGGGAGAGGGACGGGTACTTCTCCGCCATCGGGTCCTGCGAGAGCCAGGAGGCGGTGGCCGGGTCGTACATCCGCGCGCCGAAGTCCAGCAGCGGCAGCCCCGCAGGCTCCGCCTGCCACTCCTTGCCCGAGAAGCGCCAGCGGCCATCGGCATCGGCGGCCTCCGCGTATGTGCCCGTCCTCGTCCCGAACGGGTAGTAGTCGCTCCGCGAACGCACGACGCTAATATAAATCATCTGATTCATGATATCCCGGTTTAATGATACAAAACGCCCTTATTGTAGTCCTCAAAATTAGGATCTTCTTTTTTCATCATACGTGCATAGTCTCTAAACCAAGCTGAAAGCAATTCTTTACAGATAAATTTCTGCAGACAGTTCTCGTGAAGTTCATAGTGATATTTGCCATCATAAAAGTGCATGTTTGCATAAAACCGCAATTTCCAGTCATATTTCTTTAATATATTCAGTACTGCAATATAGTACTCTGATGATTCAAAGAATCGAGAATTATACTGGATTGGTGCGACCTGCGCATCCGTCAACGCTAAAGTATCAACGTGTGCGTCATATTTCAACAGCACAACAAATCTTGAATCGATATAATCCCTGTCCACTGGCTTACAACTAGAATTTGGAACCAATTGGGCAAGATGCTTTTTATTTCGTATAACACCTCTTCTGGCCCATTTGTTATCAATTAGTTCTGACGGAGAGGTCGCAGAATCATGTATGATATTCCAAGGATCCGCCACTTCTGGCGGAAAATAGAATACCTCTGCCTCGTTTGGCAATGCTTTACTCATGTCTTGCCCAAAGGATAGTGCATAAACTAGCAGAGCACCGAGTATAACAAGCGCATAGAGAAGCACCCTACATGTTGGTATGTGCGCGTTCATCAAATTCATTTTCTATTCTAGTAAGTCTGTTGTTCAATAGAGCCGCCTTACTTGACTGATTCTTAGGGGAAAGCGAAGGCTCTGTCCTGTCCCTGTTTGTTTTATGACTCCTACGGGTGACCTCACCTTCATTTATCTCACCCAAAGCCCGCGCAACTTCCTGTTCCTTTCCAGTGATTACCCTTCTTTCTTCGATAGTATCATAACTTTTATCTGTTTCAGGCTGTTTATCACTGTTAAAACCTATTGGATCATAGAATGCCCTTACGACGTGCTCCACCTCGTGAGCTAATATAACAACAGAAGACCGCCATTTTTTAGTCCCTCTATTATAGGTCATACGATAAGGATTCCAATATAATGTACTCATATGATTCCAGAATTGTGTACCATCCTCCAGTACATTTTGTTTTACTAATAACTCTATCTTAGGATCATTTTCTATCCTAACAAAACTTGCATCAACGCCCGCATTCGCGAGCATGCCGCGAGCTTCAGCGTAGGCCTTTCTGAAATTCTCATTCCCGACTACACGTATCCTCTTGCCCTCCTCGTCAATGAGGCCGATCGGATCCCCGGCGCAGTAGGAGTAGGGTGAGAGGGAGGGGTACTTCTCCGCCATCGGGTCCTGCGAGAGCCAGGAGGCGGTGGCCGGATCGTACATCCGCGCCCCGAAGTCCAGCAGCGGCAGCCCCGCCGGCTCCGCCTGCCACTCCTTGCCCGAGAAGCGCCACCTGCCGTCCGCGCCGCCGGTCTCCTCATAAGAGCCAGTCCTGGTCCCGAACGGGTAGTAGTCGCTCCGCGAGCGCACGATGCCCTGCGCGTCAACTACGGCCCTCACGCTCCCCAGGTGGTCGGTGATGTGGTAGCGCACGTCATCGACAGCACCCGTGGAGGCGCGCCTCAGTATGCGTCCGGCACTGAACCCGACGCTCTCCACTGTCCCGTCCGGGAGAAGCACGAACGCGCCACGGTATCTGCGTACGGCGCCGCCCGCGGAGGACACCTCCGCCTTCGTCCCGTCGGAGAGGCGGACATACCTCGCTTTCACCGTCCCGCCCTCGCGGAACACCGCCGGACGTCCCGTGAGGTCGTGCCCGACCGTGACGCCGGGGAGCGGGCCGGAGGTCACGCCCCCGTCCCTGCCATAGGTCCAGCCGTCACGGCGCTGACCCGTGTAGGCATACGACAGGAGGGTCTCCGGGAGGTTGCCGGAGGCTCCGTAGCGGCTCAGAGAGACGATGTCTCCGTCCTTGGTGTAGGAGATGTCCCCTTCTGTGTATGTCCGCAGAGGCGCGGCAGACGTCCCCGCGAACCTGCGCGTGTCCGAGAGGCGGCCGAACCCGTCATAGGACAGGGAGAGCGCCTGCGCCGCGTCCGTCCCCTGTCTCCACTCCCACTCCGAGGCCTGCCCCGACCATCGCGCCGCAGCGGTCCCCGCGTGCTCCGGATGCCCACGGCGAAGCGACATCGAGAACACCGGCGCGCCCTGCGACTGGGATGTAACACCCTTCGCGGCGCCGCGCCCCGTCATCCATCCCCTGATGTCATAGCTGTCCGTGACGGTAACCGCGCCCGCGCCTTCTCCGAGAGCCATGCCCCTCGGGCGTCCGAGGTCGTCGTAGGCATACGCAACTTCCGCCCCCGCGCCGCCATCCACGCTCGCGCTCTCCGAGAGGAGCCGCCCCTCGTTGTCGTATGTGCGCAGCGTCAGCTTCGCGTGAGTGCCGCAGGTCTCCTGCTCCGCGGTCACATTGCCCGCGAAATCGTATCCGAGGCTCGTCCTGCATACCGTCCCGTCCGGCCACTTCTCCGCCGTCTGGATAAGGCGCCCGAGACTGTCGTAGTGGTATGCCCTCGTGACATGTCCCGACACCGCACCCAAGCCTCCATCAGGAGAGAGCACCGCCGTCTCCGACCGGGTCGGCAGGCCCGCGCCCTTGTCAGGGTCGTACAGCGCCGTCACGCCGGCCACCGGGACGAACCCCAGGCCGGCGGAGGTCTCGCCAGCCCTGTCGCCATACAACGTCCGCCCGAGGAGGACGGCCGACTCCGGGTACGCCTCCGCCGGACGCGCCGACGAGGCGAACAGGGACTGGAAACGCTCCCGCGTACCCGCGCTCGAAAGCAGCCTGCGCTCCACGAGGTGCCCGTGTGCGTCATACCTGTATGTGATCCACCTGCCTGCGGCGCGGGCCTCGCCGCCACGCTCCATCACCGGACGGCCGGAGGCGTCGTACACATACTCCTCCGTCTCCCGGCCGGGGAGCTTTCTCGTCAGGAGCAGGCCCCTGCCGCTGAAACGACGCACGGTGCAGAACCGCGCCGCAGGCGTCCCGTTCGCGTCTGTCAGGCCAGGGGCCGCCCACGTCCCCCTCTCCGGGAGAAGCGCGCTCCCGCCGGGGCCTACCGTCCAGGCCTCGTTGCCCTGGAAGTCCGGGACACGGTAGGTGTCGAGGGACTCCGTGCCGGAGACGCGCCTCTCCAGCACGGTCCGTCCCATGTTGTCGGAGAACACGTCCGTCACCCTCCCGTCCTCGTCCGCCGTGCGGGTGCGCGCGAGGGCCCCCGCAGGGTAGAAGCCAGAGACGACGAGGTTCCCCTCCGCATCCACGCTGAGCAGGCGCACCTCGCCCTCCGCATTCGCGGAGTAGGAGTGCGTCACAGGCCGGGCTCCGGCGCCGGCGGCGTAGTCAGCCCCGGCCCTGTATGACTTCAGCGGACGGTCCAGAGGCGAAGCCTCATACTCCAGAGTGGAGAAGGCATGGTCCGAATCGGCTCCGTAACCGGCGGAGCGGTGCCACGAGGCCTGCGCCGCCTCCAAGCCGGAGAGAGGCTCCTCGGCCCTGCCGGAGTTGGCGGCCGACACATACGGCAGCCATGTCTTCGCGTCCGCACGCCGCATCAGGTCGTAGGTCACCGGGGTCACGATGTTGCGCCCCGTCTGGGCCCCAGCGCCCACGCGCACCACCTGCTCCGGATAGCCCAGCCCGTCGTGGAAGGTCAGCTCCTCGCTGCACGCACTCCTGTCCGCCGAGGTGTAGGTGCGCCTCAATATCCAGTTGCCCGGGATGTCCAGGCGCTCCGTGCTGTCCACCGGCTCCGGGGACGGCGGCGGCTCCGGGGCGTGGTGGAGCAGACTCACAGGCCCGAAGTGCCCCAGCGTGTCGCGCACCGTCAGCGTCGCCCAGTAGGAACTGTCCCCAGTGTTCGCCGACAGCGGACGCACGTGGATGAAGTCCGAGTCCTCACCCTCCGGGGAGTCCACCTCGAAGAGATTGAACGGCCAGATCTCCGCCGTCCATGGGCCGTATACGTTGATGTAGACCGCTTCCCAGGACGTGTCACCGGATGACCACTCCAGAGACGTAGGCGCAACTGTCACCTGGGCCGTGGCGGAGAATGGAAGAGAAAGGAGCGCCGATGCTATGACGCTTAGGACGGTCTTTCCGGAACACCGTGCGAAGGCCGATGATATAAGGTGTGTCAGCGCGCTCATAGTGAAGTATCTGTCTTGTTGTCGGTTGAGTAGAGATATGCGCCTGAGGCCCTCCCGAGGGCGTCCAGCACCTCGTGGAGCTTGCCGGAAGCGTTGTATGTGTACGAGACGGATGTCCCGTCAGGGCCGGTCTCGCGGGTCAGACCCACCAGGGGCTCGTACTCCCAGACGGTCACCTCGGCTCCGGAGATGGCCCTCAGGCCCGACTCCGATTCCACAGATAGCGCTCCCTCGATGGGGCCGTACTGGAGACTACGCAGCTCCGGCACGTTGCGCACAGCCTGCAGCGTGGTGCCGCTCACGGCCGCGACCGGGTACAGCCCTCCGTAGCCCCAGACATAGACGGTCACCGTGCCGTCAGGGGCGGTACGCGTGAGGGGGCGGCCGAGGTGGTCGTAAGTATACGATGTCACGCTGCGCACTCCGGTCGTGGAGTCGGTCTCCATGACGCTGCCCACCCTGAAGAGCGACGGGTGCGCCACCGGTGCCGGCTGCACATAGCTGTACTCCGTTATCGACACCACCCGCTCCTGCCCGCCGGAGGGCCTCACCAGGCGCGTCTCGGACAGGGGGAAGCCCACCATCCCGGCATCGGCCATCAGCTTCGCGACGCCGGAGGAGGCCTCAGTCACATAACTGCGGCGCAGAAGCGACTCCGTCCCCCGGCTGTCAGACGCCCTCTCCTCCGTGCGGAGGAAGTCAGAGTTGTATGCGTATGAGGTCGTGCGAGTGACTCTCCGCTCGCCGAACACGAGACTCTCCGTGCGTGACGACACATCTTCGCGCCCCGTCCACAGGCCCACGTCGGCGGTGGAGATGAAGAGGTAGTCTTTAAGACCTATATATTCGTCCGCTGCGGATAGTTTTCGGACAACCGACGACTCTGTCGACACGGGCGCACCGTCGGCGCGGAGGTTCTCAAGCGAAAGAAGCATCCCGCGTCCCCTCTGCCGGGAGGTGTTGACGAACAGGCCGGCAAACGGCAGGCACTCGCCGCCCCAGTCGCCTAAACCTGGCATCTTCTCTACCGACAAATTATTCATTATGAGTGTGTCCGGTATTTCCGCCGCCGTCCTGAACCGGTAGCGGACAGCACTGCCGTCCCTGCGCCGCTCCGTCACGGTGCCGTACTCAATGTGCGAGACGCCGAAGCGGGTCATGTTGTTCGACCATATCTTGCCGGACATTGTGTTCGCCAGCACTGACACAGAGAAGTCCACGCGGTATCTCGGCATCTGAAGCAATATTCCGGAACTTGCCGTCCCGTCCTTGTACTCGAACGTCCGGCTGTCCAGCAATGTCCCGTCGGACCCGTAGCTGGAATATCCGGCAAGCCGCAGGCCGCCGCAGGTTCCGGTCCCACCAGCCAAAACCGGCCTGAACCCGTCGGATGACAGGCGGGTAACCTTTTTCGAATAGTCGTTGCCCTCATAACTGAATGTCGTCCACCCGCCCGTCGGATAGGTGATTCTGGACAGTGTCCCATATTTTGCATAGGCGGCATCCGGCCGCCTCGGGCTGTCGGGAAGGATGGTCTCATCATTGGAGGCGTTCACGGACACCGCCCCGAGGAAGGAGTCGTTGGTGCTCGCCCGCCCGTTGTAGTAACCCCAGTGGTCTATCTTGAACGTGCCGTACATCGGGCAGAGGTCGTTGCGGAAGTACTCAATGGAGTATGTGCCTTCTCCTGATATAGTCACTGAGGACAGGAAGCCCGTTCCGGACTTTGCTTCCGTATTATATGAGAAGTCGCAGGTCCGGATGTCCTTCCCGCCGCGGCGGATACTGATGCCGGAGAGTTTGTCCACGCCGAGGAACCGGCGCGGGGAGACCTCGTTGTCGGGGCCCATGTTGGCATTGTAGTATTTCTCCTGATAAGGTTCCTGGTAGGAAAGCACCGCCAGCGTGTCCCCGTCCACGAGCACCGTCTCAGGGAAACTATAGTATCCGCGCGCATCCGTCAGGCCGCGGCCTCGTCCGTTCACAACCGAAAAGTCTCCCTCTCCCCAACCGGAAGGCCCGAAGACAGAGACGCTGTAGCAGACAGAATACGGCCGCTGCACGTGGATGCCGGCCGTGCGCCCGTATCCGAACTCCATCTTCCTGCCATTCGGAGCCACGATGCGGCTCAGTTTCCAGGCCGAAATCATGCGGTATCCGTCATAATCATCCTGGTCTGTTTCGCCGGCCTCACCGGCATAGCCGTCAAACTCGTACCGATACCCGTCCGCCACCGTTATCGATATCGGCGTGTGGTTGCTGAAGTTCGAATCCATCTCTATCCTGAACAGGGACGGACTGACGCTGGTGCCGTATACGGTCACGTCACCTGCCGGCCCAAGGACGAAAGAGCCGCTGTACCCCATGAAATTGAAGTGATACAGGTCCGGCTCGGCGTCGTATGCCGCAGGCGAGGATGCGCCGCAGGACGGGAAGAGCCAGTAGCAGAGCTCGTCGCCGATGCGCCCGTCGTTGGCCGTATACAGAGTGGCCTGGCTGATGTCCATCGCCGACTTGTGGATGCTGAGATAGCCCTCTGCGTATATGGTGCCGCCTCCAGTGTCTATGTTGTGGCTTTTGTCGTCGGGCAGGCCTCTCACCTCCCTTGTGATGACGCCGCCCAAGTTCAGGGTCCAGTCCGGACCGAGGATGCCGGACACCACATTGGGGATGTGTCCGGTGGTGGCATAGTCAAAACTTATGGGGAGCTCGAAGTCCAGGTCCTTGTAGGTGTAGAAAGGTATCGACAGACTGAGAGTCCCGGTATAGAGGGAAGGATGTATCTCACCGTACTTCATGAATTCCCACGCGTCCGCAGATGGCCGCTGGGGTTCGTTGCCCGCGCTCATCTGGGCCCGCGATGGTTGCGGCAGCGCAAGTGTCAGCGCTGCAACAATTAAGATGGTTCTTGCGATAGTTTTCATGTATGTGGTTAATTTCAGGTAAATATATTGAAAAATCTTGAATCGCAAAAAGCCCTCGCGGTTGAATCACTTTCTTGTGAAACTGTAGGCGATCTGCAAGTGGTTGACCGCATCTATCAGGGGCTGCCCCACGCTGACCGCGAACTTCTTGGAGCGGAAGTCGATCTTGTACCCGCTTGAGTTGTCTGTCAGATTGATGGTGAGAGGTATCTTGCCCTTGGATTCTTTGAGCAGATTGACAAGCTGTTTGCGGAAGTCCTGGTTGAGGCGGGAAGAATCGATATGCAGCACGAACTCGGACACCATGTCATCGCTGACATTGCCCAGCAGCGTCACATTCTTGAACTTGAATGTGTATGGTGACGTCTTGCCGGCGGCACGCTCTTCCGGCTTGATGAAATATCTCTCTTCCACGGAACCCTCGATGAACAGCTGGGTGTGCGGCTGCATAAACGGCATGAAAGCCTGGTAGTCCTTGCCGAACAGGGCGAATTCATAGTTCCCGTCGAAGTCCTCCAGAATCACCTTGGTGCCTGGAGCACCGCTCTTGGTCATGACATTCTTGGTGTCAGTCACTATCCCCGCCAGACATACGCGCATCGTCTTGCGCTTGGCCTCGCACTCCTCGATGACAGAGTTGAGCTGCGAGAGCTGGCAGCTGGCGAAGTTGTTTATTTCGAACCTGTAGCGGTCCAGCGGATGTGCGGACAGATACATGCCGACACACTCCTTCTCCTTCTGGAGAATGGCAAGAGTATCCTCTTCTCCCACAAACACCGGCGCCTCCGGGCGCACAGGTTTGAGTTCTTCGACATCTCCGAACAGAGAGGACGCGCTGTCCATCTCGTCGTCGCGGTAGAGGGTCGCGTAGCGCATCAGCTCGTCTATGAAGAACTCCCCGCCCTTGCCGGTCTGGAAATACTGCGATCTCTTCAGGCCGAAGGAATCCAGCGCCCCAGCATATACGAGGGTTTCAAGAGAGCGCCTGTTGAGAACGGCGGACATCCTCTCGACGAAGTCGTAGAGATCGGCAAAAAGCCCGTTGGTGTCCCGCTCCTTGATTATGGCTTCCACCACATTGTCCCCGAATCCCTTGAGACCGCTGAGCCCGAAACGGATATCGCCATGCTTGTTGACGGAGAACTGGGCCGCAGACTCGTTGACATCAGGGCTGAGCACCTTGATTCCGCTCTTGCGGCAGTCGGCCATGATTTCCTTCATCTCCTCCATATTGGCCGTATTCTGGGTCAAGTTGGAGGCTTGGAACTCAGAAGGATAGTGAGCTTTGAGCCAGGCGGTCTGATAGCTGACCCAGGCGTAGCATGTGGCGTGTGACTTGTTGAATGCGTATTTGGCAAAGGCCTCCCAGTCTTTCCAGATCTTCTCAAGTGTCTCCTGCGGGTAGCCGTTGGCGAGCGCACCCTTCATGAAAGACTCCTTGAGGGAATCCAGCACATCTTTTTTCTTCTTGCCCATCGCCTTGCGGAGCTTGTCCGCCTTGCCCTTGGAGAAGCCGGCGAGCTTCTGCGAGAGGCGCATAACCTGCTCCTGGTAGACCGTGACTCCGTATGTCTCCCGGAGATATTCCTCCATGTCCGGAAGGTCGTACGTGATCTTGGAGGGGTCATTCTTGCCGGCCACGAAGTCCGGGATATAATCCATAGGGCCCGGGCGATAGAGGGCGTTCATCGCGATCAGGTCCTCGAAGCGCTCAGGGTGCAGCTTTATGAGCCACTCCTTCATGCCGCCTGATTCGAACTGGAAGATGCTCTTGGTGTCACCGCGCGAATACAGGTCGAAGACGGCCGGATCGTCAATCGGAATCTTCTCGATGTCTATCTCCGTGCCGAATCTCTTCTTGACGAGGGCAAGGCAACGGTCTATGATAGAGAGCGTCTTGAGTCCCAGGAAGTCCATCTTGAGCATTCCCACGTCCTCGATTTTCGTGCCCTCGTACTGGCTGACCCACACTTCCTGTCCGGTAGCCTTGTCCACTCCCATCGTGATGGGGATGTAGTCGGTGAGGTTGCCGCGCCCGATAATCATGGCACAGGCGTGGATGCCCGTCTGGCGTATGCACCCCTCAAGCTGGAGAGCATAGTTCAGGACCTCCTTCACAAGAGGGTCTCCGTTCTCGTACTCGTTCTTGAGTTCCTTGACATATTTGACGCTGTTGGCGAGGGTCGGCTTGTATTCCTTGTCCTCCCCGTTCTCCCTGACGACTATCGGCCTGTCCGGAATCATCTTGGTGAGCCTGTTGGACTCGGGGAGAGGGAGGTTCGATATGCGCGCCACGTCCTTGACGGCCAGCTTGGCCGCAAGGGTACCGAAAGTGATGACGTGGGATATGTGATCGGAGCCGTAGTGCTCCTGCACATACTGGATCACACGGTAGCGTCCCTCGTCATCGAAGTCCACGTCGATATCCGGCATCGATATTCGCTCCGGATTGAGGAAACGCTCGAAGAGGAGGTCGTAGCGGATAGGGTCAAGATTGGTGATGTGCAGGCAATACGCCACACATGAGCCGGCCGCGGAGCCTCGTCCCGGGCCCACAGACACCCCGTTGCGCCGTCCCCAGTTGATGAAGTCCTGGACAATCAGGAAATAGTCCGGGAAACCCATATAGGATATGGTCATCAGTTCGAAGTGGATACGGTCGTTCTGCTCCTTCGTGAGGACATCCCCGTAGCGTTCCCGCGCGCCTTCGTATGTCAAATGGCACAAAAAGGCCACAGAACGGCAGAATTCGTCGCCTCTGTAGTTGCGGCTGACCTCGTTGCCGTCGTGGTCCTTCTCGACCTCGTATTTGCCGTTTTCTATGATGTCGGCATATTTGTCGAGATAGAAGTCTATGTTGTCGAGGAAGCTCTGCTCTATCTGGAACTTCGGGAGCACATGTCCGCGGTCGATCGCGTAGTTCTCCACCTTGTCCAGAATCTCCATCGTGTTGGAGATGGCCTCCGGATGCTCCGGGAACATCTCGGACATCTCCTCCTCGCTCTTGAGATACTCCTGCTGGGTGTAGCGCAGGCGCTTGGGATCATCCACCAGCGCGTTGGTGGTGAGGCATATCAGCCTGTCGTGGGCCGGACCGTCCTCCTTGCGCACGAAATGCACGTCGTTGGTGGCTACGACCTTGACCCCGTGTTTCTCGGCGAGGGTGAAGATCGCGTCGCAATATTCCTTCTGGCGCTCATAGAGGTCCTGTGACATGCCCGGCACCTGTGTCTTGTGGAGCATCACCTCAAGGTAGTAATCGTCACCGAACACCCTCTTGTGCCATTTGATGGCCTCGTCCACGCCCTCGGAATCCCCTGCAAGTATTCCGCGCGGCACCTCCCCGGCCATACAGGCCGAACAGCATATCAGGCCCTCATGGTACTTCTCCACTACCTCGTGGCTCACCCTCGGCTTGTAGTACATGCCTTCTATGTGGCCGGTGGAGACAATCTTCATCAGGTTGCGGTAGCCATCATAGTTTTTGGCGAGCAGGATCAGGTGATAGTACTTGCGGTGCTCGTTGTCCTTGAGATGATGGTCGTAGTGCTGGGTCACATAGATCTCGCACCCGATTATAGGCTTGACCGAAGGGTGCTTCGCCGCCACATCCTTGAAATCCTTTACACCGTACATGTTGCCGTGGTCCGTGATGGCTATGCCCGGCATTCCGAGCTCTTCGGCACGGGAGAACAGTTTTCCTATATCACTCATCCCGTCGAGGATGGAGTATTGCGTATGGACATGCAGGTGAACGAAAGACATAGCGCAAATATACACAAAACGTCCGACCTTTTAAGGGGCCGGACGCTTTTGATATTCAGAAAAATTTACTTCTTCACATTCTTCAGTGCAGCCTTCTTGCGGGCACGCATCGTGGCGTCATACATAATCGGGGTACCGATCATGATGGAAGCGTATGTGCCGATGCAGATACCGAGGCAGAGGGCCACTGACAGACCCCTGATGGACTCACCTCCGAAGATCGCGATAGCAAGCATAGGGAGGAGGGTTGACACAGAGGTGTTGACCGTACGTGTGAGGGTGGCGTTGAGCGACTTGTTGACTGTCTCCCTGAAGTCCTCGTTAGGATGCAGGCCGAGATTCTCACGGATACGGTCGAAGATGACCACGTTATCGTTGATGGCGTATCCGATGATGGTCAGGATGGCCGCGATGAAGGTCTGGTCGACGTCAAGGTTGAACGGCAGGATTCCGCTGAACAGCGAGAAGAAGCCGATGACGATGACGGAGGTGTGGGCAAGCGAAACGACACCGCCAAGACCCCAGGTCCAGCCCTTGAAGCGCACGGCGATATAGCCGAAGATTACCAGCAGGGCGAGAACGATGGAGATGAGAGCGTTGCGCTTGATGTCATTGGCGATGGAGGCGCCCACCTTGTCGGAAGATATGATTCCGTTCGGGTTGTCGAGAGTGGAAGTGAACTCGGAGAGAGTCAGGTCATCGGCATAGAAGCCCTTGAGAGACTCATAGAGCATACCCTCAATCTCGGTGTCTACTGCAGAAGACTCATCCTCGAATTTGTATGAGGTTGTTATCTTCATCTGGCTGTCACCGCCGAACTGCTTGACTTCCACTGAGGCCCCGCTGACGTTGTCGTCCTTGGCGGCAGCCGCCTCGAACACCTTGTTGGTGGCCTGGCGGACATCCTCTGCCGTAACCGGCTTGTCGAAGCGTACGACATAGGTGCGGCCGCCTGTGAAGTCAACACCGAAGGTGAAGCCCTTGAAGCACATTGAAGCGATCGCTATCACGATGAGGGCGCCGGAGATGGCGTATGACCACTTCTTGCCTGAGAGGAAGTTGATCTTGGTGTTCTTGAGGAAGTTCCTGGTGAACTTGGTCTCGAAAGTGACACCCTTGCCTGCATTGACACGGTCATCAAAGATGAGGCGTGTGATGAAGATGGAGGTGAGCACTGAGGTGATGATACCGATGATGAGCGTGGTGGCGAAGCCCTTGATAGGACCTGAGCCGAAGAAGAAGAGCACGAGACCGGTGAGGAGGGTCGTCACCTGACCGTCGATAATGGCGGAGTAGGCATTGGCGTAACCGTCATGGATGGCCTTCCCGAGACCCTTGCCGGCTTTGAGCTCCTCCTTGATACGCTCATAGATGATCACGTTGGCATCCACGGCCATACCCATGGTCAGCACGAGACCCGCGATACCAGGCAGCGTGAGCACGGCGCCGAATGCGGACAGAGTACCGAAAAGGAGTACTACGTTGGTGAGAAGCGCGATGTCAGCCACGAGTCCGGCGCCCTTGTAGAAGAGCACCATGTAGAGGAGAACGAGGCAGAACGCGATGATGAACGAAACGAGTCCGGCGTGGATTGACGCGGCACCGAGGGACGGGCCGACAACCTGCTCCTGGACGATGGTCGCAGGCGCAGGAAGCTTACCTGAGTTGAGCACGTTGGCAAGGTCGGTAGCCTCCTCGATGGTGAAGTTTCCGGTGATTGAAGAAGAACCTCCGGTAATCTCGGTCTGGACGGTAGGGTAAGAGTATACTGTACCGTCGAGAACGATGGCGACCTGACGGCCGATGTTCTCCTTGGTGAGACGGGCCCAGATATTGGCGCCCTCGGCGTTCATGGTCATGGATACTCCCGGCTCGCCGCCGCGGCGGTTGTCATATTCCACACGGGCGTTGGTGACCACGCCTCCGTCGAGCGGAGCCTTGCCGTCACGGGATGAGGCCTTGATGGCCACGAGCTCGTAGATGTTGCTGTTCTTGATATAAGATGTCGGCTTCACTGACCACATCGGACGGAACTCGGCCGGGAAAAGGGCGGCGACTTCCGGCATGCGGAGATACTGGTTGATGAGAGCCGTGTCGGCTGCTGCCGCAAGACCGATGCATGCGTTGTCACGGAACTGTGAAGGAGAAAGCACTGCGAAGAGCGGGTTCGCCTTCTTGTAAGCCTCGACGTCAGCGTTGTCTGCCTCTCCGCCCTGGGCTTTGATCTCCTGTGCCACGAGGTCGTCTGACTCGGTGCTCTCGACCGGAGCTGCCTCTTCCTCGGTGTCGAGGGTCTGGGCGAGCATGGCGTTGGCCTCCTCAAGGTAAGGGGCGATCTCCTGGCTTGCGAATGTTGTCCAGAACTCAAGGGATGCGGTGCCCTGGAGCAGCTTGCGCACACGCTCCGGCTCCTTCACGCCAGGGAGTTCCACGAGGATACGGCCTGTGTTGCCGAGTTTCTGGATGGAAGGCTGGGTCACACCGAAACGGTCGATACGGTTGCGGAGCACATTGAACGAGTTGGCTACTGCGCTCTCGGATTCCTCGCGGATGACGCTTATGACCTGCTCGTCTGTGGACTCCGGCTTGATGCGGTCACGCATCTCGTAGGTGCCGAAGATCTGTGCGAGCCTCTGACCTCCGCCAACTTCCTTCCACGCTTCGGCGAAAAGGGAAATGAAATCAAGCTTGGAGTTGACGCTGCGCTCCTTGGCAAGGGCGACCGCCTTCTGGAACTCCGGAGAGGAGTTGTTGCCCGCAAGGGCTTTGACAAGATCCTCGAGCTGCACCTGAAGCATCACGTTCATACCGCCCTTCAGGTCAAGGCCAAGATTGATCTCCTGGTTCTGTACACTCTTGAATGTGTAGCCGAAATAGATTTTCTCAGTGGAGATGGAGTCCGTGTAGCGACGGGCTTCGATCTTCCTGATAGAATCAAGGTAGTAGGCCTTGTCCACATCCGGAATTTCGGCGAATGCGGCCGACTTCTGCATCTCGGCCACAGCCTTGTCGGCGGCGGCGTTGGCCTTCTTTGTGCAGATGCTCGTCACGAGTGTGAAGGAGAGCTGCCAAAGGCAGGCGAGAATGAGGCAGATAGCCACAAATCTGATAGCACCTTTACTTTGCATAAATATGGTTTTTAAAAAATTATCCGAAATAGTTCGCAAAGTTAGTATTTTTCTCAAAAGAAAGAAACTTTGTGTCAGCTTTTTGTATATTTGCAAAACAACTGAAATTCTGAATTTATGTGGTGGATAACGGCAGCTCTGATCTTTGTGGGCATACTCTTCATGCTCGTCGAATTGCTCCTCGTGCCGGGAATCGGCATCGGCGGAATCCTCAGCCTCGCCTCGCTCTCCGCAGCGTGCTGGTACACTTTTGTGTATATCGGCAACGGAGCCGGATGGACGGTGCTGGTACTGGTGCTGGTACTGCTGGTCGCATCAATATGCGTAGCCCTGCATGCCAGGACATGGAAGAGATTTGAACTCAAGACAGAAGTGACCTCCAAGGTCAACGACGAGGCCTCTTCCCTGCGGCCTTCCGACCGCGGCGTGGCTCAGACAAGGCTCGCGCCTATGGGCACCGGACGCTTCGGGGACGTGGTCTGCGAAGTCAAGTCCTCGGACAACTCGCTCGTCGACGCCGGGACTCCGCTGGAAATTGTGGCGATTGAGGACAATCAGGTGATAGTAAAAACTTTAACAGAACAATAAACATGAATCCTATCCTTCTTGCGGCAATCATCATCGTGTCGCTCATCATAGTGCTGTGGTTCTTCCCGGTGGCACTGTGGTTCCAGGCCGTCCTTTCGGGCGTGTATGTGTCCCTTCTGCAGCTGGTGCTCATGCGCTGGAGAGGCGTCAACCCGCACACGATCGTGATGGCCATGATTACCGGCACCAAAGCCGGACTGACGCTTAAAGTCAATGAACTTGAAGCCCACTACCTCGCCAAGGGCAATGTGCCGAAAGTGATCATGGCGCTGATCTCCGCCAACAAGGCCAACATCGCTCTGGACTTCAAGATGGCCTCGGCCATCGACCTCGCCGGCCGCGACGTGCTCGAAGCGGTGCAGATGTCAGTCAACCCTAAAGTCATCAACACCCCGCCTGTGACCGCCGTCGCCAAGGACGGTATCCAGCTCATCGCCAAGGCACGCGTCACCGTGCGCGCCAACATCAAGCAGCTCGTCGGAGGCGCCGGAGAGGAAACCATCCTCGCCAGGGTCGGAGAGGGCATCGTGAGCAGCATCGGCTCGTCAGAATCCCACAAGTCCGTGCTGGAGAACCCTGACAGCATCTCCAAGCTCGTGCTCAACAAGGGCCTCGATGCCGGGACGGCCTACGAGATCCTCTCCATCGACATTGCCGACATCGACGTGGGCAAGAACATCGGCGCCGTCCTCCAGATGGATCAGGCCGATGCAGACAAGAACATAGCCCAGGCGCGGGCGGAAGAGCGCAGGGCAATGGCGGTAGCCCTCGAGCAGGAAATGAAAGCCAAGGCCCAGGATGCACGCGCGAAAGTGATTGAGGCCGAAGCCGAAGTGCCTCTGGCCATGGCGGAGGCTTTCCGCAAGGGCAATCTCGGCATCATGGACTACTACCGCATGAAGAACATCCAGGCGGACACCGACATGCGCGAAACCCTCGCGAAATAGCCCGTCAGAGCCTCTGACATCAAAGCCCCGTACGCTGCTCTTGCAGGTATGGGGCTTTTGTTGATACTCTACCAGCCCTGGGCCGATATCGGATGCTCAAGTCCGTCAGGCGTGACAAGCACGGCTCCGACATCCGGGCGCGCAAGATGGCCGATGATGTCAAACCCTCCGAACTCCTTCCGGAACTCTTCATAGCGCCCTATAGGCACAACAAACAGCAACCGGAAATCATCGCCGCCGTTCATGGCAGCCGACACCGGATCGATGTCCAGTTCCTTGCCGAGAGCGAAACTGTTGCCCTCGAACGGAATCTTGTCGGCATACACCTTGACACCGAGACCGGAATCACGGTTGAGCCGCAGGACGGCATCAGACAAGCCCCTTGAGACAAAGTAAGAATACGAAGGCATTATGCCGGTGGACTCCACAAGCGTGACCACATCCGGGGACAGCTCCGGCTTGAGGTACGAGCCCACGAGCATCTTGTATTTCTCGAGCTCATCTCTCTTATGTTCAAGGACTTGCTGTCCAAGATAAGCGGCGCCGAGACTCCCTGACACGCAGACAAGATCCTTGCTCTCTGCGGACGGGCGCACTGCCGGGTGGCTGTTCCCAAGCGCCGCAATACTGATGGCCAGCCCGTTGCGTGACGGTTCAAGTTCCAGTGACAATGATTTGTATCCCTGTTCCTTGGCGGCGAAGACAACCCCGCTCCAAAGTTCTTTGATCTGCTCGAAATCGAGTTTGGCAGAAACTCCCAAAGTAAGCGCAAGGGCCTCCGGGTGAGCGAGGGCGGAGTAGAGCTCGCCTGTCACACTGATCACACTCTTGTAGCCGAGATGTTTGAGAGGGAAATAGACCAGGTTGAAGTCTGTCCCTTCAAGAAGGAGGCGCGATGCGGACACACAGGAGTCACCCTCCCCGCCCCTGAAATGCAGCGGCTCCCCGAAAGGAGTGTATCCGCTGCCTTCGAAGAGCTGCCGTATCGCCTCCACTCTGCCGAGTTCGGAGAATGTAGCTGCCATTACAGGTTCCTGAGAAGATTGTTGAGGTTGACTTTCTTGTCTATCATCGACCTGAGTTCAGCCACCGGAACCCTTTCCTGCTGCATCGTGTCACGGTCGCGGACCGTCACGCAGTTGTCGTTGAGAGACTCGTGGTCAACGGTGATGCAATACGGGGTTCCGATAGCATCCTGGCGGCGATAGCGCTTGCCGATGCTGTCTTTCTCGTCGTACTGGCAGTAGAAGTCATATTTGAGTTCATCCATTACCTTCTGGGCGAACTCCGGAAGGCCGTCTTTCTTGACGAGTGGAAGCACTGCGGCCTTGACCGGCGCGAGAGGAGCCGGGAGGCTCAGCACGGTGCGGGTCTCACCGTTCTCGAGCGTCTCGACCTTGTATGAGTGACTGAGCACGGCAAGGAACATGCGGTCCACGCCGATTGAAGTCTCCACGCAATAAGGCACATAGCTTTCGTTGGTCTCCGGATCGAAGTACTGGAGCTTCTTGCCAGAAAGCTTCTGGTGGTTGCCGAGGTCGAAGTCGGTGCGGCTGTGTACACCTTCAAGTTCCTTGAAGCCGAACGGGAAGTTGAACTCGATGTCCGTGGCGGCATTCGCATAATGGGCCAGTTTCTCGTGATCGTGGAAACGGTAGTTCTCGGCACCCATCCCGAGGTTGACATGCCACTTCATGCGGTTCTCCTTCCACTTCTTGAACCATTCCATCTCGGTTCCGGGGCGGACGAAGAACTCCATCTCCATCTGCTCGAACTCGCGCATGCGGAAGATGAACTGGCGGGCCACCACCTCGTTGCGGAAGGCCTTTCCGATCTGCGCGATACCGAAAGGTATCTTCATGCGGCCGGTCTTCTGGACATTGATATAGTCCACGAATATGCCCTGGGCTGTCTCAGGACGGAGGTATATCTTGTTGCTGTCATCCCCCACGGAGCCGAACTGTGTGGAGAACATGAGATTGAACTGGCGCACATCTGTCCAGTTCTTCGTGCCGCTGATCGGGCATACGATGCCGCAGTCGAGAATAATCTGTTTGTACTCGGCAAGGTCGTTGGCCTGCTCGGCAGCCACATAACGGTTGTGGACAGCCTCATACTGGGCCTTCTCGCGAAGCACATTAGGGTTTGTCTCGCGGAACTTCGCCTCGTCGAAAGCCTCGCCGAACTTCCTGCGGCCCTTCTCGACCTCCTTGTTGATCTTCTCCTCTATCCTGAGCAGGTAATCCTCGATAAGGACATCGGCACGGTAGCGTTTCTTTGAATCCTTGTTGTCGATAAGCGGATCGTTGAACGCCGCGACATGGCCTGAAGCGACCCAAGTCTTAGGGTGCATAAATATGCAGGCGTCGATGCCGACTATATTCTCGTTGAGACGCGTCATTGCGTTCCACCAATACTGCTTGATGTTGTTTTTGAGCTCCACGCCCATCTGGCCATAGTCATAGACTGCCGCCAGGCCGTCGTAGATGTCACTGGACGGGAAGATGAAACCGTATTCCTTGCAGTGGGCGACGAGCACCTTGAATAATTCCTCTTGTGTCATATTTATAGTGTTTTATATATTCAGCGACAACGCGCAAATTTAATCATTTCCTCTATCTTGTTCAAATATCTCGCTGAGCGGCCCCCTTACAAACTCCCGCTCCCACATCTTCGGATGCGGAACAGTGAGCGCCGGAGTCGAGAAATGCTCGTCTCCGTACAGAAGTATGTCTATGTCTATGATGCGGTCGTGATATATGCGGGAACCGTCCGGAGCATATTCTATCCTCTCACGGCGCCCCATCTTCCGTTCTATGGCCTTGCACAGAGCGAGAAGGTCCTCCGGCGGGATGGAACTGCTGTAGCGGACCACGCAGTTGAGAAAATCCGGCCCGCTGAAACCCCATGACCTGGACTCCACAATACTTGAAAGAGCAGAATAATGGCAGCCCATTCCCTCGTCCAGGGCCTTGAGCGCAGCATCGATATTAGCCCTGCGATCCCCTATATTGGTGCCGAGAGACAGATATATATCATTTGTCTTCATCGTCAAATTCAGGATCCATGCCGAGAGCGACCCTGGCCTCGTCCGAGAGCAGGCTCTGGTCCCAGGCCGGCTCGAAAACCAGGTCTATCGTACAGCTTTTAACCCCAGGCGTCAACTCTACATTGTGATTGACCTCCGCGATCACCTCGTCCGCCATCGGGCAGTTGGGGGCCGTGAAAGTCATCTTGATGTAGACATCGTGCTCCTTGTTGATGTTAAGTTCATATATCAGGCCGAGGTCATAGATGTTTACGGGTATCTCTGGATCATATACCTGCTTGAGAGCAAGCACTACGCTTTCATACAGAGGAGCCAGGGCCTTGACATCCTCCGGCGTAAGGACTTCGTTCTTCTCGTCGCTCATTTCTGACAGTTTTTACTTGCCGTGCTGCGGATGGTCTCGATCATCGAAGCAAGGCCGTTTGCCCGCGTCGGGGAAAGATTCTCCCTGAGGCCGAGCTTCTCGACAAATGAAAAATCATCGGACGCTATTTCGCACGCCTCCCGTCCGGAATACACGCCCACCAGCAGGGAAATAATCCCCTTGGTGATTACAGCGTCACTGTCCGCCTTGAAGAAAAGGCGGCCACCATCCACGGATGCGTCCAGCCAAACTCTTGACTGACAACCTTTTATCAACCTATCGTCCGTTTTAAGCTCATCTGGGAACGGCTCAAGTCCGTTGCCGAGTTCGATCAGGTATTCATACTTGTCAAGCCAGTCATCATACATCGAAAACTCTTCGATGACATCATCCTGCACTTCTTTTAAACTCTTCATTTCCTATCAAGCATTTTTATAGCCTTCTCAAGAGAAGACATCAGATACTTAGCCTCTTCAACAGTATTATACGGAGCGAACGACGCTCTGAGCATGCCGGTAACCCCGAACCGGTCCATCAACGGCTCCGCACACATCTGGCCAGATCTCACGGCCACACCCATCTTGTCAAGAATCAGCGCCAGGTCCTCGTGGTGCAAATGTTCCACGGAGAACGAAAACAGCGGAATCTTCTCATAACCGCCCCCAGGCTGCCCGAACAAGTGGAAACGAGAATCTGAAGACAGGGCGTTCAACATATAATCAACCACTTCCTCCATATTCTTCTGCAACTCCGCAGACCGGGTCTCAGACGCAACGGCCAATGCCTGCACGAGAGTCGGGGTTCCGGAAATGTTCTGAGTGCCCGCCTCAAACTTGTGTGGCGCGGCCGCATAACTTGTACCGGTCCATTTCACGGTTGAAATCATCTCTCCCCCACCCATATATGGAGGCATCTTGTCAAGATAATACTTCTTGCCATACAGGACGCCTGTTCCCGGCGCCGCATATATCTTGTGCCCCGAGAACGCATAGAAATCGCAATCAATGTCCCGGACATCCACACCTGAATGCACAATCCCCTGCGCTCCATCGGTTAAAACAGGGCAACCTATTGAGTGACAAATATTTACTATTTCTTTTATCGGGTTTGTCAGCCCGAGCACATTGGAAACCTGCGTGACGCAGACAAGCTTCGTGCGTGGATTGAGAAGCTCTCGCAGAACATCGAGCCTGAGATGTCCCCGGTCATCCACAGGCAGGACTTTCAGCGTGGCGCCTTTCCGGCTGCACATCATCTGCCAAGGCACTATGTTGGAGTGGTGCTCAGCTTCCGAAACAATGATTTCGTCCCCAGGCCCCACGAAGGCCTCGCCAAAACTGAAGGCCACGAGATTTATGGAAGCAGTGGTCCCGGAAGTGAATATTATTTCCTCGCGACTGCCGGCATTGATATACTCGCGGACGGCATCCCTCGCCTGCTCGTACTTCTGAGTCGCTACTTCAGCTATATGATGTACCGCACGATGGAGGTTGGCAGTATATCTCGCCGACATCTCATTCCACTCCCCTATGACACTCTGCGGCCTGAGAGAAGTGGCGGCGTTGTCCAGATAAACGAGTCTCTTTCCATATACTGTCTCGGAGAGTTCAGGAAACTCCTTTCTAAAGTCAGATACATTCATAATACAAAAGTAATATTTTTTGCGCAGATGTTTATTTATTCCTTAATTTTGAATCCTTAATGAGTGCCGAAGATCTGGCAAAGATGAGGCGACTTGCTTTTCAATGATTACCAAACACAGATAAAATGATAGACTACATCTCAGGAAAAATCACGGAACTGACACCGACAAGCGCAGTCGTGGACAATCAGGGCATAGGATACATCGTGGAGATTTCACTTCAGACCTATGACGCTCTGGACGGCAAATCCGAAGCCACAATCTATATCCAGCGGCAGGTAAACCAGAGGGACGGACAGGAGGTGGATTACGGTTTCGCCACCAAAGAGGAGCGGCTGCTTTTCCGGAATATCACCAGCGTCTCCGGAATGGGAGCGGCATCCGCAAGGATGATACTCTCTTCGCTCTCCCCGTCAGAACTCAACGAGGCAATACTCTCGGAAGATATCAACAGGCTGAAATCAGTCAAGGGTATAGGACTGAAGAGCGCACAGAGGCTTGTTCTGGAACTGAAGGACAAGATCATCAAAGGAGAAAACGCCAACTTCGACACAATCATCAAGGCCGAGAACAACAAAGCCGCCGACGAGGCAGCCACAGCCCTGCTCAATCTTGGCTTCTCAAAACCCAACATTTCCAAAGCCATTCAGGCCATTCTCAAAGACAAACCGGGAGCCAGCCTGGAGGATATAATCAAGACGGCCCTAAAAATACTCTGATCAATCAGCGCCCGAAATATACAAGAAGGACAGAAATATCCGAAGGAGACACTCCCGAAATCCTCATTGCCTGAGCGATTGTTCGAGGAGTGTACTTTTTAAACTTCTGTCTGCACTCCGTGGACAGTCCGCTAATCTTGTCAAAGTCGAAACCTTCCGGGATAATAAGGCTCTCAAGTCTATGAATCTTCGCGGCAGACTGGATCTCTCTGTCAATATAACCACTATACTTTATAGAAATCTCGACACTCTCCATAATATCCCTGCCGCACGTTCCACGTGGAACAATCTTCATCAATTCAGGAAGCTTCACCTCGGGCCGCGAAGCGATGTCCGAAATCTTCTTTGACTCAGAGATAGGACTCGACCCCAGCGACGCGAGAAAAGGATTCGCGACCGAAGGTGAAATATTGTTCGTATAACAATACGACTTCAGTTTCTCTATTTCATCATACTTCCGCATCATGGCTGAATAACGCTCCTCACCGGCCAGACCGATAGAATGCGACAAGCCAGTCAAACGGAAATCAGCATTATCCTGACGGAGAAGTATTCGGTATTCCGCACGCGAAGTAAACATCCTGTATGGCTCATCTACCCCCTTCGTGACAAGGTCATCAATCAGAACTCCGATATAGGAACTGTCGCGGCTGAGAATAAACGGTTCCTTCTCCTGAACCTTCAAGGCGGCATTGATACCGGCCACTATCCCCTGCCCGGCCGCCTCCTCATAACCGGTCGTACCGTTCACCTGCCCGGCCAAGAACAGATTCTCAACAAGCTTTGACTCCAGCGTAGACTTAAGAAGAGACGGGTCGAAATAATCATATTCCACAGCATACGCTGGTTTGAAAATCTTGGCGTTCTCCAATCCGCGGATAGAATGTAAAGCATCAATCTGCACCTGTAGAGGAAGAGAAGAAGAGAAACCTTGCAGGTAATACTCATTCGTGTCGCGCCCCTCCGGCTCAAGAAAAAGCTGATGGGCATTATTCTCCGGAAACACCCGGAGTTTGTCCTCTATGCTCGGACAGTACCTCGGTCCTCTACCGCTTATAAGACCGGTAAAAAGCGGCGACTCGGAAAACCCGGACCGCAAAACCTCATGAACCCTCTCATTGGTATGGAGGATAAAGCACGGCATCTGAGGCGCGCCTGACTGCACCGAAGAAGGAACATCAAGATACGAAAAACGCTCCGGCTCCGGGTCTCCGAACTGCAACGGAAGAGCCGACGTGTCTACTGAAGAAATGTCAATACGCGGAGGGGTGCCGGTCTTCATCCTATCGGCAACAATCCCCCGCTCCACCAGCTGGGCTGTCAAACCTTCGGAGGACTTCTCGCCAATCCGGCCCCCGGTCAAAACAGTCTGTCCTATGAAAAGTTTTCCGTGAAGGAAGGTTCCGGCAGTCAAAACAAGTGCGCGAGAATTGAAAATTGCCCCAGTAGATGTACGGACGCCGCAGATTTTTGAACCCTCAAAGAGGAAAGAAGTCGCAAAATCAGCGTAAATATCTAAATTACAACACTTTTCGAGATATTTGCGCCATGTCGCGGAAAACTTCATTTTATCGCATTGGGCGCGAGGGCTCCACATTGCCGGCCCTTTGGAGCGATTGAGCATCCTGAACTGCAGGGTACAAGCGTCAGTGACCAGGCCGGTATATCCGCCAAGAGCATCTATTTCTCTGACTATCTGTCCTTTAGCAATACCGCCTACAGCCGGATTGCAAGACATCTTGGCAAATAGAGTCATATCCGCCGAGAGCAAAAGGACAGAAGAACCGAGATTTGCAGCCGCCATAGCAGCTTCGCAGCCGGCATGTCCACCGCCCACAACTATGACATCATAAAAAACTCCCATTACTTAAGAGACTCCCGTAATTGAAGGTAGTAATTCTCCTTTGCGCGCATCTGGGCGATATCGCTTTCGCTGTGGTCATCATACCCTATCAGATGCAGGATGCCATGGACCATGACACGGTTAAGTTCATCCTCGAAGTCCGTACCATAGAAAGAGGCGTTCTCGCGGACAGAGTCAATACTTATAAACAGGTCACCGGAGAGAATATCCTTCTCGCAGTAATCAAACGTGATGATATCCGTAAAGTAGTCATGCTCAAGATACTTCATATTCACATCAAGGATATAGTTGTCCGAACAGAATATGATGTTGATATCGCCGATCCGGCGCATCTCGCTCCCGGCGACGGTCTTAAGCCACCTGTTGTTCAACAATTTCTGCTTTAAGACAAACTTAATATCCTCGTTGAAGTACCTTATCATAACGCAAATTTTAGGCAAATCTACTACTAAAGAGCGGACTATGGAAATAATCCAAGGATTTTTTGGAATCAAATTGAATTCTTTATATCTTTGGAGCGCAAAGTGAATATTTAAAGAAACTAATAAAATGGAAGTTAAGAAATCCCCGAAAGCTGATCTGAACAACAAGAAACTCTTGTTCGCTGAAATCGGCTTCGTATTCGCCCTGCTCTGCGTCTATGCGGCGTTTGAGTGGACGACAAAAGAAAAGGAGGAGGCTGCGCTCGTCGCAGAGACAGTCGTGGTAGAAGAAGAGGAAATGGTTCCTATTACCCAGGAGACCCCTCCACCGCCACCAGAAGTTCCAAAGACAGTGGTTCTCTCAGACCAGATCGACATCGTTGACGATGACATCAAAGTCGAGGACAACATCCTCAACCTCGAGGACAACGATGATATCGGAGTCGAGATTATGGACTATGTCGAGGATGTAGCAGAAGAAGAAGTGGAAGAAGAGGCCATTCCGTTCCAGATCGTGGAGGTAAAACCTACCTTCCAGGGCGGAGACGCCAACACCTTCTCAAAGTGGGTTGCCAACAACCTCGTATACCCTGAAATCGCCAAGGAAAACGGCGTGAGCGGTCGAGTAATGCTCCAGTTCACAGTAAACCCTAACGGAAAGATTTCAGATGTGAAGGTGCTGAGAGGTGTGGACGCATCGCTTGACAAGGAAGCAGTCCGCGTCGTTTCAAGCTCACCTAAATGGGAGCCGGGACGCCAGAGAGACCGTGCAGTCAAGGTTACCTACACATTCCCTGTTATCTTCCAGTTGAGATAATTCAAAAAGAGACCATAAAGAGGCTGTTCCGCAAAAAGGATGGCCTTTTTTTGATTAAACACACATACTATGGATATTCAGGAAGAAAGAAAAGCGATATTCGTCGGCATAATCAAACAGGAAGACGATGAGAGCAAGGTAATGGAATACCTTGACGAACTCGAATTCCTCGCCGAGACGGCCGGACTCACAGGAGACAGACAGTTCATACAACGGGTGGACAAACCCGAGAAAGCGACCTACATAAGAAGCGGAAAACTCGAAGAGATAGCACAATACTGCGAAGAAAACGAGATCAAGTACGTCATCTTCGACGACGAACTCACCGGGATGCAGCAGAGAAACATCGAGAAAATCGTAAAGACCTCGATAGTCATAGACCGCACAAGCCTGATCCTGGAGATATTCTCGCAGAGAGCCAAGACGGCTTACGCCAAGATGCAGGTCGAACTGGCGAGATACAATTACATGCTCCCGCGCCTCGCCGGCATGTGGACGCACCTCGAACGCCAAAGAGGCGGTGTCGGAATGCGTGGAGGAATGGGAGAGACACAGATAGAGATAGACCGCCGCATCGTCAGGGAAAGAATCGCCAGATTGAAAGAACAGCTCAAAAAAGTCGACAAACAGATGGCCACGCAGCGCGGCAACCGCGGACAACTGGTGAGGCTCTCCCTCGTCGGATACACCAATGTCGGCAAATCGACCCTGATGAATCTGCTCGCAAAATCAGACGTATTCGCAGAAAACAAACTCTTCGCGACCCTTGACACCACAGTAAGAAAGGTAGTTATAGGCAACCTGCCGTTCCTGCTCAGCGACACGGTAGGATTCATCAGAAAACTCCCTACACAGCTGATAGAAGCGTTCAAGAGTACCCTTGACGAGGTACGGGAAGCTGATATCCTGGTGCATGTCGTAGACATCTCACACTCAGACTACGAAGAACAGATGGAGGTCGTAGACAAGACACTCAAGGACATCTCGGCCGCAGATAAGCCTATATTTGTGGTATTCAACAAAATAGACGCCTACAAATACGAGGAGTATGACGAATTCTCACTCCAGCCCAAGACTGACAGAAATCTCAGCCTCGAAGAAGTCAAATACAAGTGGATCAACGACAAGAAGATTCCGTGCATCTTCATATCAGCCATCAAGAAAGAAGGCATAGACAAACTCAAGGAAGACATCTACAAGATGGTGGCGGAAATCCACGCCGGCAGATACCCGTTCAACAACTTCCTCTGGTAACAGAATGGCAAATACACAGAAGGGGCAGCCTGACGGCCGCCCCTTCTGCATTATTAAAGTATCACCTCTAGTCAGAGAACTTAGCCTTGAGGAACTCACGGTTAAGACGGGCGATATGAGCCACTGTGATACCCTTAGGGCACTCAAGCTCACATGCGCGAGTGTTGGTACAGTTACCGAAGCCGAGCTCGTCCATCTTGGCGACCATCGCCTTGGCCCTTTTCGCGGCCTCTGGACGGCCCTGAGGGAGAAGAGCGAGGGAACTTACCCTGGCGGCGACAAAGAGCATTGCAGAGCCGTTTTTACATGTCGCAACGCAAGCGCCGCAACCTACACAAGCCGCAGCATCCATACTCTCCTCAGCCTTCTCGTGGGAAATGAGGATATTGTTGGCATCCTGAGCTGAACCAGTCCTTACAGTGATGAATCCTCCGGCCTGAAGAATCTTGTCGAAAGCCGTACGGTCAACGACAAGGTCCTTGATGACAGGGAAAGCGGCACTCCTCCAAGGCTCCACGGTAATGGTTGCACCGTCCTTAAAATGTCTCATAAAGAGCTGACATGTAGTCACATGGTCATCTGGACCGTGAGCACGTCCGTCAATGTAAAGCGAGCACGCTCCGCAGATGCCTTCACGGCAGTCATGATCGAAAGAGACAGGACCGCTGCTCTGGCAGCCACGCTCCACGGCCACCGGGTCGGAACCCTCGCGGATCAGCTGCTCATTGAGGATATCAAGCATCTCAAGGAAAGACGCGTCTTCCTCGATGCCGGCAATATGATAAGTCTCGAAATGACCTTTTGCCTTGGCGTTCTTCTGACGCCATATCTTTAAATTGAATTCCATCTTCGATTAGTCTTTGTAGTTACGGGTGGCAACCTTGATGAACTCATACTTGAGAGGTTCTTTATGGAGTTCCGGTTCAACTCCCTCTCCCTTGTATTCCCATGCAGCCACATACATATAGTGCTCATCGTCACGCTTGGCCTCGCCTTCCTCGGTCTGGCTTTCGATACGGAAGTGTCCGCCGCAAGACTCGTTCCTGTTGAGGGCGTCGCGGGCCATAAGTTCTCCAATCTCGAAGAAATCCTCAAGACGGAGGGCCTTCTCAAGCTCCTGATTGAACTCATACTGTCCCCCAGGAACCTTGACGTTCTTATAGAAATCCTCCTTAAGTTCAGCAATCTCCTTGATGGCCTTCTTGAGACCTTCGGCGTCGCGGGCCATTCCGACATTATCCCACATGATGTTACCGAGCTTCTTATGGATGGAATCCACAGTCTTGGTACCGTTTATCGAGAAGAGACGGTCGATGCGCTCCTGTACAGCCTTCTCTGCTTCAACGAATTCCTTGGTGTTGACATCAGTCTTAGGCTCGGCGAATTTCTTGGAAAGGTAGTCTCCGATAGTCACAGGAAGCACGAAATATCCGTCAGCAAGACCCTGCATAAGGGCAGAAGCTCCAAGGCGGTTTCCGCCGTGGTCTGAGAAGTTGGCCTCACCTATGGCGTACAGTCCAGGAATCGTGGTCTGGAGGTCATAGTCAACCCAGATACCGCCCATAGTATAGTGGATGGCAGGATATATCATCATAGGCTCCTCCCAAGGGGAAGAAGCTGTGATCTTCTCGTACATTTCGAAGAGGTTTCCGTAGCGCTCGGCAACCCTCTTGTGACCGAGACGCTGGATGGCGTCCGCGAAATCGAGGAACACGGCCTTGCCTGTCTCGTTGACACCGAATCCGGCATCGCAACGCTCCTTGGCTGCACGTGAAGCCACATCACGAGGTACAAGGTTTCCGAATGCAGGATAACGACGCTCAAGATAGTAGTCACGATCCTCTTCGGCAATCTGGGAAGGTTTGATCTCGTGCTTGCGGAGTTTCTCAACATCCTCAAGTTTCTTAGGTACCCAGATACGTCCGTCATTGCGCAGGGACTCGCTCATGAGGGTAAGTTTGCACTGCTGCTCGCCATGGACAGGGATACAGGTAGGGTGAATCTGCGCAAAACAAGGATTGGCGAAGTAAGCGCCCTTCTTGTAGCACTGCAGAGCTGCGGAACCGTTGCTGTTCATCGCGTTGGTAGAGAGGAAATATGCATTGCCGTAGCCGCCGGTGGCGATCACTACAGCATGTGCGCCGAACCTCTCAAGCTGTCCGGTCACAAGATTGCGGGCGATAATGCCCTTGGCCTGACCGTTGACAATCACGAGATCAAGCATCTCGTGACGAGGATATGACTTCACTGTACCTGCGGCAATCTCCTTATTCAGAGAAGCATAGGCACCGAGGAGAAGCTGCTGTCCGGTTTGACCCCTCGCATAGAAAGTACGGCTCACCTGCACACCTCCGAACGAACGGTTGGCAAGGTATCCGCCATACTCGCGCGCAAAAGGAATACCCTGCGCGACGCACTGGTCGATGATGGCCGCACTCACCTCGGCAAGACGGTATACATTGGCCTCGCGGCTGCGGTAGTCACCTCCCTTGATGGTGTCATAGAACAGACGGTAGACAGAGTCGTTGTCGTTCTGATAGTTCTTCGCCGCATTGATACCTCCCTGCGCTGCGATGGAGTGCGCACGGCGCGGAGAGTCACTGATGCAGAAGATCTTGACATTGTAGCCAAGTTCACCGAGAGAAGCGGCTGCAGAAGCTCCGCCCAGGCCGGTACCTACCACAATGATTTCAAGTTTTCTCTTGTTGTTGGGACTCACCAGATGGATTTCAGCTTTGCGCTTCGTCCATTTGTTTTCAAGCGGTCCCTCAGGGATTTTGGAAATTAACTTGTCAGACATTGTACTTATTTTATATATTGTTATCTCTTAAAACAGTGTACTTTCTTCTTCTGCTCCCCTCTCAAGCCTGAGATGCCTGTAGGAGAGATCTGTGGCTATCCTGCCGCGCTGTGTCCGGACTATGAAGCCCTCCTTGATGAGGAAAGGCTCGTAAACTTCCTCGAAAGTGCCCTGGTCCTCCCCTATCGCTGTGGCTATGGTGTTGGCACCGACAGGGCCGCCCTTGAACGTACAGATGATGGTCCGCAGTATCTTGTTGTCTATGGAATCAAGCCCGCGGGTGTCTATCCTCAATTTGTCGAGGGCGAACCTGGCAATCGCAAGATCGATGTGGCCGTCCCCCTTGACCTGGGCGAAATCCCGCACCCTCCGGAGAAGCGAGTTGGCGATACGCGGCGTACCGCGGCTGCGGAGAGCGATCTCGTCGGCCGCCTCCCTTTCAATCCCCACATTCAATATGGAGGCGCTCCTGGTGATTATCCTCACCAGATCCGAGGTATCATAATATTCCAGACCGCAGTTGATGCCGAAACGGGCACGAAGAGGGGCCGTAAGCAGTCCGGCGCGGGTCGTGGCCCCCACAAGCGTAAAAGGATTGAGGGATATGCGCACCGAGCGGGCGCCTGGCCCTTTGTCTATCATTATGTCGATGACATAGTCCTCCATCGCAGAATACAGATACTCCTCCACTTCCGGAGACAGCCTGTGAATCTCGTCGATAAACAGCACATCGCCTTTGTCAAGCGAGGTGAGAAGGCCGGCGAGATCCCCGGGGCGGTCAAGCACAGGTCCGGAAGTGATCTTGATGTTCACCCCCATCTCATTCGCGATGATGTGCGCCAGGGTAGTTTTTCCGAGTCCCGGAGGGCCATGGAAGAGAGTGTGGTCAAGCGCCTCGCCCCTCATTTTCGCGGCCTCTATATATACCCGCAGATTGGACACGATCTCACCCTGACCGGTGAAATCTTCCAACTCGTGGGGCCGGATAATTCCTTCTAAATCCTTATCTTTGCCCTCGTTTGTATTGTGCGGGTCAAAATCCGACATCGCGAAAAAACAAATAGGATACAAATATAGTTCTTTTATTTATAAAAATTGAGTATTCTTAATGCTTGTTGATATTGTTGATAACTAAATCAATATTCTGAATATCAATTTTTTGAGTGAGAGTTTAAAAGTTGAAAACAGTGTTGAGCCGGTGTTGACCGGGGTGTTGATAAAGCGGCGGAAGCTGATTTCAACAAATCGCCGGACTTGATCAACAGGTTTGCGAACAGGTTTTCAACAACCATAAAGGGATAAATGTTGATAAGTACAAAATCTTGCGCTGAACTCCAGAAAAGGCTGGACAAGGGACGCGGGGACATCTTCTGCCGCGGTTTATTCCTGTCCGCGCGCTGGATTGTGCTCTCAGGCGTGGTCAGGAAAGGGGTGCATTTTATAATCCTCCCGAACATAGAGGCGGCTGAGTACTGCACATCCGATCTGTATAATTTCGTTGACGGTGACAGGGTTTTCTTCCTTCCTGAGTCCGGGCGCAATGTTGAGCGCAGCAACTATAAGTCATCTCTTGCGGTACAGCGTACAGCAGCCATCAGCTCCATAATTTCCGGAGAGGATGATCTCAAGCTTATAGTGTCCTACCCTGAAGCCATAGCCGAAAAAGTCCCTTCTGTCAAGGAGATATCAGACTCCATCATGAGCATCCGCAAGGGTGACGAGATATCGCACGAGAAGATAGTGGCGGCGCTCTCCGCCGGCGGGTTTGAAAGGGTGGATTTCGTTTCCGCGCCCGGGCAGTATGCTATCCGCGGTTCACTTGTTGACATATTCTCATATTCAAACAATTACCCTTACAGAATATCATTCTGGGGTGACGAGGTGGAGAAAATCAACTCTTTCGACTGCAACACCCAGCTTTCCACAGGAGAAGAGGACAATATCGAGATAGTGTCAGACGTGATGTCGTCCGGCAGCGAGGACGGACAGTGTATCCTCGAGATGCTCCCCGAGGGAAGCGTCCTCTGGCTCGACTCTTCCGATATGTATTCAGGACAGGAGTTCTTCCAGTTTGCCGGAAACTTCCGCAAGGTATACATTGACATCCCTCTCGGCTCGCAGGCCGATGACGCTGTAGCATTCAACATAAGCCCGCAGCCGTCGTTCAACAAGAACTTCGAACTGCTCACCGAAGACATACGCGGCCGCATCGAGGGAGGCTACAAGGTCATGATTTTCGGGGACAAGGTTTCACAGCTGGACAGGATACAGTCCATATTGTCCCAGAACGGAGGTCTGATGCCTGAATTCGTCAAGGGCAAGAACATACACAACGGTTTCATCGACTCCGAAGACAAGGTATGCTGCTATACCGACCACGAGATATTCGACCGTTTCCAGCGGGTGAGCTTGAGGCGGACCGTGGAGAAGAGCGAGCAGCTCACCATCAATGACCTGAATTCATTCAATATCGGGGACTATGTGGTGCACATAGACCACGGTGTGGGGATTTTCGGCGGACTTGTCAGGATGAGGGATGACAAGGGAAGAGTCAGGGAAGTAGTGAAGATCACATATAAAGACGGAGATGTGGTGTTCGTGTCCGTACATTCCCTCAACAAGATATCCCGTTTCCGCTCAAGCGACGGAGAACCTCCGCGCATCAGTAAACTCGGGTCCAAGACCTGGGGTGCGCTCAAGACAAGTGCCAAGTCCAAGGTTAAGGACATCGCCAAGCAGCTTATCCAGCTTTATGCCAAGCGTCGTTCATCCAAGGGGTTCGCGTTCTCTGCCGACACTTACCTTCAGGAGGAGCTTGAATCTTCGTTCATATTTGAAGACACCCCTGACCAGGAGATAGCCACGGCTGCCGTGAAGCGCGACATGGAAGATGACTGTCCAATGGACAGACTTGTATGCGGAGATGTGGGATTCGGCAAGACAGAGATAGCAGTGCGTGCGGCGTTCAAGGCCGCCACTGACGGGAAGCAGGTGGCCGTACTTGTCCCCACAACCATATTGTCCCTCCAGCACTACAACACATTCAGACAGAGGCTCCAGAATCTCCCGTGCACCATTGATTATGTAAGCCGGCTGCGCACTCCCAAGGAAACGGCCGAAATCAAGAAGAGGCTTGCCGCCGGGCAGATAGATATTCTGATAGGTACACACAAGATTCTGAGCAAAGAGTTTGAATTCAAGGACCTTGGACTTCTTATAATCGATGAGGAGCAGAAGTTCGGTGTCAGCGCTAAAGAAAAACTCCGCGAACTCAAGCATTCCGTGGATACCCTTACCCTGACAGCCACCCCTATACCCCGGACCCTGCAGTTCTCGCTTCTCGGGGCGCGTGACCTCAGCATAATCAACACTCCCCCGCCCAACAGGATTCCGGTGCAGACAGAGATCATCCTTTTCGACGAGAAAGAGATAAAGAGCATCATCAATTACGAACTCAACCGCTCCGGGCAGATATTCTTCCTTCACAACAAGGTGGAGGAACTCCAGTCCATATACGAGATTCTGCACCGCCTTGTGCCGGATATGAAAATATGCGTGGCGCACGGACAGATGGAAGCTTCCAGACTTGAGAAGATAATGCTGGACTTTATGCGTGGAGACTATGACATGATGCTGAGCACCACCATCATAGAAAACGGCCTCGACATTCCTAACGCCAACACCATAATCATCAACCAGGCGCAGAATTTCGGACTCAGCGATCTCCATCAGCTCCGCGGCCGCGTGGGACGCTCCAACAAAAAAGCCTTCTGTTATCTCATTGTGCCTCCGCTTGTGAGCATCACCGATGATGCCAGACGCAGGCTGAAAGCCATAGAAGAGTTCTCTGATCTGGGGAGCGGATTCAATATAGCGATGCAGGACCTTGATATCCGCGGTGCCGGCAATCTGCTCGGCGCCGAGCAGAGCGGCTTCATCACTGAGATGGGTTTCGAGACATACCAGAAGATACTTGCCGAGGCGATGGAGGAACTTGGAGTGGAGACAGGCATGAACCTGCACAACGAAAGAAGCGTTTTTGTCACCGAGTGTACGATAGAAACAGATCAGCCGGCGCTCATCCCTGACGAGTACATGGACATAACTGCTGAGAAGATAAGAATCTACAGGTCAATAGATTCGATGTCTTCAGACAAGGAGATAGACAACTACGCCAAGCGTCTGGAAGACCGTTTCGGGACTCTTCCTGAGGAGGTGAAAAACCTTTTCCTTGTGGTGAAGATAAGGAATCGGGGGGCTGCGCTCGGGTTTGAGAAGGTCATCATAAAGAACGGTATCATGATAGCGTTCTTCGTGTCCAATCCCATGTCCCCGTACTATAAATCCGAGGTGTTCGAGAAAGTGATAGGGAGAATCAGCGACATGGGCGGGAAACTGGAACTCAAGCAGGTTGAGAACAAACTCAAGATTGTGGCGCGCGGCGTGCCTTCTCTCGCAGTAGCTTTCAATATACTGAACCGTCTCAGTTGAAAGGGTTTTCAAGTTTTATTTAAAACTATACAAAACAACTTTTAAAAGTGTTAAATTTGCAGGCTCAGGATTTTTGAACTATGCCCAATCTTCTGGTAATTAAAGGAAATACAGCTCTCAAGGCTGCGTGGTCTGATGGTGTCACCATCGGCAAGACTTTCCGTTATCAGGGTGAGAAGATGCTTGATTATCTGCTCTCCCTGATGGAGAAAGACAAGCCTGAAGTGCTCACCTTGGCTTCCGTCGACGGGGTCCCGCCAGAAGAAGAAGCTGTTCTGAGCCGTCAGTGCCGCCACTTGATCATACTTGACAGTTCGCATACCCACTATCTTCTGAAGTATGATTTTCCGGAGTATCTGAGTCCGGACAGGGCTGCCGGTCTTGTGGCCGCGAGGTTTCTCTTTAAGGGCAAGAATTGCACCGTATTTGATTTCGGCACCACTTTAAACATGGATTTCCTCGGTTCGGACGGTAGGTATCTCGGCGGCAACATCTCCCCCGGATGCCGGACGCGCTTCAAGGCACTCAACCGTTATTCCAAGGCTCTTCCCCTTGTCGATACACCAGAAAACGTGTCTCCTGAGGGAAGTTCAGTCCAGTCTTCTATAGAGTCCGGAGTCATTTTGGGCATAATGTTTGAAATAGAGGGCTACATCAAATCTCGTCAAGACAATATTGTGATTTTTACAGGTGGGGACGCAATTTATTTTGCCAAGAAGATGAAAAACTCCATCTTTGTAGTCTGCAATCTTGAATTGATGGGATTGGCCATTATTACTGAAGATTATGTCAGCAAGAATATCAAATAGACTGATGTCCGCTTTTGTACTCCTGCTGTGCGCCTCCTTTGCGGCGCACGGTCAGGCTTATAGCGGCTATTCACCATACTCTATATTCGGAGTAGGTGATTTGAGCCGACAGGGCACGGCCTACAACAGGACCATGGGAGGAGCAGGAGTGGCTACGAGGAGCAACAGGTTCATAAACATACTCAATCCTGCTGCCGTGACGGCGAGAGATTCTCTTGCCTTTATGGCTGACTTCTCACTGTACGGTGACAATAAAGTGTTTGCGCAGAACGACATAAAGTCTGTCAACAACACTTTCAACATCAACGACTGCGTCATATCTTTTCCGCTTTGGAGCACTTCCGCGATGATGGTCGGCATATCTCCGTACAGCGACACTGGTTTCGGGTACTCATTTGACTATACCGACCCGGAAGTGATAGGCCAGACGGGGAACATCTCATACAGCGCAGCCGGAAACGGAAGCATATACAAGCTGTTCGCGGCTGCCGGCATCACTTTCTGGGACAGGCTTTCTGTGGGAGCCGAGATGGACTACTATTTCGGGAACCTCACCAAGACCTTCACGACTTCCATCTCTGACGCTTCATACAACAGCATAAAGGGCAGCACATCACTTCAGGCAAGTGCAGTTGGGGGCAAGTTCGGTCTCCAGTATGAGCAGCCTCTGGGAAGCAAGTCCAAACTCACCTTCGGGGCCACATACTCGACCGGGGCCAAGATGAGGGGCTATTATGAAGATGCGAGATTTTCAGCAGGTTATGCGGCGTCCGACACGCTGTACTACAAGATGGATACTCTCGGCGTCACCAGATCCGCCCGGATAGCTTCAGAGATTGGAGCCGGAGTGTCATTCAAGTATGCGGACAAATGGATGCTTGCATTTGACTATACAAGGTCTGACTGGAGAGACTCTGGAATAGAGAACATCAGCGGGTTTTCGTCAAGCTCCCCTTTTGCCACATCACTTTCGGAGGCGTACAGGCTCGGGTTCGAGATAGTTCCTAACAGGAACGACATCCGATATTATTTCAACAAGGTGGCTTACAGGGCCGGAGCATACTACAAGAAGGAGAATTTCCTGCTGAACGGCAAGACCATCTCCTCGATGGGAGTGACACTCGGTGCCACGCTTCCGATATACAGATGGTACAACGGTCTCACTCTCGGGGTGGAATTCGGACAGAGGGGGTCTCTCTCCGACGGCCTGATAAGGGAGAGGTATGTCAACTTCTCCGTGGGAGTGAATATTTTTGACATATGGTTCCAGAAACCAAGGTACGAATAAACAATCACCAATGATAATGAAAAGAATAACACTTGCAATCCTGTCTTGTGCTGCGCTGGCATTGTGCGGCACAGATGTTTTTGCCCAGGGAAAATGGGGTGCGGACAGTGCTGAATGTATCACGTACATGTCCTATTACAAAGAGTACTACAAGCAGAAGGCTTATGACGAGGCCCTTCCGAACTGGAGAAAAGCGTACTCACTCTGCCCTGCCACCGCAAGTCAGAACATGCTCATTGACGGTACTTCCCTGCTCCGCAGGCTTATCGCCAAGAACGAGTCGAATGCGGCTTACAAGGAAGCTCTCGTGGACTCTCTCCTCACGCTTCACGACACCAGGGCCCAGTATTACCCTAAATATGCCGTGACGGCCCTCAACAACAAGGGTCTTGACATGTCAAAGTACCTGACTTCAAATCCTCAGAAACTATACGACGGATATGAGGGCATCATAGCCAACAACAAGGAGCAGACCAAGGTCTCCTTATTCCTTTTCGACCTCCAGGCCGCCATCGAGCTTTTCCAGGCCGGCACCCTTGATGCCGAGACTGTCATCAACCTCTATCAGAGGAATATCGACTACATCGACAAGGCGCCTGTAAGGAATGATATCGAAGGAGAGCAGATCAATAATGTCAAGTCCGACATGGGCAACCTCTTCGCTGCCAGCAAGGTGGCCAGCTGTGACCATCTTCTCGCCATCTACACCCCGCGTCTTGAAGCCGATCCGGACAACCTCGATCTCGCTTCAAGCATAGTCAAGACTATGAGCCTTGCCGAGGACTGCACCGACAACGACCTCTTCCTCAAGGCTGTCACGACCATGAACAGGATCAATCCGTCATCAAGCTCCGCATACTACCTCTTCAGGCTCCATTCCGGCAAGGGTAATGTCGATGAGGCCATAACCTACATGGAGGAGGCTATCGCGAGCGAGGAGTCTGACGCCACGACAGACACCGAGTGGAAATATGAACTTGCCACATTCTGCTTCAAGAGCGGCCTCAACGCCAAGGCTGTGGAGTATGCCTCCCAGGTGGCCGAGAACTCAGAGGAGCTTGCCGGCAAGGCATACTTCCTTATTGGTACGATTTGGGCTTCAACCCGTTGCGGAGGAGACGAGATTTCAAGCCGCGCTCCGTTCTGGGTTGCATGCGACTACATGAACAAGGCCAAGAACGCCGATCCTTCTCTTGCCGAAAGTGCGACAGACCACATCAGGCAGTACAGTTCATACTTCCCTCAGGCAGCCGAGGCATTCATGTATGATATCACCAACGGACAGTCATACACGGTAGTCTGCGGAGGTATGCGCGCTACGACCACAGTCCGTACATCTAAGTAGGACTTGGGCGGTTCGACGATCAGATCAGTGAAGTTACTGGCAGTCACTTTTGTGGTTGCCAGTAATTTCGTTTCCTGCAGCAAGGGTATCGCCGAGGCTGACAAACTCGACTTGAGCACCACTCCTGTCCAGACGGTGGACGATGTGTTCGCCGTGCAGACCAAGAACGGAGAGATGGGTATGAGGATGGAGGCGGTAAGACTCGAGAGATACAACAAGGACGGCACCAAAACCGACCTTTTCCCAGCCGGGGTGTCCGTGTTCGGATACAACGAAGAAGGCCTTCTGGAGTCAGTCATAGTCGCCGATGAAGCCGAGCATACAGTGCCGTCGTCAGGCGACGAGATATGGAAAGCCTACGGTAATGTGATACTTCACAATGTGCTGAAGCAGGAGACCATGGAGACCGACACCATATTCTGGGACAGCAGCAAGAAGGAGATATATACCGACTGTTATGTCAAGATGTACTCCCGTGACATGTTCGCCCAGGGCTATGGGATGCGCTCCGATGACCGTATGCGTAACGCCAAACTGAACAGCCCTTTCAATGGCTATGTGGTGACGGTCAGGGATACTACGGCGGTTATAATTGATTCTGTGAATTTTATTGGCCCGTTTCCAAAAAAATAGTTAAATTCGCAGCCCTATTGGAAAAATTCAAAAATTAAGATAAAATGGCGGTACTTGAAAAAATACGCGTTAAGTTTGGCCTCGTGATTTCGATCATCATCGCGCTGGCCCTTCTCTCGTTTATTATCGATCCTGGCACATTGGAGTCTGCATTGAACTCGATGTCATCCAAGTATGATGTCGGCAAGATTGCCGGCAAGAACATCTCATACAATGACTTCCAGGAAGATGTGGACAAATATACGGTGATCAATGAAATGCTTTCCGGCTCTTCTTCCCAGAACGAGCAGACACAGCGCCAGATAAGGAATGCCGCATGGCAGGGCCTGCTTGACAAGTATATGTTTGTCAAGAACGCCAAGGCTGCCGGCATCTGCGTCGGAGAGGACGAGATGGTTTCGCTCGTTTCCGGCGAGACGCTCTCTCCGGTCATGGCTCAGAACCCGGTGTTCCTTGACGAGGCGGGCAATTTCTCTTCAGATATGCTCAAGGCGTTCATCGACAATGTCAACAGCGACCAGTCCGGACAGCTCCGCACCTACTGGAATTATCTGCAGAACACCATCTATAACCAGCAGTACTATCTGAAGTATGGTGCTCTCTTCAGCGCCAGCGACATCGAGAACGCCCTCCAGCTCAAGCAGGATGTCGATGCCGGCAACACCACCGCAGATGTGGACTGGTGCCTCGCATACTATCCTATGACTCAGGATTCCACCGTCACTGTCAGCTCTGACGAGATTCGCAAGTACTACAAAGACCACAAGAAGTTCTTCAAGCAGAACGCGAGCAGGGACATCGAGTATGTGGTATTCGAAGTGGTTCCTTCCGCAGAAGACGTGGCGCAGACAAGCGAAGCCATGGATGCCGCTTATCAGGAGTTTGCCACCACGGACAACATGAAGACCTTCCTTCTGAAGAATTCCGAGCGCCAGCTCTCCACATACTGGTATAAGGAAGGCGAACTCAACACTGTCAACAGCGAACTCAACTCACAGATATTCTCCGGAAGCAAGCTTTCGCAGATTGTGAAGTCAGGCGACAGCTTCTACGCCGCCCGCGAGATGGACAGCAAGATGCTTCCTGATTCAGTGTATGTAAAGCACATTCTTCTGGTGGGAGCTGATGCCAGGCATACTGCCGACAGCCTCGTCAATGTGCTCTCAAAGAAAGGCGCGAACTTCTCCAACCTCGCGTCCATCTATTCAGAGGACAAGGGTTCTGCCGCTGACGGAGAACTCGGCAGCATAGGCTGGATGACCCAGACATATATGATTCCGGGCATGGAGTCCGTCATCGAGGCTCAGGTCGGCAAGCCGTTCGTGCTTACCACCCAGTATGGCACCCATGTGGTTCTTGTATCCCAGAGGACAAAGCCTGTAGCCAAGAAGCAGGTTGCCATCCTTGAGAAGACTTCCTTAGCCAGCAAGGAGACGTTCAACAAGTATTACGCCGAGGCCAACACCTTCGCCACCCTTACAAACGGCTCTTACGAAGGATACAAGAAGGCTGTCGACTCAACCAAGGTATACTCACACTCTCTCAACGTGACCGAGGCCACTTCTTCATACGGGGCTGTGGATCAGGCCAAGGAGGTGACCCGCTGGATATTCGACAACAAGGCCGGAAAGGCTTCCAACATCATCACTGTCAACAACAACTTCTTCTTCGTCGCGGCGGTCAAGGATATCCACAAGGAAGGATATGCTCCGGTCAAGGAGGTCGCTCCTATGATCCGCGAGAGGCTCTATTCTGAGAAGATTCAGGCCAAGAAGCTTTCTGATGTGGCGTCAAAGATCCAGGGGCTCACGAGCATCGAAGCCGTGGCTGATGCTCTTGGCGTGACTGTAGACCGCAACGAGGGACTTTCACTCTCATCAAGAAGTGTTGACCCTGCCGTTCTCGGAGCCGCCGCAGTGGCTAAGGACGGTGCCGTATTCGGCCCTGTGCCTGGTTCAATGGGTGTATATGTGCTGAGCGTGGACAATCGCCAGACAGGCAGCTTCTATACCGAAGAGGACGCCAAGAACCTCAACGCCCAGAAGAGCCAGTATCTCTCGCAGATGATTATCTCCGTGATGTCCGAGTACGACAATGTAAAGGACAACCGTGAGAGGTTCTTTTAATAGAACTGGAACACAGTTTTAGTTAGAGCCGGCGGGAAGTGATTCCCGCCGGTTTTTTCGTCATTATTCTTAGAAGTTGTTTTGATTTATGTTGAAAATTCTTTTACTTGCTTTTTCGCCATATTTTTTCCTGGCTTTTTCGGTCAGATAGTTCTACTATCTTTCTCAAAATCCAGAAAAAACTCTGACAGAAAAAATCTTCATAAAATTTATGACAAATAAATTCAAAACAACTTCTATATTTGCGCCTGATCAATATCGACAGCGAGATGTCCAAGTCTATAATTGAAGAGAAATGCGGCCGGTGCGGGAAGTTGCACCGTATGAAGTTTGAGGGGAGCGTGGATGCGCTAGCCTCCCCAGAGGCCAAAGAAAAGGTCAAAAGCGGGGAGTATTTCGTGTGGCGCTGCCCGGAATGCGGCTGCGTCAACCTGGTGCACGGTCCTTTCCTCTATCACGATCCCCAGGAGCGACTTATGATATTGCTGACGGACGCTCCGGTCAAGGCTGAAGGGCTTCCGGAGGGTTATACCGGGCGTATTGTGAGCAGTGCGGGAGACCTGATAGAGAAAATCAAGATTTTTGACGCGGGCCTGGACGACGTGGCTGTAGAGATGTGCAAATTCGTGACCCTCAGGGAGATTGACAAGGATGTGCCGCTTAAGTTTTTCAAGATGGACGGGGCGGACGCCGAGATGACATTCACCTATCCGCAGGACGGCCAGATGGAGATGATCTCTGTGGGGTTCAATGTATATGAGGACTGCGCCGGCATCCTTCAGCGCAACCCGTCCATAAAAGAAGCAGCCCGGGGACTTGTCAAAGTCGACCCGGACTGGCTCTCAAACTATATAGGATAGGGGAGCATTACTCCAGTTTCCTCGCTCCGTCGGAGATTACGACGTGATAGACCTTAGGTTCGTGGCCGAACTTCTCCGCGAACTTCTTCTTGGCCTCATTGATGAACGGCTCATAGAGTTCGTCCTTGACCAGATTGATGGTGCAGCCGCCGAAACCGCCGCCCATGACTCTGGAACCTGTGACATCCATCTTGCGCGCCAGAGCGTTGAGATAGTCCAGCTCTTCACAGCTGACTTCATACAGGCGGCTGAGTCCGAAGTGAGTCTGGTACATCATCTCGCCGACAGTCACATAGTCGCCTCTTTCGAGCGCGTCGCAGACATCAAGCACCCTCTGGACTTCTCCGATGACATATTCTGCGCGGATGAAGTCCTCTTCAGGAATCTCGCCCCTCACCTCATCGAGCCATACTCTCTTGCAGTCGCTGAGACAGTCGATTTCCGGATGGTTCTTCTTGATGGCGGCGGCGGCGTTCTCGCAGGATGCGCGGCGCTTGTTGTAGGCTGACGAGGCGAGCTCATGTTTCACGCAAGAGTCCAGGAGCACAAGGCGATAGCCCTTTGGCTTGAACGGGAAATACTTGTATTCCAGTGTTTTGCAATTGAGCCTTATAAGCTGGTCCTTCTTGCCGAAGCAGGATGCGAACTGGTCCATGATACCGCAGTTGACCCCACAGTAGTTGTGCTCCGTGGACTGGCCTATCTTTGCGAGCTCAAACTTGTCTATGCCGTTGTCGAACAGGTCGTTTATAGCGTAGGCGAAGCAGCTTTCGAGCGCCGCGGAAGAAGAAAGACCGGCCCCGAGCGGCACGTCCCCGGCGAACACGGCATTGAATCCTTCGACAGTGCCGCCTCTCTTGAGGGTCTCACGGCATACTCCGAAGACATATCTTGCCCAGGCGGCCTGAGGCTTGTCCTCCTCGCCAAGTCCGAACGAGCAGGACTCATTGTAGTCGATAGAGAAGAGGTTGACAGTGGCGCTGCCGTTTTTCTTGATTTCGGCCATGATGCCCTTGTCGATAGCTCCCGGGAATACATATCCTCCATTGTAATCAGTATGCTCTCCGATGAGGTTCACTCTGCCTGCGGCGGCATAGAAAGTGCCACTTTCCCCGAACAGTTCGGAGAATTTAGTGTGGATTTTTTGTCTCATTTCCATTTTATGTGGTGTTTAAATAATATTGCTGAGCACAAATTTATCAAAAAGTCACCATTAGAGCAACAGGCAGATGATCGCTCAAACCCCCCTCATACTTCGGTCCCACGAAGGTCCTTCGCGGCTTGAGGCCTCCGAAAACCTTGTCCCTCGTGAGCAGGGGCGGGTCGTCGAAGACATCTTCCCGCACGCTGACCTGCCCGTAGGTGAAATAACCGTCGATTTTTTCCCATTTTCCGTTGTATTTGATTGTTCCGTGACCCCCGGAATGCCAGAGGTCATCGTTGAAATCTCCCACGGATACTATCCGCCCCGCACCGGTCGCAAGGAGGGAGTCTGCTACGGCCTCCATCCTGGAAAACGCCGCCAGACGCCTGTCCGACTTCCCGCCGATCTTGGACGGGTGGTGGTTGACCATCACGGTGAGGCTGTCGAAGCGTGCGACAAGGATATCCCGTGTCGCCAGAGTAACCCCTGCGCTGTCCCGGATGTGCACCGGGAAACTCTCTTCAAGATGCAGTCGTGAGCGGCGGTAGAGCAGGGCGCAGTCGATGCCGCGGTGGTCCGGTGATTCATAGTGCACGATTGTGTAGTCCAGCTTGCGGAGCAGGGTCGAGGAGAGCAGGGACTTGAGCACGGAAGCATTCTCAATCTCTGCCAGACCCACGATATCCGGCATGTCTCCGTATCTGTCCGCGAATCTGAGCATGGTCTTGGCGATACCGTCGCATTTGGCGAGAAGCCTCCCTCGCGTCCAGTATCGTGGCGCGGCCTGCGAGCGGCAGTCGAAGAAGTTCTCCACATTCCAGAACATCACCCTGAGGGTGTCGCCCCGCGCCGGGAGAGACAGCGGCGCCAGGAGGGCGAGAAGTGTAATCATAGTCCGTTTCATTCTGCTAATATGGTGTTTTTTGAGTACATTTGCAGACAAATTTTAAGATTTATGTCTTTGAAGTGCGGCATCGTGGGACTCCCGAATGTGGGCAAGTCCACCCTTTTCAACTGTGTGAGCTCAGGCAAGGCCCAGAGCGCCAATTTCCCGTTCTGTACAATCGAGCCGAATCTCGGCTCAACCAATGTCCCTGACCGGAGGCTGGATGTGCTATCCGACATATGCAAGCCTCAGCGAACCATCCCGGCCACCGTGGACATAGTGGACATAGCCGGCCTTGTCAAGGGTGCCAGCAGGGGAGAGGGTCTGGGCAACCAGTTCCTCGCCAACATCCGCGAGTGTGACGCCATCCTGCATGTGCTCCGCTGCTTCGATGACGGCAACGTGGTGCATGTGGACGGGAGCGTTGACCCTGTAAGGGACAAGGATGTGGTGGACCTGGAACTCCAGATAAAAGATCTTGAGACGGTGAACGCACGGCTCGCCAAGGACGAGAAGGCAGGCAAGGCGGGAGACAAGGAGGCGAAGAAGCTCGCCGACCTCCTGACGCGGTACAAGGCGGCCCTCGAACAGGGCAGGTCCTGCCGCAGCGTTTCGCTTGTCAATGAAGAAGAGGCCGCCATCGCGCGGGACCTTTTCCTTCTTACCAACAAGCCGGTGATGTATGTATGCAATGTGGATGACGCTTCTGCGGTGAGCGGCAACGCCTATGTGGACGCCGTGCGCGAGGCCGTCAAGGACGAGAACGCCCAGATTCTCGTGATATCCGCGAGGACGGAATCGGAGATTGCCGAGATGGAAGACTTCGAGGACAGGAAGATGTTCCTGGAGGAGATGGGGCTTGAAGAGTCCGGAGTGGTGCGCCTGATACAGAGCGCATACAAACTTCTCGGGCTTCAGACCTTCTTCACCGCAGGCGCCGACGAGTGCCGCGCGTGGACCGTGAAAGTCGGGGACAAGGCCCCGAAAGCCGCAGGTGTGATACACTCGGATTTCGAGAAGGGCTTCATCCGCGCCGAGGTCATCAAGTACGACGACTTCGTCAAATACAAGACCGAAGCCGCTGTGCGCGCCGCAGGCAAGATGGGCATAGAGGGCAAGGATTATGTGGTACAGGACGGAGATATAATGCATTTCCTGTTCAATGTATAGGGCTTTTGAAAAGACCTGGCGGTGGTTTGGCCGCAAGGACGGGATTACCCTTGAAATGCTGCGCCAGATAGGGGTGGAGGGGGTAGTGACAGCCTTGCACGATGTCCCGAACGGGGAAATCTGGACAGAGGAGGACATCCTCTCTCTCGAGAAGTACATAGAAGACGCCGGCCTGCGCTGGTCCGTCGTGGAGAGCCTTCCGGTCAGCGAGGCGATCAAATATGCCGGAGCGGAGCGTGACGCTCTTATAGACAACTATATAGCGAGCATAAGGAATCTCGGGCGCTGCGGAATCAAGACCGTGTGCTACAACTTCATGCCAGTGATAGACTGGGTGCGCACGGACTTGGAGCATCCCATGCCGGACGGCACGACGGCCCTTTATTTCGACTATTCCCGTTTCGCCTACTTCGACATGAGGATACTGTGCCGCGATGGTGCCGACAAAGACTACCCCGGGCACATCCTCTCCAAGGTGGAAGAACTGGACAGGACGATGACGCCCTCAGACAGGCGCCAGCTCATAGACACCATCATCGTCAAGACCCAGGGCTTCGTCAACGGCAACATATCAGAAGGGGACAGCGCTCCCGTACAGCATTTCCGCAATCTCATGAGCCATTATGATGGCATGGACAAGCAAGACCTGCTGGGCAATCTCACATATTTCCTGAAGGCCGTCATGCCTGTGTGTCACGAGACGGGTGTAAGGCTGTGCATACATCCGGATGACCCGCCGATGCCGGTGTTCGGCATGCCGCGCATAGCCGGCAACGCGGAAGACATACGCAACATCCTCACTGCCGTGGACGATTTCCACAACGGTCTTACTTTCTGTGCAGGCTCGCTTTCCGCCGGCGCACATAACGATGTGGTGGCGATGGCGAGGGAGTTTGCGCCCCGCACGCATTTCGTGCATCTGCGCAGCTGCAATCTTCTCCCTGACGGCAACTTCATCGAGGCGCCACACACATCCGGCCGGGTCGACCTTGTCGAACTGATACGCATATTCGGGCGTCAGGGAAGAGATATTCCGATGCGCGTGGACCATGGCAGGGACATGCTTGGCGACAGTGCAAGGGGCTACAATCCAGGCTATAGTTTCCATGGCCGCATGCTTGCCCTCGGCCAGGTGGAGGGCATGATGGCCGCGGTAAAGAACGAATTTGAAAACAGATCTATATGAACGAACTCTATTCAGTCAAGGGCAAGGTTGCGGTCATAAGCGGGGCTGCAGGTGCTTTGGGCGGGTCTCTTGCCCGTCATTTCGCCTCTCAGGGCGCTGATGTGGTGGCTCTTGTCCACCGTGAGGAGCAGCTTGCTCCTGTCGTAGAGCAGCTTCGCGCTCTGGGCGGCAATCCGTGCGCCTATGCCTGCAATGTGATGGACACCGCAGCGCTCAAGACCATTGCTGACGAGGTGGCAGGGAAGTACTCAAAGGTCGATATTCTCATCAATGTGGCCGGCGGCAATGTCGCCGGGGCCAATGTGATGCCGGACCAGAATTTCTGGGACATGAAACTTGAGGACTGGACCAAGGTCCTGGACCTCAACCTCAACGGCACGGTGTATCCATGTCATGTGTTTACTGAACTCTTTGCTTCTCAGGGCTATGGCTGCATACTGAACATCTCCTCGATGGCTGCCTACGACGCCCTTACCCGCGTGGCCGGATATGGGGCGGCCAAGGAGGGCGTGTCCAATTTCACGCGCTGGCTCGCTGCGGAGATGGCCATCAAATACGGGGAGAAGATACGTGTCAACGCCCTCGCTCCGGGATTCTTCATCGGCAAGCAGAACCGTGCCGCCCTCCTCAATGAGGACGGGTCTCTCACGGAACGTTCCGTCAAGGTGATAGCCAAGACCCCGATGCGCCGTTTCGGCGACCTGAGCGAACTCAACGGGGCGGCCCAGTTCCTCTGCAGCGACGCCGCGAGTTTCGTGACCGGGGTCGTGCTTCCGGTGGACGGGGGATTCAGCTCTTTCAGCGGCGTATAGCCCTACATATCCACGCTCATTATGAGCTGGAGGCTGTGGCGGTCCACATGGGCTCCTGCGGCTTTTAGGCTCTCCAGACAGTTGCCTCCGTTATAGTCATAGCGGAGGCCTATTCTTGTGGTGTACGGGATCCAGAGCAGGTTGCCCAACCTGACCTTTAGGTCTGCCCCGGCGCTGTACAGGTTGTTGAGGCGCCTTCCGGCCTGCATCAGCGTCAGGTCTGCGTGCGGGATAAGTTCGAAGTTGCGGATATAGGCTAGCGGGGAGAGGAACGACCAGTCTACTGCGGCGAAAGGGATGGCGTAGTCGGCGCTGAGTTTTGTCCTCCACGGGAGACCGCAGATATAAGAATTGACAGAGGAGGAGAATCCTCTCGGCACCATGTTGACATAGGTGTCGGCGAACTGTCCTCCTCTGCGCCGCCTTTCGTGGATGCCGCTGAGTTTCAGACCGTGTGTAGGGAAGAGTCCCGGAGCATATCCGTACAGGTGGAAATAGTAACTCGGGCTGAACAGATACAGGATTCTCGTGCGTTCGCTGTATCCGAACTCTCCGCCGATGCCGATTCTCGGCCAGATTCTGGAAGAAGGCGTCTTCTCCATCATATAGGCCCTGACGCTTATCGTGTTCCGCCTCATGTATCTCGCTTCGCCGCAGGCGTCTGTCCAGTCGTTGGTGGAGCTGAGACTTATCTTTGGGATGACCCCGCTGTTCCATCCTCCGGAAGAGAGGTTGAGAGGCAGGTAGATGTCAAGTTTTGTGTAGAGCATAGGATTGCCCGTGTCCTGTCTGGTGAGGCGCACACTGTTGTCGAGGCTGTATTTGACGGAGTTACGGTCGTTGAAGTCCACTTTCAGCTCAAACACGGGAGCGAGGCCGCGGTATGTCAGGTTGAGATGTCCGGAGTGTCTCCAGCCCGCGTCATAGTCCCAGGCCTTGTAGCCGACAGAACCGTAGAAACTTCCCAGGTCGTCCTGCAGGAACAGGGTGGCGCCGGGAGCGGCGGAGGTGCTGATGTCCGAGACGCTGAGGCTGCTTATGGCATCATAGTCCACATAGACCGGTGCCCAGGAGTGCAGGCGTAGGAGGTTTTTGAGTTTAGAGTAAGACTCGGGTTCGCTTACGGCCACTTCGGCGGCATAGTCCGGCTGCCTCGCCTCCTCTTCGCGGAGTTTGGACGCGAACGGATACTCTGGCAGCTGAGTGAAGTCGGCCTTGCTCTGTATGAGCCCGGATGCCGGAGTGGCCGCGATAAGCCGTCCTTCCTTGGACAAGGTGGTGTAATAGAGGGTTTTGCCGTCACGGCTGAACTGGAAGTTGTCTGCACCGAAGCGGGTAGAGGTGAGCCGGGTCAGGCTGCCGTCCTCTGGGGAGAGCGCGTAAAGTTCGCCCACGCCAGTCCTGTCGCAGGTGAACATTATCTTCCCGTCATGGCTCCAGAGTCTTTTGATCTTGACCGGTTGCGGCTGCAGGACGCAGGAGTAGTCCGCGACTTTCCAGATGCCGAAGCCTTCTTCTGTGATGGCGCTGGCGTAGAGAGCCTCTCCGACCCAGACTGTCTCCACCACCTGCATGCCGTCCGGGGCGGGGTAGTGGAAGAACTCTATCCCGGTCACGGGATCCATCACTGTCACGCAGCTGCCTCCTTCCAGGGGGTATTCCGTCACGGAGAGCAGGAGTTCATGGTCGGCTGGGGCGGGGTGGTAGAATCTCCTGCCGCGGCTTATGCGCCCGGACTTGCCGTCCCTTCCGATGTAGCAGATGTCCGAAGAGGACTTCTGTTCCCAGCGTATGTCCGGGTTGTATTCGCTCCAGTAGAGCCTGTCGGTGAGTTTGCTGTATTTGAGCCCCGTGGTGCTGGAACTGAACAGGCGTATGACCCGTTCCTTGCCGTCCTTGTCCATACATATCAACTCTTCCGGTGAAGTGAGGCTCTTCCGTATGGCGTAGAGCGAGTCTCCCGCCATCGCGAGGGCGTCGTATTCCGTGAAGCGGCGAGGCGTCTTGCCGAGGGGCTCCGTGAGCATGAACGGGGCTCTTGATGCCTCGTCCCTCTCCCAGAAAGCACTGAGGCTGTCGCTGACTTCACGGAAGGCCTTGTTGAAGCTCTTCCCGGAGACATCTTTCACTGTGCCGTTGAGGTTGAAGAAGGCCATGCCGTGCTTGTCGGCTATGCGGCGGAAGTACCGTGCCGTGAAGTCAGGTTCATCATACAGGGTGCGGATGCCTGCCATCGCAACATAGCCTGCACGGTAATGGTCGGGAGTGTACGTTTTCTGGGAGCCGTATCTCCATTTCCAGAAATCCCGTAAATCTCCTTCCGAGAAACAGACTCTGTAATACTCCAGGAAGTCTGCCGTCCTGCCCCTTCCGGCGCGGCTGAGTGCGGTCTCCGTGACCACGGCGTCTCCTTCAAGGAATGCCGGGCCCGGATAGATGGCGGAAAGCACGCCGGGAGCTATCTGCCCTGTGAGGATGTTCCAGAACTTGAACGGTCCGGCCGCGCCGAACTGCATCTGCGAAGAGTGACGGGACTCGTGGATTATGAGTTGCCTCTCCCAAGGTGTCGGCTCCGGACCGTACGGGTCGGGCTGGGTCTGGAGTTCCATCCTGCGGGGTGTCCAGGTCACCTGTCCGTTGGAGTAGGCCGCATAGGGTCTGAGTATCACAGGCATACGGCGCGAATAGTTCTCGTTGGGAGAGAAGCCGGCGCTGCCTCCCACCACCTGCGCCGCCTGCTCGAGGGTGCGGGCATATACCGTGGCCAGAGAATCCAGGCCCTCAGGATAGATTACCTTGTAGCTGGCAGTCTGTATCTGGCTCCATCTGACGGAGAACGGCTCTGTCCCGTTGGTGTAGAACTGGGCGTTTGCGCTGAGCGCGGCGAGACACAGCCCTGTGGCGATTGAAAGCTCTTTTATCCTCATGAGAGCAAATCTAACATTTTTTGTATAACTTTAGAACTTGTTTCATTAAACTCCGATGAGAAAGACACTGATACTCGCATCATTGCTGATCATAGCCCTGTCCTGCGGCCGCCGCGGCGGCTCCGGGCAGCAGGCTGTCCGCACCCGTTCTTTTCCGAGGGTGGAGGTTCCCGCCATGATCACCGATCCGTCGGAGCAGCTGGTCTACATACTCGACCACTATTGGGACGGATTTTTCGCCGGGGACTGGCCCACGGATTCGGCCGTGGTGCTCGGGGTCCCGTCCTCCGAGGTGAACGACAACATCTCGCTGTATGTGGCTCTCCTCGACAAGCTTCCGGTACCCGAGGCGCAGGCGAGGCTGAAAAGTGCTTTTTCGAAGATTCAGGCGCGCCAGCAGAAGGACACTTCTTCGCTTTTCTATCTCCTTTTCACCGAATCGTTGGCATCCTGCCTGTACGACCCCAATTCTCCTCTCAGGAGCGAGGATCTGTATCTCCCGTTCGTAGAAGGGATGGTCGGCTCCGGGTTCACCCCTCCAGACAGGCTCGCCGGCTACCGCTTCGAACTTGAGAAGTGCCGGCTCAATCCTTATGGGAGCAAGGTCCCGGACTTCAAGTTCAAGGATGCCTCCGGCCGCATGCATCACCTCTACGGGGAGAAGGCGGGTTACACGATGCTCTTTTTCAGCAACCCGGGCTGCACCGCCTGCAAGGAGATCATAGACGAGATAGGCAGCCGCGCTTATGTGCCGGATATGATAAAGAGGGGAGAACTTGCCATAGTCAACATCTATATAGACGACGAGGTGGACAAGTGGCGCGAGTATGAGCCGTCCTATCCGCGTGACTGGGTCAACGGCTACGACTTCTCACAGATCATCAACAGCGACGCCCTTTACTATGTGAGGGCGATTCCGTCTCTCTATCTGCTTGATTCTCAAAAGAGAGTCATATACAAAGACGCTCCGGTAGAGCGGGTGCTCCTCTTCCTGGACGACATTCAGACAAATCAATAAAAGATAACGATAATGACCAGTATCACACGAAAACTTTGGGGCAGGTCCCCTGACGGCACGGCAATTTATAAATACACCCTCAGGAACTCCGGCGGAGCTTCCGTGACCCTTTGCAGCATCGGGGCGGGGATAGTATCTGTCAATGTTCCGGACAAGGACGGCAAACTGGGCGACGTGGCCCTGGGCTATGCCAAGCCGGAGAGCTATTTCGGAGACGGTCCCTGCATGGGCAAGTGCCCCGGCCGCTACGCCAACCGCATCGCCGCGGGCAAGTTCACCCTTGAAGGGAAGGAATACAGCCTTCCGGTAAACAACGGGCCCAACCATCTGCACGGAGGACCTGACGGGTTCCAGAACAAGGTTTGGGAATCCCGCAAGCACAAGGGCGGAGTAGAGTTCAAGTGCACTGCCGCGGACGGGGAGATGGGTTATCCGGGCAACATCACGGTGGTGGCCAGATACGAGTGGAGCGAGGAGAACGAGCTTCGCCTGACATTCTCGGCGAAGAGCGACGCCCCTACAGTGGTCAACCTGACCAATCACTGCTACTTCAACCTCAACGGCAAGGGCTCTGTGCTCAGACAGGACCTCAGGCTCAACGCCTCGGAGTACCTCCCGACCGACAGCACCCTCATCCCTCTCGGAGATTCAGAACCGGTGGCCGGCACTCCGATGGACTTCATCGTGCCGAAGACCCTCGGCAGGGACATCAAGAAAGACTTCCCGGCCCTCAACTACGGCAAGGGCTACGACGCCTGCTGGGTGATTGACGGCTATGTGCCGGGGCAGCTCCAGGAGGCCGCGGAACTCTACTCCAAGCAGAGCGGCAGGGAGCTCAAGGTCTACACGACGCAGCCCGGCATACAGGTCTACACCGGCAACTGGCTTGAAGGCTGCCCTGCGGGCAAGAGAGGCCGTATCTACCACGACTATTGCGGCGTGGCCCTTGAATGCCAGCATTTCCCGGACAGCCCGAACCAGCCGGAATATCCGTCAGCTGTCCTCAAACCGGGGAAAGTGTACCACGAGGCGATAATCTTTGCATTCGGGGTCAAGAAATGAGACAGTACCTCGATCTTCTCCAGACCATAATGGACACCGGTACAGTCCGTCATGACCGCACCGGAGTGGGAACCAAGAGCATATTCGGGCATCAGATGCGCTTCGACCTCTCTGAGGGCTTCCCTCTCCTCACCACCAAGAAGGTGCACCTGAAGTCCATCATCTATGAGCTGCTGTGGTTCATCAGCGGAGATACCAACATCAAGTATCTCAAAGACCACAAGGTCTCGATATGGGACGAGTGGGCCGATGAGAACGGCGATCTCGGCCCTGTCTATGGATACCAGTGGCGCAGCTGGCCCGCTCCCGACGGGAGGAAGATAGACCAGCTCTCCGAGGTGATAGAGATGATCAGGACGAACCCGGACTCGCGCCGCATGCTTGTCTGCGCCTGGAATCCCGGTGAGGTGGACAAGATGGCCCTGCCTCCATGCCATTGTCTCTTCCAGTTCTATGTGGCGGACGGCAGGCTCTCCTGCCAGCTCTACCAGCGCAGCGCCGACACCTTCCTCGGGGTGCCGTTCAACATCGCCTCCTATGCCCTGTTGACCATGATGATAGCCCAGTGCTGCGGCTTGCAGCCGGGAGAGTTCATCCATACGACCGGGGATACTCACATCTACCTCAACCACTTCGACCAGGTGCGCGAGCAGCTCTCAAGAGAGCCTCGGGCGCTGCCGAAGATGAGGCTCAATCCTGATGTCAAGAGCGTCTTCGATTTCCGTTATGAGGATTTCACCCTGGAAGGCTATGACCCATGGCCTGCCATCAAGGCCCCTGTCGCAGTTTGAGTATGGAAAAGTGTCTCATAGTAGCGGTCTCGGACGACCTCGCGATAGGGCGGGGAGGTGACATGCCATGGCATCTGGGTGAAGACCTCAAGTATTTCAAGCGTGTGACCATGGGTTGCCCTGTCATAATGGGCAGGACGACATTCGAGTCCATAGGCCGTCCCCTGCCGGGCAGGAAGAACATAGTCTTGTCCAGAAAGGACATCTCCCTGCCGGAGGGTGTGGTGAGAGTGGGCTCCATCGAAGAGGCGTACGCTGCGGCCGAACCGTCGGAGCGCTGTTTCATAATGGGCGGGGCGTCCGTGTATGCCAAGGTCATCGGAGACATGGACAGGCTCTACATCACGCGCATCCACACTTCCGTCCCGGATGCGGACGCATTCTTCCCGGACTTTGACCTCTCGGCCTGGGAAGAGCGGTCCCGCTCCGACACCCTGACGGATGAGCGGAGCGGGATACGCTTCGAGTTTGTGGTCTACAGCCGGAAGCGGGACTAGATCCCGAGTTCTTCCTTCATAGCTCTGAGCAGGTCGAAAGCCTGCATCGGCGTCATGTTGTTGAGGTCGGCCTGCTCCAGCTTTTCCTTGAGCGAGGACAGGGTCGGGTCGTCGAGCTGGAAGAAAGAGAGCTGCATGCTCCCGTCGTCTTCGAGCGTCATCTTGTCGGCGTGCTTCTCCCTCGCCTCAAGCTGGCGCAGCGTCTTCTCTGCGGATTCCACCACCTCGCGCGGCATGCCGGCGAGGCGTGCCACATGGATTCCGAAACTGTGGGCCACGCCGCCCGGCTCCAGCTTGCGGAGGAAGATTACGTTCTTGCCGTCTTCCTTGACGGCGATGTGGTAATTCTTCACCCTCGGATACTGGTTCTCCATGTCATTGAGTTCGTGATAGTGGGTGGCGAAGAGGGTCTTGGCTCCCTTGCCGTCTTTGTGGATGTACTCCACGAGAGCCCGGGCTATGGACATCCCGTCGTATGTGGAGGTGCCCCTGCCTATCTCGTCGAGCAGGACCAGCGAACGGGCCGAGAGATTGTGCATTATCATCGCCGTTTCCGTCATCTCCACCATGAAGGTGGATTCTCCCCTGGAGATGTTGTCCGTGGCCCCGACACGAGTGAATATCTTGTCGAAATAGCCGAAACGGGCGGACTTCGCCGGGACGAACGAACCGATCTGAGCCATCAGCACTATAAGCGCGGTCTGGCGGAGCAGGGCCGACTTTCCGGCCATGTTGGGACCGGTGAGGATGATGATCTGGTCGCCCTTGCTGTCCATCGAGATGTCGTTGGGTACATACTCTTCTCCCGGCTCCATCAGCGTCTCTATCACAGGATGGCGGCCGGCCTTGATTTCCAGGGCGGAAGACCTGTCCTCTTCTGGCCGGCAGTAGCGCCTGTCAATGGCCTGCTGCGCGAATCCCTGCAGGACATCTATCTTGGAGACGATGCGGCTGTTGCCCTGGATGTCCCGTATGGACTTCTGGACATCCGCCACGAGTGCGGAGTAGAGCCTGCTCTCAAGTTCATAGATGGTGGCTTCGGCGTTGAGTATCTGCTCCTCGTACTCCTTGAGTTCGGATGTTATGTAGCGTTCCGCGTTGACGAGCGTCTGCTTGCGCACCCAGTCGGACGGGACCTTGTCCTTGGCGGAGTTGCGGACTTCTATGTAGTAGCCGAACACATTGTTGTATCCTATCTTCAGCGAAGCGATGCCGGTGCGCTCCGTCTCGCGCTCCTGCATCTTCAGCAGGTAGTCCTTGCCTCCGCGCGAGATTTCGCGGAGCTCGTCCAGCTTGCCGTCCACCCCGGATGCGATTACATCCCCCTTGCCGAGCTGTGCGGCGGAGTTCTCCGACAGCGTGCAGACTATCTTCTGCAGAGCGCCGTCCGTGTTGCGGAGACCCCCGGCGAGTTTCACGAGGGCATCGCAGCCGCTCGCTGTGCACCGTTCCTTTATGGGCGTCATCATCTTCAGGGAGCGGGCGAGCTGCAGCATCTCCCTCGGGAGAATCTTGCCGGTGGCCAGACGGGATACCGCCCGCTCCAGGTCTCCCGTCTCGCTGATGTCTTCCTGCATGTCTGCAAGCGCCTGCTCATTGTCGATGAAATACTGGACTATGTCGTATCTGGAGCCCAGCTCCTTGAGGTCCATCACTGGCATGGACAGCCATTGCCTGAGAAGCCTTGAGCCCATGCAGGAGCAGCACCTGTCTATCGTGTCCACAAGGCTCACGCCTTCCTTGCCGGCATTGCTCTGGAACACCTCAAGGTTGCGGAAGGTAAACCTGTCCATCCATACGAACTTGTCGGAGTCGATGCGCGAGATGGAGCAGATGTTGCCGAGTCCGGCGTGGTGCGTCTGCTCAAGATAGACGAGCAGGGCGCCGGCGGAGGATATCGCGAGCGGGAACTGCTCCACGGCGAAGCCTTTCAGACTCTTGACTTTGAACTGGTTGCGCAGCCTTTCTTCCGCAGCTTCCTGCACGAAGGCCCATTCGTCCAGAGTCGTGATGTAGTAGTCTCCGAAGAGTTCCTTCGCTTTCCTTGCATCGTCTTTCTTGACCACCAGCTCCTTGGGACCGAATGTGGACATCAGTGTGCAGATGTATTCGGCGGGTCCTTGCGCGACCTGGAAAGTGCCCGTGGACGCGTCCAGGAATGCGGCGCCGCAGACATCCCCGTCCATGGTCAGTCCGGCCAGGTAGTTGTGCTCCTTCTGCTCAAGCATACCCGCGCCGAAGGCTATGCCCGGGGTGAGGATCTCCGTGACGCCGCGCTTGACCAGCTTGTTCTTCGCGAGTGCCGGATCTTCCAGCTGGTCGCACACGGCCACCTTGTAACCGGCGCGGATGAGCTTCTGCAGATAGGATTCAAGGGCATGGTGCGGGAAGCCGGCCATCTGCGTGCTGCCCTTGTCCCCGTTGGAACGTCGTGTCAGCACTATCCCGAGGACTTTGCTCGCGAGGACCGCATCGTCAGAATAGGTCTCATAGAAATCCCCGACCCGGTACAGAAGCAGCGCTTCCGGGTTCTGTGCCTTGATGCTGAAGTAGTGTTTCAGCATCGGTGTGTCTTCTCCGCTCTTTGCCATATTTTTTGTTTATTGTCTTTTTCTTCCTCCTGAGCCGCGGCCGCCGACTTCAACCTCGATTCTCTGTATTTTGGCGACCCCTTCAGGGGCGGTTATGTTGAGTCCGTCGAAGTTCTGCTGGCTCACATTCGCGAGGTTGAGCCCCCTCTGTACCGTGAGATTGCAGTTCTCGAACTTGAATGTCCCTTCCGGCAGCGGGGCCGCAGGGTCTCCGATGATGTCTCCGACGCTTCTCGCCGTGCCGCTGACATTGATGACCTTGATGTCGCGCAGCACCGTGCGCGGCGAGTAAGGTATGTAGTCCTCCACCATCCTCCATATCATGTTGGCCGAGATGAACGTCCCGCAGTTGTTGAGGGTGAAATCCTTGAAGGTGATGTCCTCCACTATGCCGCCTCGTGACGGCTGGGACTTGAAGCGCACCGGAGCCTGGTTCTCCTCTCCGCAGACGCAGTTCTCTATCACGACGTTGCGTATGCATCCGGAAATCTCGCTGCCCATCGCCACTCCGTGCCCGCCGTCGAAGTTGCAGTTCTGCACGAGGATGTTCATGCTCGGTCTTGCGACCCTGCGCCCGTCCTCGTTCTTGCCGCTCTTGATCGAGAGGCAGTCATCGGTCACATTGGTGTAGACATTGGTCATCTTGATGTTGCTGGACGAGTCGATGTCCACTCCGTCGGAGCTCGGGACATACGAAGAGACGCTTATGTGCAGCGAGTCAATGCTGAAGCCGTCGGTGTAGAGGACATGCAGGCACCATGAGGCGTGGTTGAGCATTGTCAGTCCGCTGATGCTGCCTCCTGGACAGTTGGTGAAGCACAGCATGCGCGGGCGGCCCCAATGGCCGTCCTTGTTTTTGTTCTTGCTCCACTCCTGGCCGCGTCCGTTGATGGTGCCCTTGCCGGATACCCGGACATTGCGGGAGTTGTCGAAATTCAGGAAGGCGCTGCGCCATTTGCGCTCTACGCCCTCGAAACGGGTCGGAATCTGCGGGAAGTCGTCTGAATCCACCGTGGACACGAGAGTGGCCCCTTCTTCGATACGGAGATCCACTCCGTTGCGGAAGAAGAGGGCGCCGCTGAGGTACTCGCCCGCCGGAATCAGCACGATGCCGCCGCCGTTGGCGTATGCTGCGTCAGAGGCTTTCTGTATGGCGCCGGTGTCTATGGTGACTCCGTCTCCCGAGGCTCCGAAGTCTTTGACATTGAAAACCTCGTGGCTCTTTTCGACCGTTATGATCCTGCTTCCGTACCCTTCTATTGTCAGTTCGACCTCAGTCCTGTCATCCTTTATCTCATACGGGAGGTCGCGTATCTCTCCGGTGAAACCGTTCCATTCGCGGACTTTTCCTGCGGCGTCAAGGCTTGCCCTGAAGGTCTGCTCGCGGGAGCCTTCGTTGAAGATGAAGTACAGGTCGGCATCCTTGAGAATCCTGCGGGTATAGCGTATGCTGTCCGTAGGGATGATGACTTCCGTGAGTCCCATCTGACGCTTGAACGACTCGATTGTCACCCATGCCTGTGTGTCGGCGGCGCGGCGCGGCGCGGCGTTTGCCTGGGTCTTGGCCGGCTTAGGGGCCGGATTGACCCTGTACGGGGCCGTAGGGCCGGAGATGTAGCTCCCCTCCGGGCGTTCAGCGAGGATGCGCATCTCCCTGTGCGGCATCGCGCTCTCCACCTGAGCTGTCCAGCGGCGCAGCGGCTCGTGGATGGCCTTCGGGCAGTCAGGGAAGGCTTCCATCTGTGTGAATGTCTTGTCTACCAGCCTGTTCGGCATTGAACCCCAGAAGAGTAGCTTGCCTCCGAGATTGACGAACTCCTCGATTACGGCCCATGCTTTTTTGGAGATCACGTCGGCAGACGGGATGATGAGGGTGTAGTATTTCTGGCCGCTGCGGTTCTCCAGATATCCCGGGCCCACGGTCAGGGCCTCGAAGAATGCGTCGTCATCCACATAGTCGAAATCCATCTGGTGGCGCATCAGCATCTGGGACAGTTCAGACAGCTCCCAATACACCTCGTTGTCTCCCAGCCACATGGAGAGGGTAGGATAGTACATCGCCACGCGCGCTCCCGGCACTCCCATGGACATCAGGTATGATGTGCGGTTGATGTAGTCGGAGAGTTCCTTCATGTGGGGCCTTTTCGCCAGGCTTTCGGCTGTCTGCGACTTGGAACTCCAGAAATTGTATTCGAAGTAGTTGATGCCCCTCGCGAACTGGTAGTTGAGCACCTGTTTGCTGGTGGCGAGGTCTGAGCGTACGGCTCCCATAGTCTCGCTGAAGGCGCGCGGCTTGCCGTAGACATGCGCCACGGACGAGGCCAGCTTCGGGAAGTCGTTGTCCACCCCGGGGGCGACATGCGCGCTGATGACATCCACTCCCGGAATCTGCACCCTGTTGAGGACGCGGAAGAAGTCTCCGTTTGCCTCGATGTTCACCGGCATGATGTGTTCGTTGTTGAGGTGGGTGATGTGGGCCATCCCGTTCTTGTCGTGCCAGTCCGCCTGGCGCTTGAAGAAGATGTCCGCGAACATCTCCGACCAGACGTCCCAGTAGTCGGCCTTGACCCTCTTTTCCTGCTCTGTCTTGACCGGAGCGAAGAAGGAAGCGAAATACGGGGTCGGGTCGTATCCTTTCTTCTCTTTGAAAACCTCGATTATGGACGGCGACCACGGGGTGTACATGTATTCCGGCTCATCGCCCCTGAATCCCATCACAGTGGTGCCCATTTCCGCTCCGAGCTCTTTCTTGGCGGCTTCATGGGTCCAGGCTATAAACTGGTCTACGGCTTCCGGGTTGAGGTGGTCGTGGAGGAAGTTGGAGGTGTCCTTGCCGTGGGTCGGGTTGTTCACGGCACGGGTGTCGCCGCTTTTGTGGGCGTATCCGGCGAAGACTACCGTCCAGCCGTGCTCTCCGGCGTTGAAGCTGATCTTGCCGTCTTCTATCGGGACGATGCGGTTGGCCTGCCCTTCACATACGGCTACGGCCGATACGGCGCCCGCCGGGACGGGTCTGCCGATGATCTCTTCTCCAGCCGGGACCGTGAGGGTCGAGTCCATCTGGACAAGAGCCCACATCTTGAGGTCCGGGCGCTCGCGGGAGAACTTGCCCCCGGCGAAGCCGCTCGGGTATTTGGCGTCATCGATGAGCCACACCTTCATCCCTCTGGACTTGGCTTCCCTGACGGCTGTCTTCACCATCTTGAACCACCCTTTCGAGAGGTACTCGTACGGGAATCCGTATCCCGGTTCTATGTTGACGACACGTGTCCCGACGCTCTGCATCAGGTCAAGGTCTTGTTTGATAATCTTGGCGTTCATGTCTCCTTCCCAGCCCCAAAGGATATGGCTGGCATACTCTGCCGGAGGGAGGGCATAGCCTTGGCGCAGTTCTTCCACGCCCTTGTCCTGGATTCCTTCCCAGCTCTTGACCTGGCACAGGGCCGGCAGAGCGGAAAGCAGGACGCAAATTGTCATCAGTGTCTGTTTCATTGTGTGGTATGTTTTGGCATATTCCACAAATTTAATGTTTTTTGGTGACGATTCACTATCTTTGACCTCATGAAACGACTTCTGATAATCACTTATTACTGGCCGCCCACCGGAGGTTCCGGCGTGCAGCGTTGGGTGAAGTTCAGCAAGTACCTGCCTCAGTCCGGGTGGCAGCCGGTCATCTATACTCCCGAGAATCCGGAGCGTCTGGCGGTGGACGAGAGTCTGCTGGCGGACATTCCCGACAGCGCGGAAATCATAAAGACGCGCATCTGTGAGCCGTACGGACTGTACCGCCGCCTGACCGGTTCCAAGACCGGCGCTGAGGTGAACCCCCTCAACTCGCAGAAAAAGTCTCTCAAGAAGCGCATCTCGCTGTGGCTCAGGGGCAATCTCTTTGTCCCCGATCCGAGGGTGTCGTGGGTGCGGCCGTCGGTGCGTTTCCTCTCGAAGTACCTGCGGGAGCATCCGGTGGACGCCGTGGTGACCACGGGGCCTCCGCAGTCGATGCACCTTATCGGGCGCGGTTTGAAAAGAAAGCTCGGTGTGAGGTGGATAGCCGATTTCAGGGATCCGTGGACGGAGATGTTCTACTACAAGCATCTTTGCCTTACCCCCTGCTCCGACAGGAAGCATCATCGCATGGAGCAGAGCGTGCTGGACGAGGCGGATCTGGTGATAGCGGTGTCCCCGCGCGTGCAGGCCGACTTCGCCGCCAGGACAGCGACTCCCGTGAGGCTGATTACCAACGGCTATGACGAGGACGATTTCAAGGGAATCGCCGCGCGGCCGCATCCGGACAGATTGACCCTTGTGCACACAGGGCTGTTCGCCGCGGACGGCAACCCGCTTGGTCTCTGGGACGCCCTCGCCCGCAAGTGCGGCGAAGACAAGGAGTTCCGAGGCCGGCTGCAGATCAGGCTGGCTGGCAAGACGGACCCCGAGATCATAGAGGCGATACGGGAAAGGGGACTTGGAGACAATCTGGTCAATCTCGGCTACCTGCCCCACGAGCGCACGGTGCAGGAGCAGAGGGACGCAGATATCCTGCTGCTGCCGTTGAGGCAGGAACCGGAATACTCCAAAGTCCTGCCAGGCAAGATATTCGAGTACCTCGCCTCGGGGCGGCCGGTGCTCGGGATAGGCCAGAAAGACAGCGCCGCTGCCGACATTCTCAGGGACAGCGGGGCCGGAGAGATGTTCGACTGGTCGGACGGAGACGCCCTGATTGAGTTTATCTGCTCCTTCCGCCCTTCGCGGCACGGGACGGAGCGCTATTCGCGCCGCAACCTTACGGCGCAACTTGTGGAATTGTTATGAAGAAGAAAATAATCTATTGCATCTGCACGGTGTTGGGGCTGCTTGCGCTGTCCTATGCCTATGTGCCGGAAGTGCTTTCCGGCAAAATAGTGAACCAGAGCGACATTTCCGGGTGGCAGGGGATGGCGAGGGAGATGATGGAGTGGAACTCCGCCCACCCCGATGACCAGACCGCCTGGACGGATTCGATGTTCGGAGGCATGCCTACGGCGACAATACACGCATCCACCAAGGGCGACTGGACCCAGAGCATATATGATTTGTTGCTGACCGGCAGGCGCCCGGCCACATATCTATTCATTTCCCTTATCGGCGCATGGCTGCTCATGCTCTCTCTCGGAGTGCACCCTCTGCTTGCCATAGGCGGTGCCATAGCCGTCACCTTCTGCTCCTACAACATGCAGATCATACAGGTGGGGCACAACACCAAGATGCAGGCTATCGCCTTCCTCCCTTGGGTGCTTGCCGCGCTTGTGTTCACATACCGCAAGGCTCTTGGAGAGAAGGGCCGCTGGCTGCCGCTGTCTTGTCTGGGAGCCGCGCTGTTCGGTCTTGCACTCAGTTTTCAGGTCAAGGCCAATCATCCGCAGATCACATATTACCTGGCGCTGATGATATTGCTCTATGTCATCGCCCTGGTGATATGGATACTCATGGACAAGACCCGCCGCAAGACGCTTGTCGGCAGGTTTTTCGCCTCGTCCGCCCTTCTGCTCGTGCTTGGGCTGACCGGCATCGCGACCAATGCCATCAAACTCCTCCCTACCTACGAGTACACCCCGTATTCAATGCGCGGAGGCAGTTCGGCGGCTTCTGCGGACGGCAGCGGCACCAAGGGGCTGGACATTGACTACGCCACGGCGTGGTCATACGGTTGGGAGGAGCTCCCGAATATGCTGATTCCGGATTTCAACGGAGGTTCGTCTTCCGGAGCTGTCAATCCGGACCGTTCCGCCACCATTGACCTGCTCCGCTCCGCCGGGCAGACCAATTTGCGCGAGACCGCCAAGAACCTGCCTCTCTATTGGGGGCCTCAGCCGTTCACCGCCGGGCCTATGTATATGGGGGCCGTGACAATATTCCTCTTCGTGCTCGGACTCTTCTGCTACCGGGGCAAGGAGAAGTGGTGGGTGGTCGCCGCGACGCTGCTTGCCGTGTTCCTCGCGCTGGGAAGCCACTTCTTGTGGTTCACCAGGCTGTTTTACGACTATGTGCCCCTCTACAACAAGTTCAGGACGGTGTCAATGGCTCTGGTGGTGCTTCAGTTCACCCTGCCGATACTTGCTTTTCTGATGCTGGACCGTATCGTCCGTTCGGAGGAGGGCGTGGCCGCGTTCCGCTCCAAGGGATGGATAGCGCTTGCCATAACCGGGGGATTCTGCCTTCTGTGTGCGGCGTTCCCGGGGATTGCCGGCTCGTTCACCGGCGCTTCCGACGCGTCATATCCTGACGCTCTCGTGGACGCTCTCGCGCAGGACAGGAGGCGCCTGCTCGCGCTTGACGCGCTTCGTTCGGCACTGTTTGCCGGGGCGGCCTATCTTCTGATGTTCTGGGGGTGCAGGATTCCGAAATCCGCCGCCAAGACATTCGCCACGCAGCCTCAGATGGGCTTCTCTCGCCGGCGCACGGCCGCCGTGCTTGTCTGCCTGCTCGTGCTCGGGGACCTCTTCATCGTTGACAAGAGGTATCTGAGTTCGGACGACTTCATCACTCCGCGCTCCTTCCAGAGCCAGTTCAACAAGCGTCCTGTGGATGAGACCATCCTTGAGGACACGGATCCGTCCTACAGGGTCCTCGACCTGACAGTGAATGTGTTCAACGACTCTCACCCGTCATACTGGCACAAGAACATAGGCGGGTATTCTCCGGCCAAGCTCCAGAGGTATCAGGAGTTCATCACGGATACGCTCAGCCGGGAGATCAACGCCCTGTATTCCGCGCTGTCCGGGGGGCAGACGCTTCAGGAGATGGAGCAGGCCCTGCCTTATCTCCCCGGCCTCGCGGAGATGAACTGCCGTTATATAATAGTGGGGGACGAATACCCGCCGCTCAGATACGGCTATGCCAAGGGGCCGGCGTGGTTTGCCGATCCGGAGGCCGGAGAGGTGGAGATGCTGTCTTACGCGCCCAATGAGCTGAGATACAAGTATTCCTCGCGAGACGGCGGCAAGCTTGTGTTCAGCGAGGTGTATTATCCTGTGGGCTGGACTCTCAAGTTGGAGGACAGCGGGGAGAGCCTTGAGATTGCACCGGAAGGAAAAGTGCTCCGCGCGGCGGAGGTTCCGTCCGGGGAGCACACTCTTGTGATGCGTTTCGACCCGCCGTCCTACAGGACAGGAGAGGCGGTGTCGCGCGCGAGTTCCATACTTATTCTGATTGTGGTTCTGCTGGCGTCAGGCTTTGCCGTGCCTGGGATATTCTCAAGGTCAAAGCGATAAAGTCTTCTACAGACAGCCTTTCGGCTCTCAGGTCGAACACCGGGTCCGAGCAGTCGAAACCTTCAGGAAGCATGGGCTTCAGGGCGTTGCGCAGGGTTTTGCGCCGCTGGTTGAAGGCGGTCTTGACGACCTGGCGGAACTGGCGCTCGTCGCAGCCGAGTTCCGTGCGGGAATTGCGCCGGAGCCTTATCACTGCGGACTGTACCTTCGGAGGCGGGCAGAATGCGCCCGAGCCCACAGAGATGATATAGTCTATGTCATACCAGGCCTGCAGCAGGACGGAGAGTATGCCGTAGGTCTTGGAGCCCGGCTTTTCCGCTATGCGGTCGGCCACCTCTTTCTGTATCATGCAGACCACTTCCGGCACCTTGTCCTTGTCGTCCAGTATCTTGAAGAAAATCTGGGACGAGATATTGTAGGGGAAGTTGCCGATCACCCGGTAGTTTCCGCTGAAGAGTTCGCGCATGTCCAGCTTCAGATAGTCTGCGCTGTACAGTTTGCCCTCTATGGCCGGATAGTGGGTGAGCAGGTAGTTCACCGATTCCCCGTCTATCTCGACCAGTTTGAGGTCAATGTCGTCCCGTTCGAGCAGGTAGCGTGAAAGCACGCCCATTCCCGGGCCTATTTCGAGCACATCCCTCTCGCCCCCTTCGCGCAGGGAGGAGACGATGGTCCTGGCGATGCTCTGGTCAGTGAGGAAATGCTGCCCGAGAGCCTTTTTTGCTCTGACTTCCATCGCGTCAGCCGAGCTTTTCGGCAAGTCTGGCCGCCAGTTCCACGAACGCCACTCCGTCAGGGCGGGTGCTCAGAGCTGCCGGTTCGCCGGCATCACCGCTCTCGCGAATGCTCTGCACGAGCGGAATCTGCCCGAGCAGCTCTATCCCGAGATCCTTGGCCATGTTGGCGCCTCCGTCCTTGCCGAAGATGAAGTACTTCTCGTCAGGGTGCTCCTCAGGAGTGAACCAGGCCATGTTCTCGACGAGTCCGAAAATCGTCCGGTTGACATTCTTGTTGCGGAACATGTCCACGCCTTTCTCCACGTCCGCGAGAGCCACGGCCTGAGGGGTGGTCACAATCACGGCCCCCTCCACAGGGATGTCCTGTACGAGGCTGATATGGATGTCGCCCGTTCCAGGAGGCATGTCGATGAGGAGGAAGTCCAAGTCTCCCCACTTGACCTGGAGTATCATCTGCTTGAGAGCGTTGCAGGCCATCGGCCCTCTCCAGATCAGGGCCTGTCCCTTCTGGGCGAAATAGCCCACGGACATCCACTTGACCCCGTACTTCTCTATAGGGATTATGAGCTCCTGCCCCTCTTCGCCTTCAGCTTGCGGAGTCATGTCTTCCGTGCCTGTCATGACCGGTACGGAAGGGCCGTAGACATCGGCGTCGGCGAGCCCGACCTTGTAGCCGAGCCGCGCGAGGGCGCAGGCCAGGTTGACTGCCACGGTGGATTTGCCCACTCCGCCCTTGCCTGAGGCTATGCCTATTATATGGCGGACATTGCGCAGCTGCTCCAAGCCGAGTTCGTCTATCCCGCTCTTCCTGGCCTTAGGCGTCACTTCGTCCACCACAATGGTCTTGACTTCAGACTTGACGCTGTCCGGCAGGTGGCGGACAAGGGCGGCGCGGGCGCTGCCGATAAGATATTCGGAGAGTGGGTCGCGTCTTTTCGGGAAGGCGAGCGTCACTGTGACTTTGCCGTCTTCCATCTCAATGTTGTTGACCATGCCCAGTTCGACGAGGTCGGCATCCTTCTTTGCAGGATGCTTGACCTCGCGAAGGGCCAGAAGTATGTCTTCTTTAGTTATCATTTCACTATATTCATTTCATCAAGGAGCCAGCCGGCGCCGCCGAACTTGTCCATCATAAACAGCACGTATCTGATATCCACGCAGATGCACCTCTGGAGGTTAGGCTCGAAGATGACATCTCCGCTCATCGCCTCCCAGTTGCCGTCGAAGGCGAGTCCGATCAGGTTGCCGTCTGCGTCCATCACAGGGCTTCCGGAGTTGCCTCCCGTGATGTCGAGGTTGGTCAGGAAGCAGGTGACGAGCTGTCCCTGCGCGTCCGCATACTGGCCGTAGTCCTTGGCGTTATAGAGTTCCTTGAGCCGCGCAGGGACGCGGAACTCATAGTTGCCTGGGTCTTCTTTTTCCATCACGCCCTTGAGGGTCGTGTAATACTTATAGACGACGCCGTCCTTAGGCTCGTAGCCCTTGACCGTGCCGTAGGTGAGACGGCAGGTGAAGTTGGCGTCCGGGTAGCTCGGCTTGGCTTTCTGCCACTCCAGGAGGGCGGCCGCATATGCCTTGGTCGGAGCTTCCAGGGTGTCATCCCATGTGATGGTCTGCCTGTAGAGCGGTCCGCGCTTGTCTATGATGGCTCCGCGGAGCACGGCGGCCGGATCCTCGTCAAGGTTGACGCCCGCCGCGCGTGCGGCCTCGAGCTTGTCGTATGAGGTGAAGACGCTTTCGTCGAAGATCTTGTCTATCATCTCCTCGCTCACATCCACCCTGTCCTGAGGGTCGGCGTTCTGCAGATAGTGACGCACCATCGCGTGGGCCACCTTGCGGTCCACTTCAGCGTCGTAGTCTTTGTAGTCAGAGGCGTCCTTGGCCCTGACGAGCCCGATAAGCTCGATCTTGCTCAGGGTCTCGGATATCAGGGTGTAGCCCTGATAGGCCGCCTTGCGCCCGGCCACGCCTGACGCTATCTCGGACACAGGGTCTCCGTATTTCTTGATTCTGCCTTTCTTTTCCCCTATCCAGGCGCCGAGTTCGGCTTCCTTCTCTTCCTGGCGGCCGATCACATTGAGTTTGGCGAAGGCTTCTTTCATCCCTATCCACTTCTTCCACCCGTTGGAGGAGGAGGCGTATTTGCTCGCATATTGCAGGCCGACCTTGTCGCTTGCCCTCATCTCCTTCCAGAGTACATCCTGGCGCACGGTGCGTGCAGCTATGCGTATGTCGTTGAGCTCCAGCATGTCTTCAAGCTGTGAGGCGGTCTGGAAGCGCTGGGTTCTGCCAGGGTAGCCCATGATCATCGCGAAGTCGCCTTCCTGGATGCCCTTGAGCGAAATGTTGAGGAACCGCCTCGGTACCATAGGGACATTGCTCTCTGAGTAGTCGGCCGGCTCGTTGTCCGCGCCGGCGTAGACACGGAACATCGAGAAGTCGCAAGTGTGGCGCGGCCACATCCAGTTGTCGGTGTCTCCTCCGAACTTGCCGGACGCTGCCGGCGGCGCTCCGACAAACCTGACATCGCGGTAGACTTTATATATTACGAGATACTGCACATTGTCGTTGAAGAAGCTGACAATCTGTGCAGTGCAGTGCGGGTTCTCCTTGACGGCCTTCGCTATCAGGGCGTCCGCGGACTTCTCGTCCTTCACCTTGCCGGTCACGTCCGTCATCTTCTGCAGGAACTTCACGCTAAGCCCCGGCACCGGAATCTCCTCGCTGCGGCTGGAGGCCCAGTAGCCGTCTTCCAGATAGTTGTGCTCCTCGGACGAGAGCGCCTGGATGCTGCCGTAGCCGCAGTGGTGGTTGGTCACGAGCAGTCCGCTGCCGGAAATGATCTCTCCGGTGCATCCGCCGCCGAACTGTACCACCGCGTCCTTGATGGAGGAGTGGTTGATGCTGTAGATCTGGTCGGGCGAGAGCCTCGAACCGAGATTACGCAAGGCGTCGCTGTTGATCTTTTCAAGCAGAGGGAGCATCCACATGCCCTCGTCAGCCCTTGCCGACGGCAGCATAGCCGCAATCGCGGCGAGAGTGAGTAAAAACTTCTTCATATAAAATCAAATATCGAATAAACTTGGTTCCAGGGCCTTGGGGTGGAAGGAGCGGCGATGCTCCGGGGTGAGTCCGTAGCGGCGGATAGCCTCTATATGCTCCGGAGTGGGGTAGCCCATGTTGTGCGCCCAGCCGTACTGCGGATAACGCCTGTCGAGTTCCCTCATCTTCTCGTCCCTTCGGGTCTTGGCCAGCACGGATGCGGCCGCTATCGACGCGTAGGTCGCGTCCCCGTGCACTACCGTGGCATAGCCATATCCTTCCATCGGGCGGAAACGGTTGCCGTCTATCAGCAGGAAGTCAGGCTTGACGGCGAGCCGCCGTACTGCGCGCTGCATCCCCTCCACCGAGGCCCAGAGGATGTTGAGCGAGTCTATCTCTTCTGCGCTCACTTCCTCCACGGCCCACGCTACGGCTTCCCTCTCTATCACTTCCCTCAATATGTCTCGGGATTTTTCGCTCATCTGCTTGGAGTCGTTGAGCAGCGGATGGCGGAAACCTTCGGGCAGGATTACGGCCGCGGCGAACACGGGCCCGGCCAGTGGGCCGCGTCCCGCCTCATCGCATCCGGCTTCGGTGAAGCCGGGGTGCATGTTGCCCAAAAGATGGATTTCCTGTGGCATAATGCCACAAATTTAGAAACACTTCGCGACTTTGCCAACTTCTTATTCGTCCTTGAGACGGGAGAGCAGAAAGGCGTTGGTCTGGCTGAGCGTCTTGATGGTCTGGTCCTGGGTCTGCACCATCTGCAGGGCCGTCTTGAGTTTCTCTCCCAACACTTCGAGCCTGCTCTCGTAGTCGCGTATCAGGGCTTTCCTCTGCTCGTCAAAGTTACGCTTCTCCTCCAGCAGGCTGTCTTGCCGGCCGGCGGAGACGAGGTCTCCCGCGTCCAGCCCGAAATAGGCGGCGAACTTCGAGAGAGTCTTGCAGTACAGGTTGACCTTGCCGGTCTCGAAGTTGATGTAGGTCGTGCGTCCGATGCCGAGTTCGTCGGCCATCATCGCCTGGGACAGTCCGGCCTCCTCCCTGATTCTCCGTATGCTCGTATGTGTCTTGTCAGTAGGCATCATGACAAAAATAGTCAGTATGCCACGAAGCCCGATACCTGAAAAAGCGCACATTGTCCATAAAAAATAAACAAAAGACATAAAAAAGATATATTTATGTGCCGCCGTCCTTGCCGGGTGTTGTTTATTTGTGGACAAAAGTCCAACTTGGCGGGCATGGACAAAAAGCGAGAAATGCTGCTCTCGGAGCTGGAGAGCCTGCTTGATGGCGGGGAACTGTGCCCAGAAGGGCCTCTCAGCCTGTCTGACGTGTGCCGCCGCAGGCTCGGGGTGTACCCGCCGGACCTTGATGAAATCCTGCTTGAAGAACTCGGTCTGGAGGGAGAAGAAATTTTTGCCGCATATGGCTGTAAGGTTATTGACAATAGGAACAAATTTTATTAGATTTGTGGACTTTGCATCAAAACCAAGTAATTATAACAACACGAAACGATGAAAGAATACACAACCAAAGAGATCCGCAACGTGGTACTTCTCGGAGCGACAAAGTCCGGAAAGACCACGTTGGCTGAAGCTATGCTCTATGAGGGCAAGGTTATTGACAGGCGCGGAAGCGTGGAGGACAAGAACACCCTCTCCGACTACAATGAGCTGGAGAAGATCAACCAGCGTTCCATCTACGCGAGCCCTCTTTATGCCGAGTTCCTCGGAGCAAAAGTCAACATAATAGACGCTCCTGGCGCCGATGACTTCATCGGAGGAGCATATTCGGCATTCAGGGTGTGCGAGAGCGGCGTGCTCGTCATCAACGCCCAGCAGGGAGTCGAGGTGGGCACCGAGAACTTCATCCGCCTCGCTTCAGACAAGAAACTTCCTCTCGTGGTGGCCGTCAACCAGCTCGACGCTGACAAGGCCGACTGGGAGAGCGTGCAGGCGTCCCTCCAGGAAGCTATGGGCAAGAAACTTGTCTATATCCAGTTCCCGGTCAACGTGGGCCCGGCTTTCGACGGGTTTGTGGACGTGCTCACCAACAAATACTATCATTTCAAGGACAACAACGGCACCCGTGAGGACCTGGAGATTCCGGAGAACATCAAGGAGCAGGCGGAAGAATTGCGCCAGGAGCTTATCGAGAGGGCTGCCGAGTATGACGATACCCTTATGGAGAAGTTCTTCGAGTCGGGAAGTCTCACCGAGGACGAGATCCGCAAGGGCCTCAACCGCGGCATCGTGGCCGGAGAGGCTTATCCGGTATTCTGTGTCAGCGCCAAGAAGGATATAGGAGTCAAGAGGCTTCTCGAGTTCACCAAGAACGTCGTTCCCGCCCCTTCCTGCAAGGAAGACGGCCCGGCCTCACTTTTCATATATAAAAACGATGTGGAGCCGCACCTCGGAGAAGTGTCTTTCTTCAAGGTGATGAGCGGTACGATTACTCCGGGAATGGACCTGGAAGATCCTTCCAGCGGCAACAAGGAGCGCCTCTCCGCCATATATGCCGTGGCCGGTCTCAAGAAAGAGCCTGTGACGGCACTCAAGGCCGGAGATCTCGGATGTACCGTGAAGCTCAAGAACGGCCGTTCCAACATTACCCTTTCAGCGCCGGGTTCCGGCCTTGAATGGGACAGGATAGCTTACCCTGCGCCTAAATACCGCTGCGCCATCAAGGCCAAGGTACAGCAGGATGAGCAGAAGCTCGGCGACGCTCTCAAGAAGATCGCATCCCAGGATCCTACCGTGATCGTGGAGTACTCCAAGGAACTCCGCCAGACCATACTCAGCGGCAACGGGGAGCAGCATATCAACATCGTCAAATGGCGTCTCAACAACGAGTTCAAGCTCGAAGTGGAGCTCTTCGCCCCGAAGATTCCGTATCGCGAGACCATCACCAAGACCTCCTGCGCCACCTATCGCCACAAGAAGCAGTCCGGCGGTGCCGGGCAGTTCGGAGAGGTGTCCCTGCTCATCTGCCCTTACGAGGAAGGAGTTGACGCACCGAAGGTGTTCAAGATCAACGGCAAGGATATGGTGATGAACATCAAGTCCTCAGAGTCTTTCGACCTGGAGTGGGGCGGGAAGCTGGAGTTCTACAACTGCGTCGTCGGCGGCGCCATCGACGCGCGCTTCATGCCTGCCATCCTCAAGGGTATCAACGACAAGATGACCGAAGGCCCGCTCACCGGCTCATACGCGCGCGACATCCGCGTTTATGTGTATGACGGCAAGATGCACCCGGTAGACTCCAACGAAATCTCGTTCGTGCTCGCCGCACGCAACGCCTTCAAGGAGGCCTTCCGCAATGCCGGCCCTAAGATCATGGAGCCTATCTACAATGTCGAGGTGATGACGCCTGCTGAATATCAGGGCTCTTGCATGTCCGACCTTCAGAACCGTCGCGGCATTCTCGGAGACATGGGCGCCGACAAGGGATTCTCAATCCTCAAGGCCCGCGTCCCTCTCGCTGAGCTCTACCGCTACTCCACGACACTCAGCTCGCTGACCTCCGGAGCGGCCACGTTCTCGATGTCTTTCGCGGACTATCAGCCGGTTCCTGGCGATGTGCAGACCAAGCTGCTTGCCGAGTATGCGGCAGCCGAGGCTGACGAAGACTAGTCGGAGCACATACGACATGGCGGCGGTGACGGCAAAGTCCGGCGCCGCCGTTTGTCATTTTTGCATGGATTGGATATATTTGCGGAGATACTTTGACGGATGGACAGAATCAAGATTCTTTTTGCCTGCCTTGTCGCCATGTTTGCGGCAACTCAGCGTTCGGATGCCCAGTTGGCATTGAGCCTCGGCGCGTCCTTCCCCGGGACCGTGTACACGGACAACGGGTATGACAACTACTACGCCAAGCTCCGCATAGGATTCGATGTCGGGGCCCAGTACAACTTCAGCATCAACAAGTATCTGGACGCTATAGTCAGCGCGGACTTCATCCGTCACGGACTCGGGAAGATGGCTCAGAACCAGATGGGGTTTGAGTACTCGCGCTATCCTTCTTATCTGAACTTCCCCCTGATGGCCGGCGTCGCCTGCAAGATAGATTTTGACGGGCAGGGTTTCATCAATCCTTCACACCACGCGTTCATAGAGGTTAGGGCCGGGGCCAACGCCTCCACACAGACTCGCGCCGTATTCACCGACAAGAACGGCGTCAAGCAGACCAGACGCTACAGCGTCGGCTTCGCTCCGGCGTTTTCTGTCGGCGCCGGGATGCGTTTTTCCGACCATGGCGCCATCTCCATCCGTTTTGTGGACCTTGGAGACATCCGGCTACATGAAAGGGGGGACAACGGATCAGAGCTCCGCTATTCCCCCCGTATGGTGGATATCCGTTATTCCTATTACTTCTAGAATATCAGCACGTCGCTGTCTCCGTAGTTGTCGTAGGAGGAGGTGATGACCTTCTCTCCCGGTTCAAGGCCCTCAAGAACCTCGTAGTATCTTGGGTTCTGCCTGCCGATGCGGATTTCTCTCTTGACGGCTTTTGAGCCGTCCGGCGTCAGCACATATATCCATTTGCCGCCTGTCTTCTGGTAGAATGTCCCGCGCGGGATGATGATGCCTTCTTCCGGCTGCCCGAGCTGGAGGTTGAGGTAGTAGGTCTGGCCTGTGCGTATGTTGTCCGGCTGCTCAGCTTCGAACTTGAAGTCGGCCTGGAACTTGCCGTCCCGTACCTCCGGGTAGACCTTGCGCAGGCGCACCGCGAAGTTGCTGCCCTGGCGCTCGAAACTGGCCTGGAGTCCCGGGGTGACCCGGTCTATGTAGTGTTCGTCGATCTTGGCTTCTATCTTGTAGTCTCCGACAGAGTTGATCTGCCCTATTTTCATCCCCGAGGACACGCTCTGCCCGAGCACGACATCCAGGAGCCCGAGTTCCCCGTCGATGGGGGCCTTGATGGTCAGGTTGGACTTGCGGTTGCGTATCATGGCCATGTTCTGCCTCATGTTGTCGAGACTCTCCTGCATCTGGTTGATTTCCACTCCTCTATAGAGGCTGTCCTGGACCGCCCTTTCCTTGACGAGCTTGTATTTCTGCTGCGCGAGTTCGTAGTCTTCTTTGGCTTTGAGATACTCCTCCCGGGCGATGAGTTTGTCTTGGTACAGGGCGGACTGCTGCTCGTAGTTCCTGCGGCTGCGCCTGACATCCATCTCGTAGGTCATCTCGTCCTGCTTGACGGAGAGCTTCTGCTGCTCCATCTGGATCATGGTGTTGCGCAGGATGTTCTCCTTCTCGGCGAGCTCCGCCTCCGAGTTGAGGATCTCCAGGTCAAGGTTGTCGTTGCTGAGCAGGAGAAGGGGCTCCCCGGCGCGGACCATGGACCCTTCCTCGACCAGGATTTTCTGCACCACCCCGCCTTCCTGCGGGCTGAGCTGGATAGTGGTCATAGGCTGCACCTGGCCGCCTACCCTGATGTAGTCGTTGAACTCTCCTTTCTGCACTTCGCTGATGCTGACGGTGTCCTTGTCAACCCGGAACGAACTTGAGTTGTCCCTGAACACGAGATACAGCACGAAAGCCAGCACTACGCCCCCGAGCCAGTACGGCAGGGCTTTCTTCGTGAATGCGACTCTCCAGCCGGTTTTCTTTTCGATTATCTTATCCATGGTAAATCTTTTATTTCTGGTCTATATATCTTGTCCCTCCATAGTACTCCACGACGCTCTTCTTGAGGAGGTATTTGAACATCGAGTTGAGCCGGTCGGCGCGGGCTGCGAGGTAACTGTCCGTGGCGGTCTGATACTCGATGCCCGAGATCAGCCCCTGCTCATATTTGCGGGTGTTGAGCTGCCATGATTCCTCCTGCACTTCCGCTTTGCGTTCAGCCTGCAGGTAGGCCGCCGCCGCCCCGTCTCGGTCCTGTACGGCCCTGCGCACCTCGGACTCGATGTCCCGGAGTTTCTGGTCGTATTCTGCGGACGCCTTCTGGTATGCGTGTCTCTTGCGTGAAATGTTGCCCAGACCTTTGAGGCGGTCGTAGAGCGGGATGCTCAGAGAGAGCTGTACATATTCTCCGCCGTTGTTGGAGAACTGCGTCCTGAACGGGTCGGTCTCGCGTATGCCCGGGTATTCGAAGTATGTCGTGGACCAGCCGGCGTAGAGGTTCAGTGTCGGCAGGAGCTGCCATTTTGCCGTATTCAGGGCCAGACGGGCGTTTTCCATGTTGCCGTGCGCTATGAGCGCGGATGGCTGGTTGGCCATGGCGAAGCTTATTATTTCCTCCTCGTTTTCGTCCGGGGCGGCGGCGAGGGCGTCATCGTCCGCGAAGGCCGTGTCTATCACCAGGGCGGAGTCGAGCGGCCAGAACATCACGTCCTGCAGGGTCATCATCGCGTCGGCGCGCAGATTCTCCGCGTTGGTCAGGCTGTATTGCCGCTCGGCGAGGTCCGCTTCTGCCTGCACGACATCGGCATAGCCCTTCATCCCGAGCGTCTCCTGCTTGCGGGCGAGCTCCAGCGAACTCCGGGCTGTCTGGACCTGACTGCGGTAGATTTCGCTCATCTTGCTGTAGTATACGGCGTTGTAGTAGGCTTCCATCGTGGCGAGGCAGATGTCCGCCTCCACCTGGTCTTCCCGGGAGTTGCCCATGGCGAGGGATGTCTTGGCTATCTTGATGTTGTTGAGCGCGGAGAATCCGTCGAAGAGGGTTATTCCCGCTGAGAGGCTGTAGTTGTTGTGGAACGAGGTTGTGTTGATGTAGGTGTTGGTCTGCGGGTCGATTGCGCGCCCGAAGTTGTAGTAGGCCGATACGCCGGCACTCACCTGCGGGGTGAAGGCGCTCAGGATGGCTTCCCTGCGCTCAATCCTCGCATCTCCGGTCTCGGCCTGCTGTATGCGGACCTTGGTGGAGTTGGATACCGCATATTCCATGCACTCTTTGAGCCCCATGCTCTTCTGCTGCCCTGCGGCGGACAGGGCGGATATCGTGAGCAGGACTGCTATTATACTGTGCTTTGACATGATCATACTTGTTTGTTGACGCCAGAATCAGCAGCAGTGATTGTGCCAAGAACGATAATATATTGATAAACAACATATTACACCATAAGGACAGATTGGTACACTGTAAAGAATCCTTACAAGTTCTGTAAAGAAACTTTACAGCCTGAGGGCGGCGGAGCCTTTCTATCATTCCGTCGCTTTTGCTGCCCTCCACATTTGAGGGTCCGCAAAAAATCGTAACTTTGTCAAACTTTGACTGCCACGCCATGAAGGAATTGACGATACAAGACATAGAAACCATCATTCACCGCGATGAAAGCCGTATTCTGGAAGTCAAGAAAACAACAGGAGAACTGTATGCAGGCATGCAGTCAGGCTGTGCTTTCCTCAACACAGAGGGAGGCTGGCTCTTCTTTGGCGTTCACCCCACAACCTTGAAAATACTCGGTCAGGATGTTGTGGACAAAACCCGACAGGAGATTGCTTGGGAGTTGTGTAAGTTCTCCCCGGCCATAGACCTGGCCGCGCAATACATTGACGTCCCCGGCAGGCTTGGCAAGAAAGTCATTGCAGTATGGTTTCCGGCTCCGTTACCATTCACGGCGCCATATACCTATGACGGCCGACCATACTACAAGGTGGAGAACACAACAAAGCCGATGCCTCGCGAAATGTTCGACGAGCGCATCCGCCTTAGCGACCCCAAGAAATTCAACTGGGAAATTGCCCCATGCTCCGGTGCAACCGTCAGGGACATTGATACCAAAACACTGATAACAGCCATCGATGAGGGTATCTCCAAAGGGAGGATTCCTGCCGATGCAGCAACTGCGAAAACAACCGTTGACCGCCTTCGCCCGTTCAAGGTGTTGATGCAGGGCGACCTTCTCACCAATGGCGCCATCGCCCTGTTTGGAAAAGACCCGTCCCGTTTCTTCGATCACTGCAAGGTCCGCCTGGCGCGGTTCGAAGGTACGATTATGGACAAATTCCGTGACCAAGTCGTGGTGGAGGCCAATCTGTTCCAGCAGTTCAAGGCCATTGAGGACTTCTGCCGCAAGCACATGTTCTTGTCCGGCAATCAGGATGATTTTGACAGCAAGAACGAGCTGACGGTTCCCGTCAAGGTGATAAGGGAAGCCAGTCTGAACCTGCTGGCACATCGCACCTGGTGGTCCGAGGCAAGGACGCCAAGCGTGGCCATCTTCGATGACCGCATTGAATTCATGAACCCCGGCGCATTCCCGATGGGCACCACTCCGGAAGAGTTCCGGCGCCATCCTCACTCCGAGCCTATCAACGAGAAGATTGCCGGTGCTCTTTTCAAAGGAGGCAAGGCCGAGGGCTGGGGCCGCGGCATCCTTAACATGTTCACTTACTGCAAGGAAGCCGGGCTCCCGGAACCGGAATACATTTTTGTGACCAACTTCGTCAGCCTGACCATCCGATTCAAGAATCCGTTGGCACCATATTTAACAGATCAAAGTAATATCTCACAGAATGAGACATTAAATGAGACATTAAATGAGATATTAAATCCAGCTGTCCTTGCTACCTACAACTTGATAAAAGGGATGCCCGGCATTCAAAGAAAAGACCTCGTGGAGCGCTCTGGACGTGTTGCGGCCACAATCAGCAGGCATATAGTCATTTTGATGGAGAAAAACCTCATTGAGCGCAGAGGTTCCAAAAGGACCGGCGGCTACTACGTCAAGTAGGTTACGATTCCATCATAACTATTGATATTCAGCATAGGGTCAAACTTTACAGCCTGAGGGCGGCGGAGCCTAGCGGAAGACGAGGGAGAACACGGTGCCTCCGGCGTCGCTGCGGAGCAGGCGCAGGTTCCCCCCGTGCAGGCGCATGATCTGCCGCGAGAGGCTGAGCCCGATGCCGGTGCCCTCCTGTTTGGTAGTGAAGAAGGGCACGAATATCTGTTCCTGGCTTTCGGGGCTTATCGGCGGGCCGTCGTTGGCCACGTTGACTGTCGTGCAGTCCTTCTCGTCAATGTCGGCGGTTATGCTGATGTGCCGGGCGCCGGCCTGCACGGCGTTCTTCATGAGGTTGATCAGTATCTGGGAGATTTGCCCCTGGTCGGCGTAGAGCAGGATGTCGCTCTGCTTCTCCTCGAAACTGGCGACGGCTCCGTGTTCCTTGAGGAAGCTGTCGTTGAGCTCAATCACCTTGGCGGCGAGGTCGCGCACATAGAACGCCTTCCGGACCGGGGCCGCCACCCTTGTGAGGTTGCGGTACGATTCCACGAACTTTATCAGGCTCCGGGAGGACGAAGAGATTGTCTCCAGACCGGCCTGGAGTTCTTCTCCTTCCACATCTTTGAGCGCTTCGCTGAGCGACGCGATAGGGGTGACCGTGTTCATTATCTCGTGGGTGAGAACCCTTATCAGCCGGGTCCAAGACTCGCTCTCGGTGTCTTCGATGGTGGTGCTCAAGTCGTTGAACACTATGATTTTGACATCCTTGCCTCCGATTTTGTCCAAGGTGGCGGACAGGACGATGCGGTGCTGGGTGCTCTCGCTGTAGAACGACGCCTTCCTGTCCTGTCCTTCGCCCACGGAGAGAAAGGCCTCGTAGACTTCCGTGCTGATGTTGCCCAACGGCCTGAGAGCGTTGATGTTGGACAGCCCCAGCAGTCCCCTGGCCCTGCGGTTGGAGTACACCACGCGGCCCGTCCCGGTCTCCGAGACGATTATTCCCGTGGACACGTTGTCCAGCATCCGGCCATAGTACCTCTCGGTCTCGCGGATGTATCTCGTCTCTTTGTCGAAGATGTCGCGGAGCCTGTTGAGGGTGCGGTTGAGCCCGCGGTTGAGGAGTTTGCCACGCCCGAAACGGAAGTTGGTCTCACCGTCGTCAAGCGCGTCAAGCATATAGTCCACTTTGCGCTTGACCCTTCCCGTAAAGAAGATTCCGGAGAGAATCAAGGTGATGGCGACCGCCGCTGCGACAATCATTATGACGGCCGGCCAGGAGATCATATCTCGTATTTTTTCAGTTTGCTGTAGAGTGTCGGACGGCTGATGTCCAGCGCCTTGGCCACGAGAGACAGGTTCCCGGAATACTTGTCCATCGCCGCGCGTATGGTCCGCTCCTCGACTTCTTCGAGCGTTCCGAGGGCGTCAGGAGTCCTGAGGACAGGGGTGGACGGCAACTGCAGGTCTTCCTTGCTGAGGATGTTCCCCTCCGAGAGTATGACGGCCTTTTCTATGCAGTTCAGGAGTTCCCGCACATTGCCCGGCCACGGGTAGCGCTTGAGTTCCTCGGCAGCCTCGTTGTCGAAGCCTGTAACATCCCTGTGGTATTGCTCCGCGAAGCGTGCGATGAAGAGTTCCGCGAGCCGGCAGATGTCCTGTGGGCGCTCCCGCAGTGGCGGGATGTGCAGGTGGACGGTATTGATGCGGTAATAGAGATCCTCCCGGAAGTCTCCCTTGGCGACGAGCTCCTCGAGGTTCATGTTGGTTGCGCATATCAGCCTGATGTCCACGGGGATGCTCTTGGTGTCGCCCACGCGGGTCACGCTGCGGTTCTGCAGCACGCGGAGCAGTTTGGCCTGAGAGGGGAGAGGGATATTGCCTATTTCATCAAGGAAGAGCGTGCCTCCGGAAGCCTGCTCGAATTTGCCGGGATGGTCACAGACCGCATCCGTGAAGGCGCCCTTGACATGTCCGAAAAGCTCGCTCTCGAAAAGGGTGTCCGGGATGGCTCCCGCGTCCACGCTCACCATTGGTTTGCCGGCGCGGAGCGATGCACGGTGGATTTCTGAGGCGAGCACATCCTTCCCGGTGCCGTTCTCTCCGGTGATGAGCACCGTCGCGTCCGTCGGGGCGATTTTCCCCACGGTGCGGCGTATGGCGTCCATCTGCCTGCTGTCTCCCCAGTAGATGTGTACGGCGCCGTCATCGGATTTGCGTGCCTTTCTGGATGCCTGGCATGCGGAGCGCAGGGTGGAGATGAGCCTGTCGTTGTCCCACGGCTTCGGAATGAAGTCGTATGCCCCCCGCTTCATCCCCTCCACCGCCAGCTGTACATCGGCGTATGCGGTGAAGAGCACCACTTTGAGTTCGGGGAAACGGCTTTTCAGCTCTCCGAGCCAGTAGAGCCCCTCGTTGCCGGTGTTGATGTCGGCGTTGAAATTCATGTCCAGCAGCACGGCGTCGGGCCGGAACTTCTCCACCGTGCTGACAAGGGTCACCGGTGACGGGAGCAGTTCCACTTCGGCGAAGTGCATGGGCAGCAAGATCTTCAAGGTCGAGCGGATTCCGGCATTGTCATCCACGACAAGTATTTTCCCTTCCTTTTTCATACTACGCAAAAGTAGCGAAAATTATTCTTTTTTGAGCTCCGTGGCCGGATTGGTCCTGGCGGCGCGCAGGGTCTGCCAGAGTACGGATAGCAGAGAAATCACAAGGGAGATGACCGTGGCGAGGGCGAACACCCACCAGTAGCCGCTGATCCTGTAGGCGAATTCTTCCAGATAGCGGGCGGCGAGGAATACTGCCACAGGCACTCCGAGGACGCATGAGACCACTGTCATGGCGAGGTACGACCGGACGCTGCTTGCCGTCTCGGACGCCACAGTGCCGCCGAAGACCTTCCGGACAGCGATTTCTTTGGCCTTCTGGTCTGAGTACCAGGTGCTCATGGCGACAAGCCCGAGGAGGGAGAGGATTATCGAGAGGATCATGAATATCTCGACAAGTCTCATGGAGCGTCTTGCCGGAGCAAGTCCGGAGCGTATGTTGTCAGAGATAAACCAGTTGCAGTACGCCTCGTCGTAGTTGTCAGCCTCTTTCTGGTATTTGCGCCAGGTTGAGTTGAGCATCTCCGCCGTCTCCTTGCTCTCGTCAGTCGTCTGCATCAGCAGTCCGCAGGAGTAGCGCAGGTCTTCCGCCTTCTGGACGGTTATGGCCATGTATGGATTTGTATTCGGCCTGCTGTTCGAGGCGCCGCATACCGGTATGTCCTTGATGATGCCTCCGATGCTTTCGACCACAGTGTTGTTGTAGTTGCTGAACTTCCGCTTGTAGTAGGCTTCCGTGCTGTCCGTGATGTTGAGGGCCCGCGCCGTGGTCTCTCCGAGCCACAGGCTGCGCTCAAGCGGGTGTCCGAAGTCCTCGACCACCTCCGGGCATATCAGGCGGAAGAAAGTCGAGTCGCAGATCAGGAACTGGATCATGATGTTCTTGCCGGACTCATCATTGACTCCTATCCCCATGTTGAAGCGTCCCGGAACGGAGTTCCCGAGCCCGATCTGTTTTACTTCCGGCAGACTTTTCATCTTGTCGGCGAGCACAGATGCGGTTGCGGCGTCGCGAAAAAAAGGGTTGAGGAAATAGAGATTCCCGGTCTGAGCATGCATCGGCTGTCCGATCATGTGTCTCATCTGAAGCTCCATCAGCAGCCCCATGGAGAGCAGGACCACTGCAAGGGCGCTCTGTATGATGATGAAGATCTTGCTGAACACCATCTTGCTGCTGCGGCGGAACCCGCCCTTGACGGTGTCTATCGGGCTGAACCGCGAGGCCATCCGCGCCGGGACCACTCCGGCCAGGACGCCCAGAATCAGGATGAACAGCAGATAGACGCCGAGGCTGCCGCCCGTGACGCTTATCCTCAGAGGGGTGAACAGGTCCGCATCCTCTCCGATCAACAGAGAGTTCATCATCGGCGTCAGGGCCACAGCCATCAGCAGTCCAGCGATGAAGCAGACGGCGGTGAACGCTATGGATTCCAGTATCCCGGAGAGGAACACCTGCTTCTGTCCGGCGCCCAGCAATCTGCGGACAGCCATCTCCTTGGCCCGCTTGCCCGTGAGAGCGGCGCTGAGATTGATATAGTTGAACATCGCGGAGAGCAGCAGGGCCAGTGAGACGACTGTCAATACTTCCAGCATGGACTTGCTCGTGTGCTTCATGCTGTCCGCCCCGTCGAAGAAGTACAGTTCGTCAAGGCGATGAAGTTGAGGGCGAATCCACCCGGAAGGATAGTTTTTCTCACACAGGGCGGCGGCCTTCTCCTCTATCGTCTTCCTGTCCACCCCGTCCTTGACCTTGAACAGGGTCATCACGTTGCCTATCACGGAGAACTTGCGTCCGCCGTTGTAGTAGTATTTCTGATTCAGGTTGCTGATGTCCTCCACGATGTCGCAGTGGGGGAAGATGATGTCCTTGAAATCATCGAAAACCCCGGCTATCGTGAGCGTTTCGTCTTCGCAGATGATGCGCTTCCCGATCAGGTCTTCTCCCGGCACGCTGACGGTGTTGGCGAAGGTCCTGCTCACCAGGACATTCCCCTTGACCTTGAGGGCGTCAATGCCGGCCCCGTCAATCCCTGTCGACGGGAACATCTCGAAGAACTCCTTGTCAACCTCGGCCTTTTGTATGTTGTAATGATTCTCTCCGACCTGTACGTTGTATTCTTCCCGGTGATATCTTGTGGCAAGCTCCACCTCCGGAATCTCACTGTCCAGAGCGTCCTTGTCATCATAGCTCAGGCACACCATGTCTTCGGAGCTCAGGGAGTAAATCCTCTCATAGTCCTTGCTGCCGTATGCGATACCGTATTGCTGCCACACATAGCTTCCGATCAGTATGGTGAAGCAGAGACTGACCGCGAGCCCGAAAGCCTCGATCAGAGTATAGAGCTTGTTGCGGCTCAGAAATTTGAGATAGGAGTTCATTTTATTCTTTCTTTAGTTCTGTGGCAGGATTGGTCCTGGCCGTGCGTATGCTTTGCCATAGGACGGAGGCTCCGGCAATGATTGCCGTACCAAGCCCGGCCAGGGCGAATATCCACCAGTATAAACGGATATGATAACTGTAATTCTGGAGCCAGCGGTTCATGAGGACCCAGCCAATCGGCACCGCCACCACGAAGGCGATGCCCACGAGTTTTATAAATGACAGCACAAGCTGCAGGAGAACATTCCCGTACGGAGCCCCGAAGACTTTTTGCAGCGACACGGTCTTCCTCTCCTGCTGCATGTAATACGAACTCATGGCGACAAGTCCCAAGGCCGAGATGAAGATGGACAGGATTGAGAAAAGAAGCATGATGCTGCTTATTTGCCTTTCTTTTGCGAAACCCTCTTTCAGCAGGTCTTCTGCCCAAGTCACATCGAATGGCTTGTCCGGGCACATATCCGAACAGATTGCCCTTACTCTTTCCATAGCGGTCTTGTGGTTCCCGACTGTCTTGATGATGATGGTCCATGGCCAGTCTTTCCCCGAATAACCATTATCCCGGCGTTTGATCATTGCCGGCTTCTGTGAATAAAGGATGTTGCCGATGCGGAAGTCATACCAGATGCCGCCTATGGCCAGCGGTTCACCATCTTTGATATATATTGCCTTGGCATCATCATCCAGCCCCGCTTTCCTCAGTGCTTCCTCGTTGAATGACCAGGCATCGGAGAGATGGTTGTCCTGCTTTATCCGCAGGCCCAGAATATCGAAATAAGCCCTGTCGCCTTTAACTTGCTGGAACGATATCCAGTCCCCGTTCTCGAGTTCCATCGTCTGGTTGTTGGTGAAAGTCATCGGATGTCCTTCCCCGAGTCCCACAGCGCTTACTGAAGGATCTGACTTGAGTTTTTCAACAAGAGGATTGATGGCGGCGGCGTTCCCGAAAACATTGTCGATGACCAGCTGGTCGGAAGTGTCGTATCCGAGCGGAGCATCGAGCAGATGCTTCACCTGCAGCTGCATCGTCAAGGAAACGGTCAGCATGACTACCGACAGGACGCACTGCACCACGATTATCAGCTTGCTGTAGAGTGTCTTTGTCTTGAGTTTGAGAGTGCCGCGTACGATTTCGACAGGCTTGACTCTTCTTGTCATAAGGGCCGGGACGAGTCCGGATATGGTGCTTACAGTCAGAGTGAACAACAGGCATATCACGACAGTGCTGAAACTGAGCGAGCCAAAAACGGAGACCTTATATTCAAGCAACCTGCTCATAGCAGGAGAAATGGCCTGTGCAAGCAGGACGGCGACCAGGGTCGATGCTCCGCATATTATGAGACTCTCCAGCATGCTTGTCCTGAAAATTTCACCCTTGCTCGCACCCACCAGCCTGCGTGTCGCCATCTCCTTGGCCCGGAAGCCGGAGAGGGCCGTGGTCATGTTGACATAGTTGAGCACTGAGAAAAGCAGCAGCAGCAGACACACGGCGAGCAGGATTTCCACTACCGAAAGGTCTCCTCGCAGAAGGCTTCCGGTAGGGTCGGAGAGGTTGGAGGCGTGGAAATAGATGTCTTTGAGCGGGACCACTTCCACCGTATCCCATATTCCATTGTTGCGGTAAGGCCAGAAGATTTCCTTGTAGAAGTCCAGAATGTCTCCCTCTTTCGCTTTGAAATCTGTTCCCTGATAAGTCATCACGAAGCAGATTGAGGCTGCGGCATTGTTCATGGAAGAACTGTTGGACCGGTTTTCTTTTTCCATCTGTTCTCCCCGGACGATGATGTCGGTAGGCTTGATGACAGAGTTGTCAATGTCTTTGTATGTCCCGGCCACTGTCAGTTCTCTTCCGTATCTCAGAAGAATCTGCCCAAGCGGATCGGTACCCGGGAAATTGGCCTTGGCGAAACTTTCGCTTAGCAGGACTCTGTCCGTGCCGCTTTTCCAGGCTTCCTTGTCAGCCTCTGATAGCTGGAAGCTGAACATGTCGAAGAATGAACTGTCGGCGTATGCTGTCGTGGCATAGACGGTCTGTCCATTGAGGGTGTATTCTTTACTTCCGTCCTCTGAGTATGAGGCGGAGCGCTCTATCTCTGGAAATTTCTGCTTGAGGTATCGGGGCATGTAGTAGGCGGAAGACAAATGCCCGCCTCCTCCGACGGCATATATCCTGTCTCCGTTCTTCTGGAAAGAATCGGTGCTGAGCTGACGGCTCACATAGATTCCGAGAAGCATCACGAATGCAATCGAGATGCTGAATCCGATTATATTGATTGCGCAGTAAAGTTTGTTGCGCTTCAGAAAGATAAAAAAACTCTTCATTGTATTCTTTGTCGTCAAGTAGAGTTTTTCCACTTCCGTGCCTGAGTATGCAAGAGCTTTATTGTTAAGGTTTTGTGTAAGTTGTTGCCGTAGTGCGGTGTAAAATTTCTTTACACCAGATGTAAATTAACTTTACAAATGCGCCTTGACGGTACGGAGGATTTCCGCGCGGCTGCTTTCCGTGTTGGCGGCAATCACCATGGACGGCCGGTCAAGCGGTGGCAGCGCCCCGTCCGGACCGCAGATGGCGCCGCCGGCTTCGAGCAGGACAAGCATCGCGGCAGCATAGTCCCAAGGCTGGAGCTGTCTCTCAAAATAGAGCTCAACCCTGCCGGCGGCGAGGTCGCATATCTCCAGCGCGGCAGAGCCGAAGCGCCGCACATCGTTGCATCGCATATAGATGTCGAATATGACGTCGGAGCAGAATTTTGCCCATTCCTTGTGATAGGTGCTCATCGCCGTGCAGAAGATGCCGTCTTCGAACGGACGGGCGGAAACCCTTATCGGCCTGCCGTTGAGGAAAGCCCCTTTTCCCCTCTCGGCGGCGAAGAGCTCTCCCCGCCAGGGGCTGTACACGACACCCAGCTGGAGCTCGCCGGCCCTTGCCAGCGCCACGGAGATGCAGCAGTCCTCAATGCCTCGCGAGAAGTTGGCCGTGCCGTCTATGGGATCCACTATCCACACATATTCTTCTGCCGTGTCCCTGAAATCCTCTTCTTCGCAGAGGAAGCCGCAGCCCGGGAGCAGCCCGGCGAGCCTTTCCGTGAGGAAATGCTGGACGGCGATGTCGGCGGAGGTGACGATGTTCTCGAGTCCGTCCTTTTCCCTTATTTCTATGTGGGCGGCATCCATCAGCGAGGCCGCCTGCCTTACAGTCGCTATAACTCTTTCAATCATTGTATTCATGTCCGCTCCGGGCTTTGGCCGGAGGCGTACCGCGAATATAGGCAGAAAATTCTTACCTTTGTCGGGCGTGCCGCCTTTTGCCGGCATGCCAAAGGCTTTATGTTTGAGAAAGAAGTATATGTTGCGCGCCGCAGGGCGCTCGTGGACAAGCTTCGCGGCGAGAAGGGGATGGTTCTCTTCCTCGGCAATGTGGATGCTCCCGCACAGTATCGGGACAACTGCTACAAATGGCGCCAGGACAGCAACTGGCTGTATTTCTTCGGCATCGACGAGCCCCGTTTCGCCGCAACGCTCGACCTTGAGAGCGGGGAGGAAGTCATCTATGCTGACGACTTCAGTCTCGACGACATCATATGGATGGGGCAGATGCCGTCCGTAAGGTCGCTCGCGGAGAGCTGCGGCATCAGCAGGACAGCCGCGTATGACGCCCTGCCCGCCGCGCTCAAAGGCCGGAAGGTGCATTTCCTGCCGGCATCCAGATACTATAACGCTTCCATGCTGTCTTCTCTTCTTGGTCTGAATCCGACGGAAGTGTTCTCTGCCGGCAAGAAGGGCTGCGCTGCGGCTTCGGAAGCTCTGGTGAGGGCGGTCATCTCGCTTCGTCTCATCAAGGAGGAGAGGGAGATAGCCCTGATAGAACAGGCCTGCAATCTTGGATATGAGATGCACACCGCGGCGCGTCGCGGCATCCGCCCGGGGCGCATAGAGCAGGAGATAGTGGGAGAGATGGAAGGCGTCACCCTGGGCAAGGGATGGGGGACGAGCTTCGCCACGATCCTTACCCAGCACGGGGAAATCTTCCACTGCCACAGCCATGACTGCGTGATCGAGCCGGGCAGGCTGATGGTGGTCGATGCCGGTGCGGAAAGCAACGCCCACTACGCATCAGACTTCACCCGCACTTATCCGACAGGAGGCAGATACACCGCGAAGCAGCGGGATATATATGATACCGTATACGAGTGCAACGAGCTGGCGTTCAGCCTTACCCGCCCCGGTGTGGCATATTGCGACGTGCATCTTGCCGTCTCCGCGCATATGCTCGACAACCTCAGGGCGCTCGGCATAGTCCGCGGGGAAGTTGAGGACATGGTGAGGGAAGGCATCGCCGGCCTTTTCATGCCTCACGGACTCGGACACAACATGGGACTTGACGTGCACGACATGGAAGACCTCGGGGAAGACCTGGTCGGATATGACCCGGATCAGACCCGCTCCCCGCAGCTTGGCTTGGGGAGCCTGAGGATGGCGAGGCGTCTTGTGCCGGGCAATGTCATCTCGGATGAGCCGGGCATATATTTCATCCCGGCCCTCATCGCCGCATGGAAGCGCGAGGGGACGGACAAGGGATTCGTGAATTACAGCAAACTAGAAGAATATCTTGACTTCGGCGGCATCCGGCTTGAGGATGATGTCCTGGTGACTGCTGACGGTGCCCGCCGTCTCGGTGACAAGAGGCTCCCGATAGCCGCGGATGATGTCGAAGCCGCAATGTCAAACATTTAACACATGGGATTACTCGAAGGAAAAGTCGCCCTCATCACGGGCGCTTCCAGGGGCATCGGCAAGGCCATCGCCCTTAAGTTCGCAGCGGAAGGTGCGGACATCGCATTCACCGACATCAAAGTCAACGAAGATACGGTCAAGGAACTTTCAGACCTTGAGGTCAAGGTAAAGGCATACGCGTCCAACGCGGCAGACTTCGCCGACACTCAGGCTACCGTGGAGAAAATCCACGCGGATTTCGGCCACATCGACATCCTTGTCAACAACGCTGGCATCACCCGTGACGGGCTCATGCTCCGCATGGAGGAGTCCCAGTGGGACGCCGTCATCAATGTCAACCTCAAGTCGGCGTTCAACTACATCCACGCCGTGACCCCGATAATGTCGCGCCAGAAAGGCGGCAGCATCATCAACATGTCGTCTGTCGTGGGTGTGAGCGGCAATGCCGGGCAGTGCAACTACTCCGCCTCCAAGGCTGGCCTTATCGGCCTCGCCAAGTCAATCGCCAAGGAGATGGGCCCTCGCGGCATCCGTGCCAACTGCATCGCTCCGGGATTCATCATCTCCGACATGACCGCCGCCCTCCCTGAGGACGTGCGTGAGGCTTGGGTCAAGAGCATTCCTCTGCGTCGCGGAGGCACTCCGGAAGATGTGGCCAAGGTCGCCCTCTTCCTCGCAAGCGATCTGTCTTCCTATGTCAGCGGACAGGTCATCAACTGCTGCGGTGCGATGAACTGCTGATGGACCCCCGGCTGACCGGACTTGACTTGAAAACTTCACTCTCGGCGATTGCGGACATGGTCCTGCCGAGGGTGTGCGTGGTGTGTGGCCGGCCTCTCCTGCTGCAGGAGAAGCACATCTGCCTGTGTTGTCTGGCGGATATGCCCGAGACCTGCTTCGCCGCGCAGAGTCATAATCCGATGGCCGACAGGTTCAACTCAGCCATTTCCTTGTTTTCCGGTCTTGTCCGGGAAGATGTACGATATGAGCCGTATGCGTATGCTGCGGCTCTTTTCTATTATTCTTCGGATAACGGCTACGCCAACATCACCCGGGCGCTCAAGTACAGGAGGGATTTCGGGGTGGGGAAGTTCTTCGCCGCGATGCTCGGGGAGAGGCTTTCCGGGTCGGCGCGCTTCTCGGATGTCGATGCGGTGGTGCCGGTCCCGCTTCACTGGACGCGGAGGTGGAAGAGGGGATATAATCAGGCGGAGGTGATAGCCGTGCAGGTGGCGCGGCGTCTGGGATGTGCTTGCATGCCGGGATTGCTCCGGCGTGTCCACAGGACCCGCACCCAGACCAGGCTTTCCGGGGAGGACAAGCGGAGAAATGTCGCCGGCGCCTTTGCTGTGTCGCGGCATCCCCGCAGCATCCCACGTCACATCTTGCTGGTGGATGACGTATTTACCTCAGGCTCAACACTTGCCGCATGTCACGCGGCCCTGCGGGAGGTCTTCGGTCCTCAGACCAGAATCTCCGCCGCCACCCTCGGTTTCGTCGGGGAAGAGTGAGCAAAGGCCGCCGTCCCCTCAGGGGAACAGTTGAGGTCGCGGGTCAAGTGGAAGTATCATAAACGAAAATCAGCCACCCGAAGGCAGCTGATCTTTGAGCGGAAAACGGGACTCGGACCCGCGACCTCAACCTTGGCAAGGTTGCGCTCTACCAACTGAGCTATTTCCGCAATAAATCCCAAGTCTCATCGGCTTGGGATTACAAAGGTAGTCATATTTTTTGTTTCTGCAAAACAAATCCGCACAAAATTCAGAATTTCGGACTATTTGTTCTTGAGCACTGTCTGCCCGTTCACGCTGTCCACTTCGATGACAGAGTCCTTGTGGACTTTGCCCTCGAGGATTTCTTTCGCGAGCTGGTTGACAAGCTCCCTCTGGATCAGCCTCTTGACAGGACGGGCACCGAACTCCGGATCATATCCGTTCTCCACCATGTCGTCCTCGAACGCCTTGGTGAAAGTCAGGGACACATTGTCCTCTTCCAGCTTCTTGCGGAGAATCTCCATCTGTATCCTGACAATCTTGCGGATGTCATCCTTGCTCAGCGGGTCGAAGGTGACAATCTCGTCGATACGGTTGATGAACTCCGGGCGCATGCGCAGCCTGAGCTCCTCCTCCTTGAGGTTGGAGGTCATGATGAGGATGGTGTTCTTGAAGTCCACGGTGCGGCCCTTGTTGTCGGTCAGACGGCCGTCGTCAAGCACCTGAAGCAGGATGTTGAACACATCCGGGTGGGCTTTCTCGATCTCGTCGAGCAGCACAACGGAATAAGGCTTGCGCCTTACGGCTTCCGTGAGCTGGCCGCCTTCATCGTAACCCACATATCCCGGAGGAGCGCCGATAAGCCTGCTGACGGTGTGGCTCTCCTGATACTCGCTCATATCGATACGGGTCATCATGCTCTCATCGTTGAACAAGAACTCCGCGAGGGCTTTGGCGAGCTCCGTCTTACCCACGCCGGTAGTACCGAGGAAGAGGAATGAACCGATAGGCCGGTGCTCGTTGGAAAGCCCGGCGCGGTTGCGCCTTACGGCATCGGACACGGCCTCGATGGCCTTGTCCTGGCCGACCACTCTCTTGTGGAGTTCGCTCTCCATCCTGAGGAGCTTCTCCTTCTCGCTTTCCAGCATCCTGTTGACGGGGATTCCTGTCCAGCGGGCCACGACTTCGGCGATGTCCTCGGGGGTGACGGCCTCAGTGATGATGGGATCCTTGATGGCCGCCTGCTTGGCACTGAGTTCCTCCACCTTCTTCTGGGCTTCGGCCATCTTGCCGTAGCGGATTTCCGCCACCTTGCCATAGTCTCCGGCGCGTTCGGCTATCGCCGCGTCGCGCTTGTAGTCTTCTATGTTCTGGCGGAGGTTGTTGAGCTCCGTGACTATGCCTTTCTCCTCGTCCCAGCGCTTGGTGAGGGCATCCCTGTCCGCCTTGCATTTCTTCAGCTCCTCGTCTATCTTCTCGGACTTGAGGCTGACTCCCTCGCGCTTGATGGCTTCCTTCTCGATTTCCAGCTGGCGTATCTTGCTGTTGAGGTCATCGATAGGCTCCGGGACGGAGTTCATCTCAAGACGCAGTTTGGAGGCCGCCTCATCTACAAGGTCTATGGCCTTGTCCGGGAGATAACGGTTGTTGATGTATCTGTGACTGAGGTTCACCGCCGCGATTAGGGCATCGTCCTCGATGCTCACGCGGTGATGGTTCTCATACTTCTCTTTAAGGCCACGCAGGATGGCTATGGATTCCGCCGGGCTCGGCTCGTCCACCATCACCTTCTGGAAACGGCGTTCGAGGGCCTTGTCCTGCTCGAAATATTTCTGGTACTCGTCCAGTGTGGTTGAGCCTATGGTTCTCAACTCGCCTCGGGCCAGCGCCGGCTTGAGGATGTTGGAGGCGTCCATCGCGCCGGAAGAGCGGCCCGCTCCCACCAGAGTATGTATTTCATCTATGAAGAGGATGATTTGTCCGTCGCTGTCCACGACTTCCTTGACCACGCCCTTGAGCCGCTCCTCGAACTCGCCCTGGTACTTTGCACCTGCGATGAGCGCACCCATATCAAGAGAGAAGACCTTGCGGTCCTTGAGGTTCTCCGGAACCTGTCCGTTGACTATCTTCGTGGCTATGCCTTCGGAGATGGCCGTCTTACCTACACCCGGCTCGCCAACGAGAATCGGATTGTTCTTGGTTCGCCTGCTCAGAATCTGCAGCACGCGCCTGATTTCCTCATCTCGGCCGATAACCGGATCAAGTTTTCCATTTGCCGCAGCCTCGTTGAGGTCTATGGCATACTTGCTTAAGAATTCGTACTTGCTGTTTTCCATAATAAAATCACCGGCCTCACAATGGAGACCGGTGACTGAAATCTCAAAACATATACCACTGACAATTTGTCAGCGGGAGAAGGCGGGGCGTTATTCCGCCTCAGTTGTCGGGGCTTCCTGCTGTACAGGGGCGGTAGGGAAGGCTGGCTGCTGGTTGCCGGCCGCGTTCTCTATCTTGTTGGTGATGTCAACGTTGGCGCCATTGCTCCCGGTCGTGAAAGAGGTCACGATGGAGATGACGAGAATGAAGGCTACGAGCCCCCAGGTGACCTTCTCGAGCAGGTCGGCCGTCTGGCGCACACCGAATGTCTGGTTGCCTGCCACGAAGTTGCTGGCCATCCCGCCGCCCTTGCCGTTCTGAAGCAGTACGACGATGATCAGGAGGATCGCCGCAAGGATGACGAGCACGGTCAAAATTACAAATACGGTATTCATCTGTTATTGTCTTTTTGTTTTATTTCTTCAATAAGGGTTGCAAAGTAAACACTTTTTTCCGGATATCGCAAACTTAGCTTTGAATAAATGTCTATGGCCTGCTCCGTGTAATCCTGCTCAAGATAAATCTTTGCGAGCGTTTCCGTGCAGAAATCCGTTTCCGCTTCCGGCTCCTCATCGGTGTATCCTTCCTCGCGCGCCTTGCTGGCGAAGCGGGAGAAAATCCCGTCATCGGATTTGCGCACCTCGTTGTACTGGTTCTGCGAGAAGTAGTCGCCGCCGACCACGTAGACTTTCCGCTCCTCTTTCTGCGGCGACGGCAGGTAGGTTCTGGCCAGCACCTCGATGTCTTTGTCCGTACAGTCGACCTTGCGCTCGGCCCTTACGAGGTCAGAGAGTATCTTTCGCGATCCGATGTGCAGGGCGGCTTCGGCGAGCTGGCTTTCCGACAGGGCTCCGAGCTCCGCCATCCTGCGGCACAGTTCGACCCTGGCCCCCGCGTACCACTGGTACATCGAGACGACTCCGGAAAGCTCTTCCAGCGTGAGGCCGTGTATGTCTATGCCGTTTACCATTGTGCTACCGTGGCGTTGAATATGTCTTCCACCAGCTTGTCCACGATCTCGGTCGTGAGGCCGGCTTCCACCGCGTCGAGCGAGAGGGTGGAGTCGTAGTCCGCGTAGCCGGAGAAGTTCTTGTCTTCGAAATTGTCTTCCGGGTATTTCCTGTTGGTGAAGTTCACCTTTACCGTTATGGTCAGCCTGTTTTTCGAGGCCACGTCTCCGGCGGCCACGGCAGAAGCGGCCACGGTGTACCCGGTCACCTCTCCTGTTATCTCAAGGTCGCCGTCGGTATCGACCTGCTCCAGGCGTGTCATCCGGCGGAAGCGGGTGCGTATCGCCTCTGTGAGCTCGTTGCTCAGGGAAGGGTTGACCTTCAGGGCTCTGTACTCGAAATAACCGATGGTTATGGTGTTGACGTCCGGCTGTATGGATGTGCCGGAGAAAGAGTATATCCCGCAGGAACATACCGAGAGCGTCAGAGCGGCCAGGACCAGAAACTTTCTCATTTGCCTTTCTTTTCCGCTATGCGCCTGTATATGGTTCTCTCCGAAATGCCGAGCTCGGCCGCCGCCGGCTTGACCTTGCCCCCGTGCTTGGCCAGGCACTTCTCTATCATGTCGTCCTGCGACTCTTTGAGCGGACGTATCTCCGGATTAGTGCCCGGCAGAGGTTCCTCGCGGCTTTCCTCGCCCGAGTAGCGCGACAAGTCTATGAGCTTAGGGGCGCCGCTGCTCTGCTGCGGTCTTGCGGAGGAGGCTTTCATCTCCTCGACAGTCTCTTTCAGCGCGTCCACCTCCTGCTTGAGGTAGTGGAGAGCCTTGACCAGCTGCTGCTTCTCGTCGTCGGACAGGGCACCGCCCTCCCCTCCGCGAGGAGCGACCATGAGAGCCCCCTGCTCTTGCGGTATATATTTAATAAGTGTCTCCGGGCCGATCTCGACCCTCTCGGCGGACGGGCTGACCGGCCTTGATTCGAGGGCGGTCACCGTCTCGGCGATGTTTTTCAGCTGGCGGATATTGCCCGGCCACCGGTATGAGGTGAGCTCATTGATGGCGTCGTGCGAGAGATTGACCTTGCACAGCCCGTATTTCTCGGAGAAGTCCGAGGAGAATTTGCGGAAGAGCAGGTAGATGTCGTCCTTGTTGCGGTCGCGCAAGGCGGGCATCTTGATCTGAATCCCGGACAACCTATAATATAGGTCTTCGCGGAACTTGCCTGTCGCCACGGCGTATGCCAGATTGACATTGGTGGCGGCGATGATCCTGACATCCGTCTTCTCGACTTTCGATGAGCCGACCTTTATATATTCCCCGCTCTGGAGGACTCTCAGCAGAAGCGCCTGGGTCTCCTTGGGGAGCTCTCCGATCTCGTCCAGGAAGAGCGTGCCGCCGTCCGCCTCCTCAAAATATCCCTTGCGTTCCCCTATGGCTCCGGTGAATGCGCCCTTCTCGTGGCCGAAAAGTTCGGCATTTATTGTCCCTTCAGGGATCGCGCCGCAGTTTACGGCAAGGTATTTGCCGGTCCTTCTGCGGCTGAATTGATGTATAATCTGTGGGATCGCCTCCTTGCCGACGCCGCTCTCTCCAGTGATGAGCACGGTCAGGTCGGTAGGGGCCACGGCCACCGCCGTTTCAAGGGCGTGGACGAGGGCGGGATCGTTCCCTACGATGTCGAACTTGTTCTTTAACCTTTGCAGATCTTGTGCATCCATATTTAGCAAAGTTAAGGATTTTTCCTTATTTTTGTAGAGATTAGTAATTACGAATATTATTCTATCGCTATTATGAAAAGGATTTTTAAGATTTTCGCACTCTGCGGCCTCGTAGTCGCAGCGGCTTCTTGCTCAAAGTCAAGGGCAGAACAGATGAAGCTGGCAGAGAATGTCAAGGTCAGCTGCACCCCTGAGGTGCTTGCTCTTGTCGGAGACAAGATTCCGGCAGAGATCACAGTCACCTATCCTGCCAAGTATTTCCATCCGAAGGCTACTCTCGAAGTTACCCCGGTCCTCGTTTATGAGGGAGGTGAGCAGGCCGCACAGACCTTCACCTATCAGGGCGAGAAGGTCAAGGACAACTATACCGTTGTCGCCTATGGCGGAGGCACCGTCAAGGAGAGCGTCTCTTTCAAGTATGCCAAGGGAGTGGAGAAGTCTTATCTCGAGCTCCGCAGCGTGGCCTACTACAACGGCAAGCCTATCGAGATCCCTGCCATCAAGGTGGCTGACGGATGCAATGTGACCCAGATGCTCGCCACAACCGGCGGAGAGTATGAGTTCAAGAAGGACGCATACCAGGATGTCATCAAGGAGAGCGCAGAGGGCCAGATCCTCTACGACTACAACTCCGCCAATGTCAAGAACAGCCAGCTCCGTTCAAGTTCTGTGAAGGAGCTTCAGGCAGCTCTCGAGGAGATCGAGTCCGACCCTCGCTATACCGTGACCGGCACCAGGGTTGTAGCCTACGCTTCACCTGAGGGTGGCCAGGAATACAACGCCAAGCTTTCCGACAAGCGCGCCGCTTCCGCCAAGAAGGTATGGAAGAAGGTGACCGGAGGCATGGAGGCCGACAACCTTGAGATCAAGAGCATGGGCCAGGACTGGGAAGGATTCCAGGAGGCTGTCCAGAAGTCCGACATCTCCGACAAGGAGCTCATCCTCCGCGTCCTCTCCATGTACAGCGACCCTGCAGTACGTGAGAGCGAGATCAGGAACATGTCCCAGGTTTACACCGAGATCAACAAGAACGTCTTCCCTGAGCTCCGCCGCGCCCGCTTCATCGCCGACGTGGATTATCAGAACTTCTCCGAGGCCGAGCTCGAGGAGCTTTCACGCAAGGCTATCGACGTCCTCGATGAGGAGGCTCTCCTGAGAGTGGCCGCCAAGTCCGACGATCCTGCACGCAAGGCAGAGCTTTACAAGGTGGCTGTCAAGAAGTTCGGTTCAGACAGGGCCAACTTCAACCTCGCAGTGCTCGCTCTCAACGACGGCAAGATTGACGAGGCCGCCAAGTATCTTGGCGCTGTCAAGGACGCTGATGCTGACGTTGTCAACGCCAAGGGCGTTTGCGAGCTCCGCAAGGGCAACTACGACGCCGCAGTCAAGCTCTTCAAGCAGTCAGGCACAACAGAGGCCAAGGCCAACCTCGGCACCGTGAGCCTCCTCGAAGGCAAGTACTCAGAGGCGGCTTCCGAGCTCGCAGGCACCGGCAGCCACAACACCGCTGTCGCCTACATCCTCGCCGGCCAGCTTGACAAGGCTTCTGCAGCCATCACCTGCAACTGCCCTCGCAGCAACTATCTGCGCGCCATCATCGCCGCACGCAAGGGTAACGCTTCCGATGTCGCAAAGTATCTTGAGATCGCCAAGAAGAACCCTGCGCTCAAGGCCAGGGCCGAGAAGGATGTCGAGTTCGCGAACTACAGATAGTCCGGTTGAAAGATATTTTTTGCAAATAGTTTAATTTTGCGTATATTTGCAGCCCCCGATTTTACCGGGGGCTTTTATAATTTTTGTTAACAACCATTTATGCCAACAATTCAACAATTGGTTCGCAAAGGACGCGAGGTTATTGAAATCAAGTCAAAATCTCGTGCGTTGGATGCTTGCCCTCAGAAGCGTGGCGTATGCCTCAGGGTCTATACTACGACCCCTAAGAAACCTAACTCAGCGATGCGTAAGGTTGCCCGTGTACGTCTCACCAACTCAAAAGAGGTCAATGCCTACATCCCTGGCGAGGGCCACAACCTCCAGGAGCACTCAATCGTGCTCGTGCGCGGAGGCCGTGTGAAGGACCTTCCAGGTGTACGTTACCACATCCTTAGAGGAGCTTTGGATACCGCCGGTGTTGAAGGACGCACTCAGTCGCGCTCCCTCTACGGTGCCAAGAGGCCAAAGTAATTGCCTGAAGGATGGTTTAATTATTAATTTTTTCAAGTAATGAGAAAAGCAAAGCCTAAGAAGAGGATTCTACTTCCTGATCCTAAGTTTCACGACACGCAGGTTACCCGCTTCGTGAACAATCTTATGTTGCAGGGGAAGAAGAGTATCGCGTATTCTATTTTTTACGATGCCATTGATTTGGTAGGCGAGAAGATGAAAGATTCTGACAAGGCTCCTTTAGATATTTGGAGGAAGGCTCTCGAGAACGTGACCCCTCAGATTGAGGTGAAGTCACGCCGTATCGGCGGTGCCAACTTCCAGGTGCCTACTGAGTTGCGCCCGGAGAGGAAGATTTCGCTTTCTATGAAGAATATGATCAACTTCGCCCGCAAGCGTTCCGGTCACTCAATGGCCGAGAAGCTCTGTGCGGAGATCGTCGCCGCTTACAACAACGAAGGCGGTGCATTCAAGCGCAAGGAGGATATGCACAAAATGGCGGAAGCCAACAAGGCGTTCGCGCACTTCCGTTTTTAGTTGATAACGTCAGATGGCAAAAAGAGATCTTAAATATACAAGGAACATCGGCATCATGGCTCACATCGATGCCGGCAAGACTACGACATCGGAGCGTATCCTCTACTACACCGGCAAGACTCACAAGATCGGTGAAGTTCACGAGGGAGCCGCGACTATGGACTGGATGGTGCAGGAGCAGGAGAGAGGTATTACCATCACCTCCGCCGCCACTACGGCCTTCTGGCACTACAACGGACAGGTTTATCAGATCAACCTGATTGATACTCCGGGTCACGTTGACTTCACTGTCGAGGTTGAGCGTTCGCTGCGTGTTCTTGACGGTACCGTGGCCACTTTCTGCGCTGTCGGCAGGGTTCAGCCTCAGTCTGAGACCGTGTGGCGTCAGGCGGACAAGTACCGTGTTCCGAAGATTGCCTATGTCAACAAGATGGACCGCGTCGGTGCGGACTTCCTCGCTTGCGTCGAGGAGATCAAGACCAAGCTTGGCGCTACCGCCGTCCCTATCTGTCTCCCTATCGGATCAGAAGAGAAGTTCCGCGGCATTGTTGACTTGATTGCCAAGAAGGCCATCATTTATGATGCTGGCGACGAACTGGTCAATTATAAGATAGAGGATGTTCCTGCCGACATGCAGGACGCTGTGGCTCTTTGGCGCGACAAGCTCGTCGAGGCCGCAGCCGAGTGTGACGAAGCTCTGATGGACAAGTATTTCGAAGATCCTGAGTCCATCACCGACGACGAGATCATCGCAGCCATCCGCAAGGGTACCATCTCTATGCAGATTGTCCCTGCCTGCTGCGGCTCATCATTCAAGAACAAGGGCGTACAGTTCCTTCTTGATGCCGTGATGCGTTATCTCCCATCTCCTCTTGACATCGGCGACACCAAGGCCACCGATCTCAACACCGGAGAGGAAGTTGACCTCAAGCCTTCTCCAGACGAGCCGTTCTGCGGACTTGTCTTCAAGATTGCCACCGATCCGTTTGTCGGCCGTCTCGCTTATGTGAGAGTCTACTCCGGACACCTTGATGCCGGTTCTTATGTGCTCAACACACGTTCCGGCAAGAAAGAGAGGGTGGCCCGTCTGTACCAGATGCACTCCAACCACCAGAACCCTATCGATTTCGTGGAGGCCGGTGACATCTGCGCGGCAGTAGGTTTCAAGGATCTGCGCACCGGTGACACCATCTGTGCGGAGAACTGCAAATTCGCTCTTGAGTCCATGGAGTTCCCGGATCCGGTTATCGGAATCGCCGTGGAGCCTAAGACCCAGAAGGATCTCGACAAGCTCGGAATGGCCCTTGCCAAACTTGCTGAAGAAGACCCGACCTTCACCGTCAAGACAGACCCTGACACGGGTCAGACCGTCATCAGCGGTATGGGTGAGCTTCACCTTGACATCATCGTGGACCGTCTCCGCCGTGAGTTCGGTGTAGAGATCAACCAGGGTGCTCCTCAGGTCAACTACAAAGAGGCTGTCACCACGTCTGTACAGCACCGCGAGGTGTTCAAGAAGCAGACTGGCGGTCGAGGCAAGTTCGCCGACATCATCGTCGAGATCGGACCTGCGGACGAAGGCAAGACCGGCCTCCAGTTCGAGAATGTCGTCAAGGGAGGCAACGTGCCTAAGGAGTTCATCCCTTGCGTCCAGAAAGGCTTCGAGGCTGCCATGGCCAACGGAGTGCTCGCAGGATACGAGGTTCCTTCGCTCAAGGTTACCCTTATCGACGGTTCCTTCCACCCTGTGGATTCAGACCAGCTGTCATTCGAACTTGCAGCACGTATGGCGTTCCGTCATGCCTGCCCTAAGTGCCACCCTGTTCTGCTCGAACCTATCATGCATCTCGAGGTTGTGACCCCTGAGGATTACATGGGTGAGATTGTCGGTGACCTCAACCGTCGCCGCGGACAGATTGTCGCTATGGACTCGACTTCCAACGGTGCCCGTATCGTCAAGGCCTATGTTCCTCTCTCAGAACAGTTCGGTTATGTGACCGTGCTCCGCACCCTGTCTTCAGGACGCGCCACCAGCACGATGTCATTCGACCACTACGCGGAGGTTCCGGCTTCAATGGCCAAGGACATCATCGAGAAGAGCGGATACAAGCTCCCGTCTGACGACGAATAATTAACGAAAAAAGATCATTTCAATATGAGCCAGAAAATTAGAATTAAACTCAAGTCTTTCGATCACATGCTCGTGGACAAGTCCGCAGCCAAGATCGTTGAGACAGTGAAGGCCACAGGCGCGAAGGTGAATGGTCCTATTCCTCTTCCGACCAACAAGAAGATCTTCACGGTTAACCGCTCCACTTTCGTCAACAAGAAAGCCCGTGAGCAGTTTGAGCTCGATTCTTACCGCAGGCTTCTCGACATCGAAGAGTCCAACGCCAAGACCGTTGACGCTCTTATGAAGCTCGAACTGCCTTCAGGTGTAGAAGTAGAGATCAAAGTCTGATATCAGGCGGTATCAAGACCGCCTACCGGTCCCTTAGCTCAGTTGGTTAGAGCACCTGACTCATAATCAGGGAGTCGCAGGATCATGCCCTGCAGGGACCACACGGAGAAAACCCGGCCCATCATAAAGATCGACCGGGTTTTCTCTTTATATTTACATAGAAATCAGTTCCAGACACTCATGAAAAGGATATTTTCTTTATTTGCATTTATGTGCATTGTCCTGCCGGCGGCGGCTCAGCCCGTGGCCGCGCAGAAGCCGAGGGTCATCGTGACTACCGACGGCGAGATTGACGACCAGAGTTCAATGGTCCGTTTCCTGCTCTACACCTGTGACTTCGATGTTGCCGGGATAGTCCAGGTCAACGGTGTCCAGAAAGACGGACACAGCAAAGACAAGTGGGTGGAGGCGCAGATTGCGAAATATGAGGAGTGCCTGCCTATGCTCAGGCTGCACAACCCTGATTATCCGGATGCCGGACAGCTTCTGAGCGTGCTGACGGTCGGCAACGAGAACCGGGAAGACCTCCACAAGCTTCCGCCGCTCCTGTCCGACAGCCCGGGCGCGCAGCTGATCATCAAGACTCTTCTGGACGATGACCCGCGCCCGGTCCACATCCTGGCCTGGGGCGGAGCCAACACTCAGGCCAACGCCCTCTGGCAGATCAAGCAGAACTATCCCGACGAGGCGTGGAAGCGCGCCGCTTCCAAGGCCCGCCTCTACTGCATCTGGTATCAGGACGGCGGCGGAAAGTGGATTGAAGAGAACTTGCCCGACATCACCATCTATGAGTCCGGCGCTCCCGACAGGGACGGGGCCTGGAGATATGTCTGGGACTACATGAGCGTGGACCATTATTTCAAGGACCGTCTAAGCAAGAACCCTCCGGAACTGCAGCGCATAATGGACAAGCCGTGGCTTGCCGAGCACATCAAGTCCGGCCACGGTCCGCTGTGCGCAGCCTATCCGCAGGAATACACCAGCGAGGGAGACACGCCTTCATATATGCCGCTCATCGACAATGGACTCTTGCAGCACCTGGACTATACTTGGGGCGGCTGGGGCGGCAGGCCTGAATATTGGAACGGGCTTCACATGCAGGACGGAGCCGACATGGTCGCCGGCCACCCGGACACCCACTATACTTTCCAGCGTTGGCTTGTCGCGGCGCAGAATGACTGGGCTTCACGTGCCGACTGGTGTGTGAAGCCGTATGGCGAGGCCAACCATGCACCCCGCGTGCGCCTTTCAAATCCGCTTGAGATGACAGTGGCGCCTGGCGAAAAGGTGAGCCTTGACGCGAGCGGCACGACGGATCCGGACGGTGACGCGTTGACTTACAGGTGGTGGCAGTATGCGGAGGCCGGCAGTTGCCGCGAGCTTGTCGAAATCCACGATGCCGACAGACCGGGAGCCTGCTTGGTGGTGCCCGGAGGCGCCCGCCCGGGCGACACGCTGCACATCATCTGCGAAGTGCAGGATGACGGGACTCCGTCCCTGACACATTATGGCCGCGTGATAATGACCGTGAAGTAGGTGCCAACCCCGTACGCCGGCCATCGGGGAGAGCGTGGCGGGTGTAAAGAATTTTTACATCGCGTGTAAAGAATCTTTACATGCGATGTTTGTATTATGTACCGCTAAAGTGCTTATTTACAGCGGGTAAGGTGTTTTGGCACGAAGGTGGATTGCCTTGAGGGAAACAGCATGTTTTCAGAAATCAAAGACGATTCAGAATATGATTAAAGTTACAAACCTCACCAAGGTCTTCAGGACCGAGGAAATCGAGACAACGGCTCTCAACGGAGTGTCATTCGAAATCAAGGACGGCGAATTCGTCGCCATCATGGGCCCTTCGGGATGCGGAAAATCAACGCTTCTCAATATCCTCGGCCTGCTTGACAATCCGACTTCAGGCTCCTATGAACTTCTCGGAGTGGAAGTGGCCAATCTCAAGGAGAAGGAGCGCACGAAGTTCCGCAAGGGCAATATCGGCTTTGTCTTCCAGAGTTTCAACCTGATAGACGAGCTCAATGTCTACGAGAACATCGAACTCCCTCTCCGCTATCTCAACATCTCCGCCTCCGAGCGCAAGACAAGGGTCACGGAGATAATGAAAAGGATGAACATCAGCCACCGTGCGCAGCACTTCCCTCAGCAACTCTCCGGCGGCCAGCAGCAGAGGGTCGCGATAGCCAGGGCCGTAGTCGCCGGGCCGAAGCTGATTCTCGCCGATGAGCCTACCGGCAACCTCGACTCCAAGAACGGCAAGGAGGTGATGGACATGCTCAGCGAGCTCAACGCCGAGGGCACGACAATCGTTATGGTGACCCACTCCCAGCGGGATGCCGCCGTCGCACAGCGCACCATCGACCTCTTCGACGGCCAGATAGTAAGCGATGTGAAGAATGAACTTTAAGAACAAAGCCTCCGCCATTCTCAACATCCTGGGGATGACGGCGGCTTTCGCCGCTTTCTACATCATCCTTGTGCAGGTCAACCACGACCTGAGTTACAACCGCAGGGTCAAGGATGCCGACAGGGTGTACATCGTCAGTCTGCCTGACTGGTATGAGGAAGGCAAATACATGACATGGGTGAATCGTCCTCCTTTTGAGCAGCTTATCTCTTCCTGCTCGTATATTGAGGCCGGCGGGACAGGCTATATTTTCGGTCAGCAGTACAAGATCATCGTCGGGAAGGGGGATTCTGCGCCCGAAGACGATGAGCCAGCCCTGTCAACGACCGTCTCCAGTCTCAATCCCGGTGCGGCGAAAGCCTTGGGCGTGGAATTCGTCAGCGGCAGTGCCGATGACCTGATTTCCTTCGCGACCCTTGCCGTGGCTGAGTCGGAAGCGGCCCGTCTGGGACTGCATCCCGGGAGCGAAGTCATACTGAAACAGGGGAGCAACATCAACTTCAGATCCACGGTCAAGGCCATCTACAGGGACTCCCCGCACAATTCAGACCTTGACTCGTTCAAGATGTTCGTCGCCGTGGGCGAAGAGAACATCAACGACTGGAGCGAGTGGAGCTACAACTACTTCCTGAAGGCGAGGGAAGGTGTTTCCAAGGATGAACTGGAGCAGGCTGGAGGCAAACTGCTCCTTGATGTTCTGGGGCAGGATGCGGATGCGTCCGAAGAAGACAAGGCAGAACTGGCCAGAAGGTTCCGGTTGCACCTGATTCCTCTCACGGACAGTTATTTCGACCAGACGGTGTCGAACGCTCCCGGGGCTACCGGCAACAAGGCCACGACCATGACCCTGCTTGCCGTGGCCATCCTCGTGATTGTCATCGCCTTCATCAATTTCATCAACTTCTTCTTCGCCCTCGTGCCGCTCAGGGTTCATTCTGTCAACACGCGCAAGGTGCTCGGAGCCTCAAGAAGCAGATTGGTGACGGGCTATGTACTTGAAGCCGTGGTGATGGTGGCCGTGTCACTGGTGCTTGCCGCCGGAGTGACGGTGCTGTTCCAGAGGAGCAGTTTCGCTTCTCTGATTTCGTGCTCGACCGCTTTTGCGGATAATGTCGGCGTAGCCTTGTCTGCCGTTGCTCTTGGCCTGTTGGTGGCGGTGGCCTCCAGCCTCTATCCGGCATTCTACATCACCTCCTTCTCCCCGGCCCTTGCACTGAAGGGCAATTTCGGCGCGAGCCGCTCAGGCAGAGGGTTCAGGTATGCTCTGGTAGGGGTGCAGTTTTTCATTTCCATGTCACTTATTATCTGCGCCACATTTATCACATTGCAGAGGGCCTACATGGTCAAGCACGACATGGGATTTGACAGGGAAGAGCTTCTTGTCGCGAATGTGAGCAACGCGGCGGCATCGGCTGCTGCCGCCGTGGAGGCTCAGCTGATGGAGAATCCTCAGATCAAGGCCGTGTCCTGGGCGGACGGAGACATCGTGCGTTCGAGCAGGATGGGCTGGGGCCGGTCCTTCAAGGGGCAGCAGATCAGTTTCCAGTGTTATCCTGTGTCGTGGGATTTCCTGCGGTTCATGGGAATCCCGATTGTGGAGGGGCGTGATTTCACTGAGGCTGATGAACAGAGCGAGGATGGGGTGTTCATATTCAACGAGGCGGCCAAGAAGGAGTTTGGCCTGACCTTGGACGATAAGCTGGAAGGGCACAGGGGAGAGGCGGAGATTGCCGGTTTCTGTCGCGATTTCAATTTCCGTTCGTTGCGTGACGGGGTTTCGCCTTTGTGTCTGTATGTTTTCGGAAAGCATCCTTGGCGCAGACTCAAGACACTTCTTGTCCGCACGGACAAGAACGCGGATATTCCTGCGATAAAAGAATATGTGATGTCTGTTGTCGAGAAGACGGATCCGTCCATGTCCCCGGAGGACATTGATGTCCAGATGCTGGACCAGCAGATACAGAATCAGTACCGGCAGGAGTCCATGCTCTCCACCCAGATAGGGCTTTTCTCCCTGCTTGCCGTAATCATATCCCTGATGGGCGTGTTCGGACTGGTAATGTTCGAGACTGAGCACAGGCGCAAGGAGATAGCCGTGCGGCGTGTCAACGGGGCCACAGTGGGCAGCATACTGCGGATGTTCAATATGGAATTCCTCAGGATTGTCCTCGTGTGCTTTGTCTTGGCTGTCCCGGTTTGCTGCCTGGTGATTGGCCGCTATCTGCAGGGCTTTGCCTTCAAGGTGCCGATGTATCCTTGGGTGTTCGTGATGGCATTGGCAGCTACGCTGCTTGTCACGGTGGCCGTGGTTACGCTCCGCAGCTACAAGGCCGCCACCGACAACCCGTCGCTTACCCTGCGCAAGGAATAATGCGCTCCGCCAATCCGGGAAATGTCTTATATTTGTGTCTTTCAGAGAAATTCTATGATGACGACAAGTATTTCATTCGACAGGCGTAAGGCGGCTGTCTGCGGCCTTACGGATCTGGCGCTGTTCGCGTTTGTGTACTTTATCCCGGCGCTTTCGCATTTGACGAGCGTCCCGTTCTATATCCTTGAGCCGATGAGGGTGGCGGTTCTCCTCGGCTTCATTGTCACGCGGAGTTTTTTCAACGCGTACTTTACGGCCGCCACTCTGCCGGTTTTCTCTTTTGCGGTGGCTGCACATCCCGTTCTCGCGAAGAGTCTGCTGATGGGCGGTGAACTCGTGATCAATGTGTTCTTCCTGCAGTTTTTCCTGCGGAGATTCAGATCCAAGTTTTTCGCCGCATTCGCATCCGTCCTGCTGAGCAAAGCGATTTACTATGCCGGCAAGTTCCTTATGATCAAGGCGTCTCTGCTGGACATGTCGGTGGTGTCCACCCCGTTCTGGATTCAGCTTGTCGTGGCGGCGCTGCTTTCCGGCCTTTTCCTCCTGGGGACAAGGAAAAGATAGGCTCTGCAAGATGTGCCGCGCGCGAGAAGTAGACTTGTACCGCGATGGCAATATTCACATCCGAACTCCCAAAATAGGTGTAAAAATAGCGTTTCCGGGTGATTTTTGGGAGGAGGTAGAATTTAAAACCCCTGCTCGTGCGTCTCTCAGAGTCTCTTTCTGGGCATTTCTGTAAAGGAATCTTAAAAAGGAACCTTGAATTGATGTGACAGTATCTTTGAGCTGGACACTCATCTTATGCATCCATGAAACCAAACATTGATCTCGTCGACACTGTCAAAGCCAATGAGAAGAACAAGATGAACTCTCTGAGTGGTTGATGGAAACCGTTCCCGGCTGAAGAATTTTCATTACCTTTATAGGTGACACACAAACTGTAGGAACAGATAATTATGACATTTGAGGAGATACAGAAACTCGTCTCAGGAGATGAAGGGCGTTGCTTGGAACTCAAGAAGAGCACAGGCGAATTGAAAGATGGTATGCATTCAGCATGCGCATTTTTGAATTCGGACGGAGGATATTTACTCTTTGGTATTACACCTAAGTCGCTGAAAGTAGCAGGCCAACAAGTTACAGACGCCACGAAGCGAGAGATTGCACAGGCCATAAGTGGGTTGGAGCCGGCTATTGATGTGAAGGTAGACTACATTGATGTACCAGATTCTCCTGGAAATACAGTTGTAGCGATGTGTTTTGACGGATGGGTATGGGGAAAACAACCTTACACTTATCACGGATGTCCATACTACAAGCCGGAGAGTGTTACTAAACAGATGCCACGGGAAATGTTTGAAGAGCGATTGAGAGCCGCGAAACCGCATCTTTTCGGGTGGGAAAATCAGATTGCGGATGAATATGATATCTCGGATCTTAGCGAAAAGCAGATCTTAAATGCTGTCCGTATGGGTGTAAGAGGTGGTCGCATGCCAGAGAGTGCACTTTCATTGTCAACGGAAGATATTCTAAAACGTCTTTCTCTTCTTAAGGATGGGAAGCCGATACAAGCTGCTGTAGCATTATTTTGCGATAAACTGCATTATACCCCTCAGTTGAAATTAAGAATGGCTCGTTTTAAAGGTATCAATAAAAATGAATTTGTTGACAGTCAGAATGCCAGCGGCTGTTTCTTTGACTTGCTGGATGCGGGAATGTCATTCTGTTTCAAACATTTGAATTTACATGGTAAGGTTATTGGGCTCAATAGAGTCGAAGATTTAGATATCCCCGTAGAAGCTTTACGTGAGGCCCTGATCAACGCCCTTTGTCATAGGTCATACGAATCTATCTCTGGTTCTGTAAGTCTTGCTATTTATGATGATAGAGTTGAGATTGAGAATCCCGGGCGACTGCCGTTAGATATTACTCCTGACAATATCAAGGAATCTCACGACTCTAAACCCTACAATCCGACTATCGCAGGTGTATTATATAAAACTACATGGCTGGAGAGTTGGGGTAGCGGTGTGGCGCGTATGGTTCAGGCATGCAAGGCAAAAAATATTCCCGAACCATATTATGAGGTTCGTCCAGGAGGAGTTGCCATCGTATTCCGTTTTAAGGACATCAACAATGAACGAAATTCCAATCAAAATTGCGAGTTGGATTGCGAGTTAAAACTAACAGACAGACAAAAAGTTATCCTGTCTATTTTAATGTCTGACGGAGAAAAAACTGCGAGTTGGATTGCGAGTCAATTGGGGGTCGGGTTAAGGAGTGTTCAATTAGACCTTTCTTATCTTAGAAATAATGGGTTCATCAAAAAGGCGAGCAAATCCACACATAGCGCGTGGATAGTTTTAAAGAAGTCATAAAGCCTTATGGTGCAGCTTCGGTGCAGTTTATACAAAAACAATAAGTCCTAAACTCTTTGATAAACAAGAATTTAGGACTTATTTTCAGCGGAGAGGACGAGATTCGAACTCGTGGTACGGAATAACCCGTACGTCAGTTTAGCAAACTGGTGGTTTCAGCCACTCACCCACCTCTCCTCGGTGTCCCGCCCCTGACTACAGGCGGGACGACAAAGTTACAACAAAATCTTTGTTTTGCAAATATCTTTTGCCTGCGGCAGAGCGGACTTCCGGGGCCTTCCAAGCGGAGGGCCGGCCGGGAGCACCGCGCCGGCTCTTACTTCTTGCCGGTCAGCAAAGAGAAAATCTTGTTGCTGACGTCGCTGTTCTCCTGAGTGCCGGAGAAATCGCGGGAATGAGGGCCGTAGGCGAAGAGCGGCACCATTATAGGGGTGTGTCCGCGAGACGCGAACACGCCCTGGATGAGTCCTTCCTCCGGGACGCCCATGGACAGGGTGACGCCTCCGGTCTCGTGGTCTGCGCTGATGATCACCAGCGTGTGGCCGTCCTTCTCCGCGAAGCGTATGGCAGCCTCGATGGCCTTGTCGAAGTCCAGAGTCTCGTCAACCATCCCCTGATAGTTGTTCTTGTGCTCTTCCTTGTCGATGCGGGCGCCTTCGATCATGAGGAAAAACCCTTTCTTGGAGCGGGCGGACAGGAAGTCTATGGCCATCTGGGTTGTGGCCGGGAGATAGTCTCCACGCTCCGGCAGGGTCACGCTAGGCGGAAAATAGGCCAGCCTTTCGCTTTCGCCAAGGAGTTTTTCCTGTCCTTCCGGAGAATAGATCACGTCAAATCTGTCATTTATCTCTTCGCGGACTTTCAGAGGAAGGCCCTCGAAGACCTTGCTGGAACCGGCCGAGGCGAACGCAAGATGGCTGGCCGCAAGGTCTGCCCAGATTTCTTCTCCCGCCCTGCGGTTGGCCTGGTGGGCGAAGAACGATGCCGGCGTGGCGCCGTCGAGATTGTCCGTGGAGAGCACTCCGCAGGTGAATCCGAGCGGCTCAAGCCTTTCAGGGAGATTGAGGAGCGGCTGCTTGTCGGTGTCCAGTCCCACATAGCCGTTGTTGGTCTTGACTCCAGTGGCGTAGGCGGTGCCTGACGCCGCGGAGTCGGTGGTGAAGTTGTTGGCCGACTGTGTGCGGACATAGCCGCAGGTCTTGAGGTTGGTCATCGTGAGCGCGCCGCCGTTGGCGTACATCGCCGCATTGACGGCCCCGACTCCCATTCCGTCGCCGATGAGGAGTATGACATTGCGGACCTTTTTGTCCTTGCCGTCATTTTTGAAGGACGGAGTATAACTGCTCTGTTGCTTGACACGGGCCTCACCGGCCGTCGCCTTCGCCTCTTTCCCCGGAGTCTGCGCGAATGCTGCGACCACCAGGGAGAGGGCCAAGAGAGATGTGATGAATCTTTTCATTTCTTATTGTTTTTATTCCCCCTTGAACAGAGGAAAGTTATGGTTCGGGATGTGTGACTCCACCATTATGGCTTTGAGTTCCTCCACTTTCTGAGGCTCATGTGCCGCGAGGTCTGTGGTCTCGCCCGGGTCGCTGTCGAGGTTGTAGAGCTCGTAACGCTCGTCCGGCCTCTCGATGTTCAGCCTGATGAGTTTCCATGGTCCCTTGCGGGCCGCCTGGCTGTTCCTCTCGGCGAACTCGAAGTAGAGGTCCTCATGCTCCTTCTGGCCCTTGCGGCCCTCAAGGAGCGGCAGCAGGCTGATGCCGTCCATCTGGTCTTGCTCTGTCTCGCCAAGGATACTGCGGAAAGTAGGCATCATGTCCCAGAACGAGCACATGAAGTCTGTTTCGCCCCCTTCTTTGATGTGTCCCGGCCACTGGACGACCATAGGGACGCGGATGCCCCCCTCATAAAGGTCGCGCTTGTAGCCCCTCCAAGGGCCGTTGCTGTTGAAGAAGTCCGGATCAGCTCCGCCTTCAAGGTGCGGACCGTTGTCGCTGGAGAAGATGATGATGGTGTTGTCGTAGACGCCGAGTTCCTTGAGTTTGGCGACAATCTGTCCGACATACACGTCAAGCCTCGTGACCATGGCGGCGAAGGTGGCGTGAGGATACTCCTGAGAGCAATAGCCCCCGATGCGGAAGCGCGGATGCCCCTGATCCTGGCCCACATACGGAGTCTCTGGATACATGCCTCGGAACTTGGCTATGATGCTGTCCTGCGGCACGATGAGTTCGGCGTGCGGGATGGTTGTCGGATACCAGAGGAAGAACGGCTTGCCGTCCTTGACAGAGGCTTCCATGAACTTCAGGGCCTCTTCGTGGATGAGGTCGGCCGAGTAGCTTCCCTCCCCGTATGGGATTTCGTCCACATTGTCCTTGAGGATTACCTTCTCGCGGTTGTCCCAGAGGTGGTCCGGATAGTAGCTGTGGGCGAGCGTCTGGCAGTTGTAACCGTAGAACTTGTCCACGCCCTGCTCGTTAGGGTCGCCGGTGGACGCGATAGGGCCGAGCCCCCATTTGCCGAAGGCTCCGGTGGTGTAGCCGGCGTCCTTGAAATCATGGAAGATGGTCTGTGCGTCCTCCGGGAGAGGGAACTGTCCCTCCGGCGGGACTTTGAGGTTGCCGCGGATATATGTGTGCCCGCTGTGCGTGCCTGTCACCAGACAGGAGCGGGACGGGGCGCTCACCGTGGTGCCGGAGTAGCACTGGGTGAAACGCAGTCCGTTGCTTGCTATGGCGTCGATGTTGGGTGTGCTGAACAGCTGCTGTCCGTAGCAGCTGATGTCTCCCCAACCGAGGTCATCGGCGAGGATGAAGACCACGTTCGGCTTCGGCTGTTCTTTTCCCGTCTGTCCGCATCCCACGAGCGCGGTGCCGGCGGCCAAAGCTGCGCCGACTTTTGTCATTGTGCTCATTGTATTATCTATTTAGATTCTAGTACTTTCCCGTTGTCTTTGGCGACGGCCTCTTTCCACTTGTCGGTGTATCCCGGCTGCGTGAGTCCGGCAGGGATGCCCTTGGAGTGCGGGGAGTGCAGGAAGTTGCCTTCTGCGTCCTGAGCCTTGACGTTGCCGTCGATGAATTTGACGAGCAGCATCTCCTCGAGCTTCGTCCAGTCCGCGAACTGGGTCTGCGCCGTCTTCACGGAGTATTTGGTCAGCAGCCTTATGGCCTTGCTGCGCTTGCCTCCGTCCAGCATTGCCACCGCCTTCTCGTCCATCTGCGGCACCGCCACTTTCATCTGGTGATTCTCGAACTTGTCGGCCGCCTCGCGGACTACCGGAGCCATGTGGTTGTACATCTTATAGCAGGCGTTGGCCACGCGGTTGCACATCCAGAACTGGGAGGATGCGCTGTAGTGGAGCAGGTCTCCGTTGCCTTCGCTCAGGCATTCCGGCACCTCGCTTGAGTTGACATAGACAGGGGTGAGGTACGAGGTCGCGGCGTCGTCGCAGCCGAACCAGATGAGCGCGCCCACCTCGTCCGGAAGGTAGCCTCTGGACTGGGCCACGAACCAGAAACCGGTCTGCTGCGTGGCGATGGCCCTTTCGTTGACATAGGTCTTCCCCTCCCATTCGAAGCTCATCGGCCTCCAGCGGTAAGGCAGGGCGTTGCCGCCCGCGCCGATGTCGGTCGTCATGTCCATAGGGGTGCCCTCGAAGTGGTCGCGCATCACGTCTGCCACATCCTTCATCGTGATTTTCCGTGAAGGCTTGATGAACAGCGGCATCTCCCCCTTGAGATCATATCCCATGGCGAGGTCGAGCCAGTCGGATGCAGGGCGGGTGACGGTGGCCCCGTCGGCGTCGGTGTAGGTGAAGTTGCCGTCACCGAGAATGTTGAATGCGCTCCAGGCGCGGGCCTCGCAGGCTCTCGCGCCGCTGAAGTCGAGGGGGTTGTATGCGTCGCGGAAGCTGAAGTCCTCGTCCTTGCCGCTGAACCAGCCTTTCTCGCGCGCGAAACTGATCACGTCCGGGGCGTAGAGGCAGTTCTCGGGATCATTGAGCGGGAAGCGCGTGATGCGTGCCTGATTGGCGTGGGCGCAGATGTATCCGTCCGGGATGCGCCTGGCCACCCAGACGATGCCCTTGTTGCCGCGTCCCTTGCCGACGAGATCCATCACCCAAGCCTCCTTGGTGTCGGCTATCGAGAAGGTCTCGCCCTCTGACGGGTAGCCGTAGGTGTTGGCCAGGGAGACGATGTTCTCTATCGCCTCGCGGGCGGTGCGCGCCCTCTGAAGAGTCACATATATCAGTGAGCCATAGTCCATTATACCGTCCGGATCGGCCTGCTCCTCGCGTCCGCCCCAGGTTGTCTCGGCGATGATGAGCTGATGCTCGTTCATGTTGCCCATAGTCTGGTAGGTCTTGGCGATCTGGGCTATCTGCCCGAGCGGCCTCTGGGAGTCCCACTCGTAGATGTCCAGCATGCTCCCCGGCTTGAAGCGTCCGGCTGGAGAGAAGTAGAGTTCGCCGTAGAGGAGATGTGAGTCGGCGGCGTAGGAGACCATGCAGGACCCGTCGGCGCTCGCTCCGGCCGTGATTATGACATTGGTGCAGGCTTCGGCGCGGCTCCAGCAGAGCAGTGCGGCAGGAAGCAAGAATGGCAGAATTTTTCTCATTTTATCTTTTCTTTATTAAATTTGCGTTTTGACAAGATACAAATCTATGAAATTTTTTGGGATTATCATTTTGTTGTGCTTGCCTATCTGCCTCTCGGCCCAGCAGAGCCAGACCGACCCTGAGAAGGAAGAGAAGCAGATGCGTACAGCCATAGACTCTCAGATAGAGACATTTACCCGTACTCTGAAGCTTGAGGACTGGCAGGTTTTCTATCTGGACTCCATCATGACCCACGACTACACAGCTATGAGGGATGAGATCAAATCTCTTAGCGAAGCCAAGGTGGGCAATTCCGATGCGTACCAGATGGCGCAGGACAAGTGGATGGAGAAGATGTACCAGGCCTTCGACAAGGTGCTTGACCGGGACCAGTGGGCCAAGTATCAGAAGTCCGGGGCCGGAAGAGACAAGAAAGCTCGCGACAAGCGTGCCGCGAAAAGGAAATAGAGTATGAACAGAGAAGATATAGACAAAGTCCTCTCTGAGCTTTCGGAGCTCAAGTGCAGGACTCAGAAGGAAGTCGAGGATGCGAGGGTTCGCTTCCTGGGCAAGAAAGGTGTGGTCACCGCTCTTTTCGACGAGTTCCGTGTCGTGGACAAGGAGAAGAAGAAGGAGTTCGGCCGCACGCTCAACGAACTCAAGCAGGCGGCCGTCGCCAAGATTGAGCAGCTTCGTGAAACCGTCTCCGAAGAGGGGGCGGCCGAGGGCGGCAGGGAAGACCTTTCCATGCCCGGAGACCCATACAAGCTCGGTTCAAGGCACCCGGTGTCCATCGTGCGCCAGGAGATCGTGGACATCTTCCGCAAATTCGGATACGATGTCGCCGAGGGACCGGAGATCGAGGACGACCATCATGTGTTCGAGGCTCTCAACTTCCCTCCGAACCATCCGGCCCGCGACATGCAGGACACTTTCTTCGTGTCGACAGGGCATCCGAATCCGCTGCTGCTCCGCACCCACACCTCCAGCGTGCAGGTGCGCACAATGGAGTCCCAGAAGGTTCCGATCAGGGTCGTGTGCCCTGGAAGGGTGTTCCGCAACGAGGCCATCAGCGCCCGTGCCCACTGTATCTTCCATCAGATCGAAGGCCTCTATGTCGATGAAGGCGTGACTTTCGCCGACCTCAAGCAGGCCATTCTCCTGTTTGCGCGCGAGATGTTCGGGCCGGAGACCCAGATCCGCATGCGCCCGTCGTACTTCCCGTTCACTGAGCCGTCCGCCGAGGTGGACGTCAGCTGCAACATCTGCCACGGCAAGGGCTGCAATATCTGCAAGGGTACCGGCTGGCTGGAGATTCTCGGCTGCGGCATGGTGGACCCGAATGTCCTCGAGGCCAACGGCATCGACCCGAAGAAGTACAGCGGCTTCGCCTTCGGCATGGGGCTGGAGCGCATCGCCATGCTCAAGTGGAGGGTTAACGACCTGCGCCATTATTTCGAAAACGATATGCGCTTCCTCAAGGAGTTCGACTCCGCGCCGGAAGTTTAGATTTATAGGGTCCCGCCTGTTGACGGGGCGGGCCCTGTGTTCTTGAAACCACGTTAAAAAACAAGAAAATGTCAAAAAAATTCAGCATCAGATTTCTGGTGATGGCAGTGCTTTTTGCGGTCTGCCTGATCACCTCCAACTTCTTCGTACCACGCGTATGGCAGGTGGGGCACCTGCCGCTGCAGCTTTCGGGAGCGGTACTTCTTTTCCCGGTTTCCTACATCATCAACGACTGTCTCACGGAGGTCTACGGGTATCGCAAGGCGAGGCTCGTCATCTTCCTGGCATTCGCCTTGAGCGCGTTCGTGGCCTTGATGTCCACCCTCGTATGCCTGCTCCCGGCTCCGATTGAAGACGGAAGCAAGGCTGTAGCCGCGAGCTTCGACTCGCTGTTCATGATGGTGCCCAAGACCACTGTCGCCTCGCTCCTGGCGTTTGTGATCGGGTCCAACTTCAACGCGTTCATCATGAGCAAGATGAAGGTGGCGTCCGGGGGCCGTGCTTTCGGGTTGAGGGCCATCGTCTCATCTCTGGGGGGCGAGCTTCTGGATTCCTGCATCTTCTGCCCGATTGCGTTCTGGGGCATCATGAGCCCCAAGGCGATACTTGGCATCATCTGTACCCAGGTCTGCGTCAAGACACTCTACGAACTGCTTGTCCTGCCGCTTACCGCCCTGATAGTCAAGCGTCTCAAGCAGAAGGAGGGAGAGGACGAGTACGATATCAACATTTCTTATAACCCATTCAGATTGTCAGATATATGAGCGACAGAAGCAACGACGGTCTCACCGCCCTCGGGCGCAAGACAAAATACAGGGACGACTACGCCCCCGAGGTCCTGGAAACTTTCGTCAACAAGCACCATGACAACGATTACTGGGTGAGGTTCAATTGTCCCGAGTTCACGTCCCTCTGCCCCATCACCGGGCAGCCGGATTTCGCCGAGATTCGCATAAGCTACATCCCGGATGTGAAGATGGTGGAGAGCAAGAGCCTGAAACTCTATCTGTTCAGCTTCCGCAACCACGGCGACTTCCACGAGGACTGTGTCAACATCATCATGAAGGACCTCATCGCGCTGATGGATCCCAAGTACATAGAGGTCACGGGCCTGTTCACTCCGCGCGGCGGCATATCCATCTACCCTTATGCCAATTATGGTCGCCCGGGGACAAAGTATGAGACGCTGGCGGAGCAACGCTTCGCGACCCACGAGTAGTTTCGGCAAATTTTCGTATATTGCTCTCCGGCTCCGGCGGCGTTGATGCCGGGGCCGGTTAATCAATGTGTCTTATATGAAGAAAAGTCTAATGCTTTTTGCGCTTCTCCTGCTGTCTGCGGGAGGAGCTCTTGCCCAGAAGAAGCCGCTTGACCACGATGCTTACGATTCGTGGCAGAGAGTGTCGGCCCTGAGGCTTTCCAATGACGGACGGATACTCGTGTGGCAGGTCTCGCCGCAGGAGGGTGACGGATATCTCACCCTGCGCAACCTTGAGACGGGGCGGGAGCTCACCATCGAGCGGGCTTCGGATTTCAGCATGAGCGAGGCCGCCGATTTCGGAGTCTGCAAGATCAGCGCTCCTTTCGCGGTGACGCGCCAGGCGAAGATTGACAAAAAGAAAAAAGACGAGATGCCGAAGGACACGGTTGCCTGCATCAATCTCAAGACATTTGAGCTGACCCGTATCCCTGACGCGTCCGCGGCGCGCCTGGGCTTTGACGGGGCTCCGTATGTCTTTGTCAGCCAGACGGTCAAAGACAAGAAAGACACGAAGTCCCTGCTCGTCCTCAATACGGCCTCAGGCAGCATAGATACCCTTAAGAACATAGCCTCTTTCGAGATTTCCAAGTCCGGGGACAAGCTTGCCGTTGTCACAGGCAAGGAGAAGTCAGACTCTCTCTCCAAGAGTTCTGTGGTGATATATGACCTCGCCGCAGGCACGGAAAAGGAGCTTTCTGAGGGCAAGAAGTCATACAGCGGCCTTTCCTTCAATGAGACGGGAGACAGGCTAGTGTTCCTCTCTTCCGACCAGGAGGAGAAACTTGACGGCACCCCGAGGCATTCCGTGTGGCTTGGAGAGGAGAAGACCCTCAAGAAGGCTACGCGCCGCACGCCTGCTGTCAAAGAGTTCTGCGCCAGCGAGATAGTTCCTGCGGATTGCGGGTCGCTCCCGGAAGGCTGGGTCATATCCAAGACGGCGCGCCCGCGATTCTCCAACGAGTCTTCGCGCCTGGTGCTTAATGTCTCGAAGTACTATCCGCCTAAGGACACGACCCTTGTCTCATTTGAAACGGCCTCCCTGGACATCTGGAACTGGGACAGCTACAACCTGCCGCCTATGGACAAGGCCGGCGGGCGCACGGAGACCAGAACAGCGGCAATAAGCCTCTCCGGACCGGCGCAACTGCTGGTGCTGTCGGCCAACGCCAACGACAGGATCAGTTTCTTTGGCGGCGCTGAGGGTGATTTCGCTCTCTCACGCGACACGGATCCATATATGCTTGAGTCCCTGTGGGCCGTCAACTCCAAGGCGGACTACTCTATAGTAGACCTCAGGGACGGCAGCAGGCGTCTGCTCAAGGATGCCCTCGAAGGGACGGCGCTGGTCTCTCCGTATGGCAAGTATATTGCCTGGTTCGACCCTAAGGATGGTGACTGGTATTGCTGGAACCTCTCCAGCGGCGAGTTTGTCAACCTGACTTCCGGATTGGATGTCGCTTTCTTCGACGAGGAGGACGACCATCCTCTGGGCTGCTTCGTACCGGCCACTTCTCCGCGCTGGGTGGGCGAGGATGAGGCCCTGCTCATTGCTGACCGTTATGATGTCTGGAAGTTCTCTCCGGACGGCAAGAAGATTGAAAACCTCACCAAGGGCGAGGGGCGCAGGACGGGAGTTCAGTACAGGATTCTCGACCTGGGACGGCGCAATGACCCTTATCTCTATCAGAATATCCAGAGTTTCCCGAAGAAGGGCAAGCTCTACCTCACCACTTTCGGGGAAGAGACCTCCGAGAACGGATATGCTGTCGCCAATATCGCCAAGCCTTCAGCCCCTCAGGGATTTACTGACAAATGGTCTTTCTCCTCGACCGTCAAGGCCAAGGATGCGGGTACGATAGCGTATCTCAAGGGCAACTTCCGCAATCCGATGAACCTCCACATCACCCGCGACGAATGGAAGACTGCTGAATGTCTTACCGATCTCAACCGGCAGCAGGACGGCTATCTGTGGGGTGATGTGCAGATGGTGCGCTGGACGTCCTATGACGGCACACCACTCAAAGGACTTCTCTACACCCCGGAGAACCTTGACGCTTCCCGCAAGTATCCGATGATGATTTATTTCTACGAGAAGAACTCAGAGACGCTCTACAACTATATCCAGCCGGCGCCGAGCCGCTCCATCATCAATATCCCGTTCTATGTGAGCCGTGGATACGTGGTGTTCGTGCCTGATATAGTGTATAAGGACGGGCATCCGGGCGAGAGCGCCTACAACTGCATCTGCGCCGGAGCCGAAGCGATGTGCTCGCAGTTCCCGTTTGTGGACAGGTCCAGGATGGCGATTCAGGGGCAGAGCTGGGGAGGATATCAGACAGCATACCTGGTCACCAGGACGGACATGTTCGCCGCTGCCGGGGCGGGCGCTCCTGTCGGCAACATGACCAGCGCCTACGGCGGAATCCGCTGGGAATCAGGAAACAGCCGTATCGGCCAGTACGAACACGGACAGAGCCGTATCGGCAAGACTCTTTGGGAAGAAGGGGGACTGGATCTCTATGTGGAGAACTCTCCGGTGTTCTTCGCCCCGAAGGTCAAGACGCCTGTGCTCATCATGCACAACGATGCCGACGGTGCGGTGCCATGGTATCAGGGAATCGAGTTCTTCATGTCTCTTCGCCGCCTCGGCAAGCCGGCATGGTTGCTGGAATACAACAACGAGGCTCACAATCTCAAGGAACGGCGCAACTGCATGGACCTGTCGGTAAGGCTTCAGCAGTTCTTTGACCACTACTTGCAGGGAGCGCCGGAGCCGGTCTGGATGAAGGCGGGTATCCCGTATCAGCGCAAAGGAAGCTATTTCGGCTTAGAGATGGCGGAATAGCCGTCGGCGCGTGGAACATCCTCCGGCGCGTGAAACACTGCGGTGCGCACCAGGGGCGTTTTCACTCCCCGCAGCGCCCGACCTGTAGCCGCCGGATACCGTACATTCCGGCGGCGGTGTCGGCTAAGTAATCGTCAAAAAACAAGTTGCATCTTTGCCGAATCTGCGGCAACTTACTTTTTGCCGCTTACTAAATGGTTCCGCCTGCTGTTTTCGGCAGGCCCGATGTTACCGTCACTTCACATGCCGGCGGAGATTACCGCTCGCAGCAAGGTCGACATTTCTCGGGTCGCTAGACTGTTCGGGCACAAATTCTGCCGTTCGGCGGTGGCAGATAACACTCTGACAATCAAGCAAAAGAGCACTTTACCTGTCAGCAAAACTCGATAGGGCAAATCATTATTCTGCTCATTATCAGGCGCTTATCTGCCACCGCTCGAATCGGGCTTTTGTGTCGTCCTGCTCTGCAGCCACCTCGCCATCATGGACTTCCGCCGCACCTGC
>ENA-OUQF01000059-OUQF01000059.1-human-gut-metagenome-genome-assembly--contig:-NODE-59-length-126513-cov-19.705499_pt1 | contig 126513 bp, 112 predicted proteins | sample MGYA00237947_ERZ548826 | MGnify/ENA primary metagenome ERZ548826 (study PRJEB26490, sample SAMN05194701) | human gut metagenome | biome: terrestrial biome; feature: human-associated habitat... | reverse complement strand
GTCGTCTGTACCCGATCTGAGCGGGATATCAGACAGAAATCGGGTACAGGAGAGGAAAAGTGGTTGTCTGCACCCGATCTGAGCAGGAAATCGGACGGAAACCGGGTACAGGAGAAGGAAAAGTGCAATCTGTACCCTTGCGGTGCGAGGTGCGTGGTGGGAGAGGAGTTTGCGTACCGGTATAGGATGTGGGCTTTGGAAACATAGAATGGTATCGCAAAGGTCGAGGTATAAGTATTTGGTGTGCGTAGATTTGACGCGGCGGGTGTACTGTGTTACAATTGACGGGTCAAGTAGGACAGACGATCGCAGCCGCGCAAGCGGGTGAGGAAAGTCCGGGCTTCACAGGGCAGGATGCCGGATAACGTCCGGTGGAGGCGACTCCAAGGCCAGTGCAACAGAGAGATACCGCCTGCCTTTGGCAGGTAAGGGTGGAAAGGCAGTGTAAGAGACTACCGTTCTGTCGGTAACGGCAGAAGCCATGTAAACCCCATCCGAAGCAAGACCGTATGGAAACAATAGATTTGCCCGATCTGTTTTCAGGTAGGTCGCTTGAGGCTGTCGGTAACGACAGTCCTAGATAGATGATCGTCCAACGACATAACCCGGCTTATCGTCCTGCTTGGCATTGAATCCGATAAACACAGTGCACGCTGATTTATCGGATTTTTATTTGTATATAAATGGAACACAAAGGGAAAATAGGGGTGGAAAAGGGATTAAACGGGCTGGGATGCAAATGAAAGAAGCTGGGTAAAGGGCAAACAGGAAAAGAAACAAGCGGGATAAGAGTTATACAGAAAAAGAAGCAAGCAGGAAAAGAAGGGGAAACGGATTCGGATGAAAGTAAGAAAAGAAGAGATCGGACAGGAGAGGGTGAAGGAAAAAAGATGAAAAACAGAAAATGGATCATTTTTCTGATGTTGGCTGTTTTGGTATTAACAGTGATAGGAGTGGCATGGCTTGTAAAGGGGAGAAAAAGCGATGCGCAACAGTCCGGTGCGGGCAGTATTGCGGAGGTTATGACAGATAGTCACAGAGGGCAAGGAGTTGTGTTTGCGATTGAAGAGGATGGTGGTGAAATTTATATTCTCACGGCAGGACATGTGATGGAAGGAACGGAGGTTGGCGAAACAGTCAGAATATCCATGTTAACCGATGTCTCTGAGAAAGTTGCTGCGCGAGGGAGCGGCAATGAAACCGTAGAGACCAGTGTGCCTGGGGGTGATAGTGCGAAAGAAGGCGGCGTTGCGAACGAGGGTGACCGTGTGGCTGAAAACGGCGACACAGCAGGGAATGACAATATAACTGAAAGCGGTACGGTGGCGGCGCGGCTGGTATACCGGTCGGAGACGGCGGATCTGGCGATTCTGTCTGTAAGGCAGGAGGAGGCAGGGGAAAATTTGAACTGCGTGAAACGAGACCGGGCGGCATTTGATGCGGCTTCGGAGGGGGATTCTGTGCAGGCACGTTACCTGGAGCGCAGTGGCGGAGATTTGAGGGAGGTTGTGCAGCAGGGAAACCTGACTTACACATGGGTGTATCTTGAGGATTTCGGGCTTAATATGATGGTGGCGGAGCTGCCTGCAAAGAGTGGGATGTCCGGCTGTGGAATTTTCAGCGCGCAGGGGGATTTTCTGGGAATTTTATGCGGCGTGAGCGCAGAGGGAGAAGCGGCAATTCTGCCGCTCTCCGTCATAGAATCGGAATGGCTGCTTAAGTAAAGGACTGGGGGAGGCGCTCTTTCAAAATGGCTTCGACCATTTTGGCGGCGTCATCCTCCTTTATATTTCCGGTATTGATGGAAAGATCATACTCGACCGGATCCAACCACTCCCTGCCGGTGTAATACTTGTAGTAATTGCTGCGGTATTTGTCGGTTTGCTCGATTGCCTTGCGCGCTTCTTTTTCACCGACCACCAGCCTGTCCATGATATTGAAAATGCACTTATCAAGGGGAGCCTGAATATTCAGCTTCAGAGTGTTGGGGAAGGTGCGCAGTATGAAGTTTGCAGCCTTCCCGATGATGATGCAGGAGGGGCCGCCTGCGGACGCAAGCTGCAAGATCACTTTTGCCTGATAGGCAAACAGGTTTTCATTGGAGAGGAAGCGCTTGTCCTGCGGAGGGAAAACACTCCAGGTGAAGGCGCCCTGCCTGTTGGGGAAGGGAAGGATTCCTTTGTCGATCTTTTCATTCGCCTCAAAGAAAAATTTCTCGTTTATGCCGCTCAGATCGGAAGCCATCGTCAGAATTTCCGTATCGTAGCAGGGAATTTGCAGATCCTTGGAGAGCTGTCTGGCAATGTGGCTGCCGCCGCTGCCGTACCCTCTTGCAATTGTGATCACATAGTTTTTCATGGCAGGTACCTCCTTTTATTGTTTATCTGTAATATATAAATGTCGCCTGCGATTTGTCAATTCATACGTTCGGAAAAGGGACAACATTGTGCAGACTGCACATTGACAGCTTTGTGGATCTGGCTTACAATCAGAACAATTTAAGACAGGCGGATGGCATGCGGACAGCATACAGGCGTATAACAAAGGCGTTAGATAGTGATATCTGGCGCTTTTTTTGTTATCCGGATGAGCAAAATGAAGACGTATGCCGACATGAGAGAATTCAAAATAGACACTGAGCGGAAGGAGGGCGATTTGCCATGAAGGTATACAGAAATGCAAGTTTGAGACATAAGAGTGGAAAATTTGATATCTGGGTGGACGGGGAGACGATTTTTGACATTCTCCCTGCGGGAACGCAGGAGGACGGCGAGGGGAGCCTGTCGTATCCGGTCACGGAGGAACGGGATCTGAAGGGGCGGTTGGTCTGTGAGCCGTTCGTGGAATCCCATATCCATCTGGATTATGTATACACGGCGGACATACCTGCGGAGGAGACTGGGTCGGGAACACTGTTCGAGGCCATTGACAAGTGGTCGGATTCCAAAAGTGTTCTGACCGTACAGGATATCAAGGAGCGCGCCTACAAGGGAATCCGGGCGGAGATGAGGAACGGCGTGCAATACATACGGACGCATGTGGATGTGACGGATCCCAAGCTCACGGCCATGAAGGCAATGCTGGAGGTGAAGGAGGAAGTAAAGGATTTCCTCTATTTACAGTTGATCGCATTCCCACAGGAAGGCTACTACGCATACCGGGGCGGTGAGGAGCTGGTCGAGGAAGCACTTAAGATGGGAGCGGATGTGGTGGGCGGCATTCCCCATTATGAGTTTACGAGGCAGCTTGGAGAGCGCTCCGTGGAGAAAGCCTTTGAGCTTGCGGTAAAGTACGACAGGCTGCTGGACATTCATTGCGACGAGACGGACGATGAACAATCGCGCTTCGTGGAGAACATTGCGGCACAGGCGTATTACACGGGGCTGGGAAGCCGGGCAACGGCAAGCCACACCTGTGCAATGGGGTCATACAGCAATGCATACGCATTCAAGATGATGAGCAAATTTAAAAAGGCGGGAATCAATTTCATTTCCTGCCCCACGGAAAATTGTTATTTACAGGGAAGATACGACAGCTACCCGAGACGAAGGGGAATCACCAGAATCGACCAGCTTCTGGAGGCGGGCTGCAATGTGAGCTTTGCGCAGGATTCCATATCGGATCCGTGGTACCCGTTGGGGAACGGCAACCTGATTCATCAGGTGGATTTCGGCCTGCATCTGGGGCATCTGATGAGCCTTGAGCAGATACGGAACGGACTGGATTTTATTACCATTAACGGAGCCAGAACCCTTTCCGTGGAAGAAGGATATTCCCTGAAAAAGGGAAACAAGGCATCCTTTATCGTACTGGATGCGCCGGATGAACTGACGGCGATCAGGGAGCGGGCACATGTGCTCCTGAGCGTGCGGAACGGAAAAGTCATTGTGGAGAAACGCCCCGAGGAAATTCTCACGGAACCCTTCTGAGAGGAGGAAACGGCATGGCAGTAACTTGCAGGGACATTATGGAACTGGAGACATGCAGACGGCTGAAGCTGATCGGCGGAGCAAGCGGAATCGGCAGATATGTGACATGGCCGTACATCAAGAATATGGATACGATCAGTGAGTGGATCCATGGCGGTGAGCTTGTGTTTGTGATCGGTTCGAGGGAGGATATCTCCGAAAAGGGACTGCTTGCACTGATGGAGGAGGCTGATCGCAGCAAAATTGCGGGCGTGGTGCTTCTGATCGGGGGAGACTACATCAAGGCGGTACCGCACAGTGTCGTAAGGTTTGCGAATGAAAGAGGGCTTCCCCTGTTCAAAATGCCTTTTGTGCTGAAGCTGATCGATATTACCAGAGATATTTCGCGGTACATCATGGAGGATCAGCTAAGGGATAAGGAGTGTGATGCTTCGCCGGAGCAGACCGTGCTTGAGCTTTTCATGCAGGGCAGAACGAGGGACGAGGTTCTGACATATTGTTTCCGCAGGCTGCAGCCACTGGAGGAGGCGGACAAGATACGCGGCAGCGAATATGTGAAAACGCTGAAGTTCTATCTTGAGAGCGGCAACGATCTGATGCATGCGGCGGAGAAGATGTATATTCACCGGAACACCATGATTAACCGGATGAAAAAAATCAACAGTCTGCTGCAGCTTGACATGAACGATACAAAGGTCAGGAACGAGTACAGCAATGTATTTCAGGTGTTGGAGTACTACGGTATGTCGGTGGGAACATAGGCGCGGAGGCTTGAAGGAAATCCACAGAGGAAAGCGGAAGTGCGGCGCGGTATGCGGGCTTGGAAGCATAAAAGGAAATCCGTGTAAGAATGCAGGAGAGCGTCGGAAGTGACGGTGGGGCAGACCCCAGAGGAGGCAGCTATGGTAATCAGAAATTGCAGGATCAGAGGAAGAGAGGGACTTTTCCGGGTAGAATATGAAAACGGAATTTTCACGGCGATCGTGCCGGAGGAACAGGCAGGCGCAGAGGAAAGCGGAAGCGCGGCGCGGTACGCAGGCACAGAAGGAAGCGGAAGTGCGGGCGCGGAAGGACAGGTGCGCATCGGGGAGCAGGAGATCGATGCGGCGGGCAGGATGATCATGCCGCCGTTCGTGGAGCCCCACATTCATCTGGACTGTGTGCTGACGGCGGGTATCCCGCATTTTAATATGTCGGGCACGCTGTTCGAAGGCATCAGCACATGGCAGGAGTACAAGACCACACAGCCGCTTGTGGTGTCGGAGATCAAGGACCGGGCAAGACAGGCGCTGCGGCTGATGGCGGAGAGGGGCGTACAGTTCGTGCGTACCCATGTGGATGTGACGGAGACCTCCTTCAAGGGCGTGGAGGCGCTGGAGGAGCTGAAGGAAGAGATGCGCGGTGTGATGGAGATCCAGACCATCGCCTTTCCCCAGAATGGCATCATCTCGTTTCCGGGCGGCAGGGAGCTGATGACGAGAGCAATGGACATGGGAATGGATTGCGTGGGCGGGATTCCACACTATGAATACACAAGGGAATACGGACTGGAGTCCATCAAATTCATTTTTGATCTGGCGGAAAAATATGACGCCTGCGTGGATGTGCATTGCGATGAAATTGACGATGAGCAGTCCCGCTGTCTGGAGACACTGGCGGCAACGGCAATGGAGAGGGGCTGGGGAAGCCGGACAGTGGCGGCACATACCTGTGCCATGGGCTCCTACAATGACGCCTATTGCACCAAACTGTTCCGTCTGCTGAAGGATTCCGGCATCAATCTGAATGCCTGTCCGTCCGCAAACATCCATCTGCAGGGAAGGATAGACAGCTTCCCCAAGCGCCGCGGCGTCACGCGGATCAAGGAGCTGACCCATGCGGGAATCAACATTGCGCTGGGGCAGGATTCCATCCGGGATCCATGGTATCCGCTGGGAGTGGGAGATCTTCTGCGGGTGCTGGAGATGGGCGTGCATGTGGCGCAGATGACGGGATATGAGGATTTGAATCACTGTCTGGATCTGATTTCCGATAACGGTGCGAAGAATCTCTGCCTCTCAAAGGAATATGGCATTGAGGTGGGCAAGGAGGCAAATTTCCTGCTTCTGGACGGCAGGGATGATGTGGAGGTGCTCAGATTTTTAAGCCCCGTGCTTTTGTCGGTACATAAGGGAAAGGTCATTGTAAAGAAAGTACCTGCACAGGCAACCGTTTCATTTTGACATAAAGGCTTTGCTTTTATGATAGAGAAAAAGGAGGAGAAGTACTATGAAAAAATTTAAAAAACTGATTGCGGCAATTCTGGTTACGGCGATGGCGGTCTTTTGTCTTGCCGGCTGCGGAGGAAAGAAGAGCGGCGGCAACACGGTGAAGATCGGACTGGTATTTTCCCTGACCGGCGGTACCGCCATCACGGAGGAATCCATGTATAACTGCGCTATGCTGGCAATTGACGAGATCAATGCGGCAGGCGGAATCGGCGGAAAGCAGATCGAGTATGTGGTGAAGGATTATGCCACGGATCCCGACACGGCGGTGAAGGTCGTAAAGGAGCTGATCTTACAGGATCAGGTCAGCGCGATCGTAGGACTTTATACCTCGGCATCCCGCGTGGCGGTGGAACCGGTTCTGGAGGAGTATGAGATTCCTCTGGTTTACCCTACCTTCTATGAAGGCGAGGAGCCAAACAAGTATGTATTTTACACCGGTGCGGTTCCAAATCAGCAGGGAGATTATTTCGTACCCTATCTGTTCCGGAACGTTTCTGAGAACTTCTATCTGCTGGGCACCGATACCACTTATGCAAGAGGCATCAACAGTCAGGCAGAGGCACAGATCAACAGTCTTGGCGGCAAGGTGGTAGGCAATGAGCTGGTCTCCTCGGATGTGACGGAATTTTCGGATATCATAGCAAAGATCAAGGACACCTGCGGTGATGAGGGCTGTGTGATCTACGCCAACTTAAACGGCGACAGCGGCACTGCCTTCTATACACAGTTTGCGGCAGCAGGTCTCTCCGATAAATACACCATTGCTTCCTTTATCATGGACGAGTCCTTCTCGACGGCATTGGGAAGTGCGGCAGCAGACACCTACGCTTCGGTAAACTATTTCAACTCCATTGATTCCGAGGCAAACAAGAAGTTTCTGGAGGCCTACGGCGCAAAGTACGGCGCAGACAAGGCAAAGGCAGTGACGGCAGTGGGCGAGGCAACCTACGATGCGGTTTACCTGCTCTCCAAGGCACTGGAAAAGTGCGGTGACGAGATCAACACGGAAAACATTATTTCCAACTTCGCAGGTGTGAGCTTTGACGCGCCTCAGGGAACCATCACGGTGGATGGCGAGAACCACCACATTTACTGCAAGGCGAGAATCGGTCTGGTGCAGGCGGACGGCACCATTGCAACCGTGTTTGAAAGCGATGACGTGATCAAGCCGGAGCCTACAAAATAGAACCAAACCCCGCATCACAGATTAGAAAGAGAGAGGATGAGCTTTTATGAATGGATCATTGATCGGGCAATTGCTTGTGTCGGGCGCGTGCAGCGCATTTGTCCTACTTCTTACATCGCTTGGTCTGGTCATCATCATGGGATATATGAAGGTGGTGAATCTGGCACACACCGAAATGCTGATGGCAGGTGCTTACATATGCTATTACCTGTATGCGGTGCTGCATATACCGTTTCTTCTGACGCTCATACTGTCATACATCATTTCCTTTTTCTTCGGGATGCTGGTGGAAAAGACGATCATCTGCCATTTTTACGGCAAAATGGCGGAGACGCTGCTTGCCACCTATGCCATATCGATCATTATGAAACAGCTTGCGCTGATCGTGTTCGGAAAGTCCTACAAGCAGGTGGCATATCCGGTGACGGCGGTAATCAATATCGGGCCGGTCTACATTGAATCCTACAAGCTGGTGCTGTGCGGGATCTCACTGGTGGCGCTCTGCGGTACGCTGATCTTCATACATAAGACATCCATGGGGCGGAAGATCCGCTCCACGACCCAGAACCGAACCATGACAAACTGTCTCGGCATCGACACCCGCAAGGTGGACACAATTACCTTTTCCCACGGGATGGGACTGGCGGGGCTTGCGGGGGCGGCAATCGCCCCCATGGCTACCGTCACCTACTCGCTGGGTGAGAGCTGGCTGACCAACACCTTTATGAATGTGGTCATGGGCGGCGTTTCCTCCCTGTTCGGAACGGTGGCGTCCTCGTTCATCATTCAGGAGGCAATCTCTCTGATCAGCGGCTTTAAGGGAAGCGTGACGGCACAGATCATCGTACTGTTAGTTGTGATCGTGATCGTGAGAATCAAGCCGGAAGGCCTGTTTACACCGAAGGGAAGGAGATGAGCCGCATGAAGGAAAAACTGAAAAATCTGCCGGTCAACCGGTATATCGATATGGCGCTGTTTGCCTTCCTGCTTGTGTTTCCTTTTCTGGGAAGCACCTACTGGATCTATGTCATGTCCGGCATCATGGCGTATATCATTTTTGCATTGTCGCTGGATCTGTTGTGGGGCTATACGGGACTGATGAGTATGGGACACAGCCTCCTGTTCGGCGCGGGCGGTTATATGATTGGGATTTCCTGCGCCTACATCAACCGGGCGGACTGGGTGGAGTATGAAAAGCTGCCGTGGTTTCTTGCCCCTCTCGCCTCGCAGACGGGTGCGTTTGTCATGGCACTCCTTCTCCCGGCGGTGATCTCGCTGGTGATCGGATTTTTCATGTTCACCGGAAAAATCCAGGGGGTGTTTTTCTCCCTGATCACACTGGCACTCTCCGGTGTGGCGGAGCTGTTTGTGATCAACCAGAGCGTGTACACCCACGGCAACAGCGGCATTTCCATCACAAGCCGAACCATTATATCCGACGCCAAGGATGCCAGAATGAGCGATTTTGCATTCTACTTTGTGATTCTGTTGTTTCTGCTTCTGTGCTACGGGCTCTGCATGCTGATCGTACATTCCAGAGTGGGAAAGGTATTGCAGGCGGTTCGGGAGAATGAATCCCGGCTTACCTTCTTCGGCTACAAGCCGTCCGCCTTTAAAATGCTGATCTACACCGTGAGCGGCATGATGGCGGGGCTTGCGGGCGTGCTCTATGTCAGGACGCAGGGCAGCGTCAACTCTACGGCAGTGGGCATCAATCTGGCGACGCTTGTGCTTGTCTGGGTAGCTGTGGGCGGCAGGGGCAATCTGACCGGCGCCATGGTGGGAACGCTGGTGCTGCAGGTGGCGGAAACCGTGCTGAACTCCGTGTTCTCCGGGATATCTGCGGACTTTGCACAGTATTGGAAGCTGGTGCTGGGAATTGTGATTCTGGTCATTGTATTTGTGATTCCCAAGGGAATTGTGGGAACCTTTGTGGATATTCAGCAGAAAGCCCGTGACAGGAGGCGCAAGGAGAGGATTCTTTCAAAGGAGGAGCGGGCATGAGCGAGGAGAGAAAGGTTCTTTTGGAAGTGAAAAATCTGTCCGTGGAATTTAACGGTTTCAAGGCGCTGACCTCCGTTAACATGAAGATCTACGACGGGGAGCTTCGGGTGATCATCGGTCCCAACGGCGCGGGAAAAACCACCTTTATGGATCTTGTTACAGGAAAGAGCACCCCGACCAGCGGGAAGGTGATCTTTGACGGCAGGGACATCACCGGAAAATCCACCACGGAAATCACCAGAAACTATCATATCGGAAGAAAATTCCAAGGCCCCAACGTGTTTGACAACATGACGGTGAAGGAGAATATCGAGATTGCGGCGGAGGGCTTCAACAGCCTGCATTCCTGCGTTTTTTTCAGAAAAAACAAGGCGTTCAAGGACAAGGTGGACGAGGTGCTGAAAAAAATCGATCTGTACGATTACCGCCATTTCTTTGCGGGTGATCTGTCCCACGGACAGCGTCAGTGGCTGGAGATCGGCATGGTGGTGGCGCAGAATCCCCGGTTGATCATATTGGACGAACCCACTGCGGGAATGACGGCGGATGAGACATACAAGACGGGAGAGATGATCAAGAAGCTGAAAGGGGAGCATACGCTGATCGTTGTGGAGCATGACATGGATTTCGTGCGTCAGGTGGCGGAGTATGTGACAGTGCTCAATTATGGTAAGCTTCTGGCGGAGGGTACCATGGAAGAGGTACAGAAGAATGAAGAGGTCATTGCCGTTTATCTGAAAGAGGATTGAGGTGAGGGTGTGAATATGGAGAGCAGTATGTTTAAAGCGACGGGCGTAAACGTGAGTTACGGAAAAAGCCGTGTGATCAACGATCTCTCGCTGGAGATCAGACAGGGAAGCCGCACTGCCATCCTCGGCAGGAACGGTGTGGGAAAGACCACCTTTTTAAAGAGTGCCATGGGGATTCTTCCCATGAGCACCGGAACTCTCTTTTTTGACGGTCAGGACATCACAAAGCTGAAAACCTACAAGAGAGCGCTGAGCGGTCTGGGCTATGTGCCTCAGGGGCGCGAGATCATCCCGCTTATGACGGTGGAGGAAAATCTGGAGCTGGGAGCCATGGGACACAAGAATATTGACATCGCTTCCAAGAAGGAGTGGGTGCTTGGCTATTTTCCCGCGCTGAAGGTGCATATGAACCGGAACGGCGGCGTGCTCTCCGGCGGACTCCAGCAGCAGCTTGCCATTGCACGCTGTCTGATGGGGGAGCCGAAGATGATCCTGCTCGATGAGCCCACGGAGGGCATCCAGCCCAATGTGGTCATGGAGATCGCAGACACCTTGAAGAAGATTGCACAGGAGACCGGCATCACCATCGCGGTGGTAGAGCAGAACCTGAAGTTCGCCAGACGTCTGGCGGAGGAATTTGTCATTATCCAGAAGGGTGCGGTGGTGGCGGCAGGCAGCATGGATGAGCTGACGGACGACATCATAAAGAAGTATCTTTCCGTGTAGCGTAGTATTCGTGTACCAGACTGCGGTAGCCCCATTCCTTCAGGGTGTCATAGCGGATCCGGTAGTTGGATTTTGAGTGTCTGCCGGTGGCGGCATAGCGGATGTACTGCTGCATGCAGGCGTCGATCTCGGCAAGCCCCTTTGCGGTGGTCAGGTTGGGGAAGAACCAACGGCTCCAGGTGAAGGCGTCGGGATCCCGGTCTGCATAAAATTTTCGGTTCATTGCATGAATAAAGCCTTTGGCAGCCTTTTCGCCGGAGAGCCCCTTCTTGTTCTGCCATCTGCGCAGGGCACGGGCTTTCCGGCGTATTTTTGCCTTTGTCTTTCGCAGGGTGTTGAGGGAGAGATCCATCTCGCCGTCCCGATAGGAAAATCCCAGAAACTCTATGGGTTCTCCCGGTTTGCTGAGCCGCACCTTCTGTGGGTTTAAGGAGAGCGAGTGCTCCGAAAGCCTTAGGTAGAGCAGCTCCTGCAGGTCGGAGAGCTCCTTAGGGGAATCCGCGAAAAGCAGAATATCATCCGAGTAACGGAAATACAGGCATCCCATGCGCGCAAACTCTGCATCCACGCAGGAAAGGTACACGTTGGCAAAGAAGGGGGCTACGGGAATCCCCGCCATGGCACCGCGCTGTTCCGAGACGGCAATTCCGTCCTCAAGGCAGGCATCCGCCGTGAGGAGCTTAGAAAAAAGCCGGTACAGCGGCGCGTCGGACTCCTCCAGAAAACGAAGCTTTTCCAAAAGAAGTGGAACGGAAACGGAATTGAAATAGTTGTGGATATCCACCTTCAGACAGTATTTTTGGGAGACGCCTTTTCCACTGCGGAGGCGTCCTATGGCATCCGAAACGCCGAGCTGCCTGCGGAAGGCATAGCAGTTTTCGGAGAAAACGGAATCGTAGCGGTAGAGCAGGAAGGCGATGAGCTTCAAAAAAACCTGAAACTCCTCCGGGTAGCAGTAGACGGTGCGTTTTTTTTCGCTTCCCTCCTTGCTGATCTCCTTTTTGCAGGGGAGCGGTGGGACAAAGTCAGAATCTGAGAGAAGCGCCGCACGCGCGCGGACACCATCCGCAAGAAGGCTGCGGATCCGCTCTGCTTCTTCCTTGGAAAGGCTTTGCTTTTCGGTTTTATAGGTTAAAAAAGCCTGCCAGGTTTCGGGCAGGGTAAGCTCGCTTAAAATATCCATCTTCGCTCCGTTTGCTGCAGAAAGGGTATAAAAAAAGAAAGAGAAAAAACTTTGAAGGAATCAAAGCGTGCTTGATTCTACCGGACTGAACAGATCCCGGCTGCCTGCAAAGCCGTATCTGGAATCTGCTTTACCCGCCGCAGGCGCAGCAGAGCTGCATTTCTCTTTCTTTTTTCGCGTATGTAATAAGTTTCAGAACCGGGGAAGGTTTGCGGTGATCCGCTCTGCCATGTAGTCCGCCCGGTTGGGCAGGTAGTCAAAGAAGTCCAGCATTTTCACCCCGTAGGTATCGCAGAATTGCTTGATCTCCCGGTTAGCCACACGGCTGTAACGACCATAATCGTTCCAGAGCCGGATGTAGAGAACGGGCGCACCGTTTACACACACGGCGTAGGAGATGGCCTCCGGCAGGGCATAACTCCTGTTCCGGTTCCAGAGCTGTCCGTACTGCTGCTCCAGTTCGTCTATGGAAATCTTCTTCCTGAGCTCATAGGAGCCGGCACTTTGCAGAATGTCCGCAAGCTTTTGCTCGAAGCTGCGGGAATCGACTGCGGTATGATTCAATAAACGGTCAAAAAGTCCCATGTCAAACCTCCTGTCTTAATGTGTCCATTATAGGGGAAATTGTAAAAAATTGCAATATCTGCAATATCAATTAAATTTTCTCATATAAATTTAAGAGGGGTTTTCTTGACATTCCCGATGAATTGATTCACAATATACTTCTGGACGGAAACATTCAGTTTCCGCGGAACGGAGGATTAGAGAACCATGACAAAAATAGATATTTTTTCAGGATTTTTAGGGGCGGGAAAAACCACCCTGATCAAGAAGCTGTTAAAGGAAGCGCTGGCGGGCTCCAAGGTTGTACTGATCGAGAACGAGTTTGGTGAGATCGGCATCGACGGCGGCTTTTTAAAGGAGTCGGGAATCGAGATCAAGGAGATGAACTCAGGCTGTATCTGCTGCTCACTGGTTGGCGATTTCGGTACTTCCTTAAAGGAAGTGATCGCTACCTACGCACCGGAGAGAGTGCTGATTGAGCCATCCGGCGTCGGAAAGCTCTCCGATGTGATCCGTGCGGTGGACAACGTGGCTGCCGACATGGATGTGACGGTCAACAGCGCGGTGGCGGTTGTGGATGCTTCCAAGTGCAGGATGTATATCAAGAACTTCGGAGAGTTTTTCTGTAACCAGATCGCCTGTGCGGGAACCATCATTCTGAGCAGGACGGGCAGTCTGTCTCAGGAGAAGCTCGCCGCCTGCGTGGACATGATCCGCGAGTACAACAAGGAAGCAACCATCATCACAACACCCTGGGAGGAATTGCAGGGAGAGGATATTTTAAAGACGATCGAGGGTGCGGACAAGCTGGAGGATATGGTGAAGGCGCTTCTGGCGGAGGAAGATGAGCATGAGCATCACCATCATCACCACGACGATGACGATGAGGACGAACATGAGCATCACCATCATCACCACGACGATGATGACGAGGACGAGCATGAGCATCACCACCACAAGCACGGGGAGGGCTGCACCTGCGGCTGCCATGATCACGAGCATCATCATCACCATCATGCAGACGAAATCTTCACAAGCTGGGGCAAGGAGACGCCCGCAGTATATACGGCGGAAAAGATTGCAGGCATCTTAAAGGCGCTTGACGGCGGAGAGTACGGCATGATCTTGCGTGCAAAGGGAATGGTTCCCGCCGAGGACGGTACCTGGATCTATTTCGATTATGTGCCGGAGGAGAGCGATATCAGAACCGGAAAGCCTCAGGTAACGGGTAAGCTCTGCGTGATCGGATCAAAGCTTGACGAGGACAAGCTTGCGGAGCTGTTTGCATAAGGTAGGAGAGAGAACATGAAAGCAGTCTATATCATAAACGGTTTTCTGGAGAGCGGAAAAACCGAATTTATCACCTATACGCTGGCACAGCCGTACTTTCAGATGAAGGGCACGACGCTGATTTTGCTCTGCGAGGAGGGAGAGGTGGAGTATGATCCTTCGCTCCTTAAGAAGAGCCGGGCAGTAGTGGAGGTGATCGACAGGGAGGAGGACTTTAATCCGAATCACCTGATCGAGCTGGAGAAGAAGCACAAACCGGAGAGGATTCTCATAGAATACAACGGTATGTGGAATTTCAAGGGCATGAAGCTGCCCCGGCACTGGCGCGTGGAGCAGCAGATCACGACCATCGACGGTTCCACCTTCCCCATGTATTACAACAACATGCGCTCGCAGCTTGCGGAGATGATCCGCAATTCCGAGATGATCATTTTCAACCGCTGCGACAAGGTCAGGGAAGAGCTCAATACCTACAAGAGGAATATCAAGGCGGTAAATCCCGGAGCGGACGTGATCTTTGAGGATGCAAACGGAGAAATTACAGACATTCTGGAGGATGATCTGCCATATGATATAAAAAGCGATGTGCTTGAGCTTGATGATTACGGCTACGGAATCTGGTATCTGGACAGTATGGATCATCCGGAGCGGTATGAGGGGAAGACCATTTCCTTCCTTGCCATGGTGCTGCTCCCGGACAATTTCCCCAAGGGATATTTTGTGCCGGGCCGCATGGCGATGACCTGCTGCGCGGAGGACATGGCTTTTCTGGGATATGCATGCGAATACAAGGACGCGGACATCTTGAAACAGAAGGAGTGGGTCAAGGTGACGGCGGTGGTGAAAAAGGAGTACTGGGCGGACTACAAGGGTGAGGGTCCGGTGCTGCATGCAGTCAGCGTAGAGAAAGCGAAGGCACCGAAAAACGAGGTGATCAGTTTTAACTAAAAGACGGAGGGTGAATATGGATTCACTGGTTTATGCATTACAGGGAACCGGCTTTGCATGGCTGATGACGTCCATGGGAGCGGCAGTGGTATTCTTCTTCCGCAACGCCATGAAGGAGTCGGTACACAAGGCGTTTCTGGGATTTGCGGCGGGCGTGATGATCGCGGCAAGCGTGTGGTCTTTACTGATGCCTGCCATCGAGCAGGCGGAGGAGGCGGGACAGATCGGCTGGATTCCCGCGGCGGGCGGTTTCGTGCTGGGAGGTGTTTTTTTGCTTCTCATGGATCATCTGATCCCCCACCTTCACATCGGCGGGACGAATGCGGAGGGCCCAAAAAGCAGCCTGCACCGCACCACGCTGATGGTGTTTGCCGTGACGCTGCACAACATACCGGAGGGTATGGCAATGGGAATCGCGTTCGCCAACGCCGCCATGAACGGCGGAAGCACGGCGGATTACGCTGCGGCGTTTGCACTGGCGATCGGCATCGGTATCCAGAATTTCCCGGAGGGAGCCGCGATTTCCCTGCCCCTGAAAAAAGAGGGCAATTCTTCGGGAAAGGCGTTTCTCGCGGGCTGTCTTTCGGGCATTGTGGAGCCCATCTTCGGAATCCTGACGGTTCTGCTGGCGTCGGTGCTGGTGCCGGTCATGCCGTGGCTTCTGGCGTTTGCGGCGGGCGCAATGCTGTATGTGGTTGTGGAGGAGCTGATTCCCGAGGCGCATCTGGGCGAGCATTCCCACGCAGGCACCCTGGGCGTTATGACAGGATTTCTGCTGATGATGATTCTGGATGTGGCGCTGGGATAAAGGATACAGGTACGGAGAGAGTTATGTCACTGGATTCGGAAAAAGAATTACAACAGTTGAAAAACCGGTTGAAGGAGCTGGCAGAGAAGTCGTACAGACAGAATGTCTACACCTTTACCGGTTTTCTCGGTCTGGCGGAGCTGGATGCTTATTTTCAGATGGAGAGGGAGCTCTCCTATGCGCATCCGGCTCTTTTTGGCGGGGATGAAAAGGCGGAGCGGCAGATAGTGCGCTTCGGTTCTCCTGAGGAGTTTGGCTATGAGGAGGCGTACCCGATCGCATGTATCCATGTGGAGCCGCTTCTTGCCAAATTTGCGGACGATTTTTCCCACAGGGATTTTCTGGGAGCGCTGATGCATCTGGGGATTGAGCGGAGCTGTGTGGGCGATATCAGGGTCGGCGGCAGGGAGGGATATCTGTACTGCCTTGCGGGCATGGCGGACTTTATCTGTGAGAATCTGACACAGGTGCGGCATACGCATGTACGGTGCCGGATTGCAGAGAAGATTGCGGAGACGGAGGCGGATGCGCCGAAGGAAGCGGAGGTGCTGGTCAGCTCCCTGCGGATTGACGGCTGCATAGCCAAGGTTTATAATATTTCCAGAGGGGACAGCCTTGCACTCTTCCGGGACGGCAAAGTGTTTGTGGACGGCAGACTGACCGAGAACAACAGCAGGCTTTTAAAGCCCGGCGAGGTGGTCAATGTGCGCGGGTTTGGCAAGTTCCGTTTCCTTGAAATCAAATATACGACAAAGAAAGGCAAGCTGTGTCTTGCCGCGGAGGTGTATCGCTGAATGTTTTCCTATTCGATCATGCAGTGGCTGTTTATTTTTTATTTTTACTGCTTCTTCGGGTGGTGCTTTGAATCGACCTATGTGTCCCTGAAGAGCAGGAAGTGGGTCAACAGAGGGTTTATGAAGGGGCCGTTTCTCCCGCTGTACGGGAGCGGGGCGGTGATGATGCTGGTGGTGTCAAAGCCGTTTCTGGCGCACTGGTGGGCGGTATACATCGCAGGCTTCATCGGCGCGACGCTGCTTGAGTACGTGACGGGAGTGGTCATGGAGGCGCTGTTCAAGGTGCGCTACTGGGACTATTCCGAGCAGCCTCTCAACTTTCAGGGGCAGATCTGCCTGGGCTCCTCGCTGGCGTGGGGCGGGCTTACCCTGCTTATGAACTATGTGATCCATAAGCCTGTGGAGCGCGTGGTGCTCGCCATTCCGACGAATGTGCTGTCGGTTGTGACCATTCTGCTGACCTGTTATATTGCAGGCGATTTTGTGCTTTCCTTCAAGGCAGCTCTGGATCTGCGGGATATTCTGGTGCGGATGGAGAAGGTCAAGGAGGAGCTTGCAAGGGTGCAGAAGCGTCTGGATGTGATTGCGGCGGTGACAGGAGAGGATTGGGCGCAGCGTAAGGAGGCGATCACGGAGAGCGTAGGTCAGAAGAAGGATGCGATAAAGGATGCGCTTTCCGAGGGAATCGGCCGTACCAAGGATGTGCTTGTGGACAAGCTTAGGATAGAGGAACTGAAGGACAGCATCGAAAAGAGCCTGACTGCTCTTAAGGACGGTGTGAGAAGGAGAACGGACGAATACTCGGACGATACCAGGGAAGAGATCATGGATCTGAAGACCGAGTACGAGTTAAATGCTGCAAGCCATGAAAGGCTTCGCAGCCATCGTGACCTGAACCGCCGTATCCGCAACAACCCGACCATGAGCTCCCGCAAGTACAAGGATGTTCTGGACGAGTTGAAGGATAAGGCAGAAGAGAAGTAACGCGGATCAGCAGAAGGAGCCGCCGCCTTTCTCTTCACAGTATTTACAGCGGTAGATTTCTCTTTCTTCATCCGCCAGTACAAAGATATGCGGGAGTCCCTGCTCAATGGAAGTGATGCAGCGGGGATTCCTGCAACGGATCACATTCTTGATCATCTTGGGTAATACCAGTACCTTCTTATCCACGATCTCGCCGTCCTTGATCACGTTGACGGTGATATTGTGGTCGATGAATGCCAGCACATCCAGATCAAGCTGGTCGATGTCGCATTCCACTTTCAGAATATCTTTCTTTCCCATCTTATTGCTGCGGGCGTTTTTGATGATCGCCACCGTGCAGTCCAGCTTGCCGAGCTGCAGATGCTCGTAGATGTCCATGCTTTTTCCGGCTTTGATATGGTCAAGAACAAAGCCTTCCTCGATTTTTCCAACGTTCAACATAGCGGTATGTCCTCCCTTTTATACGGTTTTGGGTGCAATATCAAGCAGGGTCAGGATCAGAGCCATTCTGACATACATGCCGAGCTGCGCCTGCTTGAAGTATACGGCGCGGGGGTCTTCGTCCACCTCCACGGAGATTTCGTTCACTCTGGGGAGCGGGTGTAGCACCAGCATTTCGGGGCCGGCAAGCGCCATCCTGGCGGCATCCAGCACATAGAAATCCTTCAAGCGGACATAATCCTCCTCGTTGAAGAAACGCTCCTTCTGCACGCGGGTCATGTAGAGCAGATCCAGCGTGGGCAGTACGTTCTCAAGGCGGATCACTTCCTCGTAGGGGATGCCTCTCTCCTTCAGCATATCGGTGATATAGTCGGGAACACGCAGCTCCTCGGGGGAGATGAACACAAAGCGCACGTCCGGATAGCGCACAAGCGCGTTGATCAGGGAGTGTACGGTTCTACCGAATTTCAGATCGCCGCAAAGACCGATGGTCAGGTGATCCAGCCTGCCCTTTAGGGTGCGGATCGTGAGCAGATCCGTCAGCGTCTGGGTGGGGTGCTGGTGTCCGCCGTCTCCGGCGTTGATCACGGGGATATCGGATTTCTCCGCCGCCACCATGGGTGCGCCCTCCTTGGGGTGGCGCATGGCGCAGATGTCTGCGTAGCAGGAAATGATGCGGATGGTGTCGGAAACGCTCTCGCCCTTGGAGGCGGAGGAGTTGGCGGCATCGGAGAAGCCGAGAACCTGTCCTCCCAGATGGATCATGGCGGATTCAAAGCTTAAGCGCGTGCGGGTGCTGGGCTCATAGAAGCAGGTGGCAAGCACCTTTCCGTCACAGGCATGCGCATACTCGGCGGGATGCTGTTTGATATCGACCGCCAGATCAAACAGACGATCCAGCTCTTCCACAGAAAAATCAAGCGGACTCATTACATGTTTCATTTTTTCTTCTCCATTCTACTGATTTTTTCCAAAAAAATCGAAGAGAAAAAAATCTCTTCGATTTTGGTTTTTATTTATAAGATAACAATTCCTCCACGGGCTTTCGTCTGGGAGCTGCGGGAGCCTCGGCGGGATAACCGATGGGAACAAGAGCAACAAGCTCTCTGTCCTCCGGAATCTCCAAATAGGAGGCAGCCTGTGCCTCATCAAAGATTCCCATGATCACGGTTCCGAGTCCCTCCTCATAAGCGGCGAGACAAAATGCCTCAGTGGCAACACCGGCATCAAACATCTGCCAGCCGCCTTCCTTCGGCGTGCTGTAAGAACCGTCGCGCTCAAAGCCGCTTCTGTTCCTGATCATGGTAACGGCGATCAGCATGGGAGCGTTCTTTATAATCTCCCCGTTTCTTGCGTAAGCGGTGGTACAGTCGGATGCGATCTTATCCTTCAATCCCCCCTCAACCGCGATATAACGCACGATCTGCGTGTTTTTCCAACTGGGGGCATAGGAGGCGGTCTCTACGATCCGGGAAAGTACATCGTGGGAAACCGGTTTGTCTGAAAACTGACGGATGCTTCTGCGTCCCCTGATACATTCGTTGGCTGTCATGGTATCCTCCTTTGATCCTTGTTTTTCTTTTTTGGACATGATACCACAATTGCGGTTCGGAATCAATAGCATCTTGCAACCTGCCGGTATTTCCTATATAATATAACAAAAGAGAACAGAGGGGAACGGAGGAAACAATTATGGCAAAAGAGAAGAACCCTGACATCAAGTTTGTGGAGAGAAAAAGATGGCTTTTTCTGGGACTGCCCTTTACCTTTACGAAATTCATCATTCAGGATGATGCGATCACGATCAATCAGGGCTTCCTCAATAAAGTGGAAAATGACTGCTATATGTATAAGGTGCAGGATGTGGAGCACAAGGCAAGCCTTCTGGAGAGGCTCTGCGGTCTGGGAACCATCACCTGCTTTACGGGTGATACCACCCATCCCAAGCTTATCATGCCCCATATCAAGCATTCCAAGACGATCAAGAATTATATTCTGGAGGCGTCGGAGGCAGCGCGTATGCGCAGAAGAACGCTGAACACGCTGGATATCGGCAGCATGGCGGATGCGGATGATCTGGACTGATACGTACCGCATCGGAATAGGAAACTTATCAAAGGACGGTGGCGCAGGCCCCGTCCTTTTGCGGGCAGACTTAAGCGGAGCCTTCCGAATCGGTCTCAGCCAAAAGCCTTTCAAACAGAAGCCCTGTCAGGAACCAGTAGGGCAGGTAATCCAGCCGGATCACCTTTTTTACATGCCAGCGGGAACGGCTGTAATCCCAGGGACAGATCTGCTTTCTGGAGAGCAGGGTGCCGGTTAAGTACTCTGCGCCGAAGATCAGCCCCGCATATACGCCGCCCCGGACGAGCAAGGGCTTTCCTTTTAGCAGACGGCAGATGGGGGACAAAAGACAGGCGCTGCCGTAGATGGGAAACATCCAGACTGAGGTGCTTCCCTTTAATGCCAGTTTTCGCTGCCGGAAGGAATGGAAGGCTGTAAAAAGGATTTCGATACACCAGCCTAAAATGCCGCAATGGATAAAGTTGTGAATATATTTTTTCATAGGGAACAGTATGTCCCGGAAAGGGTTTGATTATACCATGAACTATAAAGAGGCGCTTGCATATGTGGATTCTTTGAAAAAATGCGGCATTGTGCCGGGGCTTACAAGCATTACCGAATTATGCCGTCGTCTTGGGGATCCGCAAAAAAGGCTGCGGTTTGTCCACATTGCGGGAACGAACGGCAAAGGCTCCGTACTGGCTTATGTTTCCACCATTTTAAAGGCGGCGGGCTACAGGACCGGAAGGTATATATCACCTGTTATTTTTACATATTGTGAAAAAATACAGATCAACGGCAGAAAAATCTCCCAGGGCGCCATGGCGGAAATGCTGACCCGGGTGCGGGAGACTTGCGACGCCATGGTGGCGGACGGACTGCCCCAGCCCACGCCCTTTGAGGTGGAGACGGCAGCAGCGTTTTTATACTTTGCGGAGAATGAGTGTGAGATCGTGGTGCTGGAGACCGGAATGGGAGGGCGCGAGGACGCGACCAACCTGATCGGAACAACGCTGGCGGCGGTGCTTGCGCCCATCAGCATGGATCACATGCAGTTTCTGGGAAAAACACTGGGATCCATTGCGGCACACAAGGCTGGCATAATTAAAAACAACTGTTATGTAATAAGCGCGCCGCAGGAGCCGGAGGCGATGGCGGAGATTGAGAAGGAGGCAGAGGAGAAGGGCTGCTCTGTCACGGTTGCGGGAGAGCCTGCACGGGTAAAGTACGGACTGGAAAAACAGCGCTTTTCCTACCGCGACCGGTACGGCACCGAATACCGGGATCTGGAGATCACGCTTGCGGGCAGGTGTCAGCCGGAGAATGCGGCACTGGCGGTGGAGGTGATCGCGGCGCTTGGACAGGCGGGGTATCCGGTGACGGAGAAGCAGCTTCGGAAGGGACTGCTTGCCACGGAGTGGCCGGGAAGGTTCCAGATTATCGGGAAACGGCCGCTGTTTGTCCTTGACGGCGCACACAATGAGGCAGCCGCAAAAAAACTTGCGGATTCCGTCCGTTTCTATTTTACAAACAGAAGGATTATCTATATAATGGGAATATTGAAGGACAAGGAATATGAAAAGGTGGTGGCGCAGACCTATGCGTATGCGGATCAGATCATAACGGTGACGCCGCCCGACAATCCGAGAGCCCTGCCTGCATATACACTGGCACAGGCAGTCCGGGAGTACCGCCCCGTTGTGACTACGGCGGACAGTCTGGAGGAAGCGGTGGAGATGGCGTATCTGCTGGCAAAGCCGGAGGACGTGATCCTTTGTTTCGGTTCCCTGTCCTATCTGGGGAGAATGACGGATATTGTGAAAGGACGGCAGAAGAAATGATGCCGGAAAGGACTGATGGCATGGACAGAGAGAAGATAGAAGCCGGGGTGCGGCTGATTCTGGAGGGAGTCGGAGAGGATGTCGCAAGAGAAGGACTTTTGGATACGCCGGGAAGAATCTCCAGAATGTATGAGGAGATCCTCGCCGGGATGGAGGAGGATGCCGCGGAGCATCTGCATAAAACCTTCACCGTGGAAAACGACGGAATGGTGCTGGAGAGGGATATCGTGTTCTACTCGACCTGCGAGCATCACATGATGCCGTTTTACGGAAAGGCGCATGTGGCATACATACCGGACGGAAAAGTGGTGGGCTTGAGCAAGCTTGCCCGGACGGTGGAGGTATATGCGCGCAGGCTCCAGATCCAGGAGAGGATGACCGGTCAGATCGCGGATGCCATCATGAAGCATCTGGCGCCAAAGGGTGTTATGGTAGTGGTGGAGGCGGAGCATATGTGCATGACCATGCGCGGCGTCAAAAAGCCGGGCAGCCGCACCGTAACGGTCTCCGCGAAGGGATGCTTCAAGAATGATACGGCGCTGCAGGACAGGGTGCTGTCCATGATCGGCAGATAGGACAGAATCGTGCAGGAAATGGAACGGATTGACAAAATATTAAATCACGATTTATTTATCGAATGTGTGGAGAAAAACAGGAAAGCGGAGGAGAACAGGCAGTTCTGCCGCCATGACATGGTGCATTTTCTGGATGTGGCAAGGATCGGCATGATCCTCAAACTGAAAGAGGGTATCCCGGTGGCGGATGAGCTTGTCTATGCGGCGGGACTTCTGCATGACATCGGCAGATATGTGCAGTATGCGAACGGGACGCCACATGAGCTGGCAAGCGCCGCCATAGCGCCGAAAATCCTTGCGGACTGTGGGTTTGACGATAAAGAAACGGGCGATATTTTAAATGCGATCCGCCTTCACAGGACGAAGGAAATCGCAGGAGAGCCTTCGCTTGCGGGTATCTTATACCGGGCGGACAAGGCGAGCAGACCGTGTTTTGTGTGCCGGGCGGAAAAGGACTGCAACTGGAAGAATGAGAGGAAGAATCTGCGCATCCGTTTTTAGGAGCGGGAAAGAAGGATACGGACATGCAAATCGGAAACAGGGATTTTAAGGTAAGCGGCAAAACTTATGTGATGGGGATTCTGAATGTAACGCCGGATTCCTTTTCGGACGGCGGAAAGTGGAACCGCATGGACGCGGCGCTTGCCCATGTGGAGGAGATGCTGAAGGACGGCATGGATGTGCTGGATATCGGCGGCGAATCCACACGCCCCGGCTATACGCTTTTATCCGACGAGGAGGAGACGGAGAGAGTGGTGCCCGTGATCGAGGCGGTGAAAGCGCGGTTTGATGTGCCGGTTTCTCTGGATACCTATAAGAGCCGGGTGGCGCAGGCGGGCATAGAGGCGGGCGCGGATCTGATCAACGACATCTGGGGACTGAAATATGATGGGCAGATGGCAAAGGTCATTGCAGAGAGCGGGCTGCCCTGCTGTCTGATGCACAACAGAAAAGATACGGATTACCGCAGCTTTATGCAGGATGTGGCGGCGGATCTGGCGGACTGCCTGCATCTGGCGGAGTGCGCGGGGATCCCGCAGGATAAGATCATTCTGGATCCCGGAGTCGGCTTTGCAAAGTCCTACGAACAGAACCTTCAGATCATCAACAATATGGAACAGCTTCATGTGCTGGGCTGTCCCATTCTGTTGGGCACCAGCCGGAAATCCGTGATCGGGCTGACACTGGAGCTGCCCGCCCCGGAGAGACTGGAGGGAACGCTTGTCACAACGGTGATGGCAGTGATGAAGGGCTGTATGTTCGTGCGGGTGCATGATGTGAAGGAGAACGTGCGGGCGATCCGGATGACGGAGGCCATCCTTTACAGCGAGTAGGATGAGGAGACATAGAGTGAACTACGAGTTTTGTGATGTGATTCATATAGAAGGATTGAAGGTGTTTGCACACCACGGTGTGTTCCGGGAGGAGAAGGAGGCAGGACAGGATTTTTATGTGAATGCCGATCTCTACACAGATCTGCGGGAGGCGGGACTTACGGACGATCTGACAAAATCCACCCACTACGGGGAGGTCAGCCTTCTCATCGGCAGATGCCTGACGGAGCAGACTTATGACCTGATCGAGACGGCAGCGGAGCGGACGGCAGAGGAGATTTTACGGCAGTTTCCCCGTGTGCGGGCGGTGACGCTTGAGCTTCACAAGCCCCATGCGCCCATCCCCATGGAGTTTTCCACCGTCTGTGTGCGCATACACAGAGGATGGCACAGAGCGTATGTGGCGCTGGGCTCCAATATGGGAGACAGCAGGACATATATCGAAGAGGCGCTGCGCGCGTTTTCAACGGATCCGCGCATCCGGGTGGAGAAGGTGAGCAGTCTGATCGTGACAAAGCCCTACGGTGGTGTGGAGCAGGACGATTTCTTAAACGGGGTGGTGCTGCTTGATACGCTCTACTCTCCCGCCGAGCTGCTCTGTAGGCTCCATGAGATCGAGGCGGCTGCCCACAGGGAGCGGACGCTCAGATGGGGCCCCCGGACGCTGGATCTGGATATTCTCTTTTACGACAAACTGATCTATGAGGATGATAACCTGATCGTTCCCCATGTGGATCTGCACAACCGGGACTTTGTGCTGAAGCCCATGGCGGAGATTGCCCCCCGCTTCAGACATCCGATCCTGCAAAAGACCATGCAGCAGCTCTGGGAGGAATTGCAGGCGCGGGAGGAAAACAGCGGACGGACAGGTGAAGAGGGAAAACGGGAGAGATGATCGGAGTTGTATTTGCGATTCTTTTCATTGTGGCGTTGCTGGGACTCTGCGCGTACGGCGTGATCTTCCCGCGCTACATGGTAAAGCATGCCAGACAGGTGGACGCAAGGGTCATCTCCTGTGAGTATCAGGAAAAAGAGCTTTTGAATACCGGCGAGGTGATGCGCTACTATGAAGTCAAGGTGGATTTTTACGGAAAGTACGGCGAACAGATCATAAAGACCCTGAAAAGGGAAGAACCCATCGAGGTAGGCGAGGTGATCCGCTCCAGCTATGATGACAGGAGCGGGCGGCTTCTGCTCAATGCGGACGAAGAGGTGACAAACGGACAGGGCAGCGGTGTCGGCGTTGTGGTGTCGGTTCTGCTGTTCATGCTGGTAATCATCATCCTCGGCGTGTTCGTGAAGGATAAAAACGGCGAAATGCCCCAGTGGGTGTACCTCTTTTTCGGCTATTTGATCGCCCTGGTCTTCGTGGGCGTGGGAATCTATGGGATTGTTGCAAGGATCGTGCAGCGTCAGCCGCTTTCCTTCACGCCCGTATTCGGACTGCTGGGCGCAGGGCTTCTGTCCGTCATGATCTGGCAGACCGTGGACGGCATCCGGGAGAATACCCGGGAGCCCGAAACACAGAGCAATGGGCAGATTCAGGTGTTTTTCATGCACCGCGGGGAGGATGCGGAGGCATTCAGCTACGAGATTGCCTTTTTTGAGGAGGGAGCGGGGGAGATGTTAATCTCCGTCTATTGGTATGAGGGGAACGACAGGACCGGCACCGGCGGCTGTGAGGAAGGAACCGATCTTCGGAGAGGTGAGAGCGCTGGTGGAGGAGATCGTGCCCTCCGAGGTCTTTGCGGAGGTTGCGGCAAGAGAGGCGGCATATTACGAATGAACTTAAGAAAAATGCGTATTTTTTTGCAAAACCCGTTGACAATCATGGATATAAGGTATAGACTGAATACGGTTAATGAATAGTAATTATGCTAGAAAGAGTGGACTGAGCGCCACTCTTTCTTGTATGATAGGAGATTACTCCGAGCCCTCCGGGCAGGATCGCACTGCGGCGGAGAATCCTGCAAGCAGGATTCTTCTTGTGTGATATGGGAGAATTAGAAAGGAACAGGTGAGAGATGTCTAAGAGAGAGACATACGAGTCAGAGACAGAGGCTCTGCTTGCCCCCATCGCGGCGGCAAACGGCGTGGAGATCTATGATGTGGAGTATGTGAAGGAGGGCGCGGACTGGTATCTGCGGGCGTATATCGACAAGCCCGGGGGTGTGAACATACAGGACTGCGAGAATGTGAGCAGGGCGCTTTCGGACGCACTGGATGCGGAGGACTTTATCTTGGATGCGTACATCCTTGAGGTGTCGAGCCCGGGACTTGGCAGGACGCTGAAGAAGGATAAGCATCTTGAGAAGAGCATCGGAATGCAGGTGGAGCTAAAGACCTACAAGCCCATCGAAAAATGTAAGGATTTTTCGGGGATATTGAAAAGCTACAATGCGGACACCGTTACCATAGAGACGGAAACGGGAGAACAGGTATTCAAGAGAAGCGATGTTGCGCTGATCAGATTGGCGCTTGACTTTTAAAAAAGAGAAAACAGGAGGATATAGGAAAATGAATAAGGAACTGATGGAGGCACTCGACATTCTGGAGAAGGAGAAGGAGATCAGCAAGGAGACGCTGTTTGAAGCGATCGAAAACTCCCTGATGACTGCCTGCAAGAACCATTTCGGCAAGGCGGACAACATCAAGGTGGAGATCGACAGAGACACCTGCGATTTCCTCTGCTATGCGGAGAAGGAGGTCGTGCCCACGAAAGAGGATGTGGAGGATGACTGTCTCCAGATTTCTTTGGAGGACGCGCAGGCAATTTCTTCCAAGGCAAAGGTGGGCGATGTGATCCATGTGGAGATCAAGTCCAAGGAGTTCGGCAGAATCGCAACCATGAATGCCAAGAATGTGATCCTGCAGAAGATCCGCGAGGAAGAGAGAAGCGTGATCTACAATCAGTATTACGAGAAGGAAAAGGATGTTGTAACCGGTGTGGTACAGCGCTATATCGGCAAGAACATCAGCATCAATCTGGGCAAGGCGGACGCCATGTTAAGCGAGAGCGAGCAGGTGAGAGGCGAAGTGTTCAGACCCACCGAGAGAATCAAGGTATACATCCTTGAGGTGAAGAACACGCCGAAGGGCCCCCGCATCAATGTGAGCCGCACACATCCGGAACTGGTAAAGAGACTGTTTGAATCGGAAGTGACCGAGATAAAGGACGGCACGGTTGAGATCAAGAGCATTGCCAGAGAGGCAGGAAGCCGTACCAAGATCGCTGTCTGGAGCAACAACCCCAACGTGGATGCAGTAGGTGCCTGCGTAGGTATGAACGGTGCCAGAGTCAACGCGATCGTGGAGGAGCTGCGAGGTGAGAAGATCGATATCGTAAACTGGGACGAGAACCCCGGAAACCTGATCCAGAACGCACTTTCCCCTGCAAAGATCGTGGCGGTATTTGCAGATCCCGACGAGAAGACCGCAAAGGTCGTGGTTCCCGACTATCAGCTCTCCCTTGCAATCGGTAAGGAAGGACAGAATGCGAGACTGGCAGCTAGACTGACAGGCTACAAGATAGACATCAAGTCAGAGACCCAGGCGAAGGACGCTCCGGGATTCCGCTATGAGGACTATGTGGACGATTACGATGAGTACGAGGACGAGGACTACGAAGAGTATGCGGAGGACGGAGAAGACCTGAACGAGGAGGGCGCGGATTCGGAGAATGAATAAAAAGATTCCTTTGAGACAATGCGTGGGCTGTGGGACAATGAAGAGCAAAAAAGAAATGATGCGCGTGTTGAAAACCACGGAAAATGACATTGTTTTGGATATGACAGGTAAAAAGAACGGAAGGGGTGCATACCTTTGTAAGAGTGCCGACTGTCTGAGACTGGCGCGGAAGAACAGAGGGCTGGAGCGTTCCTTCAAAATGAGTATTCCGGATGAGGTTTACGGAGAACTCGAAAGAGAGTTCTATGAGCCGCAGGATGGCGGTACGGAGGTCGGAGAGATTGAAGCAGAGTAAGATATATGGGCTCTTGGGTCTGGCAGCAAGAGGCAGAAACGTGGTGAGCGGGGAGTTTTCCGTGGAAAATGCCGTGAAGGACGGTTCCGCCATGCTGGTGATCGTAGCGCAGGATGCGTCTGACAACACAAGGAAGCTGTTTCATGACAAATGCTCCTATTACGGCGTTCCGGTCTATATTTACGGGACGAAGGAAGAACTGGGGCACTGCATCGGCAAGGAGATACGATCCTCTGTGGCTGTGCTGGAAGAGGGGCTTGCACGCACGATCGAAAAACATCTGGAAGAATTACAAAACTAGGAGGTAGTGAAAAGCATGGCGAAAATCAAGATACATGAGCTTGCAAAGGAATTGGACAGACAAAGCAAAGAGGTGATCGCCTTTTTGCAGGAGAAGGGCATAGAGGCAAAGGTTGCGCAGAGTACCGTTGAGGAGGATGCGGCAGCGCTTGTCAGAAAGCATTTCGGCGGCGGGGCAAAGGAGCAGACCAAGGAAGAGGCCAAGGTGCCCAAGGAAGCTCCCAAGAGAGCACCGGAGAAGAAGGAGGCGCCGAAGGCTGAGGCTGCTGCGGCAGAGACAGCCGGAAAAGAGGACGCCGCAGGGGCTGAGGATGCACCCAAGAAGAAAAAGAAGATCATTTTCGTGAGCAATCCCCAGAACTCCAGAGCACCGGGACAGCAGGGCGCAAGACCGCAGGGCGGTCAGAACAGACCTGCACAGGCGCAGAACAACAGACCGGGTCAGAATGGCAGGCAGGGACAGGCAAACAGACCCGGACAGAACGGCAGACCGGGACAGAACGCACCGGCGAGACCGATCAAACCGCTGACACCTCCCTCCCCTACGCCCAGCGTACAGATGGTGCCTTCACCGCAGCCCCAGAAGAAGCAGGAGGCTGTAAAGCCGGCACAGGCAGAGAGACCTGCAGCGCCCGCACAGGCAGCGCCGGCAGCTCAGGGAAGCGCTCCGGCAAGAACGGAGAACAGACCGCCCAGAACGGACAGACCTGACAGAGACAGACAGGACAGGGCGCCCAGAACGGACAGACCGCAGCGAGGCGGATATCATAACCAGCAGAGGAGCGGACAGACCGGCTCCGGTTACAATCAGACGAGAACAGGAGGCGAAAGACCTTCTTATGGCAGCAGTTACGGAAACAGAACGGACAGACCGCAGGGCGGTCAAAGAGGTGATCGCCGTCCGGATGGCGCAGGCAGAACGGGTTCTTACGGTTCTCAGGGCGGCTTCCGCGGTAATGGCGGCGGCGCAGGCGGTGAGAGGCCTTTTGGCGGTAATGGGCGCGATAACAGAGGCAATGGAGGGCAGAGAGATAACTTCAGAAAGCCGGGCCAGGGCAAGAGCTTTGTGGCAGACACTCCTGCAAAGGATGCCGAGAAGCACAGAGATGAAGAAAAGCGCCGCATCAGTCAGGAGAAGGATAAGCGCTCACGCAAGGACTATATCTACGAGGAAGAGGACGCACAGGTAAAGAACAAGCCCGGCAGATTCATCAAGCCGGAAAAGAAGAAGGATGAGGCGGCAGAGGAAGTGATCAAGGTGATCGTGCTTCCCGAGACCATCACCATCAAGGAGCTGGCAGACAAGATGAAGATCCAGCCCTCTGCCATTATCAAGAAGCTTTTCTTAGAGGGCAAGGTTGCGACCCTGAATCAGGAGATTTCCTACGAGGAGGCGGAAAACATCGCCATGGAGTATGACATCCTCTGCGAGAAGGAAGTCAAGGTGGATGTGATCGAGGAGCTTTTGAAGGAGGATGAGGAGCAGGAGGAAAATCTTGTTTCCCGCCCGCCCGTTATCTGTGTCATGGGTCATGTTGACCATGGTAAAACATCCCTGCTGGATGCGATCCGTAAAACGAATGTGACGGACAGGGAGGCAGGCGGTATCACCCAGCATATCGGTGCATACACGGTTTCCGTGAATGACAGGAAGATCACCTTCCTCGATACGCCCGGACACGAAGCGTTTACCGCCATGCGTATGAGAGGTGCAAATGCAACGGATATTGCAATCCTTGTGGTGGCAGCCGACGACGGCGTGATGCCGCAGACGGTGGAGGCAATCAACCACGCCAAGGCGGCAGGCATCGAGATCATCGTGGCAGTCAACAAGATTGATAAGCCCAACGCAAATGTTGACAGGGTAAAGCAGGAGCTCACCGAGTATGAGCTGATCCCGGTGGATTGGGGCGGAACCACAGAGTTCGTGCCCGTGTCCGCAAAGTCGGGAGAGGGAATTGAAGATCTGCTGGAGACCATTCTGCTGACCGCAGACATTCTGGAACTCAAGGCAAATCCCAACAGACGCGCGAGAGGTCTGGTGATCGAGGCAGAGCTTGACAAGGGACGCGGTCCCGTGGCGACCGTTCTGGTACAGAAAGGTACGCTCCATGTGGGAGATTTCATTTCCGCAGGGGCAAGCCACGGCAAGGTACGTGCCATGATCGACGACAAGGGCAGACGCCTGAAGGAGGCAACGCCTTCCACACCTGTGGAAATTCTGGGTCTGAGCGATGTGCCCAGCGCAGGCGAGGTATTCCTTGCCCATGAGAACGACAAGACGGCAAAATCCTTTGCCGAGACTTATCTGGCACAGAATAAGGAGAAGATGCTGGAGGAGACCAAGAGCAAGATGTCTCTGGACGATCTGTTCTCCCAGATTCAGGAGGGCAATCTGAAGGAGCTGAACCTGATCGTGAAGGCGGATGTGCAGGGAAGCGTGGAGGCGGTGAAACAGAGCCTGATGAAGCTGTCCAACGAGGAAGTGGTAGTAAAGTGTATTCACGGCGGCGTGGGCGCCATAAACGAGTCCGACGTCATGCTCGCAAGCGCTTCCTCCGCGATCATCATCGGCTTCAACGTGCGTCCTGACGCGACGGCAAAGGCTACGGCGGAGAGAGAGGGCGTGGACATCCGTCTCTACAAGGTCATCTATCAGGCAATCGAGGATATCGAGGCAGCCATGAAGGGTATGCTGGATCCCGTGTTTGAGGAGAAGGTGATCGGCCATGCGGAGGTACGCCAGATCTTCAAGGCGTCCGCAGTGGGAAATATCGCCGGTTCCTATGTGCTTGACGGCGTGTTCCAGAGAGGAGCCAAGGTGCGTATCACCCGCGAGGGCGAGCAGATCTACGAGGGTGCGCTGGCGTCCTTAAAGCGTTTCAAGGATGATGTAAAGGAAGTAAAGGCAGGCTTTGAGTGCGGTCTTGTATTCGAGGGCTTTGACCAGATGCAGGAGCTTGATATCGTGGAGGCTTATATCATGGTCGAGGTGCCCAGATAGAAAGTAAAAGAATGGAGTCGGCATGAGGAAAAACAGTGTAAAAAATACCCGTATCAACGGGGAAGTTCAGCGGGTTCTGGCAGAAATCATCCGGGGAGAGATCAAGGATCCCCGGATCAGCCCGCTCACCAGTGTGGTGGCGGTGGAGGTTGCGCCGGATCTAAAGACCTGTAAGGCATGGATCAGCGTCTACGGGGACGAGAAGGCAAGAGAGGACACCTGCAAAGGACTGCGCAGCGCGGAGGGCTATATCAAAAACCAGCTTGCGCGCACCATCAATCTCCGCAACACGCCGGACATCACGTTTATCATGGATCAATCCATCGAATATGGTGTAAATATGTCAAAGAAGATCGATGAGGTCATCAAAGGAGATCAGGAATGAATTTGTTGACGGAGTGCCAGGGTGCGGACAGAATCGGCATCAGTGCGCACATCAGACCGGACGGGGATGCCATCGGCTCCTCCATGGCGCTGTATCTGTATTTAAAGAAGGCGCTGCCGCAGGCAAAGATCAAGGTTTATCTGGAAAGCCTGCCGGACTGCTTCGGGCATCTGAAGCATCTGGACGAGGTGGACTCCGTGTATGCGGAGGGGGAAGCCTTTGACGTGTTCTTTGCGCTGGATACGGCGGCGGACAGACTGGGAAAGGCACAGCCCTTTTTTGATGGAAGCCGTAAGAAAATTAATATTGACCATCACATCAGCAACAGGAACGGCTGTGGGGATGTGAACGTGGTGGAGCCTTCCGCCAGCTCAACGGCGGAGGTTCTGTATGGGCTTTTCGAGGAGGAGCGGCTGGACGAGGAGATCGCGGTGGCGCTCTACACCGGAATCATCCATGACTGCGGTGTGTTCCAGTATTCCAACACAACGCCCCGCACAATGGAGATCGGGGCAAAGCTGCTGCGCTACGGATTTCCCTTCTCCAAGATCATAGAGGAGAGCTTCTATCAGAAAACCTATCTGCAGACGCAGATCCTCGGCAGAGCGCTCATGGAGAGCGTCCGCTTTATGGACGGCAGATGCATTGTAAGCTGCGTGGACCGCAAAATGATGAAGTTCTATGATGTGGTTCCCTCCGATCTGGACGGGATCGTCAATCAGCTCCGCAATATCAGGGGGATCGATTGTGCGATCTTCATGTATGAGATCGGCGTGCAGGAATACAAGGTGAGCATGCGTTCCAACGAGAAGGTGGATGTGGCAAAGGCAGCCTCCTTTTTCGGGGGCGGAGGACATGTCCGCGCGGCGGGCTGTACCATGTCGGGAAACATGCATGATGTGATCAACAACTTGTCCCTGCATATTGAACAGCAGTTGAAGGAACAGGAAGATGTATAACGGAATCATTAACATTTATAAAGAAAAAGGATATACCTCGCATGATGTCGTAGCAAAAATGCGGGGTATTCTCAAACAGAGAAAAATTGGACACACCGGCACGCTGGATCCGGAGGCGGAGGGCGTGCTGCCTGTATGTCTGGGCAGCGGCACGAAGCTGTGCGACATGCTGACGGACAGGGACAAGGAATACGAGGCGGTTCTGCGCCTCGGCGTTGTGACGGACACGCAGGATATGACGGGAAGCATCCTGAAGGAGAGCCCCGTGGAGGTGTCCGAGCAGGAGATCAGGGAGATCATCGACGGATTTGTGGGGGAGTATGACCAGATTCCGCCCATGTATTCTGCCCTGAAGGTGGGCGGAAAGAAGCTCTGCGATCTGGCAAGGGAAGGACGGGAAATCGAGAGAAAGCCCAGGCGGATCACCTTCCATGAGATCGAGGTAAAGAGCGTGGAGCTTCCCTTTGTGTCTCTCAGGGTATCCTGCTCCAAGGGAACCTACATCCGGACGCTCTGCCACGACATCGGGGAGAGGGCGGGCTGCGGCGGCACAATGGTCTCACTGAGAAGAACCAGATCCGGCAGCTTCCGGGAGGCGGACGCCATCACATTGGACGAGCTTACCGTGCTGAGAGATGCGGGGGCGGTGGAGACGGTGCTGATCCCGGTTGAGGAAATGTTTCCCGATCTTGGGGCGGTGCATGTGCAGCCGGCGTTTCGCAAGCTGCTTGTAAACGGCAATACTTTTTTGCCGGAGCACATCATGGAGCGCCGCAGATACGGTGACGGTGAGGAGGTCTGTGTCTATGATGACGGGGGCACTTTCTTCGGCGTGTATGTGTTCGAGGAGGCGCGCAGAAGCTTCCGCCCCGTAAAGATGTTTTTTGCTTCATAGGGAGGACAGAGATGGAGATTATAACCGGGACGACCGATTTTTATATCAATGAGGACACGGCGGTTGCCATCGGGAAATTTGACGGCGTACATGTGGGGCACAGGCGGCTTTTGGAGGAGATCTTAGTCCAGAAGGTGCACGGCCGCAGGACATGTGTGTTTACCTTTGATCCGCCCGCCGGGGTGTTCTTCGGCGGCGAGGGGGAGAAGGTGCTGACGACCAGAGCGGAAAAGCGGCGGATCTTTGAGATGCTCGGCGTGGATATTCTGGTGGAGTTTCCGTTAAATGCAAAGACGGCGGCAATCACACCGGTGGACTTCGTGAAGGACATTCTCTTTAACAGAATGAGAGCCTCCTTTGTGGCGGCGGGAACGGATCTTTCCTTCGGCGCAAGGGGCGCGGGGGACGCGGCGCTGCTCCAGTCCATGGCGGCAACGGTCGGCATGGAGGTCTGTCTGATCGACAAGATCTCGGTGGACGGAAAGGTGGTCAGCTCCACACTGGTGCGGGAGGCGGTGGAGCGGGGCGATCTGTGCCTTGCGGAGAAGCTCCTCGGAGCGCCCTATCTGTTGTCAGGCGAGGTGTGCCACGGCAACCATCTGGGACATTCCCTGGGGATGCCCACTCTGAACGTGATCTGGCCGGAGGAGAAGCTGGCACCGCCTAACGGCGTCTATTTTTCCGGGGCGGTGGTGGACGGAAAGTATTACCGCGGTATCAGCAACATCGGCTGCAAGCCCACCGTCGAGGAGGCGGAAAAGAGGCTCACGGCGGAGACCTATCTGTACGATTACGGACAGGAGGCTTACGGCAGGGAGGTCGAGGTATTCTTCTATGCCTTTCGCAGACCGGAGCGGCAGTTTGAAAATCTGGAAGCCTTGCAGGCACAGCTTGCCGAGGACAAGGAGGCAGGAGCCGCTTATCACCATTAGATTTTCAGGAAATATCTGGAAGGTATTGACATTATGGAACTCATGCGCGTATAATCAATTTGTAACATTTTTGTAACAAATAGAGAAAAGAGGAACCATGAACAGAAACAAAAGACTGGTACGTGTTTTGAGTATATGTATGACAGGAATCATGCTTGCAGGCTCCGCAGCGGGAAGCGCTTCCGTGACGGTGTCCGCCGCAGAGGGCGGATCCTTGAGCGAGGTGACGCCTTGCGCGGGTGCAGCAAGCCTTTTTAATATGGATCTGGATGAACAGTCGTGTCTTGCTGCAGCACAGTCTGCGGAGGGTGCACTGTGGGGTTATACCAATCTGGGTATCGCGGATGTGGAGAGCGGTAACCTGAACGTGAGGGAAAAGCCGAGTACGGACGGCAAACTGGTGGGAAAGATGCCGAAGGGCGCTGCCTGTGAGGTGCTGGAGTTCACGGAGGACGGCGGATGGGCGCATATCGTCTCCGGTGAGGTGGACGGCTATGTGAGCACGGACTATCTCTACACGGGCGCGGACGCAGGAATGCGGGCGCTGGAGCTGATCCAGACGGTGGCGGTGGTCAATGCGGACGCCCTGAAGGTGAGGGACGGCGCAGGAGTGGACAGCGCGGTGCTGACACAGGTTCCCAAGGGAGAGGAGCTTGAGGTCGTGGAAGTGCTGGACGGCTGGGTGAAGGTCTCCATCGACGGGGAGGATGCCTATGTGTCCGCTGAGTATGTGACGGTGGAGGAAAAGCTGGAAACGGCGATTACCATGAGTGAGCTGCGCTACGGGCAGGGTGTGTCTGATCTGCGCGTGGATATTGTAGAGTATGCGAAGCAGTTTTTGGGAAATCCTTATGTCTGGGGCGGCACCAGCCTGACCAAGGGCGCGGACTGCTCGGGATTTGTGCTTGCCGTATATAAGCATTTCGGCATTACGGTGTCCCATTCCTCCAGAGCGCAGGCGAAGGAGGGAACCAAGATTTCCGCTTCCGATCTGCAGCCGGGCGATCTGATCTTTTATGCCAACAGCTCCGGCACGATCAACCATGTTGCCATGTATATCGGCGGCGGCAAGGTGATCCACGCCAGCAGCCCCAAGACGGGAATCAAGATTTCCAATTACAAGTATCGTACACCGGTGAAATACGTGAGCATTATCAAGGACTGACAACAGGGAACGGAGAAGAAAGTGGAGCAGGAACAGGGCGGATTTATTCATTTGAATGAGCAGATAAGGACGGAGGTGGAGGAGACGATGCCCCCGGAGGAGGAGATGCAGGATCTGGCGGAGTTTTTCCGGGTGTTCGGGGATCCCACCCGGTTGAAGATACTGTATGTGCTGAAATACTCTGAGATGTGTGTGCTTGATATCGCTAACCTGCTAGGAATGACGCAGTCGGCGATCTCCCATCAGCTCAGGGTTTTAAAGCAGATGGATCTGGTGAAAAACAGGCGCGACGGCAAAACCATTTTCTACTCCCTCGCCGACAGCCATATCGTCACCATCTTAAGTCAGGGTCTCGATCATATCGAAGAATAAGCATTGTGACATAAATAACGGGCATATATCAAGGGAGCTTCCCTCGGATATATGCCCGTTTTTGTATCAGGACAATTCTATGTCGTTTTACTTCTTATACAGGATCCGCACGGAGTTTAAGATACACAGCATGGCAACTCCGGTGTCGGCGAATACGGCAAGCCACATGGAGGCGATGCCTGCAAGGCCGAGGATCATAACCAGTGCCTTTATTGTCAGGGCGAAGATCACGTTCTGCTTGGAGATGCGGCCGGTTGCCCGTGCAATCCGGATGGAAGCGGGGATGCAGGACATGTTGGAGTTTAAGAATACCACATCTGCAGCCTCGATGGCGGCGTCCGCACCGCTTCCCATGGCAGCGCCCACATCAGCGCCGGCAAGTACGGGTGCGTCGTTGATACCGTCGCCCACGAACATAACCGCGCCGTGCGCATCACGGATCTCAGAGAGCTTGTTTAACTTATCCTGAGGCAGGAGCTTTGCATGTACCTCGTCGATGCCGGTCTCCCGGGCAACGGACTGTGCGCTTTCCTCCGCGTCTCCGGTGAGCATGGCGGTGACAAGTCCTTCCTTCTTCAGAGCGTAGATTGCTTCCGAAGCCTCAGGCTTGATGGTGTCTGCGATAACCAGATAACCGATCAGCCTGCCGTTCTTTGCAAGCAGGACCTCCGTGCCGTAGGAGACGGGAGTGTAGGCGGCTGTGTCGACCTTGCGGTCTTCCATCAGCTTGCGGTTGCCGCAGAGGATTGTACCCTCGTCGGTCTCCGCCTGAATACCATGTCCCGAGATCTCCTGAATGGAGTTGTTCTTGCTTACCGCGATACCCCTTGCAGCGGCAGCCTCACAGATGCTCAGTGCAATGGGATGGGTGGAAGCGGATTCACAGGATGCCGCCAGTGAGAGCAGCTTGTCCTCGGAGATGGATTCACCCAGGGAAACCACCTGCTGTACCACAAAATTTCCCTTTGTGATGGTGCCGGTTTTATCCATAACGATGGTCTTTACATTCTTAAGGGCTTCCAGTGCAACGCCGCCCTTAAAGAGGATACCCTGCTTGGAGCCTGCTCCGATGCCGGAGAAGAAGGCAAGAGGTACGGAAAGTACCAGTGCACAGGGGCAGCTGATTACAAGGAAGGTCAGTGCGGTGTAGACCCATTTATGCCACTCGCCCGTGATTAAGGACGGGATGATTGCGGTGCAGATTGCCAACAGTACCACGAACGGTGTGTAAACTCTGGAGAACCGGGTAATGAAACGATCGATCCTGGGTTTGCTTGCCGCCGCGTTTTCCACGGAATCCAGAATACGGGTTACCATGGACTCGGAGAGCGGTTTTTCCACCTTCATCCAGACAGCGCCGTTTATGTTCATACAGCCGGAGAGAATCTGGCTGCCCGCCTTTACGCTGACGGGAACAGGCTCGCCGGTCACAGGGGAGGTATCGATGCGGCTCTCGCCCTCGGTGATGACACCGTCAAGCGGCACGCGGTCGCCGGGGCGAACCAGAACAATGTCTCCCACCTTGGCATCCCCTGCGGGAATCACTTTGACTTCGCCGTCCTGTATCAGATTGACGGTCTCGGGACGGAGATCCAGTGCATCCATGATCTGGCTGCGGCTCTTTGCAACAGCCTTATCTTCAAACCATTCACCGATACGGTAGAAGAGCATAACGCCGACGGCTTCCGCATAGTTCTGAACCGCGAGGGCACCGATGGTTGCAATGCTCATCAGGAAATTCTCGTCGAATACATTTCCTTTAAAAATATTGCGGATTGCCGTAATCACGATCTCAAGTCCCAGTATCAGGTACGCAATCACAAACAGGGCGATGGAGACAACGGGGAAGTAATTCTCCGTGATTTTTCCGGCAATTAAGAGCGCCGCGCCCGCAAGAATGCAGATCACATCCTTCCTGCTGTCGCCATCCTCCTCACCGGAGGGCTTCTTTGCCATATCCTCACGCAGGGTGACGGTGGAGTCCGGCTCGATGGAGGTGCATGCCTCTTCGATCATGGGAAGCAGAGCGTCCTGATCCTTGGCGGCAATGCGGAGCTGCTTGGTTGCAAATGTGATGGTGGCGTACTCCACACCGGGGAGCGCCTGAATCTTGCGCTCAATCTTGGCAGCGCAGTTTGCACAATCCAGATTGTTGATGATGTAGACCCGCATGGGGGACTTCGTCACCGGAATCGGTGCCTCTGCAGCCTCCTCATGGTGGTGGTGATGCTCATGCTCGTGTCCGCAGCAGCAATCGTCGTCATCATCATCGTCGTGATGGTGGTGATGCTCGTGGTGGTGGTGCTCATGCTCATGTTCCTCATGGTCATGGTCATGTCCGCAGCAGCACTCTTTTTCTTCTTCTAATTCCAATTTCTCTTCACTCATGGCGGAATCCTTTCTTTTGGGTATTAATAGTATAGGATAAGTGGTGTATAATATTAGTGTTGAGTTTTCTAAATGAACGTATGAATAACTGTTCATATGTATATATAAGCACAAATCGCAGGCACTGTCAATAGACATATGCACAAAAATGCTCTGATTTTGAAGGAAAGATTGAAAAATAGAATTTTTCAGTCACGAGATTTGTGCCTGCGCGCACTTGACACAAACTCGTTATGCGCAAAAGACATGCGCGGAAATGAGGGAAAAAATGGGAAAAGCGGAAAATAAAAAGAATGATATGCTCACGGGGCGCACGGGAACGGCGCTGTTGTTTTTTGCATTACCCATGATTCTGGGCAATCTGTTCCAGCAATTTTACAATATGGCGGATTCCGTGATCGTGGGGAAGTATGTGGGAGAGGATGCGCTTGCGGCGGTGGGAGCATCATATTCCCTGACTACCGTATTCATTATGGTTGCCATCGGCGGCGGGATCGGCGCTTCTGTGCTGACAAGCCAGTATCTGGGGGCGGGGGAGATCGCTGAGATGAAAACCAGCGTATACACAGCCTTGATCAACTTCTTTGTACTCAGCGTGCTGCTTGCAGCGGGAGGGCTGTTTTTCCACCGGGATATTCTGGTGGCGTTAAAAACGCCGGAGAATATTCTGGATGCGGCAGCCCGCTATCTGCAAATTTATTTCTGCGGGCTCCCTTTCCTTTTTATGTATAATATTTTGTCCGCCATGTTCAATGCGCTGGGAAAGTCGCGGATTCCGTTGTATCTGCTTCTGTTTTCTTCGCTGCTCAACGTGGGGCTTGACCTGTATACGGTCTGCGTCCTGCAGATGGGCGTGACGGGAGTCGCGGTGGCAACCGTGGCAGCGCAGGGACTGTCGGCGGTGATTTCCTTCTGCATCCTCATGGGACTTTTGCACCGTTACGACAACGAGGGTAGAAAAGCGTCCCTGTACCGGGGGCAGATGCTCATACGGGGAACCGGAATCGCGATTCCCTCCATTGTGCAACAGTCCATCGTCAGTATCGGCATGCTGTTGGTGCAGTCGGTAGTGAATGGCTTCGGCTCCTCGGTGCTGGCAGGGTATTCTGCGGGCTCCCGGGTGGAGTCCATCTGCGTGGTGCCCATGATCGCCACCGGAAATGCGGTATCCACCTTCACGGCGCAGAATCTGGGCGCAGGACAGAAGGAAAGGGTAAAAAAAGGCTACCACGCAGGGCTTTGCATGGTAGCGGTATTTGCGGTGATTCTGCTTCTTTTGTTACAGTTCTTCCATGAGAGCGCCATACGCGCCTTTTTGAATGAGGACAGCGGAGCGGCGGCGCTTGGCACCGGCGCGGACTATCTGTTTTTCCTCAGCTTTTTCTTCGTGCTGATCGGCTGCAAGGCGGTGACGGACGGCGTCTTACGGGGTGCCGGTGATGTAAATGTGTATATGGCTGCCAATCTGGCAAACCTGGCGATCCGGGTGGCGTTTGCCAACCTTGGTGCGCCGGTGTTTGGCGTGCAGGCGGTCTGGTGGGCGGTTCCCATCGGCTGGGCAGTCAATTTCGGCATATCCTACATCTGGTACCGCACCGGACACTGGAGCCGCAGGCAGGTGATCTGACGAGAGATCACTTGGCGTACTGGAAAGCAGCTTCCCTTGCTGCGTCGAAAGTGCCCACGCTCACCGGGCCGCTCACGGGAGTCCGGTAGAGGGGAGCATCCGGCCCGAATGCGCTGAAATATACATAGCGCGAGGTGGCACAGATATGAGTGAAATTTCCCTCCATGATGATCTCTACATTCTGTCCGTCCGTCGTCATGCGTTTCAGGGCGGGCTCGGAGGCGGAGTTTTTCTGATAGTAGAGATAGCCCCCTGCCAGATTGAAGCAGTCCACCCTGTCGTGGGTCAGGATCTCCACCCGATCCTCAGAGAGGGAGTAGCGGCAGAGCCGGTAGTCGGAGGCAACGTCCAGATAGTATATAAATCCGCTGTCATAGACGGGATACCAGAGGTTTCCCTCCCACACAGTGCTCTCGCTGCCTGTGGAGGTATCGTAGCGGTAGAGATAGTGATTGCTCTCCGTACCGTTGTAGTACACGGTTCCGTCCACCTGTGCACAGGCAAAATTGCGGCTCTTTGCGGCGAGCAGCACCTTGCTGCTCTTGTCCGTCTGTATCTGGTAGAACAGCGGACCGGAAGCATCTGAGGTGAGGTAATAGAGCTCATTGCCGATCAACTGCACGTTAAAGATAAGATCCTCAGAGAGACAGACCGTATCGCCGCCTTTTAAGGTGCAGCGGTAAAGCCCGTTTATGTTGCGCAGATACCCCAGTCCCGCACCGCCGCCGGAGCCCTGCTGGTAGTAGAAGAGATAGCGCCCGCCGGCGTTGATGTTTGAGATATTGCCGGATTTTATTTTCCTGAGCTGTGTCTCGTCGGGCAGCATGGAATAGAGCGATCCGCCGTCGTAGGGGTTGGAGAAGTACACCACGCCGTTATATTCGCAGAACATACCGTTGTTGTTGGCGTTTCCCGCCGTGTTTCCCACCGTGCCCGCGGGAACGGGTTTCACCCTCTTTGAAAGGAAGGAAAGCACGGTGACAAGGATCAGTGCAAGGATAATGAAAATCGCTGCAATTACGGTGCGTCGGTTCTTTTTCATGGGAATCCTCCTCTGTGGAAAATTACAGTTTTATTATAGACGCTGTAAGACTTGCTATCAAGTGGGACTTGTTATAAAATAGGAAAATAAATAAGGAAGACACGAAGGAGACGCGGATGGATTTAACAGAGTTGAGGGAACAGATCGATGAGATAGATGCGCAGATCGTGAGCCTGTACGAACAGCGGATGGAGGTCTGCAGGAATGTGGCGGAGTACAAGCTCGGAACCGGACGCAAGGTGTTTGACAGCAAGCGCGAGGCGGAGAAGATCGAGAAGGTAAAGGCAATGACACACAATGAGTTCAACAGTCAGGGTGTGGAGGAGTTGTTTGAGCAGCTGATGAGCATGAGCCGGAAGCTGCAGTACCGGATGATCGCCGAGAAGGAGGGAACGGGAAGGCTGCCCTTTATCGGCGTGGAGCATTTTGATACCGCCGATGCGAGGGTGGTGTTTCAGGGGAGCGAGGGCTCCTATTCCCAGGAGGCGATGTTCCGCTTTTTCGGGGAGCGGGTGAACAGCATCCATGTGGATACCTTCCGGGACGCCATGAGCACCATCGATGAGGGAAGGGCGGATTACGCCGTGCTTCCCATAGAAAATTCCACCGCGGGCATTGTCAGCGAAATCTATGATCTTCTGGTGGAATACGAAAATTATATCGTGGCGGAGCAGATCTTAAAAATCGAGCATTGCCTGCTTGCACTTCCCGGCGCAAAAAAGGAGGATATCACGCGCGTGTACTCCCATCCCCAGTCGCTGATGCAGTGCGCCCGATACCTTCAGGGCACCGAATGGCAGCAGATCAGCATGAAGAACAATGCCTTTGCCGCCGAGAAGGTTGCGCGGGAGAAGGACAAAACGCAGGCAGCCATCGCGGGCGCACATGCAGCGGCGGCATACGGGCTGACGGTTTTGGAGAGAGGGATCAACCAGTCGGACACCAACTCCACCCGGTTTATCATCGTGACAAACCGGAAGATTTTTAAGAAGGACGCGGGGAAGATCAGCATCTGCTTTGAGATTCCCCACAGAAGCGGTTCCCTTTACCATATCCTGTCCCATTTCATTTACAACGGACTGAACATGACAAAGATCGAGAGCCGCCCCATCGAGGACCGGAACTGGGAGTACCGCTTCTTTATCGATTTTGAGGGAAATCTGGCGGACAGCGCCGTAAAGAATGCGCTGCGCGGACTGCGTGAGGAGACCCGGAACATGAAAATTCTGGGGAATTACTGAGAGGCTTGATTGGGCATGAGAGAACAGGAATTGATTGTATATCGCAATTTTGAGGATGGCGGACTTCTTCGCGACATGGTGTTTTTGATGGAGCACTACGAGGATTCCGGCTGCGATACGGCGGATATGACGGCGCTTTTATACGACTGCATCCACCGTCTGATCGAGCTGGCGGGCAGCCACGGGTTCCACGGCAATCTGTGGCATTGTTATCTGGCAAACCTGCTTGTGGGCAATGAGAACAGTTACAGCATGGCGTGTGAGATAAGAGGCGCCGTGGAGGGAACCATCAATCAGGCTGCCCTGCATGACATTGCCATATTCAAGGAGTTCTATGATTTTGACTTCGGGGCGGTGGCGGAGCATCTCGGCGTGCCGGAATATGAAATGATAAAGGATTACCGGGTGAGCAGCAGGGAGAGCAAGGTGTATAACCGGCGGATCTGCGGGCGGATCTGCGAGCTGGCAGAGCGTTTTCAGACAGACCATTCTCCCGAGGAGATGAAGGCTACCCTGACGGAGTTCTACAAGGATTACGGCGTGGGCAAATTCGGTCTCCACAAGGCGTTCCGCATCGCACACGGAGAGAAGGGCGTGGAGATCGAACCGATCCCGAACATTGCCCATGTAAGGCTCTCCGATCTGGTGGGTTATGAGGCGGCAAAGCAGAAGCTTGTGGAAAACACGGAGGCCTTTGTGAGCGGACGAAAAGCGAACAACTGCCTGCTGTACGGGGATGCCGGAACGGGCAAATCCTCCAGCATCAAAGGCATTGTCAATGAATATTATGACAGAGGACTTCGGATCATTGAGGTTTACAAGCATCAGTTTCAGGATCTGAATGATGTGATCGCCCGTATCAAGAACCGCAACTACAGGTTCATCCTTTACATGGATGACTTAAGCTTTGAGGAGTTCGAGATCGAATACAAATACTTAAAGGCAGTGATCGAGGGCGGTCTGGAGAAGAAGCCGGACAACGTGCTGATCTATGCCACCTCCAACAGGCGGCATCTGGTCAGGGAAAAGTTCAGTGACAAGGAGGAGCGCGAGGATGATCTGCACAAGGGGGACACGGTGGCGGAAAAGCTGTCTCTGGTGTCCAGATTCGGTGTGACGATCTATTTCGGCGCGCCGGATCAAAAGCAGTTTAGGGAGATCGTGACCGCACTGGCGGAACGAAACGGTATCAGGATGGAGGAGCAGCAGCTTCTGCTTGAGGCGAACCGGTGGGAGCTCTCCCATGGCGGACTGTCCGGCAGGACGGCACAGCAGTTTATTGATTATCTGTCAGGCAGCAGGCTTGCGGATGAGGGAAGGGAATAGGTATGAAAACTTTCGCGGCGATTGATGTGGGATCTTATGAACTGTCCATGAAGATCTTTGCATTTTCAGGAAAAAATAAAATGAAGCAGGTCGACCACATACGGCACCGGATCGATCTGGGAACGGAGACCTACTCCACGGGAAAATTGAGCTATGAGAAGGTGGAGGAGCTCTGCCGGGTATTGAAGGAATACCGGGATATCATGGAGTCCTACCGTGTGGACGACTACAAGGCATACGGAACCAGCGCCATACGGGAGATGGAGAACACGGACATCGTTCTGGATCAGATCGAGCAAAGAACGGGGATCAGGATCGACGTCCTGAGTAACTCCGAGCAGCGCTTTCTGGATTACAAAGCGATTGCGTCCAGGGGAGAGGAATTTGACCGCATGCTGGAAAAGGGAACCGCCATCGTGGATATTGGCGGCGGCAGCATCCAGATTTCCCTTTTTGACAAGGGCAGGCTGACCACCACGCAGAACCTGCGGCTCGGTGTGCTGCGTCTGCGGGAGAGACTGGGGCGCATCAATGCGCGGATGATGCAGCTTGAGGATATCTTAAATGAGATCGATGACGCGCAGCTTTCAGTTTTAAATAAATTTTACTTGAAGGATACGCAGATTGACCATATTATTCTGGTGGACGATTATCTGTCCCTGTGGATGCAGCAGAACGCCGCCTATGTGACATCGGAGGAGTATGCGCGGTTCATGGAAACCCTGAGGGAGAAGGGGCGCAGCGAGATTGCCCTGCAGCTTGGGGTGACGGAGGACAATGTGGCGCTCATGTTCATCTCCGCGGTGCTGGTGAACCGTCTGATCGCCATGACGGGCGCAAGCAGGCTGTGGGCACCGGGGGCAACTCTCTGTGACGGCATTGCCTACGAGTATGCCGAACAGCAGAAAATGATGATCAGTGAGCATGATTTTGAGAAGGACATTCTGGACTGTGCGCTGAATATCAGCAAGCGGTACATGGGAAGCCGCCGTCGCGCGGAGACGCTGGAAAGTCTTACCATGACCATCTTTGACAGCCTTAAGCGGCTGCACGGACTGGGGGCGCGGGAGCGTCTCTATCTGCAGATTGCCGCGATCCTGCACGACTGCGGAAAGTATATCAGTCTGGTCAATCTGGGGGAGTGCTCCTACCATATTATCATGTCCACGGAAATTATCGGGCTCTCCCATATGGAGCGGGAGCTGGTGGCGGATGTGGTGCGCTTCAACCATGACGATTTCCAATACTATGAGGAATTGAACCGGAATTCCTCGCTGGATAAGCGGGCGTATCTGACCATGGCGAAGCTGACGGCGATACTGCGGATCGCAAACGGGCTCGACCGCAGCCACAAACAGAAATTCAAGAATGTAAAGGCTGTGCTGAGGGAGCGGGAGCTGGTTCTGACGGTGGACACCAAAGAGGACATCACGTTGGAGCGCGGGCTTTTCGACGAGCGGGCACAGTTTTTTGAAGAGGTATTTAATGTGCAGCCGGTGATCCGGCAGAAGCGGAGCAACTGACGCACGGCATGGAATGGCGCCGTTCCGGAATGGAGGAAATATGGCAGAGAAGAAAACAGATTATAAAAATCCCGACTATTATACGAACAGGGAAATGAGCTGGGTGCTCTTCGACCACAGAGTGCTGTCGGAAGCCCGTGATAAGACCATCCCCCTGTTTGAACGACTGAAATTTCTGAGCATTACCGCGTCCAATCTGGATGAGTTCTTCATGGTGCGGATCGCGTCCCTGAAGGACATGGTGAATGCAGGGTACAAAAAGAAGGATCTTGCGGGGCTGACGGCGGAGGAACAGCTTGAGAGGCTGGATGTGCAGATCCATCAGCTTGTGGAGCTGCAATATTCCACCTACAACCGCTCCCTGCTGCCGCTATTGTCCCAGAACGGACTGACGGTGGTAAAGACCCACGAGCAGTTGAATGAGGAGGAGGCGGCTTTTACAGACCGCTTTTTTGAAAATGAGGTCTACCCGGTGCTGACGCCCATGGCGGTGGACTCTTCAAGACCCTTCCCCCTGATCCGCAACAAGTCCTTAAATCTGGGGGCACTGGTCTCCAAGAAGGCGGAGGACGATGAACTGGAATTTGCAACGGTGCAGGTGCCCAGCGTGCTGCCCCGTATCGTGGAGCTTCCCGCAAACGGGAAGGAGCGCAAAGTGATCCTGCTTGAGGAGATCATAGAGCGGAATATCCATAAGCTGTTTTTAAATTACGATATTGTATGTGTGCATCCGTTCCGTATTATGAGAAATGCGGATCTGACCATAGAGGAGGATGAGGCGGAGGATCTGCTCAAGGAGATTGAGAAGCAGTTAAAGAAGAGACAGTGGGGAGAGGTAATTCGTCTGGAGGTGGAGGACGGCGTCGACAAGCGTCTCTTGAAGGTGCTTAAGAAGGAGCTTTCCATCGGTTCCGAGGCGGTATATTTTATCGACGGCCCGCTGGATCTGACTTTCCTGATGAAGATGTACGGGCTGGAGGGATTCGACCATCTGAAAGCCAAAAAGTACACGCCCCAGCCGGTACCGCAGCTCCCTGCGGGGGAGGATATTTTTGCCGCCATCCGAAAGGGCGATATCCTTTTGCACCATCCGTACCAGACCTTTACGCCGGTGGTGGATTTCATCAGGCAGGCGGCGCGGGATCCCGAGGTGCTTGCCATCAAACAGACCCTGTACCGCGTCAGCGGAAATTCCCCTATTATCGCAGCACTTGCGCAGGCGGCGGAGAACGGCAAGCAGGTGTCCGTATTGGTGGAGCTGAAAGCCCGTTTTGACGAGGAAAACAATATCGTGTGGGCGAGGATGCTGGAGAAGGCGGGCTGCCACGTTATTTACGGTCTTGTGGGACTTAAGACGCACAGCAAGATCACACTGGTGGTCAGACGGGAGGAGGACGGCATCCGCAGGTATGTCCATCTGGCAACGGGAAATTACAATGATGCTACCGCAAAGCTCTATACGGATGTGGGCATGCTGACCTGCTCCGAGCAGATCGGCGAGGACGCAACGGCGGTGTTCAATATGCTGTCCGGCTACTCCGAGCCTCTTCACTGGAACAAGCTGGCGCTTGCGCCCCTGTGGCTGAAGGATAAGTTCCTGTTCCTGATCCGCAGGGAGAGGGATGCGGCGCTTGCGGGAAAGCCCGCGCACATCATAGCGAAGATGAACTCCCTCTGCGACAAGGATGTCATTGCGGCTCTTTATGAGGCAGGTGCCGCAGGCGTTGTGATCGAATTGATCGTGAGAGGAATCTGCTGCCTCAAGGTGGGGATTCCCGGAATCAGCGAAAATATATCGGTGCGCTCCATTGTGGGAAATTTTCTGGAGCACAGCCGCATCTTTTACTTTGAGAACGACGGCGCATCGGAGATATACTGCTCCAGTGCCGACTGGATGCCGCGAAATCTGGAGCGGCGTGTGGAGATCCTGTTCCCCGTTGAGAAGGAGGAACTGAAGGAGGAGCTTCTGCACATTTTAAAGAATCAGCTCCGCGATACGGTCAAGGCGCATCTGCTCACGCCGGAGGGCAGCTACGAGAAGGTGGACAGGAGAGGAAAGGAAACCTTCAATTCCCAGGAGGCTTTCTGCGAGGAAGCGGTGAAGCTTGCGGCGGAGAGCAAAGAAGAGGAAAAGAGCAGAGTATTTATACCGGAGATACACCATGAATAACAGGATTATTTTGGCCAGCGGCTCCCCCAGACGGAAGGAGCTGCTGGCGCAGATCGGAATGGATTTTATCGTATGCAGGAGCACCTGCGAGGAGATCATAAAAAGTACCGTGCCGGAGGAAATTGTGTGCGAGCTCTCGGCGCAGAAGGCGGAGGATGTTTTCTACGGCATCCGTGAGGGAAGATTTCAGGTTTCCGAAGCGTACCGGGGCGCGACGGTGTTGGGCGCCGACACGGTGGTTGCCTGCGACGGAAGGGTTCTGGGAAAACCGAAATCGGAGGAGGATGCGGTGAGCATGCTGTCCATGCTTGCGGGCAGAGCCCACAGCGTTTTCACCGGCGTGACTCTGCTAAGGCAGGGCGGGGAGGGGATCCTGAAACGCACTTTCTTTGAGCGGACGGAGGTGGTCTGCTACCCGGTGAGCGAGCAGGAGATCAGGCGCTACGTCGCCACGGGGGAGCCCATGGACAAGGCGGGAGCCTACGGCATACAGGGGCGCTTCGCAGCGTTTATCAAGGAGATCCGGGGAGATTACAACAATGTGGTTGGACTGCCCGTGGGCAGGGTCTGTCAAGAGATGAAAGGATGGATAGAGGAATGAAAAAAGCGGTGGTTTTTGATCTGGACGGAACGCTGACCAACACACTGGCGTCCATTAAAAAAAGTGCCGATCTGGCGGTGGGAAAATTTGGCTTCGGCCCGTTTTCAGAGGATCAGTACCGGTATTTTGTGGGAGAGGGCGCAGCAGTGCTGATCGAGAGATGCCTCGAGGCGGGAGGAGATGCGGAGCATGTTTATTTTGACCGCGCTTTTGAGGAATACAAAAAGACCTTTGAAGAATACTGTATGTATCAGGTAAAGCCCTATGACGGGATTCTGCCGCTTTTGCAGGAACTGAAAAAAAGAGGCGTGAAGCTGGCGGTGCTGAGCAACAAGCCCCATCTGCGCACGCTGGATGTGATCCACGATATTTTTGGCGACGGCACCTTTGATGTGGTGAGAGGGCAGCAGGACGGCGTCCCCAGAAAACCAAGCCCCGTGGGCGTACAACTGATTCTGGAAGAACTCGGACTGACCCCGGAGGATCTGCTGTATATAGGAGATACGGGGACGGATATGCAGACCGGCAAGGCAGCAGGCGCATTTACGGTGGGAGCGCTGTGGGGATTTCGGACAAAGGAGGAGCTTCTTGCCAATCATGCGGACGCGGTGATCGAAAATCCGCTCCGGCTTCTTGACTATTTGGCGTAAAGGGATTATAAAGAAAACAGAAATAAAGCATATTACGGAGAGAAAGACAATGCATGAGTTTGATGAAGCGGTATTAGAGTGTTTTTTGAAGAATCAGTCCAGACTGTTCCCGGAGGATGTGGCGTCTAGCCCGGAGGAAGCTGAGGCTTTTCTGGAGGACTGCATGGCAGTGGTGGTGAACTCCGCCGGAGAGGTATTTGATTACTTCGAGGAGGAGGGCATCGATATGGACGGTGCCGGAGAGAACGAGATTCTGGATGCTGCCGAGGTATTTGACATCGGAGACGGCAGATATCTGATCGTGGAAGGGTAGATTTGAACATGCCTGCGCGCTGACGTTACTCAGCGCGCGCTGCGCAGCCTGTACAGGATATCCTCATGGAGATAGAGCTTCCCGTAGCCTGTCCCGAAGGAAAGCCCCGGCTTGTTGGAACCGTGAAAATCGGATCCGCCGCTGATGAGAAGATCGTACTTCTTCGCAAGAGCCTGCATTTCCCGGGTTTCAGCGGGGGAGTAGGTGGAGTAGATACCCTCAAGGGCAATCAGTCCGGCTTCCTTCAGGCGGGAAACCAGCAGCTCCAGCCGTTCCTTTCCCATGCGGTACAGGGTGGGATGCGCAAGAACGGGCACACCGCCCACGGAGAGGATTAAACTGATCGCCTGCTCGGGCGTCACTTTTTCCCTGGGAACAAAACAGGAGGCATGATCGCCCAGATAGCGGTCGAATGCCTCTGTCATACTGGTGACATAGCCGTGCTCCAGAAGGTACTTCGCGTAGTGGGCGCGGGTGATGACTGCATCGGGGAACTCCGCGAGCAGTGCCTCATAGGAGATGTCGATTCCGTGTGCGCCGAACAGGGCGCACATTTTTTTATTTCTCTCAGTTCTGGAGGAAACGAACGCATCCAGCTGATCCGTAAAGTGTTTTTGATGATAATCGGGGAAAAGCCCCACAATATGAATGTCGCGTCCCTCGTATTCCGTGGAAAACTCAATACCGGGAACAACCTCCAAAAGGGCGCCCTCCGGGTTCTTTTCGCAGCACTTTCCAGACAGCTCCTTTGCATGGGCGATTGCCTCGTCCAATCCGGAAACCGTGTCGTGGTCTGTCAGCGCGAAAGCAGTTATGTTGTGAAGAAGCGCATACTCCACAAGCTCGCTCGGCGTAAAGGTGCCGTCCGAGCAGCTGGAGTGCACATGCAGGTCAATCATGGAAGCCTCCTGTCAGGGGTTCAATCTTCATCATCTGCGGATTTGGTATAAACGGTGCGCTTTCTTGCAAGCTCATCATTTGCCAGATATTCGTCGTAGGTCGTGATCTTATCGATCAGGGAGCCGTCCGGCAGAATCTCCATAATGCGGTTTGCCGTGGTCTGCACAAACTGATGGTCATGGCAGGAAAACAGCTCCACGCCGCCGAATTTGATCAGTCCGTTGTTGAGTGCGGTGATGGACTCCATATCCAGATGGTTGGTGGGCTCGTCGAGAATCAGGCAGTTTGCGCCGCTGATCATCATTTTTGACAACAGGCAGCGGACCTTCTCGCCACCGGAGAGCACACGCACCTTTTTCACACCGTCCTCCCCTGCGAACAGCATTCTTCCGAGGAAGCCGCGCACATAGGTCATATCCTTCACGGGAGAGTAGCCGGTCAGCCAGTCCGCGATGGTCAGATCGTTGTCAAACTCCGCGGTATTGTCCTTGGGGAAATAAGCCTGAGAGGTGGTAACGCCCCATTTGTAGCTTCCCTCGTCCGGCTCAAGCTCGCCTGCCAGAATCTGGAACAGGGTGGTTTTTGCCTGCTCGTTGCCGCCCACGAAAGCAATCTTGTCGTCATGTCCCACAATAAAGGAAATATCGTTGAGCACCTTCACGCCGTTCACGGTCTTGGAGAGATGCTCCACGGAGAGAACCTCGTTTCCAATCTCACGCTCGGGGCGGAAATCAATATAAGGATACTTTCTGCTGGAGGGACGGATCTCGTCAAGCTCGATCTTCTCCAAAGCACGCTTTCTTGCGGTTGCCTGTTTGGATTTGGAAGCATTTGCGGAGAAGCGGGAGATAAACTCCTGCAATTCCTTGATCTTTTCTTCCTTTTTCTTGTTGGCTTCTTTCATCTGCTTGATGAGGAGCTGGCTGGACTCGTACCAGAAGTCGTAGTTTCCGGCGTAGAGCTGGATTTTTCCGTAGTCGATATCCGCAATATGCGTACATACCTTATTTAAGAAATAACGGTCGTGGGACACCACGATCACGGTATTTTCAAAGTCGATCAAGAAGTCCTCAAGCCATGCGATGGCATCCAGATCCAGATGGTTGGTGGGCTCGTCCAGAAGAAGGATGTCGGGGTTGCCGAACAGCGCCTTCGCAAGCAGAACCTTCACCTTCTCATTTCCGTCCAGACTTCCCATGGTGGAGTAGTGGAGGGAGGTATCGATTCCCAGTCCGTTCAACAGGGATGCGGCGTCGGATTCCGCTTCCCAGCCGTCCATCTCGGCAAATTCCGCCTCCAGCTCGCTGGCACGGATGCCGTCCTCATCGGAGAAGTCCTCCTTGGCGTAGATAGCATCCTTTTCCTTCATGATCTGGTAGAGGCGCTCGTTTCCCATGATGACCAGATCCAGAACGGTATAATCATCATACTTGAAGTGATCCTGCTCCAATACGGAGAGACGCTGTCCGGGCGTGATGAAAATGTCGCCGTTCGTGGTCTCAAGCTGCCCGGACAGAATCTTTAAAAAAGTAGATTTTCCGGCGCCGTTGGCGCCGATCAGACCGTAGCAGTTTCCTTCCGTAAATTTGATGTTCACATCCTCAAAAAGCGCTTTTTTTCCTATTCGTAATGTTACATTGTTTGCACTAATCATAACTTTCTCCATTCCGCAGACAACTGCGTCGAAAAATTCTCGGGTTACACACTCTTTCTATTATACATAAAAAGCCATGCTTTTCAAGAAAAATGCGTTTCTTTTTGATCGCTTTTACTTGACAGGTATTTCTAACTGTTATATCATATGTATAACAGTTGGAAAGGCGGTGCCGGTATGATTATTGAGATTGATTTTAACAGCGATGAAGCGCTGTATTTGCAGCTTCGCAATCAGATTATTCTGGGCATTGCCACGGCGCGGTTCAGAGAGGGGGAACAGCTTCCTTCTGTCCGGCAGCTTGCAGATGAGATCGGAATCAATATGCACACGGTCAACAAAGCATATACTGTCCTGAAGCAGGAAGGATATGTGAAGGTAGACCGGAGACGAGGCGCGGTTGTAGCGGTGGATACCGACAGGATGCAGGCGATTGCACAGCTTCGCAGGGAATTGGAGGTTCTTTTGGCAAAAAGCAGCTGTAAGAATATTTCCAAAGAAGAGGTGCATGCTTTGATTGATGAGATATATGAAAATTATGGAGGACATTGCTGATGCAGTCACAATTTACGGATAAGGCAAGGACAGCACTGGACTTGGCTGAAAAAGCTGCCAGAAAGCTGCGGCAGGGATATGTGGGAACGGAGCATATTCTTGTGGGACTGATGCAGGAAAAGACCGGTGTTGCGGCAAGGGTGCTTGCGGATAACGGTGTGGAAGAGGCGCAGGTGCTTGAGGTAATCAAAGAACTGATTACGCTCGACGGTCCGGTGCTGACGAAGGATAAGGAAACCTATTCGCCCCGTGCACACAGGGTATTGGAGGAGGCGCACAGACAGGCGGAGCGCTTCGGAGAGAAACAGACCGGGACGGAGCACATTCTCCTTGCCCTGATCAAGGAAGGGGAAAATGTTGCGGTCAGACTGCTCAATACATTGGGCGTTTCGACACAGAAAATCTATATTGATATTCTGATTGCCATCGGCGAGGACGGCAGCTTATATAAGGAAGATCTTGCCAAGGGCAGGCAGGGCAAGAAGGGCGGAACCACGCTTGCACAGTACAGCCGGGATCTGACGGCGATGGCAAGGGAGGGAAAGCTGGATCCTGTGATCGGACGCGAGGATGAAATTCAGCGTGTAATCCAGATATTGAGCAGACGAACCAAAAATAATCCCTGCCTGATCGGTGAACCCGGCGTGGGAAAGACCGCGGTGGTAGAGGGACTGGCGCTCAGGATCGTTTCAGGAGATGTGCCTTTTACCGTGAAGGATAAAAGGGTACTGACGCTGGATCTCTCCGCAATGGTGGCGGGAAGCAAATACAGAGGTGAGTTTGAAGAGAGGATAAAAAAAGTAGTCCGGGAAGTGATCGAGGACGGTAATGTGATCCTGTTTTTGGATGAACTTCACACCATAATCGGTGCGGGCGGCGCAGAGGGCGCAATCGATGCCTCTAATATTTTGAAACCTTCCCTTGCGAGGGGGGAAATCCAACTGATTGGCGCTACCACCATATCCGAATATCGGAAGTATGTGGAGAAGGATGCGGCGTTGGAAAGAAGATTCCAGCCCGTCAATGTGGAGGAGCCGGATGTGGAGGCTTCCATCCGCATTTTGGAAGGAATCAAGCACAAATATGAGGAGCATCACCGCGTCAAAATCCTGCCTGAGGCGGTGGAGGCGGCAGTGCGGCTCTCCGACCGTTATATCAATGACAGAAATTTGCCGGATAAGGCGATTGACCTGATTGATGAGGCATCTGCGGCAGTGCGGCTGAAAAGTGCGAAGACACCTGCCAAAATGCAGGAGCTTTTCAAGGAAATCCAAAAGAAGGATGAACAGATTGAACGATCTGTCCGTATGGAAAACTTTGAGCAGGCAGGAGAATTGAAAAGAGCGCAGGATGAACTGCTGAAAAAATATGAGCGTATGCAGAGGCGCGCGCAGGCACAGGAAGCGGACAGGGAGTACACCGTCGGGGAAGAGGAAATTGCCGAGGTGGTTTCCATGTGGACAAAGATTCCGTTAAAGAAGCTTGCGGAAAAAGAGAGCGAACGGCTGCTCAAGCTGGAGTCTGTTCTTCACAAGCGCGTGATCGGACAGGAGGAGGCAGTGGATGCGGTGGCGAAGGCTATGCGCCGCGGCAGGATCGGCTTGAAGGATCCTGCAAGACCGATTGGCTCGTTCCTGTTTTTAGGCCCTACCGGTGTGGGAAAAACAGAGCTTTCCAAGGCGCTTGCGGAGGCGATGTTCGGCACGGAAAATGCCTTGATCCGCGTGGATATGTCGGAGTATATGGAGGGGCACTCGGTGTCCAAAATGATCGGCTCGCCGCCCGGATATGTGGGCTTTGAGGAGGGCGGACAGCTCAGCGAAAAGGTGAGAAGAAATCCCTATTCCGTGGTGTTGTTTGACGAGATCGAGAAGGCACATCCCGATGTATTCAATGTTCTTTTGCAGGTGTTGGACGACGGGCATATTACGGATTCCAAGGGACGGAAGGTCAGCTTCAAGAATACCGTGCTGATTATGACATCAAATGCGGGAGCACAGCGTATTGTTGATCCCAAAAATCTTGGATTTGCCACTGAGACCAGCGAAAAGAAGGACTATGAAAAGATGAAGAGCGGTGTGATGGAGGAAGTCAAACGGGTATTCAAGCCGGAATTTATCAACCGTATTGATGATATCATTGTGTTCCATCAGCTGACCAAAGAAAACATGAAGGAGATCATCACCCTGCTCTCCAACCAACTGTCCCGGCGCTGCGAGGCACAGATGGGAATCCGTCTGAAACTGTCCGCCGCGCTGAAAGAGCATCTGGTCGAGAAATACGCGGATCGCAAGATGGGCGCGAGACCGCTTAAGCGGGCAATGCAGTCTGTGGTGGAGGATGCGCTGGCGGAGGAGATCCTGAAGGGCAACGTGAAGCAGGGGGATGAGGTGACCGCCGGATATAAGGGAGAAAAAGTTACCTTTACCGTGAAAAACCAGTAGCGTGAAAAAACAGGATATATTATAATACAGGTACAACAAAACACCTTATGGGCCAAGACCCGAAAGCAGGAGGAATACAAATGGCAATCGTGGAAGAATTACTTCGCGCAGAGAACGACGGTACCATCAGCTTCGGCAACCACAGACTGGAGCAGAAGAACAAGAAAGAGGAGAGCCTGAATGCGGATCTGTATAAAGTGAAGACCTATCAGGCGATGACAAAGCTGGAGAAGAATGACATGTTTCTCTATGAGTCGGTTCCCGGTACCAGCGTACTGAATTTTAAGGAAACCGATCAGGGCGTGTCCTTTGTGGTGGAGGGTGATGAAGATGCCCAGCTCACCATAGGTCTGAAGGATGACACGGAATATGAAGTATTTGTAGGCGGAGAGAGCGTTGGAAGGATGAGCACCGGACTTGGCGGCAAGCTGAGCCTTTCCGTGGAGCTTGAGACGGCAGGTGAAGTGCCTGTCAAGATCGTACAGGAGTAGTTTTTTCATGGCTAAAACCAAAAAGAGTACCGTTTTTTTCTGCCAGAGCTGTGGCTATGAGTCTCCGAAGTGGATGGGGCAATGTCCCGGATGCCGGGAGTGGAACACTTTCGTGGAGGAGCAGATCAGCACGGCGGCGCTGAAGAAAAACGGTGGATTGGACAGCACAGTCGGTCGTCAGCCGACTGTGCTGTCCCAAATTATAATGAAAGATGACGACAGATTAAGCACCGGAATCGGAGAACTTGACAGAGTGCTTGGGGGCGGTATTGTTGCCGGATCCCTGACGCTTGTGGGCGGAGACCCCGGCATCGGCAAGTCCACGCTTCTTTTGCAGATGTGCCGGCTGCTTGCGGCGGACGGGAAAAAGGTGCTTTACATATCGGGAGAGGAATCGTTAAAGCAGATCAAGATGCGGGCGTCCCGCATCGGACAGTTCAATGACAATCTGCTCCTTTTGTGTGAGACAAATCTTGATGTGGTGGAGAATGCCATAAAAACACATACTCCGCAGGTGGTGATCATCGATTCCATACAGACGATGTATAACGAAAATGTGTCGGCGGCGCCGGGAAGCGTTTCCCAGGTGAGGGAATCTACCGGATTACTTTTGCAGTTGGCAAAAGGGCTGGGCGTGTCTGTCTTTATCGTGGGACATGTGACGAAGGAAGGAACTGTTGCCGGTCCCCGTGTGCTGGAGCATATGGTGGATACGGTGCTTTATTTTGAGGGAGACCGGTATGCGTCCTACCGCATTCTTCGCGGTGTAAAGAATCGATTTGGGTCTACCAATGAGATAGGCGTTTTTGAAATGCATGAGGAGGGGCTGATCCAAGTGGAGAACCCCTCGGAATATATGCTGAGCGGACGCCCTAAGGACGCCTGCGGCTGCGTGGTGGCATGCTCCATGGAAGGCACAAGACCGTTGATGGTGGAGATTCAGTCCCTGGTGTGCCACAGCAATTTCGGTATTCCCAGAAGACAGGCAACCGGAACGGATTTCAACAGGGTAAATCTTTTGATGGCAGTTTTGGAAAAAAGGCTCGGACTGCAGTTGGGAGCCTGCGATGCCTATGTGAATATCGCGGGCGGCATGAAGATACAGGAGCCTGCAATCGATTTGGGCGTTGCCATGGCGATTGTATCCAGCTTCAAGAACCGCCCGGTGGACGAGTCGGTAGTTGTGTTTGGTGAGGTGGGACTCAGCGGCGAGGTGCGCGCCGTAAGTATGGCGGAGCAGCGCGTACAGGAGGCAAAGAAACTGGGATTTTCCACCTGCATTCTGCCAAGAGCCAATGCGGATGTTCTAAAGGGGAAGTATGAGATTGAGATCATAGGTGTTTCCAACGTACAGGAAGCGATTGGTCTGATCTAAGTACTACACAATGCATGCGCAAGAAAAAAGGCACTGAAAACATTGATTTACAATGCTTTCAGTGCCTTCATAGGTAGCAGGGGAAGAGGGGATCGAACCCCCGTTTACGGTTTTGGAGACCGCCGCACTACCGCTGTACTATTCCCCTGTGCTCACTCAACGAAAGTTATTATATCATAGGTGATGTCTCATAAGCAAGTACAAAATTTTCTTTTTTTACATCTTTTTTTAATTTTCCGATTGTTCAATTTTATAAGCGCGGGGCGCCTTCCCGGAGAATGGCATGTTATTTTCTGGAATGGCGCCGGGATGTTGCATTGTTTTTGCAAATCAATTTACAGGCTGCAAAACAGTGCTTTCTCCTTGAATCAGGAGGGGGAGTGTCGTGTAGCTCTGGATCAGGAGGTCGGGATGCTCCAGCTTTCGGATCATCATATCGCCTGCCTGAACGCCCATGTCGTATACGTTGATGTCGATGATGGTGGGGGAGGGATCGATCACACCGGCAAACGGATAGCGGTCGAAGGTGAGGAGAGCAATGTCGTCCGGGATGGACAGGGACAGCTCCGAGAGGGCACGGCAAATGCCCAGCGCAAGTACGCTGTTTTCACAGACGATAGCTTGAGGCAGACGATCTTTTCCGGCGGTTAAAAGGGATAAAACGGCTGTGTATGCACCGAGGCGGGTAGAGTTGGTGTAGCAGATCCTGTCATCGCAAATCCGGTGTTTGTGCAACTGCATCACCTTGCGGAAACCTTTTAGACGCCGGCAGGAGAGGATATCGCTCTTTTTACCGGCAATGAAGAGAACATCCGTGTAACCGCAGGAGAGCATATGGGAGGCAGCGTACTCGCCCGCAAGGGCGTGGTCTGTGTCAATCCAGCACAGTCGGCTCTCGAAATCAGGATGTCCGATGATGATGTGGGGGACATTCTCGCTGATCAGATGCGACGCAAGCTCCTCGTTGACAGCGGAACCATGGATGATCAGACCATCGGCAGAGCGGCGCTTGATTTCCTGAATAGCGCGTTCCCCGGCGAAGGATTCTTCCGAGGTGTCAACTAACGCCAGCGTATAACCTTTGGCGGTAAGAGAACGATGGACTCCCGACATAATATCGAACATGTGGGGGTTGAGATAGGCGGTTCCCTGTCCCAAATTGGTCAAATAGACGATGTTTTTTGTGGACTGCCTCGCAAAGGAGACTGCTCTGGAATTGGGGATATAATTTAATTTCTTTATGGCGGCGTTTACCCGGGCAACTGTTTGCGGTGAGATCGTGCTCCAGTGATTCAATACCTTTGATACGGTAGATTGGGAGACGCCGGCTTCATTTGCAACATCTGATATGGTAACTGACATTCGTAACTCCTCTCCTATTAGTAATAAAATTGCATAAATACAAAAATATAGTATAGCGGTTTCCTGACAAAGTCAACAAAAATATGGATTAAAACATTGAATATACGGAACATAGCTGATACTCTACATTTAGAAACAAGCAAACAAGGGAAACGAATTAGGAAAGTGGTTTCCTGAAGGGGAGTCCGGCAGGATGCCCCGAAAGGAAAGCCCGGATGGATGCGTTTCAGAATGGAGGAAGGAAAGTATGAAAAAGAAATTGGTGGCGGTTTTGCTGCTGGCAACAATGACAATGTCTCTGCTTGCAGGCTGCGGGAATGACAAGCAGACCGGAGGCGAGGGAAACACGGCTCCCACGGAGGCGGGTGGCACAGAGGCGGGAAATGCCGGAAAAGATGACGGCAAGACGGATGACGGCACAGGCGCGGGAACGGACGCTGTGGCAAACCTGATCGCGGCGACGGAAGGAACCGTAACACTGGATCTGTGGTGCGATGAGTCGGAGGCTTATCAGAACACCATGAAGCAGCTTGTGGAGGACTTCAAGGCAAAATATTCCGAAGTGGATTTTGATATCCGGATCGGAGCGGTTTCAACGGCTGTTGCAAAGGACGAGGTTTTAAAGGATGTGGAGAATGCGGCGGATGTGTTCGTGTTTGCGGATGATCAGCTGTACGAGCTGGTAAAGGCGGGCGCGCTGCAGAGTGTTGACGCGACATTCACCTGCGATCCCGGAACAGAGAATGCAGCGGGCGCTGTGGATGCGGCAAGCCAGGACGGCATGCTGTATGCATATCCCATGACGGCTTCCAACGGCTACTTCCTGTACTATAATAAAGAATATTTATCCGAGGAAGACGTTTCCTCATGGGACAACCTGCTTGCGGCAGCAGAGGCACAGGGCAAGACCGTGGGAATGGAAGTGTCCGGCGCATGGTATCTGTACGGATTCTTCGCAGGCGCAGGGCTTGAGATGTACCGGATGGAGGACGGCTCCAATTTCTGTAACTGGAACGCGACCGATACAAAGTACACGGGTGCTGCTGTTGCAGAGGCAATTTCCAAGCTGTGCCAGAGCCCCGCAATGGTAAACTGCGTGAACGAGGACGCACAGGCATTTGCACTTAACGGCGAGATGATCGCGGACGTAAACGGTACATGGGCAACCACCGGATTTATGAAAGCGTACGGGGACAATTACGCAGCAGCCAAGCTGCCTACCTTCACCGTGAACGGCGAGCAGATACAGATGGGCTCCTTCGCAGGCTACAAGCTTATGGGCGTCAGCGCATATTCCAAAAACACCGGGTGGGCAATGCTGCTTGCAGAGTACCTGACCAACGAGAACAGCCAGAAGAGCATCGGTATCGCAACGGGCGAGGGTCCCGCAAACATCAATGCGGCAGCTTCCGAGGAAATGATGGCAGCGCCTGCACTGGCGGCACTGGGCGAGCAGTCCCAGTTTGCGGACAGACAGAATGTAGGGGAAAACTACTGGAGCACCGGCGCAACTCTGGGACAGGCGCTTGTGGAAGGCTCCTATGAGGATATACAGCAGTTACTCGACGACGCGGTAGCAGGTATCACACAGCCTGCCGCAGAATAAATAGTCTGATACGGCGGGGCGGGGCGTAAGCCCGGCTCCGCCATTTGGAGATGGGAAACTATGCGGGAACAATGGAGACAATTTAAAAATGCATTGAGATACGGCGATGTGTTCACAAGGCTGTCGCTGCTCATCATGGGCATGGGATACTGGGCGAGAGGTCAGTGGATCAAGGGATTTCTGATGACGCTGATCGAGGCGGGCTTTTTCCTTTTCACGGGAAAAGTGTCGTGGCAGTATATTACAAAACTCAACACCCTCGGCACGGTACAGCGGGAGGAAGTGCTCGATCTGACCACTCTGACCAAGACAGTCAATGATTACGACAACTCCCTGCTGATCCTTCTGTTCGGCATTGTGGGAATATTGGTCATTGCGGCGTTTGTGTGGCTCTGGATCTGCAATCTGGGAGCGGTCTTCTGCTTACAGCAGCAAAAGGAGAGAGGGGAGCATATCGCTTCATTCCGGGAAGACTGCCGCAAGCTGATAAACTGCAGGTTCCATGTGACGCTGCTCACCCTGCCGGGGCTCGGCGTGATTCTGGTCAATGTCATTCCTATCATTTTTATGGTCTGCATTGCGTTCACCGACTATGACATGAACCATCAGCCCCCGACCTACCTGTTTACCTGGGTGGGACTGGATAACTTCAGACAGCTTTTTACCTCTTCCACCACCATAACCTTCGGCTATGTGTTCGGAAGAGCGCTGGCGTGGACGATGGTTTGGGCGGTGCTTGCCACTTTCACCACCTTCTTCGGCGGGATTCTGCTGGCAAAGCTGATCAACGACAGGGAAGTGCGCTGCAAGAAGATGTGGCGGACGCTGTTTGTGATCACCATCGCCATTCCGCAGTTTGTAACGCTCCTTCTGATCGGAAAAATGTTCGGCAACTACGGAATCGTCAACAGCTTTTGCGGCAAGATCGGTCTGACGGGCTTCTTGCGCGACATCGGGCTTGTGGGGCAGGGGCTGAACTACATACCGTTTCTCACGAAACCGGGGTGGGCGCATGTTATGATCATCCTGATCAATATCTGGGTGGGCGTTCCCTTCCAGATGCTCAGCGCCACCGGCATCCTGATGAACATACCAAACGAGCAGCTTGAGAGCGCAAAGATCGACGGTGCCAGCGAGCGGCAGATCTTCTGGAAGATCACCATGCCGTACATGCTGTTTGTGACAGGCCCCAGCCTTATCACGGCGCTGGTTGCAAATATCAACAACTTCAATGTGATCTATCTTCTGACTACGGACTATGTGACGGGAAATATGAGCTATGCGAACTCCAACGCCAAGGAGGTCGATCTGCTGATTACATGGCTCTTTACGCTCACAAATGACTATTCCAACTACAAGATGGCTTCTGTGATCGGCATCTGTGTATTCATTATCTGCGCGGTGCTCACCCTGATCAGCTTCAGCAAAATGATCGCGGGAAACAGAGAGGAGGAGTTTCAATAATGAAGAGGAAGCTGAGAGTATTCCGAAAACATACGCTGCTTGCAGTCCTTTCCTTTATCTGGCTGCTCCCCATTGTGTGGCTTTTTGTGACGTCCCTGAGCGATTACAAGGGGATCAATACCATGCAGTTTTTTCCGCAGAAATGGTCGTTGGACAATTATGCGCAGCTCTTTTTCAGACCGGACACGGTAGCAAACTTCCCGGCGTGGTTCAAAAACTCCATGGTGATCGGAAGCGCTACATGTGTGATTTCCACCTGCTTTGTCCTGATGGTGGCGTATGCCATGAGCTGCATGCGCTTCAAGGCGAGAAAGCCGTTGATGAGCTTTGCTATCATTCTGGGCATGTTCCCGGGCGTGCTGTCCATGATCGCCATCTATTTTGTGATGAAAATGATCGGACTGACGGACAGCCAGCTTGGTCTGATCGTGATATACTCGGCAGGATCGGGACTGGGCTACCTGATCTGCAAGGGTTTTTTTGACACGATCCCGGCGTCCTTACGGGAATCCGCAAAGCTGGAGGGGGCGTCCCAGCTCACGATCTTTACAAGGATCGTCATTCCCCTGTCAAAGCCCATCATTGTCTACACGGTGATCAATTCATTCCTGTCGCCGTGGATGGATTTTGTCATGGCAAAGCTGATGATCCGCTCCAAGAATCCGGTGGACTGGACGGTTGCCATGGGATTGTACAATCTGGTGCAGAAAACGCTGGTCGGCGAGTACTTTTCTGTGTTCTGCGCAGGCGGCATCGTGGTGGCAATCCCCATCTCCGTGCTGTTTATCCTGATGCAGAAATTCTATGTGGAAGGAATTACGGGAGGCGCTGTGAAAGGATGAAAAAAGAAGCAATTACCCATATTCCCCTGTCGCAGTATGCCTATGCCACCGGCGACCGCTCTCTTGCGATCCGGCTGCGGGCCGCAAAAGGGGATCTCAAGACCTGCACGGTGTGTTACGGCGACCGTGTGGATCCGAAGCCCGATGTGGAGATCACAAGGGTTCCCATGAAAAAAGCCGCCTCCGATGATCTGTTTGACTACTTCGAGACGGAAATCCATGACCGGTACAGCCGGATCTGTTATTATTTTATGCTGGACGACGGGCAGGAGACACTCTGCTATTACGAGCGGGATTTCAGCAGAAAGTTAAATTGCAGCCGCACGGAATATTTCCAGTTTCCCTACATCCGCAGGGAGGATAGGATCGACGAGCCGAAATGGGCAAAAGAGGTGGTTATGTACCACATTTTCCCGGACAGCTTCGCCTCGGGTTACCGCAGCCTTTCGGGGAAAGGCACGGCGGAGACTGTGACGGGCGAGCATGGGGTGATCTGCCGGGTGGAGAGCGCGCTGGGCGGCACACTTAAGGGCGTGCGTTACAATCTGGATTATCTGGAAGCCATGGGGATCAACTGTCTGTACCTGAACCCGGTATTTGCCGCAAATTCCTACCATAAGTACGACACGGTGGACTATTTCCGCATCGACCCGTGCATGGGTGATCTGGCGGACGCCAAAAGGCTCGTGGAGGATTGCCATGACAGAGGGATCAGGGTGCTTTTTGACGGCGTATTCAATCACTGCGGACCGGACTTCTTTGCCTTCCGGGATGTGCTGAAGAAAGGAAAGAAATCGGAGTATTACGACTGGTTTTATGAGATGCCGGAGCAGATCTCATACACGGATCCGCCCAATTACGAGGCGTTTGCCTATGTGAAGGAGATGCCGAAGCTGAACACCGGAAATCCCAAGGTGGAGGAGTACCTGATCAGCGTGGGAACCTATTGGATCAGGGAAATCGGGATCGACGGCTGGCGTCTGGATGTGGCAAACGAGATCAACCACGGATTCTGGAGAAGGTTCAGACAGGCGGTGCGGGCGGTGAGACCGGATGTATTCCTGATCGGGGAGATCTGGGAGGACGCCGGGTGCTTTCTGGCGGGGGATCAGTTTGATTCCACCATGAATTACCGGTTTTCCTACCTGTGCAGGGACTTCTTTGCAGAGCGCACCATGGGTGTGACGGCGTTCCATGAGCAGATGATCAAGATGATCTACCGCTATCCGACGCCGGTCTCCCTGACCCAGATGAATTTTCTGGACTCCCATGATGTGCCGCGCTTCTTATCTTACTGCAGCGGGGACAAAAGACGGCTTTTGCTCGCCATGTTCTATCTGATTATGGGATATGGCATCCCCTCCGTGTTCTACGGGGACGAGCGCTATGTGGAGGGCGATACGGAGCCGGAGTACCGCAAGGGTATGCCGTGGGAGGAAGGAGAGCATTTCTGTATTGCCTTGCAGGAGTGGACCGAGCTGCGCCACAGGCACAGCGCCCTGCGGGAAGGAAGCTATGAGGCGGTGGTGTGCGACGACACCACGGCAATTTACGGATTCGCCAGACGGAACCGGGAGGAAACCGTGTTTATCCTGCTAAATAACAGCGACTCGGACTTTGCGTGCGGGGATCTGTTCTGGCAGGAAACGGAGAGGAAACTGGGCGGAACCGTTCTTTTGAAAGAGAAGGTCATGGGCGCCATGACAGGAAGACTTTTCACGGTGTCCTAGCAGAAAAATTGTAAAAATTCGATAAAAAAAGGGGTCGGAAATTAGTAACTCGTTACATTGAAAACCGGCTCCTTTTCTGTTACGCTAACAATAGAACAATCGGTTGCGCAAAAAAGGCCTGCGCAGCCTGCCATACAGACGGCGGAAATGGTGGAGAAATGGAGCATAAGAAATTGACAATTGACGATATAGCAAAGGAGCTCGGTGTATCAAAAACCACGGTATCCAGGGCAATTTCGGGGAAGGGAAGGATCGGCTCCGATACGAGGGAGCGGGTCATGGCGTACATTCAGGCGATCAATTACAGGCCGAATGTGATCGCAAAGGGACTGGCGCAGCAGAGAACCTACAATATCGGCTTCGTGATGCCGGGGGATTACAATCTGGTGGATCTGCCCTTCTTCCAGAAATGCCTGATGGGAATCAGCGAGATTGCCTCCTCTCTGGATTATGATGTGCTGGTGTCCATGGTTTCCGAGCGGGATATCAGCCAGCTTGAGCGCATGGTCGACAACCACAAGGTGGACGGCATTATTCTGAGCCGTACCCTGATCAAGGACGAGCCTGCGGAATATCTGAAAAAGAAGGACATTCCCTTTGTGACCATCGGTACGTCCATCGATAAGGACATTATCCAGATCGACAACGACCACAGGAGCGCCTGCAGGGAGCTGACCTCCATCCTCCTGATGAGGGGGATCCGCAAGATGGCGCTGATCGGCGGAAACAAGACCCATGTGGTCACAAGAAAGAGACTGCAGGGCTATATGGACGCTTATCTGGAGCAGAGCCTGTCGGCGGACAACAGTCTGGTCTATATGGATGTGGAAAACAGTGTTATGACGGACAAGGTGGTGGAGGAGCTGATCGCGCGGCATGCAGAGTGCGTGATCTGCATGGACGATTCCATCTGCGCCCATGTGCTGAACAAGCTGCGCAAGGAAAAGATCCGTGTGCCTGCGGACATCAAGGTGGCGTCCTTTTATAACAGCACGCTTCTGGAAACCAACATCCCGTCCATTACATCTCTTTCCTTCGATGTGCAGGAGCTGGGCATGGTGACCTGCAAGACCCTGATCGACCATATCGACGGAAAGGAAGTCCAGAGGCGCACGCTTCTGGGCTATGAGGTTTCCATGAAGGAATCCACCCAGAGCACCCTGTAAGGCGTGCCTCCGGACTGCGCAAAAAGTTGCTTCCAACGGTGCGCAACATGCGCAACAAAATTTTGGCGGAAGTTTATGGAGTTTTAACATAATTCACAAAGATTTATGGTTTATTGTGTGCATTGACTTTCAGATTGCCTAAGTATTATACTGTAACCATAGAACAACCGATTGCGCAACGTTCTAAAACCTTTATTGATGGAAGCGCAAAGCTTCAAAAAAATTGGGAGGAAAGAAGTATGAAGAAAAAATTGTTAGCAACATTGCTTACCGTTGCACTGGCAGTGACCGGACTTACCGGCTGCGGCGACAATGGTACGGCAGGAAATGACGCTCCGGCGGGTTCTGACAACAGTACCACACAGAGCAGTGCAGCAACAGATAACGGCGGTGATGCCACAACGACTACGGATCCCGTAGATGCACTGATCGCTGCAACCGACGGCCCCGTATCTCTGAGAGTATGGGCAGCGGAAGAGGATCAGGATATGGTAAAGGGCTGGTGCGATAAGTTTGCAGCGTTGTACCCGGATGTAACCTTTAACTTTGAGGTAGGTGTGCAGTCCGAGTCCACAGCAAAGGATACCGTGCTGGCTGATGTTGAGGCGGCAGCCGATGTATTTTCCTTCGCAGGGGACCAGCTTGTGGATCTGGTAAATGCAGGTGCCCTTCAGGAAGTCGTGATCCATGCAGATGAAGTGAAAGAGAGATCTGGCGGTGCTGATTCCGGTGCTGTTGCGGCAGCTTCCGTGGACGGTAAGCTTTACGGCTATCCGGCAACCGCAGACAACGGCTACTTCATGTTCTATAACAAAGAGTATTTCACCGAGGATGATGTGAAGTCCTTAGACAGAATGATGGAAGTTGCAGCCGAGAACGGCAAGCAGATTACCATGCAGTTCGACAGCGGCTGGTACAATCTTTCCTTCTTCCTTGGCGCAGGCTTCAGTCTGTCCCTGAATGCAGACGGCTCCCAGTTCTGCGACTGGAACGGAACCTCCGCAGATGGTATCGCGGGTGTGGACGTTGTACAGGCAATGCTTGATATCGCAGCAAATCCCGGTTTTGTCAGCCTTAAAGATGCAGAGTTCAAGACAGGCGTGAGCGAGGGAACCATCATTGCAGGTGTAAATGGTACATGGAACGCAGAGACCGCAGAACAGACATGGGGAGAGAATTACGCAGCGACATGTCTGCCTACCTACACATGTGCAGGACAGCAGCTTCAGATGATGTCTGTGGCAGGGTATAAGCTGTTCGGTGTCAATGCATATTCCCAGAATGCAGGTTGGGCAATGCTCCTTGCAGAGTACTTCACTGAGGAAGATCAGCAGATCGAGCGTTTTGAAATGAGAGGTGCCGGCCCTGCAAACGTAAACGCAGCAGCTTCCGATGCAGTTCAGGGAACCCCTGCAATCGCAGCTCTGGCAATGCAGTCCCAGTACGCAGTGCTTGACGGATGTGAGGGCGCTAACTTCTGGACACCGGCTGAGACCTTCGGTGCAATCATTGCGAGCGGCAATCCGGACGGTATTGATTTACAGACCCTGCTTGACAACCTGGTAGACGGTGTCAGCCAGCCAGTAGCACAGTAATACAGTAATCCATAGTCTTTTAAGAGGCGTATGTTATGACTCACATTCATAACGAGTGTGAGTCATAACTTTAGAAAAAGAAATGCATAATCACTCTGAGAGGAGTTGAAGCAATGAAAAAAATGTGGAAGAATATCGGCAATGCATTTAAAGATTTCGGTGAGGGCATCGCGAAGGGCGATGCGTGGGTAAAGCTTTCCCTCCTCGTTATGGGAGCGGGCTATATAGGAAGAGGACAGGTGATCAAGGGCATCCTGATCACGCTTGTGGAAGCGGTGTTTGCACTTTACATGGCAGCCGTGGGCGTACCGTATCTGTCCAAGTTCGGCACACTCGGTACGGTGCAGTTTGAAAAAGTATTCAATGTTGTGACGATGAAAAATGAGGTCAATGATTACGATCATTCCTTTAAGATATTGCTGTTCGGCGTGATTACGATCGTGCTGATCGCAGCTTTTGTGGCGATCTATGTTTCCAATATGATTAAGGTGCGCAGACTGCAGCTTGCAAAGGAACAGGGGGAGAAGATCAACAGCTTCAGACAGGATTTCCGTTCTCTGTTCAATGAAAAGTTCCATATTACGATCCTGGCGCTCCCAGTTGCGGGAATCGTGCTCTTTACCATCGTGCCGCTCATTATCATGATCGCGGTGGCGTTCACGAACTATGACCAGAACCATCTCCCCCCGTCTGCTCTGTTTACCTGGGTGGGATTTACAAACTTTAAAAACCTGTTTACCACCAGTACGACCATCACCTTCGGCTATGCGTTCCGCAGGGTGATCGGCTGGACCTTTGTGTGGGCGTTCTTTGCCACCTTTACCACCTACATGGGCGGTATCCTGTTAGCCAAGTTTTTGAACAGTCCCAAGACGAAGTTCCCGAAGCTGTGGAGAACCCTGTTTGTGATCACCATTGCGGTTCCCCAGTTTGTGTCCCTGCTTCTGGTGAGAAACTTCTTTGCCAATACCGGTATTGTAAATACGATCTGCAGCAACATCGGGCTGACTGACTTTTTGAAAAATATAGGGCTGGTCCGGGAAGGACTTACATATATTCCTTTCCTCAGTGACCCGGGCTGGGCGAGATTCATGATTATCATGATCAATATCTGGGTCGGCGTTCCTTACCAGATGCTCATTGCCACCGGTGTGCTGATGAACATTCCCAGCGACCTGATGGAGAGTGCCAAGATCGATGGTGCGAGTCCGCTCCAGATTTTTGTAAGCATTACAATGCCCTACATGCTGTTCGTGACCGGTCCCAGCCTGATCACACAGTTTATTGCGAATATCAACAACTTTAACGTGATCTATCTGCTGACGCAGGATGTTTACACTACTACGAACCAGATGCTTGCAAACTCTAACGCCAAGGAAGTGGATCTGCTGGTAACATGGCTGTTTAGACTGACCAGTGAGCAATACAACTACAAGATGGCATCCGTCATCGGCTGTATCGTATTCGTGATCTGTGCGGCGTTTACGCTGATTGCGTTCAGAAATATGACAAAAGGTGATAAGGAGGAGAGTTTCCAATGATGAAGAAAGTTGTTCGTCCCGTTCTGCGGCATCTTGTACTTGCTTTCCTGAGCTTTGCGTGGCTGATCCCTATCGGGTGGCTGGTGGCAACCTCCTTCAGCACTTACCCGGGCATCAACATCAGCCATTTTTTCCCGGAGTCCTACACCTTTGACAATTATTTGCAACTCTTTGGCATGACGGACACGGTGGCACAGTTCCCCAGATGGTTTGCCAACACGTTTGTGATTGCGGTGTTCACCTGTATTATTTCCACCTGTTTCGTGCTGATGGTGGCATACGCCACAAGCTGTATGCGGTTCAAGGCAAGAAAGCCGCTAATGAACATCGGCATCATTCTGGGCATGTTTCCGGGTGTGCTTTCCATGATCGCGGTGTACTTTGTTTTGAAGTCCATCGGACTCACCAATTCCCATTTCGGTATGATACTGGTGTATTCCGCCAGCTCCGGTCTGGGCTACCTGATCGCAAAGGGCTTCTTTGATACGATCCCGGTGTCCCTGCGCGAGGCGGCAAAACTGGAGGGTGCGTCCGAGGCGACTATCTTTACCCGCATCGTGATCCCTCTTTCCAGACCGATCATTGTGTATACGGTAATCAGCTCGTTCCTGACACCGTGGATGGATTTTGTCTACGCAAAGCTGATTTTAAACTCCGGTATTTCCAAGGACTGGACGGTTGCAATCGGACTTTACAACATGCTTGACAGGGCACTGATCAACTCTTATTTCTCGAAGTTCTGCGCCGGAGGAGTGCTGGTATCCATCCCCATCTCCATCCTGTTTGTGATTATGCAGAAGTTCTATGTGGAAGGAATCACGGGCGGCTCCGTCAAAGGCTGACACTTCCCAAAAACAGTTAAAAATTGCCTGTTTCAGGGTATCCGCAGGGATACTCTGGGCAGGTGCGCTCAAAACAGCAATGATACAGTATATTTCGAGGAGGCATTATGGACAAATTTGTAGTAAACATCATACACCGGCCTGAGATGGTTCCGGAGTATGCGGAGAAGGTGACGGGACACGGCAAGGAGGAGGACATCGGCAGAAAAGCGCTGCTGACGGAGTCTCTGGATATTTTCAAACTCCAGCAGGAGACGGCGCACAAGAACGGTTTGAAGACCACCATTCAGATGACGTATGCCAGCCTTTTCAATGAGGAGGCAATCGGCCTTGCAAAGGAGCATCACGAAAAGTACGGCGACGAGATCGCACTCTCCCTTCTGGGACTTCCCTGCAAGGAGTTCAGGGAAAAATATAAAACCAAGGATTTCTGTATCTGGATGTTCTCCATGGAGGACAAAAAATCCATTGTGGACGATGTGTTCGGCAAGTTCCATGACATCTTCGGATTTTATCCGGAGTCCACAGGCTCCTACTACATGGACGCTGATCTGGTGAACTATATCAAGGAGACCTACCCCTCCGTGAAATGTGCGGTTGCTACCTGTTGGGAGGAAGGCCCCAAGGCATACCACACCTGCAACAATTCATGGTACACTTTTATGGACGGAGGCCCCTGGGCACCGTGGATTCCCTCCAAGGCAAACGTGCATGCACCTGCCGCCAACGAGGCGGAGGATTCCGGCATTGTGGCAATCCCGCACCTCTCAAGAGACCTGTTAGCGTGCTATGACGGAAACGGCTCCAACTTCGGAACCCATCCCCAGAACGTGCTGCGCGGCATGATCTACGATACCAAAACGTGGGAATATCCGTACCTGTATAATCTGATCGATCAGTACAGGGCGCTGGAAAAATACAACAACGGTTACGCTTACAACATGATGTTTGTGGGCCCCGGCTGGCTCAACAAAATGGGACGCTGGGAGGCGCCTTACGAGCTTTTAAAGAAGTCCTACGAGGACGGCATGGCATACTACGGAAAGCTGAAAAAGGAAGGCAAGCTCACCGATATGACCATGGCGGAGTTCGCGGATTATTACCGTGAGAAAAAGACCTACACAGAGCCGGAATGCGCACTCTGGAGAGATATTCTCTATGGCTCCGACAAGCAGCTTTTCTGGTACTGCGACCCTTATATGAGAGCCTGCGTCAACATGGATCAGGGCGGTGCAATCGTGGATCTGCGTCCCTACGCCGCAAAGCTGGAGTGGCCGGTGGGAATCGGAACCCCCCATGTGACCGATGCGTCCTATCCTTTCCTGATTCAGGAGAAGTACCGTGCTGGTTACTTCACCCACTATGCGGGAGAGGGAACCGTCAGAAGCGCAAAGCTGACCCACAACGGAGAGGAAGTGGATCTGTGTCTGTGCAGGACGAAGGCAGAGTTTTCGGAGGAAGTGATCGAGGGCGGAAAGAAGAAGCGTATCCTGACCCTGAAGCCTGTTGAAATTGAGTTTTCAGATCTGACCGTTACCCTGCAGACCAGAGTGATCTTTGAGGAGGGTTCTTCCAGGATCGGTATGGAGCGCCGGGTTCTTTCCATGAGCGATCCCGGGGCGAAGGTGGAGCTGAACGAGTATATGGTGGCATGCTACGGCACCACCGAGTATGCGGAGGATATGACCTCCCTGACATTGGGATGCAGAAAGGGAGCCGACGAGAAGGAGATCGACTATGCGTACAAGTGCCGCGAGGAGGAGCTGGACGGCGCGGATGAGGTATACTGTGTGCTGCCGCCGATCAAGACGAGAGTTGCCCTGTCAGCCGACAAGGAGCAGGCAAAGGGTTATGTAAAGGAAGGCTACGCATTCTCACCCATGTTTACATTGGGCTATATGACCACATTGGCAGATAAGGAGGTATTTACCACATGGCTCAGTCTGGAAAGGGAAAATTAAATTTCAGATGCCCGTCCTGCTTTATGAGGGATCTGGACATTGATATGTTCTACGACAAGGATAAGAAGGAGTATTACTGCCTGCGCTGCCAGTACACCGGCACGGAGGAGGATGTGTTAAAAAAGAATGAGATGGCGCGCTTCCGCTACGGCGCCATGATGAAACGTTTCACAGATTTTGACTGAGGGTGACGGCATGGAACAGGCTTTTATCAAGGGAATGGACATTTCCACACTGCTTGAGGTGGAGAAATGCGGCGGACGCTTTTTTGATGAAGGAAAAGAGGCGGATGCGCTGAGTATCTTAAAACGTTACGACATTAATGCGGTGAGACTGCGGCTCTGGAATGATCCTTATTCGGAGAAGGGGGAGGCCTACGGAGCGGGAACCAATGACCTGACGGTTACGATTGCGCTGGCAAAGAGAGCAAAGAGTCAGGGAATGCAGTTTTTGCTGGACTATCATTACAGCGATTTCTGGACGGATCCGGGAAAGCAGTTTGTGCCGAAGGCGTGGCGGGGAATGAACGTGGAGGAACTGGAGGAAGCGCTGTATACCTACACAAGGGATACGCTGCGGATCCTGAAGTGTGAGGGCGTCATGCCGGATCTGATTCAGATTGGAAACGAGCTCTCAAACGGTCTGCTCTGGCCGTACGGAAAGGTGCCGGAATATGATAATATTGCCCGCTTTGTCAGTGCCGGAATCCGTGGTGTGCGTGCGGTGGACGAGAAGGTTCCCATTATGATTCATCTGGACAACGGGGGCAACAACGAGCTGTACCGCAGGTGGTTTGACGAATACTGTAAGAGAGGGGAGGATTTCCAGATCATCGGACTTTCTTACTATCCCTTCTGGCACGGTACATTGGAGATGCTTACGGAGAACATGAAGGATATCGCCGCCCGTTACAAAAAGGATCTGATTGTGGCGGAGGTTTCCATGGGCTATACCATGGAGGACTATGCGGCGTATGAGAAGCTGTCCAAAGAGGAGAGAAAAGGGTACGCCACAAAGCCTGCCCTCGTGGAGAAAATCGAGTACCCCATGACAAAACAGGGGCAATGTGATTTCATGCAGGATTTCATGGAACGCATCAAACAGATCCCGGAGGGACGCGGCAAGGGCTTCTTCTACTGGGAGCCGGCGTGGATCCCGGTGCCGGGGAGCGGCTGGGCGACGGAAAGCTCCCTTGCCTACATAGAGGATCCGGGGCCCTGCGGAAATGAATGGGCGAATCAGGCGTTGTTTGATTATGACGGAAATGCACTTCCGGCGCTTGCCGTAATAAAAGAATTTGAATAATGAGTGTGCGGAAAGCTGCCGTCTGACAAAAGGTCGACGGCAGCTTTCTGTGTATTGCAGGAAATTACTCCATAATTTTCCTGCAATACACAGAGCCCTCCGGGCAGGAGCGCACTGCTCTCAAAACAATTTACAAAGCGCTAACAGAAGCAGTATCAGGCCGCCCACCCATGAGATGCTGCAGGAAAATTTCCCGGCAGCGCGGTTTCCCAGGAAGATACCGAAAAGGACGGCGGCACCCTCCACAACCAGAGAACAGAGAAAAACCAAAAGACAGCTTGCGTTGCCAAGCCCGGTGCCGAATCCTACGGCGCAGCCGTCCAGAGAGAGTGCAAGGGCGAGCATGGCAGCCTCCTTTGGGGAGAGGGTCTTGGAGTGGTCAGTATCCGCACATTGCGGATTGGCGTAGAGATTCAGCACGAAGCGGAAATTGCAGAAGGAAAACTGGATATTGCTGCTGATGGCGCCGTGCTTCTTGATAATCGATTTGGTAATGCCGTCCAGAAGCTTTGCAGTACCTAAGAGGAACAGGATCAGGAAACAGACGGTTCCGGTAAGCCACACGGGGATGCAGTCCTTTAGCAGGGAGCCCGTAAGGAGCGTTACCCCGATGGAGAGGCTGCACACACCGTCAAGGACCAGAATTGACAAAAACGGGATCCTGATCCTGTCCGTGCCGTAGGAAAATGCGGCGGCAAAGGCGTCCAGAGAAAGCGCAAGGGCGATGCAGAGCGCTTCAAAAAAGGAAACTGGGAAAGACAAGACGATCACCTTTTCTTTACTTACTGCATCATATTCCGCAAAAAAACAGTTGGTGACAGAATCGGAATTTTGGCTTACAATGGGATTTATAACAAAAATGGATTTTGACACAAACTCGCTATGCGCAAAAGACATGCGCAGAAATGGAGAGAAAAATGCGACTGTACGGAAGCGGTGAAATGGTCAGGGCAGGCTGCCATGACTGCCGGGGATGCTCCGCCTGCTGTCGGGGGATGGGCGATACGATCATACTGGATCCCCTTGACATCTACCGTCTGACGGGCTGCCTGAACGAAAGCTTTGAGGGGCTTTTGGCAAGCTGTGTGGGACTGCATGTGGAGGATGGATTGCTGTTGCCCCACCTGCGGATGAGAGAGGAGACGGAGAGCTGTTTCTTTTTAAATGAGGAGGGCAGATGCGCCATCCATGCGTTCCGACCGGGGCTGTGCCGGACATTTCCGCTGGGGCGCAATTATGACAACGGAGCGCTCACCTATTTTGTGGTGGAGGGGGAGTGCCCGCAGAAGAACCGGTCGAAGGTGAAGGTGGAGAAGTGGATCGACACGCCGGATTTTGAAAAGAACCAAGCCTTTCTGGTCCGGTGGCACTATTTTGTAAAGGAGCTTCGCCGGAGGGCGGCGCAGATGGGGGAGGAGGAGAGAAAAAGCGAGAATCTCCGCTATCTGCAGCTTTTCTATCTGATGCCCTACGACAGGGAGAGAGATTTTTACAGCCAGTTTGAGGAACGGCTGGGAAATGGAGGAAAGCATGAACAAAGCAATTTTGACCATCGATGACATTGCATCCGAGAACACGCCCGCAGTGGTGGATTATCTGTGCGAAAAAAAGATCACGGCAGTGATGTTTGCGGTGGGCGAGAATGTGGAGAAGCATTATGAGCAGGCAGTCTATGCGCTGCAAAAGGGAATGATCATCGGAAATCACAGCTATTCCCATCCCGGTTTCAGCGGTATTTCCATGGAAGAATGCGTGGAGCAGATCGAGCGGACGGAGGAGATCCTTGACAAGCTTTACCGTGACGCGGGGGTGGAGAGAAAGTATAAGCCCTTCCGTTTTCCCTACGGTGACAAGGGGGGAGACAAGCATGCAGCCCTGCAGGAGCTGTTCAAAAAGAAAGGGTTTGACAAGCTCTCGGATGATGCGATCACCTATCCGTGGTATCTGGAGAGCGGCGCCCATGAGGATATTGACACCTTCTGGACTTTTGACTTTGCGGAATACCGGATCAGACCCGGCGCGGACTTTACAGAGGAGACGGTGTTTGAGCGGATGAACGACATGACGCCGGGCGTGGGTGCACCCTTGCTTAAGGAGGGCAATTCCCATATCCTTCTTCTGCATGCCCATGACGATACGGAGAAGATGGTGCCGGAATATTACAGATTGTTCCTTGATTATGCCATAGAAAAGGGTGTGGTGTTTGATGAGCCTGCCTTCGTGGGAAGATAGCGGAAAACAGGAAAAGAAATGCGCAACAGCTTAGGTTGTTGCGTGTTTTTTTATGCGCTTTGTGAATAGCTTTTTTCCTTCCCGTTTGCTATACTCTTATTACGAACAACCGATTGCGCAACGGGGATTGCGCGGATTAAAGCGGACGGGAAGTGCGCAGAAATGGAGGGAAAATGAAAAGATCCGGATTGAGGAGGGCAACAGGGATCCTGTTGGCAGCCGTGTTTGTTTTATGCCAATTTATGGGGGATGGCAATGAGATCACGGCGCATGCAAAACAGACAAATGTGTTTTCGGAGGATTTTGAGAATGTGACCTATGCGGGGAATGTGCTCAACGATCATCTGACGGTGGAAACGGAAAATGTGACATGGGAGGTAAAGTCAGATCAGTGGGCGGCAAACAATAAAACCAACTTTCTGAATCTTTCCAATGACACATCCGAGGCGTTGTCTTTCAGCGTGACGGCAACCGTAGCGGCAGAGGCTGGAACCTATCAGGCATCCTGGAAGTCGGAGGGAGATGCGTCGGAGAGCGGTCTTTCGGGACAGCTTGCCACGGAGGACAAAACGGTGACGAGTGATGCGGTTGCCATTACGACCACAGGCTGGGATGTGTGGAGCACGCTCACCACGGAGGAGATCGAGCTGACGGAGGCAGGCACGCTGGTGCTTACCATAAGCGGAACCGTTCCTGCCGGTTACTGGGGAAAGCTGGACGATATCACCATCAGTAAGATCACGGAAGATGGTGAGGACGGCGGCTCAGGCGGGGACGGCGACGACGGAGAGACGGTTACGCCTGTGGAGGCTGGGATCCTGATCGACCGTGTGACCGGCATGGGTGATGACTTTATCAAGGGCGTGGATGTGTCCTCCTATCTTGCGGAGGTGGACAGCGGTGTCACGTTCAAGGATTTTTCGGGCAATACGCTGAGCCGGGCAGGATTCTTCGGACTCCTCAAGGAGAGTGGTGTCAATTATGTGAGAATCCGTGTGTGGAACAACCCTTATGACGGGAACGGAAACGGCTACGGAGGCGGAAACAATGACCTTACAAAGGCAGTAACTATGGGAAAGCTTGCCACGGAGGCGGGCATGCGGGTGCTGATCGATTTCCATTATTCGGATTTCTGGGCGGATCCCGCAAAGCAGTCTGCGCCCAAGGCGTGGAGCGATTACAGTGTTGAGGAGAAGGAAACAGCGATTGCGGACTTTACCAGGAGTTCCCTGCAGACCCTTCTGGACGCCGGTGTGGACGTGGGTATGGTACAGGTGGGAAATGAGACCACGGGCGGGCTCTGCGGTGAGACGGACTGGAGCAATATCTGCAAGCTGATGAATGCGGGCAGCAGCGCCGTGCGTACGGTGGCAGCCTCCTACGGACGGGAGATCAAGGTGGCGCTTCACTTTACAAACCCGGAGAAATCGGGGCGGTATGCGTCCATTGCATCCACCCTTTTCACTAACAGCGTGGACTATGATGTGTTTGCAAGCTCCTACTATCCGGTCTGGCACGGCACGCTGGGCAACCTGACTTCCGTATTGAAGAATATTGCGGACACCTACGGAAAAGAAGTGATGGTGGCGGAGACCTCTTACGCTTATACCTATGAGGACGGCGACGGACATGAGAATACGGTGCTGGAGGGCAAAGCAGGTCTGTCCATGCAGTATTCCGTGTCGGTGCAGGGACAGGCAAAGGAAGTCCGGGATGTGATGCAGGCAGTTGCCAATGTGGGCGATGCCGGTATCGGCGTCTTTTACTGGGAGCCGGCATGGATTCCGGTGGCGGTGTATGACGCACAGGCGGACAATGCTGCCGAGGTGCTTGCCTCCAACAAGGAGAAATGGGAGCAGTACGGCTCCGGCTGGGCATCTGTCCATGCGGGAGAATATGAGAGCGATGCGGCGCAGTGGTACGGCGGCTCCGCAGTGGATAATCAGGCATTGTTTGACTTTTACGGAAACCCGTTGGAGTCCCTTAAGGTGTTCCGCTATGTGGATACCGGAACCACCTGTGAGAAAAAGGTGGAATCGGTGGAGAGCCCGGTCAGCGTGACGGTGCTTGAAAATGAGGCGGAAACCGTTTCCCTGCCGGGGACGGTAACGGTTACCTACAATGACGGCAGCGAGGGTGTGACTGCGGTGAACTGGGATGCAGAGGCGCTTGCGGCGGCAATCCGGTCGGGAGCGGGCAGCTATACCATAAACGGAACTGCAAATGTGGACGGAGAGAACTACGCCGTGATCTGTATTCTCAAGATCGAACCTGCAAACCTGCTGGTCAATCCCGGTTTTGAGGAGGGAGCGGCATTCGGCTGGACGGTTACGGGAGAAGGCGCGACCATCAAGCAGGCGGGAAATGACTGCAGAAACGGAAGTTATGCGCTTCATTTCTGGTACGGCTCTGACTTTTCCTACAAGGCAGTCCAGACCGTGACGCTGGAGCCCGGTACCTATGTGCTGAGCGCTTATCTGCAGGGCGGAGATGCAGGCGAGGGAGATTCCTTCTGCCTGTTTGCGGACTGCGGGGAGATTGAGGACGGCGCCCACACCTACACGGCGGGCGCTATGCCGACTAAATGGGCAGAGTGGAAAAATCCTGTCATTTCGGACATCGTAATCACGGAAACCACCACGGTCACGGTGGGTGTGGAGGTATCTGCAACAGGGGGCGCATGGGGAACCTGGGACGATTTTTATCTCTACCGCGTGACGGAGAAGGAAACGGAGGACGGCGGCATCACCGTGGAGGTCACTCCCGTGACGGCATCACCCGTAAGCAAGAGCAGTGTGAACTGGAGTGAGGTGCAGAAGAAGCTCAGGGAGCTGCCGGAGGAGACCGTGAACGTGGTTGTCGGCAACAGAAGGGCTGCGGTGCCTCTGGAGGCTTGCAGACTTCTGGCGAAGAAGAACGGAACGCTTGCCCTGCATACCGGAACCGGCATTGCAATCAGTCTGGAAGGGAAAAATATAAAGGAAGAGCCGAAGGCGCTGCAGATCCGCGTGACCGAGACGGTGAAGCTGTCCGACGAGGCGGTGAAGAAGCTATCGGAGGAGGCGATTGCTTACCGCGCATTCCGTGTGGAGGCAGACACCTTATCGGGCGAAGAGAGCCGTTTCGGCATGGGAATCCACCTTGCACTGGGAGCTGAGAACGCAGGAAAGACTGCGAAGCTCTACCGGATGGAGGAAACCACAGGTGAATGGATCCTGTCGGGCATATTCAATATCACAGACAGCGGTCAGGCAATGTTTGCGTGGTGCGGCAATGCGGATTATATTGCGGTAGTGGAAAAATAGGGAAACAAAAAGGTCTTTGCAGAAATGCAGAGACCTTTTTTGTATCACAGGAAATTACCTCGTAACTTTCCTGTGATACAAAAGCCCTCCGGGCAGGATTCTTTTTTATCATATATATGATTCTGTTATCGGGCTGTGCTTCCCGCAGGGTGCCGTGGAAGCTCTGCTCACAAACTGGGCGCGCAGCAGGGTCTTACTGATGGAGACCTTGTTGATGAGGGATTCCAACGTGAAATAGCCGCTCTTGCCAAGCTCGATACGATCCTGCCGCACTGTGGTCAGGGGCGGCGTCAGGTGCGCGGAGATGGGCAGATCATCGAAGCCCACCACGCTGATGTCATCCGGCACGGAAAGTCCGCGTTTTGTGCACTCCGTGATCACACCGGAGGCGATCAGGTCGTTGCCGCACATGATGGCGGTGGCACCTGCCTCCAAAAAATTGGGAACATGGTACTTGGCGGAATCCGCCACGTAGTAGCCGTATGCCATCAGATCCGCCTCGGGGGTAATGCCGTGCGCCTCCATGCTGGTGACAAATGCCTGATGTCTTTGATCGGAGACCATGGAGTTTAGGGAGCCGTTCAGGAAAGCGATTTTTCTGTGTCCCAGACTCACTAGATGCTCCACCGCCATGTCGATGCCCTCGAAGTTGTCGGTGGCAACGGAGCCCACGCTGGGATTCAGGCGGATGTAGTTATCGAAGAGAGCGGTGGGGATGTTGGTGGAGGCAAGCTGCGCCATCCAGTCGTCGTGGAGGGCGAAACCCACCAGAAAGGCTCCCGAAAATCCGTTCTTCAGCATATAGGTATCATACTTTTCGGTATTCTGGAAGGCAGGGGTGATGGGGATCACGGACACATCCCATTTATCCCGGTAAGCCGCCTGCTTGAAGCCCAGAATAATCTCGTATCCGAACTGGTTCACCGTCTCGTAATCCATATTCTCGATAAAAATGCAGAGTTTTTTATGCTCCTCCTTTTTCATGCGCTTGGTGGTATAGCCCATCTCCACAGCGGTGTCAAGCACAAGCTGGCGGAGTTCTTCACTGATATCACTGGCACCGTTCAACCCTTTTGAAACCGTGCTGACGGATATTCCCAGCCGGTTTGCAATATCTTTTATGGTTGCCATATACATCACCTCTGTTTTATTCTTGTGTAATTCTTTCGATTCACATGTTTCCAGTATAAAAGGTAACGGGTAAGTATGCAAGCAGCAATCTGCATAAACACATTTTTTCGAAAAAAATAGAAGAATTGATTTGTTGAAAATACACAAAAACGGCTTGAAAAAAACAGTAAAAAGAGAGAAAGCTGATATAAAACAGCGCAAAGTGTTGACAAAACAGGCGGTAAAGTGTTAAAACTAAGTCAGGAACGAAAAATCACGAAAAAACCTAAGGTTTTGGAAGCAGAGGACAGAAGTGAAAGAGAAGGTATTGACCAGAGGTGCGGGAATATTGTTGCCGGTAGCGAGTCTGCCATCGGATTACGGAATCGGCACATTGGGAAATGCAGCTTACAGCTTTATCGATCTGCTGGTGGATCTGAGACAGAAGTATTGGCAGGTGCTTCCGATAGGCCCCACGAGCTTCGGAGACAGTCCGTACCAATCCTTTTCCGCTTTTGCGGGAAACCCGTATCTGATTGATCTGGGTACGCTGGTGAAGGAAGGACTTCTCACCGGAGAGGAGATAGCAGAGTACGACTGGGGCGGAGATGAGGATGACATCAATTACGCCGCGCTCTTTGAAAACCGCTTCCGCATTCTGCAAAAGGCGTTCGGACGATTTGACCGGAAGGGAAAAGAGTTCAGACGGTTCTGCGAGGAGAAGGACGGCTGGTTGCATGAGTATTCTTTTTTCATGGCGCTGAAAACGTTTTCTGGCAACAGGGAATGGCTCCAGTGGGAACCGGGATTAAGAAACCGGGATCCGGTTATATTGAAAGAGTATGAGGATATGCTGGCGGATCAGATCGTGTTCTGGAAGTTTTGCCAGTTCAAATTTTTTGAACAGTGGGGCAGACTTAAGAAATACGCAAACGCAAGAGGAATCCTGATCATCGGGGATGTTCCCCTGTATGTGGCGCTCGACAGCGCCGATGTATGGGCGCACAGAGAGACCTTCCAGCTGCAGGAGGACGGAACGCCGAAGGTGGTGGCGGGATGTCCGCCGGATATGTTTTCAGAATCCGGTCAGTGCTGGGGCAGTCCCATCTATGAGTGGGATGTGATGGAGCGGGACGGCTTCTCCTGGTGGCGGCGCCGGATCGCAGCAATCACGGCACTCTATGACATCCTGCGGATCGATCACTTCATCGGAATTGTCAGGTATTACGCCATACCTGCGGAGAATCTCTCCGGGAAGGGCGGCCGATGGGTCAAGGGTCCGGGCAGGAAGCTGATGGATGTCATAGAGGAAGCAGCGAAGGACAGGGTGGTGATCGCCGAAAATCTCGGGATTTCCGTTCCCGGGGCGAAAAAGCTGATGGCGAAAGCCGGATGGCCCGGACTCAAGGTTTTACTTTTTGCCTTTGACGGCAATACGGCAAATGAACATCTGCCGCACAATTACACGGAGACCGGCTGCGTGGTATATGCGGGAACCCATGACAATGACACGGTGGTCGGGCACTTCAGGGACAATACGGAATATGAACTGGCGTTTCTCTACGAATATCTGGGTATCCACAGCAAGGAGGAGATACCGGATGCACTGATCAGACTGGCGTATTCTTCCATAGCGGATGTGGTGATCATCCAGATGCAGGATATCCTGAAGCTGGGAAATGAAGCCCGGATGAACCTGCCCAGCACGGTGGGGGAAAACTGGAGATGGCGTTTCAAAAAGGACGGTCTGACGGAGGAGAGAAGGGCGTGGTTAAGAACGCTGGCGACCATATACCGGCGGTGAGAACGGTATAAGATGTGGAAACACATTTTATATAGATGCAAAAAACGTATCAAAGAAAAAGGAGAGGAAAGAAATTATGAAGAAGAAAGTTTTATCGTTACTGATGGCAACTGCCATGGTAGCATCTCTGGCAGGATGCGGCGGCAATGCTGCAAACACAGACGGAAACAACAGCTCTGCAACAGACGGAAACAACAGCTCTGCACCGAACAAGGAGAGCTCCGCTACAGATGGTGCAGGAAATACGGGCACGGATGTAAGAGATGTTGCACTGACCGTATGGTCTCCTTCCGAGGATCAGTCCGACGAGTGGGGTAACTGGCTGGGAACCATGTGCGACAAGTTCAACGAGGCACATCCCGAGTGGAATATTACCTTCACCTACGGTGTATGCGCAGAGGGAGATGCAAAGGCAACCATAACGCAGGATGTAGAGGCGGCAGCAGATGTGTATATGTACGCAAACGACAATCTGCCCGAGTTGGTTGCAAACAATGCAATTGCAGAGCTGGGCGGCTCCACTCTTGATTACATCAATAGCGAGATTCCCCAGTCCCTGATTGATTCCGTAACCATTGACGGCGCTGTATACGGTATTCCTTATGCGGCAAACGGCTGGTATATGTACTACAACAAGAGTCTGCTGAGCGAGGATGACATCAAGAGCTTTGAGGCAATGCTGGAGAAGGGTAAAGTGGCATTCCCCATTGCAAACGGCTGGTATAACGCTGCTTTCTATATTGCAAACGGCTGTTCCTTCTTCGGAACCGGTACCGATGAGGCGGCGGGGATTGATTTGAACGGGGATAAGGCAGTTGCAGTGACCGATTATCTGGTGGATCTGGCAGCAAACCCTAATTTCGTATATGACAATGCGGGAGAAGGTCTTGCGGGCATGGCTGACGGCTCTGTTGTGGCAATCTTCGGCGGTGACTGGATGTACAATGATGTTGTGAAGGCAGTCGGCGAGGAGAACGTGGGCGCGGCTCAGCTTCCCACCGTAAACATTGGCGGCGAGGACAAGACCCTGAAGGCATTCTTCGGTTCCAAGGCAATCGGTGTAAACCCGAACTGTGATGACATGGAAGTGGCTGTTGCACTGGCAGCTTACCTTGGCGGCGAGGAGGCACAGCTTGCTCACTACCAGATGAGAAACATCATCCCTGCAAACCTGAAGCTGATGGAGGATGAGGCCGTGAAGTCCAACGTGATCGCAATGGCTTCCGCTTCCTGCATCGCAAATACCTCCTTCATGCAGCCGTTCTGCGCTGCTATGGGCAATTGGTGGTCACCTGCAGAGAACTTTGGTAAGTCCATTATGTCCGGCGAGGTTACACATGACAATGCGGCAGAGAAGACCGAGAGCTTCAATGCATCCGTAAACGGTTCTGTAGTAGACTAAGTTTTATAAGCAAAGTAAAATTTCAGGGGATTTTCGGCAGGGCTTGCGCCCTGTCGGTATCCCTTGTTATAATGAAGAAAATATCCATCATTGCAGTCTTTGGCTGAAGGAGGGCATGCGCATGAGCGACAGCAAGCGAGCCGAAAAGAGAAAAAAGGGAAAAGAATTTGCAACGCCGTACACGCTTATGGCGGCTTTGAAAAAAGGGGATATCGCCACCAGACTTTCTTTCATCATTTGCGGTGCGGGAAACATTATTTACAGACAATTCATCAAGGGACTGATCTTCCTTGGGATAGAAGCCCTCTATATCTACTATCTGGTAACCAAGGGACTCCATGATCTTTCCATGCTGCCAAGCCTTGGCTGGAGAGAACAGCAGAAGACATGGAATGAAGCAAAGGGTTTTTATGAGTATACTGCCGGAGACAACTCTGTGCTTATCCTGCTCTGGGGTGTGGTTGCAGTATTCTTGACATTCATGTTCATTCTTTTCTGGATTGGGCAGGTGAAGAGTGCATATAAGGCACAGTGCCTGACAAAGCAGGGAAAGCATGTGAACAGCTTCTGGGAGGATATCAGGGATCTGTTTAACGGCAACCTGCAGAATCTTCTGATGTCCATTCCCATGACAGGTATCATCGCATTCACTATCCTGCCCCTGATCTTCATGATCAGCATGGCGTTTACCAACTATAGCAAGGTGGGCGATCATCTGGTGCTGTTTGACTGGGTGGGGCTTGTTAACTTCAAGAAGGTACTTAGTTTCAGTGATTCCATCGGACAACAATTCTGGTCGGTACTGGGATGGACTTTGGTCTGGGCAGTGCTTGCAACCGGACTTAACTATATACTGGGAATGATCCTTGCAATCGTAATCAACCGCAAGGGAACCAGATTCAAGAGCTTTTGGCGGTTCTGCTTTATTCTTTCTATTGCGGTTCCGCAGTTTGTATCGCTGCTGATCATGCGGACCATGTTCAGCCAGCAGGGCGCGGTCAACGTTCTTTTACAGAAATGGGGACTGATAAGCAGCCCGATTCCTTTCTGGACGGACACCACATGGGCACGGTGCATGGTTATCATCATCAACCTCTGGGTCGGCATTCCCTACACCCTGATGCAGGCCACCGGTATCCTGCAGAATATTCCTTCCGAGCTGTATGAGTCGGCGAAGGTGGACGGCGCCAATGCCGTTGTTACATTCTTCAAGATCACGCTGCCGTACATGATGTTCGTCATGACGCCGTATCTGATCACACAGTTTACCGGAAACGTGAACAACTTCAACGTTATCTTCCTTCTGTCCGGCGGCGCGCCTACTCCGGTCGGTAACTCCGCAGGAAAGACGGATCTTCTGGTTACATGGCTGTATAAGCTGACAGTCGATCAGCAGTACTTCAATCTGGGCTCCGTCATCGGTATCATGACCTTCGTGGTGCTGGCGATCGTAGCGCTTGTGACCTATCGGAATACCGCATCATATAAGGACGAGGAGGGATTCCAATAATGAAAAGAAAAGAAAAATCCGCAAAAACAAGAAAGGTTGTTGTCAATACACTGGTGCATGTTCTGCTGACGCTGCTTGCCGTGATCTGGCTGTTCCCCATTTTCTGGGTGATCCTGACCAGCTTGCGGGCGGAGCCGGGCTCCTACACCAACACCTTCTTCCCAAAGGGGTATACGTTTGCAAACTATGTGAAGCTGTTTACGGACAGGGGCATCCTGAACTTTCCACAGATGTTTAAGAACACCTTCATCATTGCAATCTTTTCCTGCCTGATCTCGTCCTTTATGGTGCTTTGCGTATCCTACTGTATGTCGAGACTGCGTTACAGATTCCGCAAGAAGTTTATGAACCTTGCCATGATCCTGACCCTGTTTCCGGGCTTTATGTCCATGGCGGCTACCTACTATATCCTGAAGGCGCTGGGACTTTCCGAGGGCGCCATGATCCGCGTGGCACTGGTGATGGTTTACTCAGGCGGTGCGGGACTTGGCTTCTATGTGGCGAAGGGATTCTTCGATACCATCCCGAGAGCGCTGGATGAGGCGGCATTTCTGGACGGCGCTACCAAATGGCAGGTATTTACCAGAATCACAATACCTCTGAGCAAGCCGATTCTGGTATATACGGTTCTGACCTCCTTCATGGCACCCTGGACGGATTTCATCTTTGCGAAGGTAATCTGCCGTGCGGAGAGCCAGTATTACACGGTTGCAATCGGACTGTGGAAAATGTTGGAGAAGGAGTATATCAACCAATGGTATACGAGCTTTGCGGCGGGAGCTGTGTGCATCTCCATTCCCATTGCCATCGTATTTCTGCTGACCCAGCGGTTCTATGCGGACGGTATGTCCGGCGCGGTGAAGGGCTAGGAAAGCCGGAGAGAATAAAGAAAAGCATAAAAGAAAAGGAGCGGGAATTTATGAAAAAGAAATTGCTGATTCTCCTTTGCATACTGGGCATGGCATCCGCCATGCCCGGCTGTGCATCAGGGGGAAATGTGCCGTCGCAGGGCACGGAGAGCAGCGTGACGGACACGTTTGCGCAGGAGGAGACAACCTCCGGAGCACTCTATGGGGAGGCGCTTCCCGTGGATGTGCCGGACGATAAGTACAGAACCTTCTACGAGGTTTTCGTGTACTCCTTCTATGACAGCGACGGCGACGGGATCGGGGATCTGAACGGGCTTGTGGAGAAGTTAGATTATATAAACGACGGCGACGATGCCACTGCCACGGATTTAGGCTGCAACGGTATCTGGCTTATGCCGATCATGCCGTCCCCTACCTACCACAAATATGATGTGACGGACTATATGGCGATTGATACCAAATACGGCACCATGGAGGATTTCGACCGCTTTATGGCGGCGTGTGAGGAGCGCGATATCCATGTGCTCATCGACCTTGTGATCAACCACACCTCCTCGAAGCATCCATGGTTTACCCAGGCGGTTTCCTATCTGCAGGGACTTGGAGATGGAGAGCCCTCCGCAGAGGACTGCCCATACATAGACTACTACAATTTTGCGAAGGAGAAGAAAGCGGGCTCATGGTATCAGGTGCCCGGCACGGACTGGTATTACGAAGCACCGTTCTGGAGCGAGATGCCTGATCTGAATCTGGCAGACGAGAAGGTGAGGGCGGAGATCGCAGACATCACGCAGTTCTGGCTGGATAAGGGAGTGGAGGGATTCCGCCTTGACGCTGCCAAGGAGTATGTTTCCGGCAATACGGGAGAGAATGTGGAGATCCTGCGCTGGCTGAACGATACGGTGAAGAGTCAGAAGGAGGATGCTTATATAGTGGCGGAGGTATGGTCGGATGTTGCAACCTATGCACAGTATTATGAGAGCGGCATCGACAGTACCTTTGACTTCCAGTTTGCTTCCCAGGACGGCATCATAGCAAAGAGCTTGAACGGCAGCGGCAACCAGAATGCCGTGACCTACGGAACCGCAGCGGCAGCCATCGGTAAGAAGCTGGCGGCATACAACGAAAATTATATTGACGCGCCCTTCTACACCAATCATGACATGGGGCGCAGCGCGGGATATTACGCGGGAGACAGCAGCACGGAAAAGACCAAGATCGCACAGGCGATGAACCTGCTTATGAACGGAAATGCCTTTCTGTATTACGGCGAGGAGCTTGGCATGAAGGGCTCCGGCAAGGATGAAAATAAACGCGCCCCCATGCAGTGGAGCAGTGATGCCTTAGAGGCGGGCATGTGCAGGGGACCTGCGGATATGGATGCCGTGAAGATGAAGTTCGGAAGCCTTGCGGAGCAGGAGGCGGATCCCCTGTCCGTATACTGTTATGTGAGGGATGTGATCCGGGTGCGGAATGCGTTCCCTGAGATTGCCAGGGGAGAGGTGACTTACCTTTCAGATGTGTCGGATGAGCAGCTCTGCGTGCTGAAAAAGACATATCAGGGCAAGGAATTGTTATTGATCTACAATCTGTCCGGAGAGACGAAAACACTGGATAAGACGCAGCTTACGCTGGATGGAGCGGCCTTGGGCGATATGACACTTTGCACGGCGCTTCTGACCGGGGAGGAGCTGCCCGAGGAGGATGGAAGCAGTCTGACGGTTCCGGCTTACGGAGTGGTGATCTACCGGTAAACAGAGAAAAATCGAAGCCCCACAGGGGGGAACCTGTGGGGCCTCGATTTGTGTAAAAGGGGAATTCTTCCGGAATTGCTAATTAGCAGCCTTGACATCTCTATCAAGACAAGATTTATTGTAAACTATAATTCGACATTTGTCTACAACAATATTGCGCATAAATAAAAATATATTAGCTCATAACCGGATTTGGTCGACAATGATCGACAAAAATCGCGGAAAGAATCGAAAACATCTTGCTTAATTCTCATAGTAAGCGCGTTCCATAGCTAATTCTTCGGGCAATTCGCTTCCACTGTTTTCCACACGTTTCTCCAAAAGCGCCAGCTTGTGGAGCTGCTGGGTGCGTTGTACAGAGAAATGCTCCAACGTTTCCTTGTAGATCGGATTGCCCTGCAGGGCATCGCGGGTCTGCCTGGCAAAAGGACAGTAGGCGAACAGAATGGAGCGGGCGGGCTTTGTCAGCCTCGGGGAGCCTGTGCTCTCAAACAGGATGTAGGTGATATAATCCCGCACAAACATTTCCTTGAAGCTTCCTCTCGCCTTTTGCAGCGCCGCCTTGAGCCGCTCCTTGGCGTCCGCAGAAAGGTCGTGGTTTTTCCGGTAAAACTGTATGTAGTCAAAATATTCGCTGGTGAGAGAACGCTCGGAAACATCGTTCCAGCGGGCACCCTGAATACGCTTGCACATTTCCCAGCGGTATTCGCCGGTCAGACGTACGACGGCGGAACGCAGATCCTCCAGATAGAAGATGGGGAGCATCATACGCGCCGGTGTGGTACGGCGTTTGCCCTCAATTTCCTGCCACATGACACCACGGGTTCCCACGCAGGGCATGAGAATGAAATCCGGGAGCACCCGCACATGGAAGAACTCCTTGGGGATGCCGGCGGCAGTGTTGGTGTAAACGTATTCGCGGTAGAAGGCGTCAAAGTCCACCTTTTCCACATCGTCTAACAGCTCGCAGATCGCGGATGCGGAGACATAGGAGGTGTCCGCATGCTTTAACATGTTGTGGTCTGAAAAGACGGGACAGAAGGTGGAGATACGGCCGAATGCTATTTTGTTCACGCTGGGGAACATATTCTCAAGCTCATATTCCACACGCTTTTTCATGTCGCCGGAAAGAGCCGTCTCCTCGGCGGCAGTGATCTTACCCGTAACCTTCTGGGAGTGGAGATACTCGGAGTAGTCCTGATCGAACTCGTTGCGGCTGGGGCCTTTCTTTCCGGCAAGGATGGCAAGAAGCCAGTCGTAGAAGGTATAGACCCGGTCGTTTGCAGATTTTGCCAGCCTGTCCGCAAGTCCTGCCAGACATACGGCGTTCTCCACTCCCGCAAGCTCCTCGTCCGCATAGCCGAAGTAGAGGAACATGCGCACGGGCAGGGGAATCTCATGATCCTCTGCCGCCTTGAAAAAAACTGCGGCGTACAATTTGTAGAAGGCGGCGGCAATCCGCTGACGAAGAAGTCTGGCAGAGTCATCGGTGGCGTTGGGATCGGCCAGCGACCGATACTGGTTGATCAGCTTTGTAAAGTCGGAACGCATTTCATCGGACGCACCCGCATAAGCGAGAATGGCGGAGAGGGATCCCTTCAACTGCTCCAGTGTGTTTTGGGATGCACCGTCAGCATCGGAGGCATTACCCTGCTTTGCGGCGTCGCCCACTGCCGACAGTTTGAGCATGGACTTGAAGTCCGCGATCCGCTGTCCCAACAGGACACGGTCCGCACAGGGGGATTCCGAAACCAGACGGATCATGCCGTTCATGCGCTCCACAATGGAGGCGGCGTCTGCATTCTCCCTGCTTAATTTTGGGAAAAGCGCGGTGCAGAAGCCGAACAGATCCTCACCCCTGCCGTCAAGGTACAGGGAGAGCGCCTGCTTCTGGTATTCCGCCAGCCCGTCAAACGCCGACAGGACACGGCGGTACTCCCCGCATGCGCCGGCAAACAGACCCGTCAGCACGGCGGGCTCCCCGGAAAGCACGGCGGCGTTCGGGGAAGTCAGGATGCGCTGTATGCCCTCGTAGAAAGCGGACGAAAACAGCTCCTCCGGTGAATCCTCATCCAGAGGCGCAAACTCGGGAAGCCCCTGCGGAATCTGCGGCTTCTGCTGATTGCGCGCACAGCATGCGGTATAGAAAGCATAGTCCTGGGTGAACGCGGTGTAGAGATTGCTGCAATAGAGCTGTGTGAGCTCGTGTGCACGCAGCAGGGAATCTCCCTGTCTGAAAGCGGAGCGGGAAAAAAGAACCGCATAGTCGGCGTTCTCCGTAAAGAGCAGCTCCAGCGCGGAGAGTCCGCAGCAGGGATATGCCATCACCGAGGAGTCCTCAAGCGCGGTGCAGGAGGTTGCGTGCAGATCGCTGTCTGCCTCGCAGATGCCTGCTACATCTCCCTTGCCGATGGTGTACCGCCCGCCGGGGAAAGAAATTTCAAAACTGCCCTTTAAAATAAGATATAACTGCTTTACGGGGTCCTCTGTCTGAAACAGGGTGCTCCCCTTTGTGATTGTAATTGCTCCCATAAAAACCTCCTTATATATTGCCCCTTTCTTTATTATACCCTTGCGTTCGACGGAATACAACTAAAAGCTTCCCTCGGTACTTTACATTTGCCGAAATTATGTTACAATAGAAAATACATGAGTGTCATTTTTTTTACGGGGGTAGTTACGGTTGGAAGAGGATATTGAATACAGACGAAAAATGATCAGACGATACCGGGATGACGTAGAACCGTTGCTCCGCTATCTGCCGTGGCTGGAGGAGAAGAAGGGACGGAGTGTCAGCTCCTCTTATACAGGAGAGGATCTGGCGGCACATTCCATGTCTTTTCCCGTTTACGACAGTACCCTGATGGGATTTGTCAGGGCGGTGCAGCAAACGAAGCTTCTGGACAGGAACTATGTGTATGTTTACACCAGATACCGCATGCGGACTGCCGCTGACGAGCGGGCGCAGATTGAGCGGGCGGATACCCGCAACATGGAGGTGCTGACAGGCGTGCTGTCAAAGTACGTTCTGGGCGGCATGACAAAAGGATATCTGTGGCCGGAGGCGGTGGAGGAGGGGATTTTCCTCGCTGTGCTCAAAAGGTTCAAGAAATTGTTTGAAATGTGGGATCAGTCCGCAGAAAGTCAGGGGAAACAGGAGTAAGGTATGGGCGAGAAGTCATTACAGAAAAAAAAATATATATTGGAGACTGCACGCAAGGTCTTTATGGAGAAGGGCTATAAAGATGTGACCATGAAGGATATTGTGGAGGCGTGCGATATCAGCCGGGGCGGTCTGTACCTGTATTTTTCCGGGACGGCGGAGATCTTTCTTGAGGTGCTGCGCATGGAGACGGAGGAGACGGACGATGTGTTCTCCGACAGGATCAAGGAGGATGCGACGGCGACGGATATCCTGACCTTGTTTTTGAAGGAACAGATGAAGGAGCTTCTGAGAAAGAAGAACAACCTGACCGTGGCGACCTACGAATATTATTTTGGAGAGAATGTTCCCCCGAGGGAAAATATCCTGAAGAAGCAGTTTGATTCCGCGGTCAAGATCATTGAGAAGCTGATCGAGGCGGGCGTGGAGAACGGAGAGTTCTACTGCGAGGATTGCAGGGCCATGGCGCGCAATATTATGTTTGTGCTGGAAGGTCTGAAGATTTCCGCACATACGATCGGTATTTCGGCGGAGCTGGTGGACGAGGAGCTGCTCTTTATTTTGCGTGAGTTGGGAATTGATGAATAAAGATGAAAAGAGTCCCGGGGGTCAGTGCCTTGGGACTTTTTTTGCACACGGCAATTTGTGCCGCCTGCGGAACGAAGGAGATTGATAATGATAGAACATGTGATTGAAATGGATCTGCCGGTAGGCGAACGGTTTGCCATCAGGAAAAACCGCATCTGCCATATGGAGGACAACGGGCATCTGGGAAGGGTATCCATTGTCTCGGGAATCCACGGCGATGAGCTGGAGGGGCAGTATATCTGTTATGAGGTGGCGAGGAGGATCGCACTGGAGCCGGAGGCGTTAAAGGGGATTGTGGACATATATCCGGCCCTGAATCCGCTCGGTATCGACATGTCACACCGCAATATCCCGAAACTGGAAATGGATATGAACCGCATGTTCCCCGGGGACAGGAAGGGGGATATGTTTGAGCGCGCCGCCGCTGCGGTGGTGGAGGATCTGATAGGCTCCGACATCTGCATCGATGTGCATGCCAGCGATATATTTGTGCGGGAGATCCCGCAGGTGAGGGTCAGCGAGGAGTTTGCGGAAAGACTGCTTCCCTTTGCAAAGCTGATGAATGTGGATATGATCTGGATGAACGCCACCGCCACGGTTCACGAGGCGACACTGGCGCACTCCATGAACGTGCTGGGCGTGCCCACCATGGTGCTGGAGATGGGACTTGGCAACAGCATTAACCGCGCCTACGGCAATCAGGTGGTGGACGGCATTTTTAACCTGATGCATGAGATGGGGCTTTGGACGGGCGAGGTCGGGACGGTACAGATGCCCGCCATCTCCAGCGACGGCGAGGTGGAGTTTATCAGAAGCGACGATTACGGCATCTTCCTGCCGGGCATCGAGCACAATCACTTTGTGCGCAAGGGAGATGTGATCGGAGAGCTGGTGGATCCCTATTTGGGACAGCAGAAATGCTGCTTCCGGGCAGGAAGGGACGGTCTTGTCTTCACCCTGCGCTCCTATCCGGTGGTCTATCCGGGAGATCTGATCGCCAGAATCCTGACCGGAATTAAGTAGAGGAGGCAACCTATGTTTACAAGAGAGATTTATTCGCTGCATTCCACCTACAGGGAAGATATGTCCATGGTGGGTTATCAGTTTGGAAAAGGGGACAAGGCTGCCTGCATCGTGGGTGCGATCCGGGGCAACGAGATCCAGCAGATGTATATCTGCTCCCAGCTTGTGAAGGCGCTCAAGGAGCTGGAGAATAACGGCTGTATCAGCTCGGGCAAGCAGGTGCTTGTGATTCCCTGTGTCAATCCCTATTCCATGAATATCGGACAGAAGTTTTTCGGCGTGGAGCAGTCCGACATCAACAGGATGTTCCCGGGAAACGCGAGGGGGGACACCACCTCGAGGATCGCGGCGGCGCTTTTGGAGGAGATCCGGGATTACACCTACGGCATCCAGTTTACTTCCTTTTATATGCCGGGAGAATTTGTTCCCCATGTACGGATGATGAAGACCGGCTTCCAGAACACATCCCTTGCCAACCTGTTCGGTCTGCCCTATGTGGTGGTGCGAAAGCCCACCCCCATCGACACCAGAACGCTCAATTATAACTGGCAGGACGAGATGACGGCGGCGTTTTCCGTCTATACCAACAAGACGGCGGAGATCGATGAAAAGAGCAGCAGACAGGCGGTGGCGGCGGTGCTGCGTTTCCTGACCAGGATGGGCATCATCCGGTATGAGAGCCACAGCGGCTACATCAGCCATGTGATCATGGAGGAGGATCTGACGGATGTGCAGGCAAACTGCTCAGGCATTTTCAGGGGAATGGCGCAGCCGGCGGAGGATATCCGGTACGGACAGCCCATGGCGGAGATCCTGGATCCGCGGGAGGGATATGTGAAGCAGACCATTCTGGCACCCACGGACGGAATCCTGTTTTTTGCCCACAAAGAAGCGCTGGTATCCCAGCATGATATCATCTATCGACTAATTCACAGACTGCATGAATAGAAAAAATGTTGCAATGTGACATTGCAAGGAAGAAAAAGGTCTTGTATAATAGGAAGCGATTATACGGCAATTTGTGTTGCGGACGCCGCAAATATGCCTTGACAAAAAGCGTCTGCGGAATGGAGATTATCATGGGACACGTTAGACGAATCTACGTCGAAAAGAAGGAGCCGTTTGCCGTAAAGGCGAAGGAGCTGCATGAGGAACTGAAAAACTATCTGGGCATTACCGGGATAAGCAAGGTGCGGGAGCTGATCCGCTATGATGTGGAGAATATTTCCGACGAGACCTTTGCGCGGGCATGCCGCACCGTTTTTTCGGAGCCGCCTGTGGACGACCTGTACGAGGAGACGCTTCCCGCAGGATCGGAGGATCGTATTTTCAGCGTAGAGTTTCTGCCGGGACAGTTTGACCAGAGAGCGGACTCTGCGGTACAGTGTGTGAAGTTCCTCAAGGAGGACGAGGAGCCGATCATCAGAACGGCAGTTACCTATGTGATCTCAGGAGAGATATCCGACGATGAATTTGCAAGGATCAAGGCATACTGCATCAACCCGGTGGATTCCAGGGAGACGGATCTGGTGAAGCCGGATACCCTTGTGACGGTGTTCGAGGAGCCGGCGGATGTGAAGGTGTTCACGGGCTTTTCCACTATGCCGGAGAACGAGCTCAGGGAGCTGTACGATTCTCTGGGACTTGCCATGACCTTCAAGGATTTCAAGCATATCCAGCATTATTTTGCGGGCGAGGAGCACAGAGATCCCACCATGACGGAGATCCGCGTGTTAGATACCTACTGGTCAGACCACTGCCGTCACACCACGTTCTCCACGGAGCTTAAGGATGTGACCTTTGGAGAGGGCTATTACAAGGAGCCCATCGAGACCACCTACCAGAGCTATCTGGACACCAGAGAGGAGATTTTTGCGGGGAGAGAGGACAAGTTTGTCTGCCTGATGGATCTGGCGCTCATGGCGATGCGCAAATTGAAGAAGGACGGAAAGCTGGACGACATGGAGCAGTCGGACGAGATCAACGCCTGCTCGGTGGTGGTTCCGGTGGAAATGGAATATGACGGCGAGAGAGTGACGGAGGAGTGGCTGGTGTTCTTCAAGAACGAGACCCACAACCACCCCACGGAGATCGAGCCTTTCGGCGGCGCTGCGACCTGTCTGGGCGGCGCGATCCGCGATCCGCTTTCGGGGCGCGGCTATGTATATCAGGCAATGCGTGTGACCGGTGCGGCAGATCCCACGGTTCCCGTGTCCGAGACGCTGCACGGCAAGCTGTCCCAGAAGAAGCTGGTCAGGGGCGCGGCTGCGGGGTACTCCTCCTACGGAAACCAGATCGGTCTGGCAACCGGATATGTAAAAGAAATTTATCATCCCGATTATGTGGCAAAGAGAATGGAGATCGGTGCGGTGATGGGCGCAGCGCCCAGAAAGAACGTGATCCGCGAGACCTCCGATCCCGGGGACATCATCATTCTTCTGGGCGGGCGCACGGGACGCGACGGCTGCGGCGGCGCTACCGGCTCCTCCAAGGTACATACGGATACTTCCATTGAGACCTGCGGCGCAGAGGTGCAGAAGGGCAATGCACCCACGGAGAGAAAGATCCAGAGATTGTTCCGCAGGGAAGAGGTCAGCAGACTGATCAAGAAATGTAACGACTTCGGCGCAGGCGGCGTCTCCGTTGCCATCGGTGAGCTGGCGGACGGACTGACCGTGGATCTTGACAAGGTGCCGAAGAAGTATGCGGGTCTGGACGGCACGGAGCTTGCAATCTCCGAATCCCAGGAGCGTATGGCGGTAGTGGTGGATCCCAAGGATGTGGACACCTTCCTTGCCTATGCTGCGGAGGAAAATCTGGAGGCGGTTCCGGTGGCAGTGGTGACAAAGGAGCCCAGACTGGTACTCAACTGGAGGGGCAGGGATATCGTCAATCTGTCAAGAGCCTTCCTCGATACCAACGGCGCCCATCAGGAGACCTCCGTTGTGGTGGATATCCCGGATGAAGCGGACAATTATCTGGATAAGATTGCGATTCCCGCAGTGGCGGAGAAGCTGGAGAAAGAGGATGTAAAGGGGGCATGGCTTGCCCTTCTTAAGGATCTGAATGTCTGCTCCCAGAAGGGGCTTGTGGAGATGTTCGACTCCTCCATCGGCGCAGCCAGCGTGCTGATGCCCTACGGCGGCAAGTACCAGCTCACGGAGACACAGACCATGGTGGCAAAGCTTCCGGTGCTCAAGGGAAAGACGGATACCGTGACCATGATGAGCTACGGCTTTGATCCGTACCTGTCCTCATGGAGCCCCTACCACGGCGCGGTGTACGCGGTGACGGAATCCATGGCGAAGATCGTGGCAGCCGGCGGTGACTACAAGAAGATACGTTTTACATTTCAGGAATATTTCAGGCGCATGACGGCGGATCCCGAGCGCTGGAGTCAGCCTTTTGCCGCACTTCTGGGCGCATATGACGCACAGATCGGCTACGGACTGCCCTCCATCGGCGGCAAGGATTCCATGTCGGGAACCTTCAACCAGATCGATGTGCCGCCTACGCTGGTATCCTTTGCGGTGGATGTGGCAAAATGCGGCGACATCATCACGCCGGAGTTGAAGAAGGCGGGCAGCAGGCTGGTTCGCTTTGAGATCGAGAAGGATGATTATGATGTGCCGGTTTACGAGAAGGTAATGGAGCTGTACGACAAGATCGCGGCGCTGATCGCGGACAAGGTGATCCTTTCCGCCTATGCCACGGATGCAAACGGCGTTGCGGCGGCGGTTTCCAAGATGGCGTTCGGAAACGGTCTGGGCGTGAAGGTGGATCCGGAGATCTCTGCGGATTTCCTGTTTGAGAACGGAATCGGCGATATTGTGGCGGAGATCGATGCGGACAGACTCTCCGATCTGGAGCGCTCCGAGGCAGAGTACACCATATTTGCAACGGTGACGGAGGAACCCGTCTTTGAGGCGGCGGGCGCGCAGATTTCCATGGAGGAGGCGCTTGCGGCATGGAAGGGAACCCTTGAGAGGGTATTCCCCACCAGGGCGGTAAAGGACACCACCCTCATCGAGACAAAGATATACCGCGCGGACAGCATTTTTGTATGCAGGCACAAGGTGGCAAAGCCCACCGTGTTTATACCGGTATTCCCGGGAACCAACTGCGAGTACGACAGCACAAAGGCATTTGAGCGGGCGGGCGCAAAGGTGGTGACCAAGGTGTTCCGAAACCTGACAGCGGAGGATATCCGGGATTCCGTGACGGAGTTTGAGAAAGCCATCGATCAGGCGCAGATCATCATGTTCCCCGGCGGCTTCTCTGCCGGAGATGAGCCGGACGGCTCCGCCAAGTTCTTTGCAACCGCATTCCGGAACGAGAAGCTGAAGGAGGCGGTGAGCAGGCTTTTGCAGGAGCGGGACGGACTGGCACTGGGAATCTGCAACGGCTTCCAGGCATTGATCAAGCTGGGGCTTGTGCCGTTCGGTGAGATCACGGGACAGACGGAGGATTCCCCTACGCTGACCTTCAATACCATCAACCGCCATATCTCCAAGATGGTCTACACCAAGGTGGTATCCAACAAGTCTCCCTGGCTGCAGGGAGCGGTACCGGGACAGACCTATTGCAGCCCGGCATCCCACGGAGAGGGCCGTTTTGTGGCGAAGAAGGAATGGATCGACAGACTGTTTGCAAACGGACAGGTGGCGACCCAGTACGCGGATCCTTACGGTAATGTCTCCATGGATGAGGAGTGGAACGTGAACGGTTCCTATGCCGCCATCGAGGGTATCACCTCGCCGGACGGCAGATGCTTCGGAAAGATGGCACATGCGGAGAGAAGGGACCGCGCCGTGGCGATGAACATCTACGGCGAGCAGGATCTCAGGATCTTCGAGAGCGGTGTGGCATACTTCAAATAAGCGGTATCGTGTTTATACAAACGGAACCTCGGGACGCAAAGGAGCATCCCGGGGTTCTGCACGGCTAAAAATCTTTTCATGAGGAGGAAAAAATTTATGTACGGAACGATCTGGGCACTGCTGCCTCCCGTGGTAGCAATCGTGCTGGCACTCATCACAAAGGAGGTTTATTCCTCACTGTTTATCGGAATTGTTACGGGAGCGTTGATCTATACCGGATTCTCTCCCATCGGCACGCTGGACGCCATTATCAACGAGGGCTTTATCCAGTCCGTTGCGGATGCGTGGAACATCGGTATCTTTATGTTTCTGATCCTGCTTGGCACCATGGTGGCGCTGATGAACAAGGCAGGAGGATCCGCCGCTTTCGGCGCGTGGGCGAAGAAGCATGTAAAGACCAGAGTGGGCGCGCTTTTGGCCACCTTCCTTCTGGGTGTGCTGATTTTTGTGGACGATTATTTCAACTGCCTTACCGTGGGTTCGGTTATGCTGCCGGTGACGGACGGGCATAAGATCTCCCGTGCAAAGCTGTCCTATATCATTGACGCTACGGCAGCGCCGATCTGTATGATCGCGCCGATCTCCTCATGGGCGGCAGCGGTTTCCGGCATGGTGGACGAGGGCGTCTACTCCGGTATCGAGCTGTTTGTGCGGGCGATTCCCTACAATTATTATTCTTTACTGACCATCGTGTTTGTGATTGCACTCACCCTGATGAAGGTTGATTATGGCCCCATGAGACGGCATGAAAACAACGCCATCGAGAAGGGGGATCTCTTCACGGAGGGAGAGAAGGTGGCAAATGCGGACGAGGCACCCAAGGGAAATCCTAAGGGAAAGGTGATCGATCTGCTGCTTCCCGTTGCAGTTCTGATTGTCTGCTGTGTGATCGGCATGATCTATGTGGGAGGCTTCTTTAGCGGAACCGGCTTTGTGGAAGCCTTCGGCGATACGGACGCATCCATCGGTCTGCCGTGGGGATCCCTGATTGCCCTGATTTTTACCATCGTGTATTTCATGTGCCGCAGACTGGTTTCCTTCAGGGAGGCGATGAACTGTCTGACACAGGGCTTTAACGCCATGGTTCCCGCCATGCTGATTTTGACCTTTGCCGTGACCCTTAAGACCATGACGGGGCTTCTGGGAGCGGATGTGTATGTGGCAGGGCTGATGCAGGGCGCCAGCGCGGGACTTACCAACATGCTGCCCGCCATCATCTTCCTTGTTGCCTGTTTCCTGGCGTTTGCTTCGGGAACCAGCTGGGGAACCTTCGGTATCCTGATCCCCATTGTGATCGGCGTGTTCACGGATCCCGTGACCGGCGCTGTGGTGGCAGGTGCGGACAAGCTCATTATCATCGGCGTTTCTGCCTGCCTTGCGGGTGCGGTGATGGGAGATCACTGTTCGCCGATCTCCGATACGACCATTATGGCGTCTGCGGGCGCACAGTGTAATCACATAAACCATGTTTCCACACAGGTGCCCTACGTGCTGACAGTGGCTGCCATCTCCTTTATCTGTTTTGTGGTTGCGGGCTTTGTGCAGAATGCCATTGTGGGACTTGCGGTCGGAATCCTGCTGATCGTGGCGACCCTGTTTGTGATCCGTAAATTGCAGAAAAACAAAGAAGGAAGCAAAGCATGAAAGTATTTGATTTCAGAGACACACCCGGGGAAAAGCAGGATGCGGTCTGCACCTACACCACGGTGTATTCGGATGCCGGGGAGGCGTCCGCAGCGCAGCCCATTCTGCTTTTAAAGAACAGGGAGCGGAAGTGGAGCCATCACTCCTGCGGCGTGTTTACAAACCAGAGCAAGCAGACGGCGTTTGAATTTAAAGAGGATGACGGGAGCGCCTTTGCGGATATCCTGCAGGTGGATGCCCGCTTTGTCAGTCTGGTCAAATGGCTGGGAGAGAACCATATCAATGTGCGGCTTTCCGGCGAGAACAGGGAGGACGGCTATGCGGTCTACAAGATCAGGGAGACTGCCTTCGGCGGTGCCACAAAGCTCTCGGCGGAGGACGGCTTCTTACAGTTTATGATCGACAGGCTTTTGGCCTCGGACGCACCCGCGCCCGAAGCCGAAGAGGAAGAGGAGGATGTGGAAGGCGACGATATGAAGCTGACCAGCATCCAGAGCATTTCGGACTTCTTAAACTGCGCGGGCAGAACGTTGCCGGAGAACATCAGGCAGTGGGCAAGAAGAAATCTGGCGGTGGCGCGCTCTCATGAGGTGTCGCCGGAGGAGCGCAGGCATGCCCAGAGGGCACTGTCCTTAATGATGAGCATTCAGTGGAGGAGCAATTACTTTGAGGCGATTGATCCCACAGAGGCAAGGCGGATTCTGGATGAGGAGCTGTACGGCATGGAGCGGGTAAAGCAGCGAATCATCGAGACCATCATCCAGATCAACCGCACCCACACGCTGCCGGCTTACGGCATTCTTCTGGTGGGGCCTGCGGGAACCGGAAAATCCCAGATCGCCTATGCGGTTGCCAGAATTTTAAAGCTGCCGTGGACGACTCTTGACATGAGCTCCATCAGCGACCCGGAGCAGCTTACCGGAAGCTCCCGGATCTATGCAAACGCCAAGCCGGGCATGATCATGGAGGCGTTCTCCATGGCGGGGGAATCCAATCTGGTATTCATTATCAACGAGCTGGACAAGGCTGCCTCCGGGAAGGGAAACGGCAATCCGGCGGATGTGCTTCTGACCCTGCTTGATAATCTTGGATTTACGGACAATTATATAGAGTGTACGGTGCCCACGGTGGGCGTCTATCCCATTGCCACCGCCAATGACAAGAGCCTGATCAGCGCGCCGCTGATGTCGCGGTTTGCGGTGATCGAGATCCCGGATTACACGGCGGAGGAAAAGAAGATCATTTTCTCAAGGTTTGCCCTGCCCAAGGTATTGCAGCGCATGGGTATGAAGCAGGAGGAATGTACGGTGACGGAGGACGGACTCTGCGCCGTGGCGGCAAAGTATGAGGACGCCACCGGCATCAGAGGACTGGAGCAGGCGGCGGAGCATATTGCGGCGCATGCGCTCTACCGGATCGAGGCGGAGCATGTGGCTTCCGTGACATTTGACGGGGACGCCGTGCGCGCGCTTCTGGTGTAGCAGGAAAAGAACGCAGAGAGAGGGGTAAACGATGAAGGTAGTATTGCAGAACCTGACGAAAAAATTTCCGAACCGCAACAAGAAGGCGGCGGATGTCATAGCGGTGAACAATTTCAATTTTGAGATCCCGGACGGAAAGCTGGTGGGGCTTCTGGGGCCTTCGGGCTGCGGAAAAAGCACCATGCTCTTTATGGTCTGCGGATTACAGAAGCCCACCGAGGGAAAAATCTTTTTCGGGGATATGGATGTGACGGAGCTGCCCCCCGAAAACAGGGGCGTGGGCGTGGTGTTCCAGAATTATGCGCTCTACCCCCACATGACCGTGCGGCAGAACATCATTTTTCCGCTCCAGAACCTGAAGGGAGCGGAGAAGCTCTCCAAGGAGGAGATGGAGAAGCGCGCGCTGGAGGCGGCAAAGCTGGTACAGATCGAGCAGCTCATGGACAGAAGGCCAAGCGAGCTTTCCGGCGGGCAGCAGCAGAGAGTAGCGATCGCCCGCGCCATGGTCAAGATGCCGGATGTGCTTTTGCTGGATGAGCCTCTGTCCAATCTGGACGCCAGACTGCGCCTGCAGACAAGGGAGGAGATCAGGCGGATCCAGAAGGAGACGGGAATCACCACCATTTTTGTCACCCATGACCAGGAAGAGGCAATGAGCATTTCCGATATGATCGTGGTGATGAAGGAGGGCGTGGTGCAGCAGATGGGCAAGCCGCAGGAGGTCTATGACAATCCGGGGAACCTGTTTGTGGCAAAATTCCTTGGAACGCCGCCCATCAACCTGTTTTCCGGCAGAGTGGAGGCAGGAAAGCTGTGGATCGGCAAGGAGCCGGTGCTTGCGGTGGGCGATGTGAAGAGCGGGGATGTGACCGTCGGCATCCGGCCGGAGGGCTTTGTGCCGAAGGCGGACGGCGCTTTCGGGTGCAGCCTGTCCAGAGTGGAAGTGATGGGAAGGGACATCAGCGTGGTGTCCACCCATGAGGCGTCCCAGAATCCCACGATCCGTGCCATCATTGACGCGGAGGAGATGCCGGACGCAGGCGCAGCGGAGGTGCGGTTTGACTTGAAGCCCTCCAAGGTGCTTTTATTTGACAATCAGACAGGAGAGAGGATCTATGTGTAAGGTAACCTCCTACGGAGAATATATCGATGTGCTGGAGGGGCGCGGGGATGTGATCGTGTTTCGTGGGCAGGCGAACAGCGATTTTGTGCTGATTCCCTCCGGACTGCGGGGAGAACACATCAAGACGGCGGACAGCCAGATGTTCCGCTTTGTGGACGAGATGAAGCATCTGTTCAATTTTGATGAGCTGACCTGTATCGAGATCGCACAGCATTTCGCCCTGCCGACCAGAATGTTGGATTTCTCCTATTCCTATGACGTGGCGTTGTTCTTTGCCTGTCATGACGCCAAGGGCAGATATGTGGAGAACGACGGCAAGGTTTACATTTTTAACAAGAGCAAATATGAGCGGATGCTCAAGGAGAGAAGAAAGCTCTCAAGCGAGGTGATCCGCAACAACAAGTTTCTGTACGACTGGCTGCAGCGGTACATCGACAAGGAGCCGACCCTCATGGGGAAGAACGTGGGTGTGGACATGCCCATTTTTATCGATGCCACCCAGCAGTTTGACCGCCTTTACATGCAAAAAGGTCTGTTCCTGCTCTGGGGAAGGGATGAATGTCCCTTTGAGGAGATCATGGAGAAGGAGGGACTTTCCCTCTCGGACTTCATCGATACCATTGTGATCAAGGCGGAGGCAAAGCCGCAGATCTTGCGCGCGCTTGCCGAAAAGCACATCAGCGAGGATGCGCTCTACATGAACGTGGGCAAGATTAAAGAGCTTGTATACACCATCAAGTATGGTAACAGAAAGGGGTGATCACATGACGAAAAAGAACAGCTTGAAGAGCTGGCTGTATCTGCTTCCGGCAATTCTGTTTTTGGGATTTTTCATGGTATATCCTCTGGTTGACGTTTTTGTTTACTCCCTCGAGGAGGGGTATAACTTTGCCTCCCAGAGCTACTACGACACCGGATTTTACAATTTTTCCTATGTGCTGCATGATGTGTATTTTCTGCAGGCGGTGAAAAACACGTTTCTCATGGTGATCATCACGGTGCCGCTCTCCACGGGGATCGCGCTTCTGATCTCCCTGGCGTTAAGCTCCATAAAGCCGCTTAGAAAGCTGTACCAGACGGTTTTCTTTCTTCCCTATGTGACCAACACGCTGGCGGTGGGTCTGGTGTTTATGATCCTGTTCAAGAAAACGGCGTACACGGACGGACTGGTGAACCTTCTGATCGGCTGGTTCGGCGCGCCCTCCGTGGATTTTATTGACGGACCATACTGGGCAAAGATGTTTGTCATGTGCTTTTATATCATCTGGGTAGTCATGCCCTTTAAGATCCTTCTGCTCACCAGCGCGCTTTTGTCGGTGAACCAGAACTATTACAATGCAGCCCGGGTGGACGGTACATCCGCTTTCCGCATCTTTACGCGGATCACGCTGCCCATGATTTCCCCCACGCTGTTCTATCTGATCATCACAGGCTTCATCGGCGCCTTCAAGGAGTACAGCGATGCGGTGGCGCTGTTCGGCACGGATCTGAATGCGGCGGGCATGAATACCATCGTGGGTTATGTGTACGATATGCTCTACGGGGACAGCGGCGGATATCCCTCCTACGCCTCCGCAGCGGCGATCATTCTGTTTGTCATTGTGCTGACCATCACCTGCATCAACCTGATGGTGAGCAGGGAACACACCTATTATTGACGGAGCGGAAGGGCGGGAAACCTTATGAAAAAAAGTCAAAGACAAGTGGATTATACAAGAGTGAAGAGAACGGCGGATGCAAAAAGAAGAGGGGTGCATGGGGTGATCTATGTGCTGCTTTCCCTCTGGGCGCTGATCGTGCTGTTTCCCTTTTACTGGATGATACTGACCTCGTTGAAGGGGTATGGGGAATACAACTCCGAATACATTCCGAAGTTTTTCACCGCATCCCCCACGTTCCAGAATTATGCGGATGCCTTCCGCACGGTGCCTCTGGTGCGTTATCTGACGAATACGCTGATCTTCACCGTGCTTACCACGGCGATCATGCTGGTGGTTATCACGCTGGCGGCGTATGCGTTTGCAAGGCTAGAGTTCAAGGGAAAGAATGCGGTGTTCACCCTGTTTCTGTCCCTGATGATGATTCCCAACGAGCTGGTGGTCATCACCAACTTTACCACCATCACCAATCTGAATATGCGCAACACCTTCTGGGGACTGATCCTCCCCTCCGTCACCTCGGTTTTCTACATCTATCTTTTAAAGGAAAACTTTTCGCAGGTGCCGGACGCTTTGTACTATGCGGCGAAGGTGGACGGAACCTCGGATCTGAAATATCTGTGGAAGGTGATGATCCCCATGTGCAAGCCCACCATGATCACTATCGGGATCCTGAAGGTGATCGAGTGCTGGAACTCGTATGTGTGGCCCCGCCTGATCACGGATGATGAAAACTATTATCTGGTTTCCAACGGAATCCAGGAGATCAGGGAGAACGGCTTCGGCCGTGAAAACATTCCCGCCATGATGGCGGCGGTGGTGGTGATCTCCCTCCCGCTCATCATACTGTTTCTGGTGTTCCGTGAAAAGATCATGTCGGGTGTTTCAAGAGGAGGAACAAAGGGTTGAGAGAAGGAAGAAAATGTTTGCTGCCGCTTTTTGTTTCGGTGGTGCTTATGCTGTTTCTGACCGGCTGCCACGGCTCCAAGGGAAAGGATCCCTTTCAGGTGCCGGAGTCCTTTGACGAGTCGGCATCCTGTGAGATCACCTTCTGGGCGAAGAACGACACCAACAAGACGCAGACGGCGATCTATGAGCAGGCGATTGCGGATTTTGAGCGGATCTACCCCAACATCAAGGTGAATCTGAGACTCTATACCAATTACGGAGACATTTATAATGATGTGATCACCAACATTGCGACGGACACCACGCCCAATGTGTGCATCACCTACCCCGACCACATCGCCACCTACATGACAGGCGAGAATGTGGTGGTTCCGTTGAACGAGCTGATGGCGGATCCCCGGTACGGGCTTGGGGGGAGCGCACTGCGGTTCGACGGCGTTACCGGGGAGCAGGTGATCGACCGTTTCTTAAGCGAGGGTGTCATTGACGGAAAGCATTATGCACTGCCCTTCATGCGCTCCACGGAGGCGTGCTATGTGAATAAGACCTATGTGGAAGCGCTAGGCTACACCCTGCCGGAGGTGCTCACATGGGATTTTGTTTGGGAAGTGTCCGAGGCGGCGATGAAAACGGATGCGGACGGCAATTTTCTGGTGAACGGACAGAATGTGCTGATCCCGTTCATCTATAAGTCCACCGACAATATGATGATCCAGATGCTTGCCCAGAGCGGCGGTGATTACTCCGATGAGAACGGCGACATTCTGCTGTTCAACGACAAGACGAAGGAGTTTTTGTTCACGGTTGCGGAGCACGGAAGGACGAAGGCGTTCTCTACCTTCAAGATCTCCAGCTACCCCGCCAATTTCCTGAACGCGGGACAGTGTATCTTTGCGGTGGACTCCACGGCCGGCGCAACATGGATGGGAACGGACGCGCCCCTCTCGGATATCAGCGCGGACAAGCTGGTGCGCTTTGAGACGGAGGTCAGGATGGTTCCTCAGTTTGACCCGGAGCATCCCATGATGATCTCGCAGGGGCCTTCCATCTGTATTTTCAACAAGAGCGACGATCAGGAGGTGCTGGCATCATGGCTCTTTGCCCAGTACCTGCTCACAAACGACGTTCAGATCGCCTACGCGGAGACCGAGGGTTATCTCCCCGTGACCAGTAAGGCGCAGGAATCCACGGAATATCTGGATTATCTGTCGAGAGCGGGGGAGGACAACAAGGAGCATTATGAGATCAAGATCAAGGCATCCGAGCTTCTGATGGACAATATCGACAATACCTTTGTGACGCCGGTGTTCAACGGCTCGGCATCCCTAAGGGATGCGGCGGGGCAGCTCATCGAGTCCACGGTGAAGTCCGTCCGTAGAAAGGAAACGGTGGATGAGGCATATATGGACAAGCTCTTTGCGGACGTAAGCTCCCTGTACCGTCTGGGACAGGCGGGGGGCGCTTCCATGGGAAAGAAGGATCTTGGCCCCCTGCCCGCCACGGCAAAGCTGCTTCTTGCGGCACTTGCCCTCACATGGGTGGGAATCGGCGCCTACGTGCTGCTTGCCCGGCTCCGCAAGAAGAAAATGTAAAAAATGAAAAAAAAATTTCAAAAAACATTGATTTATTTTGTTATGTTGAGTAAACTTAGAACGTATTCGGACGATGGGTTCCATGGGGGAGCTCATAAGGAGCCGGAGAAGAGGAGAATGTATTATGAAGAGAGTAGTAGCATTTATGTTGGCGGCAATGCTGACGATGTCACTGGTTGGTTGTGGTTCTAAGCCTGCAAACTCAGGGGATGATGCGAAGTCCGAGGGTGTTATGACCTATGCGGAGTACATGGCAGCAGATGTGGATACCCAGGTTGTGATCGAGGCATATGTTCAGGCAAAGCAGTCCTGGTGGGAGGATCAGGCAACCGTTTATGCACAGGATAAGGACGGCGCTTACTTCCTTTACAACATGGCTTGCTCACAGGAAGATTACGACAAGCTGGTACAGGGTACCAAGATCAAGGTAACCGGTTACAAGTCCGAGTGGTCCGGCGAGATCGAGATCATCGACGCTACCTTTGAGATCGAGGATGGCAGCTACATTGCAAAGGCACTGGATGTGACAGACCTTCTGGGAACCGATGACCTGATCAAGCATCAGAATGAGTTCGTTGCATTCAACGGCATGACGGTTGAGGATTCCGGCGACGGCGCAGCATACCTTTACAAGTGGGACGGCTCCGGCTCTGACGGAGACGACCTGTACTTCAAGGTTTCCCTGAACGGCCAGACCTACAGCTTCACGGTGGAGTCCTATCTGTGCGACAACACCACCGATGTATACGCAGCAGTAAAGAACCTGAAGGTTGGCGATGTGATCGATATGGAAGGCTTCCTGTACTGGTATGAGGGCGTAAACCCCCACATCACTTCCGTTACCGTAAAGTAATTCTGCACCAAAACAGAATATAGAGTGAATCGGACTGCCGCTTTCGGATGCTTATGCACGAAGCGGCAGTTTTTGATAAACCTTGCATGCAGGATTCTTTTTTATTGCACTTTTCTACTCAAAGTGGTATATTATGCAGGTAAAATGTATGAAACATACATTGCCATTACATAAGGAGGAGATTATGATGAAAAAATTTATGGCACTCGGACTTGCAGTGGTACTGGCTGCTGCAGCACTTACCGGCTGCGGAAACAGCGCGGCAAAGAAGACGGTGAAAGTGATCGACGTGAATCTGACCGATGAGGAGTACGCATTCGGTGTGGATAAGACACAGCCGGAGCTTTTGGATTCCGTGAACGCATTCATTAAGGAGATCAAGGAGAACGGAACCTTTGATGAAATCTGTAACCACTATTTCGGCGACGGCACTCCGGTAGCGGTTACCTCCGCAGCGCTTGACGACAGTAAGGATCAGCTTCTGGTGGCAACCAACGCAGCATTCGAGCCCTTCGAGTACATGCAGGGCGAGAGCTACTACGGAATTGATATGGAGATCGCAGCCGCACTGGCACAGTATCTGGGCAAGGAGCTTGTGATCCAGAACATGGATTTCGATGCAGTCTGCCTGTCCGTAGGTCAGCAGAAATGTGATATCGCAATGGCGGGACTGACCGTGAGAGAGGACAGAAAAGAGTATGTGAACTTCTCTGATTCCTATTACAGCGCATCCCAGAAACTGATCGTACTTTCCGACGACACCGAGTTTGACAGCTGCAAGACGGCGGATGATGTTGCCGCACTTCTGGCTGCAAAGGATGCAAGCGTGAAGGTTGGCGTACAGACCGGAACCACAGGCCAGCTTTATGTGGAAGGTGATGCGGAATGGGGCTTCCCGGGACTTGCCGCAGAGGGCGTCGGCTATAAGAACGGTTCCCTTGCCGTACAGGATCTTCTGAACGGAAATATCCAGTATGTGATCATTGACTCCGCACCTGCAACCTGCATCACTGAGGCGATCAACAAGATGCAGTAAGCGGAAGCTAAGCTGAAATGAGGTCTACATGGGCAATTTTGAACAGAAAGTAAATAAGTTCATAGAAATTTTTATCGAACAGAATGGCTATGTAAAGGTGTTGGAAGGGTTGAAAAATACCCTTCTGATCGCCGTTCTGGGACTTTTGATCGGTATTCTGATCGGAACGCTGATCGCAACTGTCAGGGTGATTCCCAAGTACAAGGTGCTGCCGCGGGTTCTTAACGCGATCTGCAGCGTGTACGTGGGGCTTTTCAGAGGTACGCCCATGGTGGTGCAGCTTCTGGTATTCTATTACGTCATGCTGCCGCTGACGGGAATCAAGATGACCGGTGTGCAGGTCTCCATTATGGTGTTCGGCTTAAACAGCGCCGCCTATATTTCCGAGATCATGCGAAGCGGTATCCAGTCCGTGGACGCCGGGCAGATGGAGGCGGGACGCGCGGTGGGACTGAGCTTTTCCACCACCATGATGAAGATTGTGATTCCCCAGGCGGTGAAGAATATCCTTCCCACGCTGGGAAATGAGTTCATTGCCCTGATCAAGGAGACCTCGGTGGTCAGCTTTGTGGGAGCGGCGGATCTCTATGTGGCGTTCAGCTATATCGGCAGCAACAGCTACGAGTTCATGGTGCCCTATCTGGTGATGGCAGCCATTTACATCGTGATCGTTCTGTTGATCAGCGCAGGAATCAAATTGATGGAAAGGAGCCTGAGAAAAAGTGATAGACGTCATTAATCTCGAAAAACATTTCGGGGATAACAAAATCCTAAAAGGCATAAACGTCACCATCGAAAAGGGCGATATCGTGGTTGTGATCGGCCCCTCCGGCTCCGGGAAAAGTACCTTTCTGCGCTGCTTGAACTGTATGGAGGATCCCACCGGCGGACAGATCATTTTCAACGGTGTGGACATTGCGGATATGAAGGTTGACATCAATGTGCACAGAAGGCACATGGGAATGGTGTTCCAGCACTTCAATCTGTTCCAGAACAAGACGGTGCTGCAGAATATCATGCTGGCGCCGGTGTATGTGCAGTGTCAGGAGCTGCGGAAGGCAAAGCGGAAGAACGCCTTGATCGGCTTTACCAATCTGTTCCGGGGAAAGGCAGCCAAGAAGCAGCCCATTCCCATCACCACCACAAAGGCGGAGATCAAGAAGAATGCGCGGGAAAATGCCATGCAGCTTTTGGAGCGCATCGGACTGCAGGATAAGGCGGATGTATATCCCTCCACGCTCTCCGGCGGTCAGAAGCAGAGAGTGGCGATTGTGCGCTCCCTTGCCATGAATCCCGATGTGATCCTGTTCGACGAGCCGACCAGCGCGTTGGATCCGGAGATGGTGGGCGAGGTGCTGGATCTGATGAAGGCGCTTGCGAAGGACGGCATGACCATGATCATCGTCACCCATGAGATGGGATTTGCAAAGGAAGTGGCGAACCGGGTGATCTTCATTGACGACGGGCAGATTCTGGAGAGCGCGCCTCCCGCCGAATTTTTCGGAAAACCCAAGAACCCCAGACTGCGGGAATTTCTTTCCAAGGTTCTGGCGTAAAAGATGTGGTTTTTTCGTAAAAACAGTTGAATCATAAGTGCTTTGATGCTACAATATGTAGAAAAGAAACCTTAGAAAGCAGTATTTAAAACTACATGAAGCGGAGAGGAAAAGTCTTATGAGCAAGTATATCATTAGCTGTTGTTCCACGGCTGATTTGTCCAAGGAGCATTTTGAGAAGATCGATGTAAAATATATTTATTTCCACTACGAGATCGACGGCGTGCAGTACCCGGACGATCTTGGGCAGACCATCCCCTTTGAGGAGTTTTACCAGAGGATGGCAAGCGGATCGGAGACCAAGACCTCCCAGATCAACGCAGAGGAGTTTACAGCGTATTTTGAGCCGTTTTTGAAGGAAGGCTACGACATTCTCCATGTGTGCCTTTCCTCCGGTCTGTCGGGCGTGATCAATTCCGCAACCATCGCGAGGGATGCGCTTCTGGAGGAGTATCCGGACAGAAAGTTCTATGTGGTGGATTCCTTAGGCGCTTCCTCCGGCTACGGTCTTATCATGGACACGCTGGCAGGCATGAGAGAGCAGGGCGTTTCCATCGATGAACTGTATAGCTGGATCGAGGAGCATAAGCTGGAGCTGCATCACTGGTTTTTCTCCACGGATCTGTCCTTCTATGTGAAGGGTGGCAGAATTTCCAAGACCTCCGGCACCATTGGTACGATCCTGAATATCTGTCCGCTCCTGAATATGGACAATCTGGGCCGGCTGATCCCCCGTTTCAAGATCCGGGGCAAGAAAAAGGTGATTCAGGAGATCGTAAAGAAGATGGAGGAGAATGCACAGGACGGGCTCGATTATTCCGGCAAGTGCTTTATCTCCCAGTCAGCCTGCTATGAGGATGCCCGTGCAGTGGCAGATCTGGTAGAGGCTAAGTTCCCCAAGCTGAACGGCAAGGTGGAGATCAATTATGTGGGAACTACCATCGGAAGCCACACAGGACCCGGAACCGTTGCATTGTTTTTCTGGGGAAAGAAGAGAGAGGACTAAAACGGAAATGATCCCCGCAGGCACGATTTATGCCTGCGGGATTTTTGACATTATGGACAATTATACCCAAATTTGATATGATGTGTCTCGGGAAAAACAAGCGGCTGCGAAGCAGACATTTGTTTGTATTTGTTTTCAACACAGGAGAAATTTGTTATGGCAAAAGAGAAGAAAGACGAATCCTTTATGATAAAGCTTGCCACGCTGATCGTGGACAAGAGAAAGGGCTTTTATCTGGTCTTTATTGTGCTTTGTGTTTTTTGTATTCTGTCCATGAACAGGGTCAAGGTCAACAATGATCTGACCACCTATCTGCCGGACACCACGGAGACCAGACAGGGGCTTGATCTGATGGACGAGCAGTTCATCACCTATGGAAGCGCCCGGATTCTGGTCTGCAACATTACCTACGACGAGGCGGAAAAGCTTGCCGACCGCATCCGCGAGGCGGAGGGGGTCAGCATGCTGGACTTCGATGATTCGGAGGAGCATTACCACGACATGGAGGCGCTGTTTTCCGTCACCTTTGATCAGGATGCGGACGCGGAGGTAACCCAGCAGAATCTGAACGCGGTGTTAGGGGATCTGTCGGACAAGGATGTCTATTATTCCTCAGACATCGGACAGGAGGAGCGGGACGCCAATGATCTGAACAAGGATATGATCGTGATCCTGCTGCTTGCGGCAGTGGTCATTGTGGCGGTTTTGCTGTTTACCTCCACCACCTACGCGGAGATTCCGGTGTATCTGACCACCTTCATTGTGGCGGCGATCCTCAACAAGGGAACCAACTACTGGTTCGGCACCATCAGCTTCGTGACAAACTCCATCGCCGTGGTGCTGCAGCTTGGTCTGGCGGTGGACTATGCCATTATCCTTGCCCACCGCTTCATGGAGGAGCATGAGGATAAGGACGCAAGGGAAGCGGTGATCGTGGCGCTGAGCAAGGCGATCCCGGAAATTTCATCAAGCTCCTTAACCACCATTTCCGGCATGGTCGCCATGATGTTCATGCAGTTCCGCATCGGGTACGACATGGGTATTATTCTGGCAAAATCCATTATATTCAGTATGGTGGCGGTATTCTTCCTGATGCCCGGACTGCTGCTCACCTTTTCCAAAGCCATCGACAGCACGCATCACAGGAGCTTTGTGCCGAAGATCACGGCGGTGGGAAAATTCTGTGTACTGACGCGGTTTATCGTGCCGCCCATTCTGGTGGTGGCGGTGATCGCGGCTTTTGTGCTGTCAAACAAGGCGAATTATGTGTATGATGTGAACTCCCTCTCCTCCAGCACAATGAGCGACAACAAATTTTCCGTGAGCATGGTGAATCAGGAGTTCGGAGAGGTAAACCAGCTTGCGGTCATTGTGCCAAACGGGGACTACGAGAAAGAGGCAAAGGCGCTTGCGGCGCTTGAGAAGCTTCCCGAGGTGAAAGCCTGTATGGGACTTGCCAACATCGAGGCGGTGGACGGCTATATGCTGACGGAGCTTCTGACGCCGAGGCAGTTTGCCGAGATGATCGATATGGATGTGGAGGTGGCGGAGCTTTTGTATTCTGCCTACGCGCTGGATCAGAGCAATTACGGCGCCATGGTCAGCGGTGTCTCGGAGTATCAGGTGCCGCTGATCGATATGTTTTTGTTTATCTATGACCAGAAGGAGAAGGGGAATGTGACGCTGGACGACGATCTGGAGGAGACCCTGACGGACGCCTACTCCCAGATCAAGATTGCAAAGGATCAGCTTTCGGGCGAGGAGGATTCCCGCTTCGTGCTGGAGCTTTCCGTGCCGGTGGAGGGAGCCGAGACAGAGGCTGCTCTTGATGAGATCCGCGCGGCGGTGGCAAAGTATTATGAGGAAGAGGACATCTATCTGGTGGGAAATGCTACCAGCAACAAGGATCTGGGCGCCTCCTTTGCCACGGACAATACAATCATTACGGTGCTGACGGCGCTGTTTGTCATGATCATTCTGTTGTTTACCTTCCAGTCCGCGGGATTGCCCGTGCTGCTGGTGGTTACGATTCAGGGAAGCATCTGGATGAACTTCTCCCTGCCGTATCTTCTGAACGAGCCGGTGTACTTTCTGGGATATCTGGTGGTTTCCGCAATCCAGATGGGCGCTACCATCGACTATGCGATTGTGATTACCAGCAGATACATGGATCTGAAAACCTACATGCCCATCAAGGAGGCAGCGATCGAGGCGCTGAACCAGGCGTTCCCCACGATCGTAACCAGCGGTTCCATGCTGGTGGCTGCGGGCTTTATCATCAGCAACGTATCGTCCAACGCGGCGGTGGCCGCCATCGGACTTGCGCTGGGGCGCGGAACCCTGACCTCCATATTGCTTGTATTGCTTGCGCTGCCCCAGACGCTTTTGGTGGGTGACATCATCATCCAGAAGACGGCGTTTACCCTGAAACGGGATCTGGCAAAACCGCTTCCTTCCAAGGGAAGGGTGCGCATGAACGGACATATCCGGGGCTATGTCAACGGTGTGCTGGAGGGTGATTTCTCAGGTGTGATCGAGGGCGAGATGGGCGCGGTGGTGCGTCCGAAGGATATTGTGGTTGAGGAGGAGGTAACGAAGGATGAACAGTAAGAAGATCGTATGCCTGCTGCTCTCGGCGGCGCTGCTTTTGCAGACACCCCTTGCCGCATCCGCGGAGGAGACACAGAGCTTTGAACAGTACCGCAGCGGCAGCGGACAGACGGCTGACGAATATGAACTGATAGAAGTAAGCACGGAGGCGGAGCTGCGGGAGATTGCGGCAAACTGTGTGCTGGACGCATGGTCACGGGATAAGAGGATTGTGCTGCAGAATGATATCCGCATCGGGGAGGAGCTGAGCATTCCCTCCTTTGCCGGCATCTTTGACGGAAACGGATACAGCCTTACCAATGTGAGCATCACCTCCGACGGCTCCGCCGCGGGACTGTTCCGCTATGTGCAGGAGAGCGGCAGCGTAATCAACCTTTCGGTGGCGGGGAAGATCGCACCGGGCGGGACTGCCAGCCGCACGGGCGGTATTGTCGGCGTCAATTACGGAAAGATTGAGAATTGCACCTTCACGGGGCAGATCACGGGCGACGGTGAGGTGGGAGGTATCGCAGGCGTCAACGAAAAGACGGGGGAGATCAGGCGGTGCCAGAATAATGCCACCGTGATCGGCAACCATTCGGTGGGCGGCATCGTGGGAGAAAATCACGGTGTGCTCAATAATTGCAGCAACAGGGGTGATATCAATACATACGGCACGGAGGTCTCTCTGAATCTGGAGGATCTTACCGTGGAAAATATGGAGCAGATCAACAGCACCTCCAATGTATCCGCGCATACGGACACGGGCGGCATTGCGGGAATCTCGGACGGCAAGATTTATTACTGCTCCAATTCGGGAACCGTGGGATACCAGCATGTGGGCTATAACACGGGCGGTATCGTGGGCAGGCTGCATCAGGGCTATTTACAGAATTGCACCAACACCGGACATGTGCTCGGCAGAAAGGATGTGGGCGGTATTGTGGGGCAGATGGAGCCCTTTCTGGAGGTGCAGTATCTAAGCGACAAATTAAAGGAGCTGGATGATGCGGCGGATCTGTTCCTCGATATGCTGGACGCTACCTATCAGGATATCAGCGACAGCAGCAAGGCGGCATCTGCGACTGCGAAGAACATCAGCACCTATTTAAAGAATGCCAACGCAGCAGGGAAGGAGCTTACCACCACTGCGACGGATCTCTGGTATATCTACAATCAGGAGCTGGGCGGGATCAGCAAGGATCTGAAAATCCTGAACGACGAGCTGAATCAGGCGGGCAGCGGAAGCGGAAACGGTAACGGAAGCGGAAGCAGCGGCACGGTCAGCGGCGGGGACGTGTCCGGAAACGGTCTCTGGGACGACATTTCAGGCAACGATATCTGGAACGGAATCTCCGGCAACAATCCCGGAAACGACGAGATTGAGAGTTATAAGGCGGCGCTCAGAAAGTTCGGGGACAATGCGTCAAAGCATCTGGACACCATGATGAAGGCATCCACCGACCGCACGGGAGGAATCAAGAGCAATCTGGAGGCCTTCAACAATAATCTGGACGGAGCGGTGGACAGTCTGGGACAGTTTGCGGATATTCTCGAGAGCGCCACGGACAAGACCAACGAAAATATGGATGCCCTGTCGGCACAGGCGAGGGTTCTGCGCAGGCTGATCAGCGAGATCCGGGATGACCTGTTCCGGTATGAGGGAATTTCCGTGGAGGACACCTCCGACGAGTCGGCGAGCAGGGGCGAGGTGAATCCGGGAGATCCGGGCGCGGAGAGCACTGCGGATGAGGAGGATCCCGAGGCAAGGTATGACACGACCAGCTTCCAGCAGGGAAAGGTGACCCTGTGCGTCAACAGGGGAGCTGTGGAAGCGGATACCAATGTGGGCGGTATCGTGGGACAGGTTGCAACGGAGTACGATTTTGACCCGGAGGAGGATATCACCTTCACCGGCACGGAGAGCTTTGACATCGAGCAGACCATAAAGGCGGTGATCCGCGACTGCCGCAATACGGGAGCCGTGACGGGAAAGAAGGACTGCGTGGGCGGCATCGCCGGAAAGGCGGAGTTCGGCGCGATCATTTCCTGTGAATCCTACGGGGATATCGAGAGCACCGGCGGCAGCGAGGTGGGCGGCATTGCGGGATATGCGGGCTATGCGATCCGAAGCTGTTACAGCATGGGAAGGATCTCCGGAAAGAATGAAGTGGGCGGTATCGTCGGAATGGGCTGCGATATTTTTTACAGCAGCGCATACAATGAGATAGAGGTTTCGGGAGAATACGGCGGCGCTGTTGCGGGAAATGTGAGCGACGACGGCACCCTGTACGGCAACTGCTATGTGGCGGGCAGCTTAGGAGGTGTGGACGGCATCGGCTATGAGGATGGCGCACAGCCCTTAAGCTACGAGGAGTTTTGCAGCAGGGAGGGCATGCCGGAGGACTTTGGCAGATTTACGGTCACCTTCCGGGCGGACGGAAAGGAGCTTGCTTCCTTTGTCTGTCGTTATGGAGATGCACTGGATGCGTCACAGATTCCCGAGGTGCCAAAGAAGGACGGTTTCTACGGCATGTGGCCGGAGTTTGATTACAGCTTTATCACAGCAAACAAGGTTCTGGATGCGGAGTATGAGATGTGGATCTCCTCGGTTGCCTCTGAGGAGACGGACGAAAGCGGCAGACCCATTCTGATGGCGCGGGGCGAATTTTACCCCGGCGCAAAGCTTTATGTGACTGCGGAGGACGGCGTTTACAGATTCTCCCTGACCAACGGAACCGCGGGGCAGCAGGATGCGCCGTATGAAGGGGAGGCAGTGCTACGAGTGCTCTGCGCCGACCCGGATAACACCGTGGTTGAGGTGGAGGAAAACGGCACCTACATACAGGCGGAGACCAGAGTCATGGGAAGCTATCTGGAGTTTACGGCGACGGCATCCGGCACGTTCCGTCTGTCGGAGTCGGCGGAGAGCGGCAGACTGCGGATCATTCTCATGGCGGTGGGCGGCGCTGCGGTGCTGCTTATCATAGGCCTGCTGACGGGAAGAGCCGTGAAACGGAGAAAGAAACGCAAAAGTACGGAGAAAGCTGAAAAAGAGAAAGAAGAGAAAGGGAGAGAGGAGTAAAATGGGAGTAATCGTATACGGAGTGCATCATTTCAGAAAATGGAAGGGATATTGCGGTGCACCGATCACCTGCCCGGACTGCGGAAATACTTATCAGAGGGAGATCATCAGGGACGCCAAATGGGGGCATATTGATTTTATTCCGCTGCTTCCCTTAGGTACGGACTACTATGTGGTATGTCCCGTGTGCTATGCGGGTGAGATTGCGGACAAGGTGAAAAAGAAGGAGATCAAGGGACTTCTTGCGCAGAACAATCCGCCGTATCAGAAGCTGACCCCGCACCTTATTACCCATGCGGATACGAATACATACGACCTGATCTTACAGGACGACATAAGCGGCCAGCGGTTTACCGTGGAAAGAGATGCGGGCAGGAAGGAGATCCGTCGGACCTGCAAGGATCGGTTTTATAAGAAGCAGAACATCGTGCAGGAATAGAATAGAACGACGGCTTGGTGAGCGCGGGACGCAGTGCAGTATTCTTTTGCATCATGCCGCCGCAGGCGACCCGCCGTGGGCGGGGAGAAAGGGGGAATTTGTATGGAAGAGAAAATGAATGTAAACGGTAAGGAATATATGATTGAGAAACTGCTCGGAAAGGGCAAGGGCGGCTATTCCTATCTGGCGTGGGACGGTGAAAGGAAGGTGGTGGTAAAGCAGATCCACCACGAGCCCTGCACCTATTATCAGTTTGGAGACAAGATGGCGGCTGAGCTTGGAGATTACGAAAAGCTGCGCAAGATCGGGATTCCCATGCCACGGCTTCTGGACGCAGACCGGGAGACGGAGCGCCTCGTCAAGGAATATATTGACGGCAGGACGGTGTATCAGATGGTGGAGGAGGATGCCCTGCCGGAAACCTGCATGGAGCAGGTGAAGGCTATGTGTGCGCTCCTGTATCCGGCAAACACCAATATTGACTATTTTCCCACCAATTTTGTCCTGCAGGGAGACACGCTCTACTACATCGATTACGAGTGCAACGACTATATGGAGCAGTGGAATTTTGAGAACTGGGGCATCCGGTACTGGTCAAAGACGGAGGAGTTTCTGGAATACCGGGCGAAGCAGGGAGCCGCTGAGACATAAATCAACAAAAATGCAATATTGTATTATTTGCATTTCCGTGGTACAATGACGGATGAAAAGAAAAAGGCGATGACGGAGAGAGTACTGCAGGGGAACCATTCAGAGAGAGCAGGCGGGGTGGAAGCTGCTTATGGGGAGATTGCGGAAAGACCATTCCCGAGCCGTGCGCGAAGAGAATTTCTCGGAAGCGTTACCGTGTAGCCGCGTTACAGGCTGAGAGTGAAAAATAAGGTGGAACCGTGTGCAAGCACCCTTAGGTATGGAAAAGTACCTATGGGTGCATTTTTATGGTAAAAAAGGACGCCTTGGAAATGGAGAAGAAAAATGGTTAATTTCAAAGAAGACGAGAGACTGAACACGCTGAATCACTCCTGCGCCCATCTGATGGCGCAGGCGATCAAGCACCTGTACCCGCAGGCGAAATTCTGGGTTGGCCCCGTGGTTGCGGAGGGCTTCTATTATGATGTGGATCTGGGCGATGATGTGATCCGTGATGAGGATATTGCGGCAATCGAGCAGGAGATGAAAAAGGTTGCAAAGACCGGAAAGAAGATCATCCGCAAGGAGATTTCCAAGGCAGAGGCAATGGAGATGTTCCATGACGACGAGTACAAGCTGGATCTGATCTCCAATCTGGAGGACGGCAACATTACCTGCTATGAGCAGGGCGATTTTACCGACCTCTGCCGTGGCCCTCATGTGGACAATGTGAAGCTGTGCCGCAACTTCAAGCTGATCAGACATTCCGGCGCATATTGGAAGGGCGACAGCAAGAACAAGGTGCTGCAGAGAATCTACGGCGTGTGCTTCCCGACCCCCGAGGAGCTGGAGGAGCATCTGCGTCTGCTCGAGGAGGCAAAGGAGAGGGATCACCGCAAGATCGGCAAGGACATGAATCTTTTCATGGTGGACGATCTGGTAGGACGCGGACTTCCCATGTTTCTGCCGAAGGGCTATGTGATCTGGCAGGAGCTTGAGAACTATATCAAAGAGAAGGAAAGAAAGCTGGGCTATCTGCATGTCATGACGCCCTGCGTAGGTACGGTCAACCTCTACAAGACCTCCGGCCACTGGGATCATTACAAGGAGAACATGTTCCCCGCAATGGAGGTGGACGGCGAAGCCTTCGTACTGCGTCCCATGAACTGCCCGCACCACATGATGATCTATGCAAACAGAATGCATTCCTACAAGGATCTGCCGATCAGGATCGGTGAGATCGCACATGATTTCCGCTATGAGTCCAGCGGCACCCTGAAGGGAATCGAGAGAGGAAGACATTTCTGCCAGAACGATGCACATTTGTTTGTGACACCGGAGCAGATCAAGGATGAATTTACAAAGGTGGTGGATCTGATCTTCAGCACCTACAAGGATTTCGGCATTACGGATTACCGCTGTGTGCTGTCCCTCAGGGATCCCGAAAATAAAGAAAAGTATCACGATGATGACGAGATGTGGAACAAGGCGGAAAATGCGCTCCGCGAGGTTATGAACAGCCTTGGAATCGAGTATACGGAGGAGATCGGCGAGGCAGCGTTCTACGGCCCGAAGCTGGATGTAAACGTGAAGCCCGCAGTTGGAAATGAGTACACCTTGTCTACCTGCCAGCTGGATTTCTGTCTGCCCGCCAAGTTTGAACTGACCTATATTGACAGGGACGGCGAGAAGAAGACGCCGGTGGTGCTCCACAGAGCAATCCTCGGTTCGCTGGATCGTTTCATGGCATATATTCTGGAGGAGACCAAGGGCAATCTGCCCACATGGCTTGCACCGGTTCAGGTGAGGGTGATGCCCGTCAAGTCCGATGATGAGGAGCTTATGGCGTACGCCCATGAGGTGTGTGACGCCCTGGATGCGATCGACGTCAGAGTAGAGCTCGACGACAGGGCGGAGAAGCTGGGCTATCGTATGCGTGAGGGACAGGTGCAGAAGGTGCCGTATCTGATCGTGCTTGGCGCGAAGGAGCGCGAGTCAAAGACGGTTGCTTACAGACTTCACGGCGAGGCAGATACCACAGTACTCGGACTTGACGAGTTTGTGGAGAAGATCGACAACGAGATCAAGAAGAAGCTGAGATAAATCCAGAGCAGAGAAGGAATGGAGGGAGGGTTTCCATGGGAGAGAGGCAGGTCTATAATCCTTTTTTACCGCTCGGAGAGTATGTGCCGGACGGGGAGCCCCATGTGTTTGGGGACAGGGTGTATCTATACGGATCCCACGATGCGGAGGGAGGTCATACCTTCTGCATGCTGGATTATGTGGTGTATTCCGCCCCGGTCACGGATCTGACGGACTGGCGGTGCGAGGGCATTTCCTACCGGGCATCCCAGGATCCCGCGTACCCTCGCCGGAAATACATGTATGCGCCGGATGTGGTGAGGGGCAACGACGGAAAATTCTATCTCTACTACTGCATGTCCGGTGAATACGGAAACGGCGGCTATACGGAGCCTGTCAGCGTGGCGGTTTCCGAACACCCCGCCGGCCCGTTTACCTATCTGGGGCATGTCCGCAACAAGGACGGGAGCCCCATGATGCGGTATGTGTGCTTTGACCCGGCGGTCATAAACGATGAGGGCACTATACGGCTCTACTACGGGACGCAGTACGGCTTTGAAGAGGAGGCGGACTTTGCCGTAAACGACAGCTATATGCAGAGCGAGATGGCGATGTTCGGGCGCACAAGGGAGGAAATTGCCTCTTACCCGGACAGCATCATGGGGCCGGTGATGCTGACGCTTGAGGACGATATGCTGACGGTGAAGGAGGAGCCGCACCACATTATCCCGTACCGGGTGAAGGGAACCGCCTTTGAGGCGCATCCGTTCTTTGAGGCGTCCTCCATGCGCAGGGTGGACGGCAAATATTATTTTATCTATTCCTCCAGACAAAACCACGAGCTGTGCTATGCAACCAGCATTTATCCGGACAGGGATTTTGCCTTTGGCGGAACCATTGTCTCCAACGCGGACATCGGGTACAGAGGGCGGACGGAGGCGGATAAGCTGAACATGACGGGCACCACCCACGGCAGCATCGAGTACATAAACGGGGAGTGGTATGTCTTTTACCACAGGCTGACGCACAAATCGGATTACAGCCGTCAGGCGTGTGCCGAGAGGATCACGATCCGGGAGGACGGCAGCATCCCGCAGGTTGAAATGACAAGCTGCGGACTGAACGGCGGCCCGCTGCGCGCAGAGGGGCGGTATCCTGCGGTGATTGCCTGCAATCTGACGGACGGAAGAATGCCCCACGGCTGTAACAGCATTTTTGAGACATCTTTTCCCAACGTGACCAACCGGGGGGAGGAGCGTTTCATCGGCGAGATCGATGAGGGAACGCTGATCGGGTATAAGTATTTCTCTTTCCGACAGGTGTGTGGGATCGGTGTGACGGCAAGGGCGGAAACCGCGCTGAATGGGGTGCTGGAGATCCGGCTTTCCGAGAAGGGAGAACCGGCTGCAGTCATTTCACTTGCGCAGCTTGGGGATCAATGGAAGGAATATACAACCGAAATTGATGTAACGGACGGAGTCTATCCGGTTTATTTTGTATATCACGGCAGCGGAACAATACAGTTGAAGGAAATCTTTTTTATAGAAAAAAGCGGGAGGGAAGAAAATGTATCAGGATAAGAAAATCTGGGTGGGAAATGCCGGAGAACAAAAGGTGTATATCTATCCCAAAATGGCAAACAGGCACGGACTGATCGCGGGTGCTACCGGTACCGGAAAAACGGTGACCTTAAAGGTGCTGGCGGAGTCCTTCAGCGACTGCGGCGTACCGGTATTTCTGGCAGATGTGAAGGGGGATCTGGCTGCCATGTGCAGGCAGGGAGAAGAGAGCGGCTCCGTGGCGGAGCGTGTGGAAAAGATGGGACTTTTGAAGGAGGACTTTTCCTTCCAAAAATATCCCGTGAATTTCTGGGATGTGTACGGCGAGCAGGGTATGCCCCTGCGCACCACCATTTCGGAGATGGGGCCGCTTCTGCTGAGCAGGATACTGGATCTGAATGAGACCCAGTCCGACATTCTCTCCGTCATATTCAAGATTGCGGATGATGAGGGACTGCTTCTGATCGACACCAAGGATCTGCGTGCCATGCTGCAGTATGTGGGCGAGAATGCCAAGGAATACAGCATGAAGTACGGAAATATGTCCTCAGCCAGTCTGGCGGCAATCATCCGTTCCGTGGTGGCGCTGGAGGGAGAGGGCGGCGAGCTTTTCTTCGGCGAGCCCGCGCTCAACATAACGGACTGGTTTTCCAGAGACTGTGACGGAAAGGGCTGCATCCAGATTCTGGATTGCAGACAGCTCATCAACAATCCCACCATGTACGCTACATTCTTACTCTGGATGCTCTCGGAGCTGTTTGAGATTCTTCCCGAGGCGGGCGATCTGGAAAAGCCCAAGATGGTATTTTTCTTTGATGAAGCACATATGCTGTTTGACACGGCATCCAAGGCACTGCTGACCAAGATCGAGCAGGTGGTGAAGCTGATCCGCTCCAAGGGAGTGGGAATTTATTTCATCACGCAGAATCCGAGGGACATTCCCGACGGCGTGCTGAGCCAGCTTGGCAATAAGATCCAGCATGCCCTGCATGCCTATACGCCCGCAGAGCAGAAGGGCGCGAAGGCGGCAGCCCAGTCTTTCCGGGAAAATCCTTCCTTTGACACTTATGATACGCTTCTGGAGCTTGGAATCGGGGAGGCACTGGTATCCGTTCTGGATGAGGACGGCATTCCGACGGTGGTGGAGCGCTGCAAGATCCTGCCGCCCCAGAGTAAGATGGGGGCGCTGGATGATGCAGAGAGAGCAAAGGAGATTACGGACAATCTTCTCTATATCCGCTATAAGGATTATGCAGACAGGGATTCCGCATACGAGTTTTTGCAGAGACAGTCCGCCGCAAATGCGGAGGCGGCACAGAAGGCGGCAGAGGAAGCCGCTGAGAAGAAGGCTGCGGAAAAACAGGCGCTTGCGGATCAGAAAGCTGCGGAAAAGCAGGCACTCGCCGCACAGAAGGCAGCCGAAAAACAGGCAGCAGCCGAGAAGAAGGCCGCGGAGAAGGCGGCACAGAAAGAGGCTGCGGCAAAGAACAGGGTAGTGAAGAGCGTGGCAAGCTCCGCCGCCGGAACCATCGGAAGAGAACTGGGAAATAGTCTGGGCTCCAGCGTGGGAGGCAAGTTCGGCAAGAAGATCGGCGGCAATGTGGGCGCTTCTTTAGGACGCGGTCTGCTGAGCACGTTCTTGAAATTCTAGGAATTGAGCAGATAGACCCCAGGATTCAGATAGCCCGCGAAGGTCACCCACAGAAGGTAGGGGATCATAAGAGCGGCGGCAGTCTTGGAAATCCGGGAAAATTCTTTTATGGTAAGCAGGATCAGGATCCACAGCGTGATCAGCCACGCAAAGGAGAACAGATACCATTGCAGGTTGAAGAAAAAAGATGATATGCTGATCTTACCATGATTTTGCATGAGAGAAAGGTGTGGAGAGAGATATGAAGGATATGAATTGTGCATACTGCGCGGAGGGAGCGCTGGTGGATGCGTTCGGAATCAAGATCTGTGAGCTTGGGAGTGCGAAGGTATATCTGTTCCGCGAGCAGAGCCATCCGGGCCGGGTGATCGTGGCACATAAGAAGCATGTGAGCGAGATTACGGAGCTGACCCCGGAGGAGAGGGCGGCATACATGGAGGATATTGCAAAGGTAGCAAATGCCATGCACAAGCTGTTCTCACCGGATAAGGTGAACTACGGCGCTTACGGAGATACGGGACATCATCTCCATGTTCACTTAGTACCCAAGTATAAGGACGCCTACGAGTGGGGCGGCGTGTTTGCCATGAATCCCGGGGAGACGTTTCTGACCGCGGATGCCTACAAGGAAATGGTAGAGAAATATCGTGTGGAATTGGAAAAATAAAAATCATGTCGGACGCTGAGACGCAGGGCATGCCCGTATGGAAGGGCTGCCTTGCGTTTTTTTATCATGCCGCGAAAGCGACCCGCCGCGGGCGGAGAATGGAGGAGAAAATGAAGATCAATATTTTGAAGGATACCATGGCGGAGATGCCTTACACAGAGGTGGAGAAGCTGGCACAAAAAGGGGCGGTCGTGCTGTTCCCGGTAGGCATTATAGAGGAACACGGCCCGCATCTGCCCTTGGGAACGGACATTTATCTGGCGTACGAGCAGGCGCATGATGTGTGGGAGAGCTTAACGGCGCTTGGAATCACCAGCGTGATCGCACCGCCCTTCTATCTGGGCGGCGTGCAGGCACTCACAAGACAGTTTCCCGGCACCTTCGGCTTCCGCAAAGAGACCATCATCACCTGCATCTGCGAGCTTCTGGAAAGTCTCGATCGTTTCGGCTTCCGCAAGGTGGTCTTTTTCAATGATCACGGCGACGGTCTGCATATCGGGGCGTGTCTGGAGGCAATCAGACAGGCAAATGCGAAGCTGTCGCTTCGCGCCTACTGGCCGGAGTATGCGGATCAGATGAGAGAGCATGGGTTTAGCGGAGAGGAGGAGTATCTTCTGCCGCTGACACCGGTATCCTTTGATGAGATGTTCGCCTGTGAAAAAATGCCCCGGGATGAATTTGACGTACATGCCGGCGCCTTCGAGACGGCGGTCATGCGGGAGATCTGTCTCGAGTTTGTGGGGGAGAGCGTGCTTGCGGACTTGGAGCCCACCTTCCTTAAGGGGGAGGAAATCGGCAGCAGATGGTGCATGGGAGAAGCGGAGGACAAGCACCTGATCCCGAATGGGTATGTGGGCGATCCCGCAGGCAGTGTTTATGTAAAGAGCAGACTCCGTGCGGTGGATGAGCTGATCGCAAAGGATATCAGGAACTTGACACAAACTCGCTGTGCGCAAAAGACATGCGCGGAAATGGAGAAAAAATGAATTATTTTATAGAAGGAATCCAGGGAGCGGGGAAAAGCACCTTTTTGCAAAAGCTGTCGGAAAAGCTTCCCGCGGCGGGCGTTTACCGTGAGGGAGATTATTCGCCTGTGGATCTTGCATGGTGCGCCTATGTGACGGAAGAACAGTATGCTGGGATTTTGGAAAAATACGTTCCCATAGCGGATGAAATAAAGAAGAATACAGTCCCGGAAGGGGCGCACAAGGTCATAAGCTACACCCGGGTTTTGACGGATATTCCGGGATTCCACAAGGATCTGGAGCAGTATGAGATCTACAACGGAAACCGGGACAGGGCAGCATTTGAGCAGATAGTTCTGCAAAGATTTCAAAACTGGGAGGGCGAGAATCAGATCTTTGAATGTGCGTTCTTCCAGAATATTGTGGAAAATGAGATGCTGTTCTTCTGCCTTTCGGACGAGGAGATCATGGACTTCTACCGGAGAGTGCGAAGGGCGCTCTCCGCGAAGCGGTTCACCGTTCTGTATCTTGAGGTTGCGGACATCGCGGAGGGAATCGGGATCATCCGAAGAGAGCGGTCGGATGAAGCGGGAAACGAACTGTGGTTTCCCATGATGGTGCGCTATCTGGAGGAATCCCCCTACGGAAAACGGACCGGGCTTGCGGGCATGGAAGGGCTGGTCGCGCATCTTGCCAGAAGACAGGCGCTGGAGCTGCGGATCCTGCGGGAGCTTTTCCCGCAGGAGAGCCGGGTGATGAAGGCGAAGGGGGAATGTAAATTGTAATTAACATGTTTTGATAAAGATTGTAAAAATGTATTGCTCGACGAAAAAACACCGCAGATGTTATGATGTCTTCATCAGCTGATGAAAATGAAAACGGAGGTAAGCTTGATGAAAGCAAGAGAAATTAGATTTGGCAGAAATCTAAAAGCATTAAGACAAATGAAAAACGTAACGCAGCAACAATTGGCCGATGAGTTACATATATCGAGACAGGCCCTGTCTATGTGGGAGAAAGAAAAGGGTAAGCCGGATATTTTTTATTTGGACTATGTTTGCAATTACTTTGAGGTTTCATTGGATCAGATGATGTATGGAGACATTGTTTCTTCGGAACAATACAAAACGTTGGACATTAGTGAACTGAAAGACGGCAGAACCGGCGAAGAAGAACTGGTAACGTTCTTAGAAGAGGATATAGCAGAGAAATTTCCGCCGATCTGTATCGACTTTGGGATAATTATTGCTATTGCACTAGAGCTAAAGCAGATGGAATACGAAATTACGGAAGTATTCGGCAACGGATTTTCGGTATTTACAAAGACAAAGGCTGCTAGGAAAAGAATAAGGGAGGATATCTACCAAATTGGAGAATCTTTGGTCCATCGTGACAATGATAGAGCAGTAAAGAAAAGAGAAGAAGTGGAAGAGAAAGTATGGGAGGTAGAAAACGAGATTATAGAGGAAACCATGACAGAAATTCTTGGAAAAGATCCGTCAGAATTTGCCTATGTTTGGTATGATGAAGAAGAAAATTTAGGGGGCTATGCAGATACGGAAGAAGAATGCATGAAGCAGGCAAGGCGTCGAATGTGTAACAGATATCGTATTATGAACAACATATAAACAATCAAGAATGTAACCACCGCTTCTAACGGTGGTTATATTTTTGTACCGGTACAGAAAATGATAGCGCGATGAAAAGTCGGGCTTGGATGTCGAAAAAAGTCGATGTGCCATTGTGCTTTTGGGGATAAGCGGATAAAATAAAACCTAAGATGCAAATACGTATGATACCATCAGATAAAACCAAGCCGGCAAGAGGGCGCAGAGCATGGATATTACAGTCATAAAATCAAACAGAAAAACGGTGGCGATTCAGGTGAACACAGATATGACAGTAACGGTGAGGGCACCGAGAAGAGCCACAAAGAAGGATATTGAACGGATCCTAAAAGAAAAGGAACCTTGGATCCAGAAACATATAGAACAGATGAAGGCGAAGAAGGCACAATATGAATCCATGGAGGTTCCTTATCTGACGAATGAGGAAATGAAGGAGCTTGCGGACAAAGCGCTTCGATATATTCCGGAACGAGTCGCGTATTTTGCAAAACTTGTCGGAGTCACTTATGGCAGAATAACGATTCGCAATCAAAAGACAAGGTGGGGAAGCTGCAGCAGTAAGGGAAATCTTAATTTTAACTGTCTCCTGATGCTGACGCCACCCGAGGTAATCGACTATGTTGTGGTGCATGAATTGTGCCACAGAAAGGAAATGAATCATTCCAAGGCCTTTTGGAACGAGGTTGAGAAGGTGTGTCCAAACTACAAGGAATCGGTCAGGTGGTTAAAGGAGTCGGGAAGTCAGGTTATGCAGAGACGGAAATAGAGAGAAGACAGTGAAGTCAATTTGCGGTAGGAGAGCGGATAATGGGAAACGAAAGCGGAACGTGGGTTATGTACGGTGTGAGCAGAGAGGATCCGGAATGCATACATACGGTGGATGAAGCAGTTGCATACATAAATGAAATCGGATTTCTGCCTCTTTTTAAGAACGAAATCCCGGGATTTTCGTTGGAGGAGCGCACGGTTCCGGAAGATTGGTGGAGTGAGGATCCTGAGCGGGATCCCTGGGAGTGGCGTGAAATAATTGCCCGCAGCGGCGAAGTTGCCTATGGGAAATTCTTTGACAAAAAAGCAGGCTTTATTTCAAAGAAATGGTTCCCGTATTTTGCAAATTACAGACGCGACGGTTACGATTTTGATGCGCTATGGGATGATGAAAAAGCGTCCATGAAGCAGAAGAAAATAATGGATTTGTATGTAGCAGAGAATGCGGAGGCAGAATACTTTTCCAACGAATTAAAACAAAAAGCCGGGTTTGGAAAACAAGGCGAGAAGGGTTTTGAGGGCGCTATCACAGCCCTTCAGATGCAGACCTACCTCTGCGTCCGGGATTTCCGCCGGAGGAAGAACAAGAGAGGGGAAGCCTATGGCTGGTCGATTGCTGTTTATTCCACGCCGGAGCATATCTGGGGCAGGGAGCATGTGACCGGTGCCTATACAGAATCCGCCGCAGAGTCGGCAAAGAGAATCGGAAAACAAATTATGGAGGTCTATCCAATTGCAACCGCGCAGCAGATTCGGCGTGTGATGGGGAACATCGTCGGGGAGGCGGTGGAGCAGGAGGAGAAGGAAGAGTAAAGGAATTCGGTATATGATACTTATAGTGCCATCATAGATTCATTGCAGAAAGAACTTGATAAGGATGATTTATCATTTGAAGAAAAAAAGTATATCATCGAACAAATGAAGGATATTGCAGATAAGGTTGATAAGAAGGATTCAGAAAACAAAAAGTGGCTTGCCGGAATGGCTGCTATTGCTGGAATGGCTGTAGTTGGAGTTGTTGCAGGCTTGGCATCAGCATTAGGCGGAAATACTCATGTGGAATCGATTGATTCAGGTGATGACAATATAGTATAGAAACCGAAGAAAGGAGCGTAAGTTATGAGAAAAAGCGAGAAAATCACGGCTCTGTACGAACGATTGAGCCGTGATGACTTTGGCAAAGATGATGACCAACAGCGTGAGAGCAATTCCATTTCCAATCAAAGCTGACCATTGCCATGCTCAACGAGTTTATCGAGAAAATCCTTGTGCATGAGCGTGATCGCAAAGGCAGTACTGTTCAATGAGCCGGTGCTATCCGACAAGCTCTTTGAGCATTGCGCCGAGATTGACGAAGCGGCACGAAACCGCATGGAGCTGATCGTGCGGTCACTGGCAGAGCAAAACGGCGTGACCGAACAGCTGAAAGCCGAAAACCAAATGGAATGGGTGCGGCAGATGAACGCTTGCAAGGCGCAGGCAGAGGAGATTGTGAAAGCGGAATTGATTTATGATTGAGCGAGAAAGCCCGGGCAGAAAACCGTTCGGACTTTTCTCATATATTCCAAAATGACGGTAGAACTGTTCACAGGTTTTATGGTATAATTTGAATGCAAATTGAGCAACAAATCTGGGAAAACATAATCATCAATGTGTAAAATGTGATAGTCATGAGGAAAAAACGAGAATTACCGAAAGGGTGTGGGAGGCATTGTGCGGGAAGAGGACCAAACAACCAGTAGCCTTGGCTGTATTATTTGTTCTAATGTTTATTGGTGGATGTTTTTTTGTGAAAGCCAATCAAGCAAAGGAATTTGAGAAAAACGATTATGGGGTGTTTTTAAATGCGGACGCCTCATCTTTGGAACGATTTAAAATGTATGAAACGATTGTAATTGATGCACAGTATTTTACAAAAAGGGATATTGAATTGCTCCATCAAAATGGAACAGTCGTATATACATATCTAAATATTGGGTCGATTGAAAACTTCAGGGAGTACTATACAACCTATGCGGAACTGGCAATCGGTGAGTATGAGCACTGGGAGGAAGAAGAATGGGTAGATGTAGCAAACCCAGACTGGCAGAAGTTTATAGGACAGCTTTCTCAGGAACTATATGAAAAAGGTGTTGACGGATTCTTTATAGATAATTGTGATGTATATGATTACGATCCGCACGAGAGTATTTTTGAAGGCATTACAGCGATTCTACAAAACATGATGACGTTTGGAAAAGCGGTCATCATCAACGGTGGAGATACTTATGTGGCGGAATATAGGGAACGCTATGGGGCGATTAATCAGATTATGACAGGTGTAAATCAGGAATCAGTATGGAGCAGTATTGATTTTGATAGCGGAACTTTTCGTGAACAAACGAGCGAGACGAGAGATTATTTCTGCAAATATTTGGAAACGTGCAAGGCGGATGGGGTGGAAGTGTATCTGTTGGAATATACAACTAATCAAAAACTGATTGAAAAAATAAAGGAATACTGCAAGGAGCAAGATTTCCATTTTTATATTTCCGGTTCCCTTGAACTTAGATAA